>WNFC01019336.1_pt1 | contig 13174 bp, 10 predicted proteins | sample 5400541 | NCBI WGS metagenome assembly WNFC01 (sample SAMN13153342, study PRJNA577476) | soil metagenome | isolation source: 120 cm saprolite under Douglas fir tree site 2 hole 2 replicate 1 | place: USA:California | collected 2015-04-18
GGCGCGAACTCGGCCAACCCGGCGAAACGCGGCCGGTGTCACGCAATCGCCGCGACGGCATCAGTGGGAGCAACCCTAGAAAGAAAGATGGCACCCACCTCTATTACAAGGATTGGGGCAGTGGGCAGCCGGTGGTTTTCAGCCATGGTTGGCCGCTGACCGCGGATGCTTTCGAGGACCAGATGTTCTATCTGGCCTCCCGGGGGTATCGATGCATTGCTCACGATCGGCGCGGCCACGGCCGTTCGAGCCAGCCCTGGAACGGCAACGACTTGGACACCTACGCTGACGACCTCGCAACGGTCGTCGAAGAGCTCGACCTCAAGAACGTCCGTCCATGTCGGCCACTCCACGGGCGGCGGTGAAGTCGCCCGTTACATCGGCCGTCACGGCACGGCGCGGGTCGCGAAGGCCGTGCTGATCGGCGCAATTCCGCCGGTAATGGTCAAGTCGGCAGCCAACCCGGGTGGGACGCCGCTCGAAGAGTTTGACAAGTTGCGCGCAGCCGTCCTGGCCGACCGCGCGCAGTTCTGGAAGGATCTCAGCCTGCCTTTCTACAGTTACAACCGGCCTGGCGCGAAGATCTCGGAAGGCGTCCGCGAGTCATTTTTTCTCCAGTCAATGATGACGGGTTTCCCTGGCTCCTACTTTTGTATCAAGGCCTTCTCTCAAGAAGTTCGATGTTCCAACGCCGATCATTCACGGAGACGACGACCAGATCGTGCCAATCGCCGACTCTGCCCTGCTCTCGTCCAAGATTGTGAAGGGGGCCAAGCTGAAGGTCTACAAGGGCGCACCGCACGGATTGTGCACAACCCACAAAAACCTGGTGAACGAGGACTTGCTCGGTTTCATCAGAGGTTGAGGCGAGGGATCCTGGACCTTAGTCCAACATCTCGACGGCCATTTGGACACGTAACGGGCGCAAGAGCGGCGAGACAACGTGAGCGCCATGATGCGTTCCAAAGCCAAAGTCGCCCTCGCCTCTGCTCACCTCGGCCTCGTCGCTCGTGTCGATCCGCTGACAGTGCTGTCTAATTGCTGCCCAAAGTGATCGCGTCGTGAGCGCGAGATCGCATGAAAATCGGGGCTTCGCGGTTGGCCCGGCGGCTGCAATCCCCGTCAACCATGACGAACTCCTCAGCAACCCAATTGGCACCGGCCGGCGCTTCGGCCAGGACGGCAGCACGCGACGCTCGCACCGCCGTGCGAGCAAGCTCGGCCGATCTCAAGATCCTCGCTCGGCTACGCGCCGGGGATGAATCTGCCCTTGGCGAGCTCGTTGGCCGCTACCACGCCGTCCTGCTGCGGCTTGCCCTGGCTTTCTATCCTAACCGGGCCTTCGCCGAAGAAGTCGTTCAGGACACCTGGACCGCTGTCGTCGACGGCCTGGCCTCGTTCGAGGGTCGGTCCAGCCTCAAGACTTGGATCTGCCGTATCCTCACCAACCGGGCCAAGACGCGCCTGATTCGCGAGGCCCGGTCGGTTCCTTTTTCGGCGCTGAAGGACTTCGACTCGGACGAGCCCGCGGTGGATCCGGCCCGGTTTCTTACCGACGGGCGTTGGGCGGAGCCCCCGCGGAGCTTCACGGACGAGAGCCCGGAAAAGCAGCTCATCCATAAAGAGGCAATCTTCTGCCTGGAGCGCGCCTTGCAGCAGTTGCCGCTCAACCAGCGCGCGGTAGTGACCTTGCGGGACGTGGAAGGCTTGGGATCCGAGGAGGTTTGTAACGTTCTTCAAATACGCGAGACCAATCAGCGAGTGCTTCTCCATCGTGCGCGCGCGAAGCTGCGCCGAGCACTAGAGGAGCACCTGATTGGAGCGTAGGCGGAATGCTCAGGTGCGACCAGCTCACCGAAAGAGTGACGGATTATCTGGAAGGGCAAATATCGCTGGCGGATAGAGTCGAGGTGTATGTTCACTTGCACCGATGCGGCGATTGCCGGAAGTACCTTGGCCAAATAAAAGAGACGGTAAGGCTGCTCGGGCAACTGGCTGTTCCGCCTTCGATAGCCGACGTGGGTGGGCTTTTGGCTCGATTTCGCCGAACGCAGCTTGCCGCCCCCTCACGGCCGAACGGCGGCACACTCCGCCTCGTGGTTGCCGATTAAGCAGCGCCCGAGCGAACGCGGCGGCTAAGGACCCGTGATATAGTCGCATGGGTCTTCCGGCACTTCTTCATCCAGGGTTTCCTCCTTGCCTTGTGCCGTGGGTCGCGAGATCCCATGCTTCTTCATCTTGTGAATGAGCGTGGTGCGCTTGAGCCCGAGCTTCGCGGCCGCCCCGCCGGCTCCGCCCACCACCCAGCCAACCGCTTCCAGGGTCTCGAGGATCAGAGCCCGTTCGGAGTCTTTGAGCGTGGTGGGTGCCGGCGATGGGGCAGCGGAAGCGATCACTGCCTGTGGCTCTGCGGCGGCCGGCAGCGGGTTTGGAAGCGTCCCATCATTCGACAGGATCACCGCGCGTTCGATCACGTTCTGCAGCTCACGGACATTTCCAGGCCAGGAGTGAGCACGGAAGGCGGCCATTGTCTCGGCAGGGATGTGCTCGATCCACTTTCCCATTCGGCGGGCGAACACCTGGGCAAAATGCGTCACCAGCGCTGGAATATCCTCCCGGCGCTGCCGCAGCGGCGGGAGGAGGATGGGAAACACGTTCAGACGATAGTAGAGGTCGCTGCGAAATTCCTTCTGCTCCACCATTTCCGGTAAATCCCGGTTGGTGGCCGCCACCAGTCGAACGTCTACCCGTTGGGTCCGGCCGCTTCCCAGGCGCTCAAACTCCTGCTCTTGCAGGACCCGCAGCAGCTTGGGCTGCAATCCGAGTGGAATATCGCCCACCTCGTCGAGGAAGAGCGTCCCGGTATTGGCCAGCTCGAAACGACCCATTTTCTGGGCGATCGCCCCGGTAAAAGCGCCCCTCTCGTGACCGAAAAGCTCGCTTTCCAAAAGGTCGAACGGAATGGCGGCGCAGTTCAGCTTCATGAACGGTCGGCCGCACCGGCCGCTGATGTTGTGAATCGCGCGAGCGATCAGCTCCTTGCCGGTACCCGTTTCGCCCTGGATCAGGACCGTCGAGTCTGTCGGCGCGACCCGCTCGACCTGTTCGAGTACCGCCTCGAGCGCGGAACTGCTGCCGACCAGTTGCTCGAATCTGCGCTCCTCGCGATCCCGTTCAACAGGCTCGAGATTTGCGACAGCTCCCACAAAAGGCCTCCCCGGCGCGTGGGTGCACGCGTGGTTATGGGCTTCAAGTTCCTAAGGCTGCTCGAACGCTGTCGAGCAGTGCTTGATCATCAAAAGGCTTCGCTAAAAACTCCACCGCTCCTGCCCTCAATGCCCGCATGCGCATTTTTTCGTCCCCGTGCGCGGTGATGAAGATCGTCGGAATCCGGCAGTTTTCAGAATTCAACTTGGCCTGCAACTCCAAGCCAGACATCCCGGGCATCCGGATGTCCGCGATCAGGCAGGCCGTCTTCTGATGCAGCTGGGATCCGAGGAATTCTTCGGCTGAAGCGAAGGAACGGGCCTGCAAACCGACCGCCTTCATCAGGCCTTGCAGGGCGCTGCGGACAGCTTCGTCGTCGTCGACAATGGCGATCAATTTGGCGTCTGCGTCGCTAGCCATGGTACCACGGTACCGCAGGCGCAACTCGGCTCCTATTATACGTTGGTATAGGGGGCGTAACCCCGCCTAAGGGCTACTTCCGGCCGGGATGAAGCTTGAGTTTCTCGGCGAATCGAACCAATTCGGCGAGGGATCCGGCCTCCATTTTGCGCATCACCTGCCGGCGGTGGATCTTCACAGTGATTTCGCTGGTTCCCAGCTCCGAGGCGACCTGCTTGTTGAGCAGGCCCGAGACGACCAGCGCCATCACCTCGCGTTCGCGCCGGCTCAGCGTCTGGTAGCGCGCCTGCAACTGCGAAGTCTCACTCTGCTGTTCCCGGTAGAGCCGGTCCCGGTCCAGCGCTTGCTGAATCGCATCCAGCAGCTCTTGGTCCCGGAAAGGCTTGGTGAGGAACTCCACCGCGCCCGATTTCATTGCTCTCACCGTCATCGGAATGTCGCCATACCCGGTGATGAAAACAATCGGAATCTGGATGCCTGCCTCAGCCAGGGTGCGCTGAACGTCCAGCCCGCTCACTCCTGGGAGTCTAACGTCCAAAACGATGCAACTGGGCCCATTCGAACGCTTGCTACGCAGAAACTCGTCCGGCGCGGCGAAGGACTCGGAGCGAAGCCCGACGGACTTGAGCAGGCCCATGATCGCGGCGCGGACCGATTCATCATCGTCGATGATGTACACGGTGGCGCCGGCGGCTTCGCTCATTCATGCGCCTCGCCTTGGGTGGGCAGAGAGAAGCAAAAGGTGGTGCCGGATCCCGGGTTGGCCGTGGCCCACAACCTTCCCCCATGCGATTCAACAATCGACCTGCTGATCGGCAGGCCCATGCCGGTGCCGTTCGGTTTGGTGGTGAAGAAGGCATTGAAGATCTGGTCCGCCTGACCCGAGGGCAGTCCCACCCCGGTATCGCTGACCGAAACGACCAGCTGCTCGGCTCCGTCTCGCGCCGATTTGATCGCGAGCTCTCGCGTCCCGTTTGCCTCCCTCAATGCCTCGACGCCGTTGAGCATCAGGTTCATGATCACCTGCTGTAGTTGCACCCGATCGGCCATCACCTGGGGAAGATCTGGGGCCAGCTCGGTGCGCAGCGAAATCGAATATCGGCTGGTCTCGCTGCGCAGCAAAAGGAGCATCTCTCGAATGACCTCATTCACCTCGACCCACTCGCGTTGCGGTGCCCCCTTCCTGAACAGCGAGCGTATCCGGCCGACGATCTCCGCCGCGCGGGTTACGGTCTTCACCATTCTCGAGGCGGCCTCGCGCGCCTCTTTCACGTCCGGGGAATCGCGCGCAAGCCATCGCAAGCAGGTATTGGCGTTGGTGACGGCCGCGGCAATCGGTTGATTAACCTCATGCGCCAACGAAGCGGTCAGCTCTCCCATCGTGGTCACCCGGCTGATGTGCGCCAGGTCCGCCTGCGCCTGTGCCAACGCTTCTGAGGCCAGCATGTGCTCCGTCAAGTCTCGGGCGATCACCAATGCGGCTTCTACCCGCTCCGAGTCGGGTCTCAGAGGCGAATAGCTCACCGAAAGGTATTTTCGTCCGAACGCGCTGGAGATCCAGTCGGCAAAGCTGACTTCTTCTCCCGCGAAGCACCGGTCCAGATTCGGCTTGAGCCTCTCGAACGGCTCGGTTCCCATCAGCTCGGCAACGTGCATCCCGACAATTTTCTCCGCCGCGATGCCCGCTCTGCTCTCGTAGATCGGATTGACCCGTTGATACCGGTAATCTCTTCCGATGATCGAGACACCATCCGGTGAGCTTTCGAATACCTGCCGGGTCAGATAGTCCGCCCGCTTGCGTTCGGTGATATCGATCATCACCCCGCGCAGGCGGGTTGGGCGATCTCTCTCCACCACCACGGTCACGATATCTCGCAGCCAGACGACGCTTCCGTCGGCAGCGATCATCCGATATTCAAAATCGTGGTCACGCTTTTCGCTGGTGGCTTTCACCCAGAAGGTTACGGCCCATCCCTGATCGTCGGGGTGAAGGTGATCCTTCCAGAACGTCGGCTCCGACAACCAGCGCTCCACTGGGTACCCTAGGATGCGCTCGGCCGGCTTGCTGACGAAGGAAAATTGGAAGGTCACGGCATCCGCCTCCCAAACAATTCCTTCGACCGAGTTGACCAGATCTTTGAAGCGCTGCTGTGCAGCGACGACTTCGGCGAGAGCCACACGCTCACGGAGCAGCAATTGCTCCCGCTCCTCATCCGCCCGCCTGCGCTCGGTCACGTCGACCGAGGTACCCATGATTCGAATCACCTGGCCGGATTCGTTGAGAACAGGATGCCCTACTGCGTGGACGAACTTGACGATCCCACCCGGAAGAGCAAGTCGACTGTCCAGCACGAACTCCGTCCGCTCACGGACCGCTCTCTCCAAAGTTTCGATTGCCTTGCCACGATCCTCCGGATGCAGGCGCTGGAGAAGTGTGTCGAATGAAGGCACGCCGTCTCTCGGATCGAGGCCAAACAAGCGCGAGTGTTCGTCGGACGAGTGAATCGTTTCTTTGGTGGCGGCGTCGACTGCCCAACTGCCGGTGTGGCTCAACCGCTGCGCGTCTGCCAGATAAGCTTCGCTCCGCCGAAGGGCTTCTTCCACCAATTTGCGCTCGGTGATGTCCATCACCGAGCCGAGAAATTCAAGGTTGCCCAATTTCTCCTTCTGTGCGGGCGCACCCACCACATGGACATATTTGACGGAACCACCGGGCATCAGTAACCGGTGCTCAAAATCGAAGGGCTTCTTCTCGCGCTCTGCGCGATCCACGATTTCCCGGACGAAGGCTCTGTCGTCCGGATGGGTTCGCGCGAACACCAGGTCCGGGGTCACTTTGAGCGATGGCTCTAATTCAAAAATGCGGTAGGTCTCCTCTGACCAGAAGATTTCGCCGCTGTCAATCTCCCAGCCGAAGCTGCCGGTGTGGCTCAGCCGCTGCGCCTCGGCTAAATAGGCCTGGCTCCGCCGCAGCTCGGCGGTCCGTTCCGCCACCTTCATCTCCAGTTCGTCGCGCGCTCTGCGAAGCTCTTGCTCGCTCTGCCTGAGCGCGTCTTCTCCCTGGCGGCGCTCATGCACCAGGCGTGCGCTCTGAAATGCCGTCGAAGCCTGATTCGCCGCTACCGAGAGCAGCAGCTGGTCAATTTCGCTGGGGAAGTCGCTGCGAGCGCAGGCCGTGGCAACCAGCCCGCCCTCACCATCGACGCCGATCGGAATCACGACTCCGCGGCAGGTGCCCGGGCCGCCCACGTCGGGAATGATTTCCCTGCGGGAAACCTGGCGGCCGTGAGATCCCAGCCAGTCGGGAAATGCGCTCCAGGTGTTTCCCCGCGTCGCTTCGACCGCGGTACCCCCTTTGGGATCGCACAAACGCACAAAAGCAAAATCGAGGCCCAAAGAACCGACCAGCACATCCGCGAGCCCGGCGGAGATCGCTCCTGGTTCCCTGCCTACCCAGGCCGCCGGGATGGTGGAAAGTGCCACGAGATCCCGGAGCGCTGCTCGCAGCGCCTTCCTTTGATCGGGATCTCCAGGCATTAATTGTGCGTGCTTGCACGCGTGCGAGCTGCCCGCCGCTCCCGTAGCTCGAGGAGGAAATTGTCAGGAGAAACGAAGAACGGGTTCTCCTGCAGTACCCCGCCGATGATCACCACCGGGTGCGTCCGCATGATGTCCATTGCCACGCTGGAAGGGAATTTCGACAGATCGTACGTGCAGATCACGGGATCGTCATATTTGGGCAGTACGTAGTTGAGGCGCGTCTCGTACTCGACGAGGTTATCCACGCCAGGTTTGTCGAGCAGCGCCCACTCCATATGCCCCAGCAGCCTGGTCAGCGGATAGCCCGAGGACGCGCCGCTTTGGAGCACCTCCTCGATCAGCGCGAGCATTGCATCCTGGTCGAAGTGGTCCCCGAGCAGGTAAGCCTCCTGCCAGGGCCGGACCTCGAGCTGACCGGCCTCCAACGCCTGCTCGACGTTGATCCCTAGTTCGGCGAGTCGCTTCAGATGCTGATCACGCAGCATGCTCTCCAACCGCCTTGTCTAACGGTCAATGGCGACTCGAAGCAAGTGGCAACCACGTGCTCGACCCCCCGGGTTAGCGAACCAGGCTGTGCCCTGCCGCGAGGCGGAGCTGCGCGCGCGAGTTCAAGAGGTTCGCGTCGTCCTGGATGCGGGTCACCTCTGCCTTGAAGGCGTCGCGCTCCGCCTGGAGAAGGTCGAGCTGAGTGGCGGTGCCTGCCCGGTATTGCACCCGCGCCTGCTCGGCTGCGTGAACCGAGGCATCGCGCCCTGCCCGCGCCGAGCGGCTCTGCGCGATGTCGGCGAGCACCGTGTTCCAGTACTTGTTGATCGCATCGCCGGAGGTCAGCCACGCCTTCAGCTCCCTCGCCTTGGCCGCAGCAGCGGCGGCATTGTAGCTGCGGATGTTCGCCACGTAGGTCAAGTCGAAGGTCCAGCTCGCGGTAATCGCTGCCTGGTAGTACCACCTGGATGGTTCGAAGCTAGGTGCATTGGTGTTGTACTGGGTGATCGTGCCGGCAAAGCTGGGGAGCAACGCGAGCTTGTAACTATCGGCCTGCTGCTGGGCCGCACGTGTGGCGAAGACCGCAGCGGTGACGGAGGGGACGTTCGGAAGGTCGGCTTCGAAGGTGGAGAGGTCCGGCTCGAGATGAAGGTCGTCGGTGAGCTCCACCGCCGAGGAAGTATCTGGCACAATCGACGTCGTCGACTGAAGGTCGCGGGCGGACAGGACCACCTGCAGCCTCGCCGAGGCGAGCTGCTGGACCTGTGACTCAACGTCAGCCACTGCGCGATCCACGTCAAGCCGGGTTGCGGTCCCTGCGCGCAGCTTGGCTTCAGTGAGCCGCAAATTCTCGCGAGATACATCCAGGTAGTTCTGCGCGGTGGCGACCAGTGCCATATTGGCAAGAAGCTGGTAGTAATCCTGAATCGCAGTGCCCTCGACGGTGAGGAGGGTTGCCGCCAGCGTCCGCGCGTAGCTCTCGGCGTTCGTCCTCGCTGCTGCAATTCGCCAAAAGCCCGCGAGATCCACCAGCGGCACCGTGAGCGTGCCGGTACCGAACCACTCATTCCGCGGCTGGATCTCGAATGTCTGCGGTACCGGCGCCGGTACAGTCAAAAGCACCCGGTATTGGTTGCGGTAGTAGTTTGCTTTGATCGATACGCCCGGCAGCTGCCTGCCCAACGAGTAATCGGCGTTGGCGTTCTGCTCGTCGAGGTTCGCACGGGCCTGCTGCGCGTCTGGGTTGCGCTCGTGCGCGGCAGCGATGAAGACTTCCAGCGGCTGCAGGGCCATCGCCGGCGAGGCCGCCAGCGACGCGGCAGCAATCCAGGGCAGCTTAAGATTCATTCTCATGGTTTCAGTTCCATTAGTGTGGTCCCGCTGGCGCGACTGCGGCGCCCTGGCCGTTGGGCACTGGCGCGGCTTGGCCCTCGCGGCGCTTCTCCGCTCCGCTCAAGCGTTCCACCACCACGAACAACATCGGGATGATGAAGATCGCGATCGCGGTCGCCGCCACCGTGCCACAGATCACGGCGGTTCCCATTTGTCGCCTCGACAGGGCACCCGCACCGGAGGCCGACCAAAGCGGCAGTAGGCCGAAGATGAAGGCAAGGGAGGTCATCAGCACCGGGCGGAACCTCAGTTTCGCCCCTTCGAGCGCGGACTCCACCAACGGTCGGCCGTTCTCGAACTCCCCCTTGGCGAACTCGACAATCAGAATCGCGTTCTTCGCCGCCAGGCCGACGAGCATCACCAACCCGATCTGGCCGTAGACGTTGAACTCGAAGTTCCGCAGCAGCAGGCCGACCAGGGCGCCGACGACTGCGATCGGCACGGAAAGAAGGACGCTAAACGGCAGCGACCAACTCTCGTAGAGGGCGGCGAGAATCAGAAAGACGCATACGATCGAGAGTCCGAACACCGCGGTGCCGGTACCGGCGGCTGCTCGCTGCTGGTACGACATGTCCGCCCAGCTAAATCCCATCTCGCGTGGCAACACGTCGTTGGCGACCTGGTCGAGCGCGTTCAACACCTGGTCGGAGCTGTAACCCGGCGCCGGACCACCAATGACCTGAGCGGCGCGGAAGAGATTGAACCGGTTCGTATACTCCGGGCCGTAGACCCGGCGGGTGGACGCGAACGCGGAGAGCGGGACCATGTTGCCGTTGCCGTTGCGGACCCAGTATCCGGCCAGGTCGTTGGCGTTCTGGCGCTGTTCTCCCTCCGACTGCAGGTAGACCCTCCATTGGCGGCCAAACCGGTTGAACTGGTTGATGTAGAGGCCCCCCAGGTACGCCTGTAGCGTCTGGTAGACACTGCTCAGGCTGACGCCTTGCTTCAGCACCTTGTCGCGGTCGACATCGGCGTAGATCTGCGGCACCGCCGGGCGGAACACCGTGTTGATCGACCCCACCTCGGGCCGCTTGCGCGCGGCCGCGATGAACTTCTGCAAGTTCGTCTCGAGGAACGCAACGTCACTGCCGCTCCGGTCCTGGACCCACCCCGAGAAGCCACCGGAATAGCCGAGGCCGACGATCGCCGGAGGCGCAAAGCCGAAGACAATGCCCTCGTTGATCTTGGTGGCGAATTCCCGGTTCAGCCGATTGATCACCGCCGCCGCGTCATGTTGCGCACCTCCGCGCTCCGACCAGTTTTTGAGCGAGACGAAGTAGAAGCCGTTGTAGGTCGCCGAGCTGATGCTGAGGAGCGAGAAGCCGGCAATCGTGTTGAACGATCTGACCTCGGGAGCCGCGGCGAGGATTGCATCGACCTGGCGGCAGACGGCGTCGGTCCGCTCGAGGGAAGCCGCATCGGGGAGCTGGACGTTGAGAAAAAAGAAGCCCTGATCCTCGTCGGTCAAGAAGCCCGACGGGACCCGCTGACCGACGAGCACCGCCACAACGAAGAAGCCGGCAAGGATGGCGATGCCAACCACCGCCTTGCGGATCAAAAATCCCGAAATTCCGACGTACCTTTGGCGCACCCGCTCGAACACCCGATTGAATCCACCGAAGAAGCGGGCCAGGACGCCCTTCGACTCGGTGCGCGGGCGCAAAAGCAACGCCGAAAGGGCGGGAGAAAGCGTGAGCGCGTTGAAGGCCGAGAACAGGACGGAGACCGCGATGGTGAGCGCGAATTGTTTGTTCAGCCGGCCGGTGATCCCGCTGATGAAGCCCATTGGAATGAAGACGGAGGCGAGGATCACCGCCACGCTGACGACCGGCGCGGTGACTTCCTTCATCGCGGCCAGGGTCGCTTCTTTGGGCGACATGCCATCCTCGATGTGACGCTCGACCGCCTCGACGACGACGATCGCGTCGTCCACCACCAGCCCGATCGCGAGCACCAGGCCGAACAACGAGAGCGTGTTAACCGAGAACCCGAGCATCGGAAACACCGCGAAGGTCCCGACCAGAGAGACCGGTACTGCGATCAGGGGGATGAGGGTGGCGCGCCAGCTCTGCAAAAACATGAAGACGACGAAGACCACCAGCAACGTGGTCTCCAGCAGCGTGATCAGGATCTCGCGGATTCCCTCGGTGACTGGCAGCGTGGTGTCCAACGAAATCGCATAGTCGAGGTCGTTCGGAAATCGCTTCTTCAGCTCCTCGATTGTGGTCTTGACGCCTTTACCGACAGCCAGGGCGTTCGAACCCGGCGTCTGGTAAACCGCAACGATCGCCGCCGGTTTGCCGTTGAATCGGCCGATCTGAGTGTAGTTCAGAGCGCCGAGCTCGATCCGGGCAACGTCGCGAAGCCGCACCGTGGAGCCGTCCGGATTCAGGCGCAGCACGACGTCGCCAAACTCCTCCGCCTTGAGGAGCCGCCCCTGGGCTCGGACGGTATAAGTGAATTGTTGGCCCGCGGGAGAGGGTGGCGCCCCGAGGCGACCAGAGGGATTTACGGTGTTTTGCGCTTGTACCGCCGACGAAAGGTCGGACACGGTGAAACCGAGCTCGGCGAGCTTGTCCGGCTTGACCCAGATCCGCATCGCGTAATCGAAGGTCCCGAAAACTCGAATTTGGCCCACGCCCTTCACCCGCTGGAGCGCGTCGTTCACGCTAATTGTCGCGTAGTTTCCAAGAAAGAGCGGGTCGTAAGTGTTGTTGGGCGAGTAGATCGAAATCGCGAGCAGGGGAAGCCCGGTGGACTGCAAGAATGTGAGTCCGTAATTGGTGACGTCCGGCGGCAGCAGCGCCTGTGCCTGGGACGCCTTGTTTTGGGTGTTCACCTGGTCGATGTCGATATTGCTATCGACGTCGAAGGTCACCGTTAAGGTGAAAGAACCGTCGTTGGCGTTGATCGACTGCATGTACAGCATGTTCTCGACGCTGGACATCTGCTGCTCGATCGGGGTGGCAACAGATTGCTCAACGGTGAGCGCATCGGCTCCGGTAAAGTTCGACTGCACCAGGATTTGTGGAGGCACGATGTTCGGGTACTGCGCGATCGGCAGGCTGAACACCGCGGCGGCACCGACAATGACCATCAGGATGGCAATGACCATCGCCACGATCGGTCGGCCGACGAAGAAGCGCGACATCGCTTACTGTCCTCGTGGAGACGAGCCGCCCGTTGCCGGCTCCGCCGAAGCGGTGGTGCTGTCGGACGCCGGGACCGCGCGCACCGGCATGCCGGGCCTCAGTCTCGTTAGATCCGACACGATCACCTTGTCCCCCGCGCTCAGCCCGTTCTCGATCACCATCAAGGGGCCGACCTGCTCCGCGGTCTTGACCACGCGGATATCGACCTTGCCGTCTGATCCAACCACTCCCACCTGAGACGCGCCCTGGACCTCGACAATCGCCCGCTGGGGGACGAGAAGAGCGTTCTTTCGGGTGTTGATCGCGGCACGAACCTTGGCGTACTGACCTGGGCGAAGGACGTTCCCAGGATTTGGGACCGAACCTTGGACGGCGATGGTCCCGGTCCGCTGGTCGACCTGGCGATTGATCACAATCACCAGCCCGCGGCGCGAGTAGACGGATCCGTCGGCGAGAATCAGTTGAAGCGTGGGTTCGGCGGACTCGCCAGCTTCCACCCAACGATTGCCCTGGGCCGAACGGAGGTACTCCACCTCGCTGATGTTGAATTGGACCTTGATTGGATCAACTTGCGACACGGTGGTCATGGTGTTTGCGGTGGTGACCAGATCGCCGACCTGAACCTGCACGATGCCCGCGATGCCGGAAATCGGGGACGTGACCCGCGTCCAGCCGTGGCTCAGCTGGGCCTGGCTCAGGGCGGCCCGGGACGACGCAACGCTGGCGGCTGCCTCACGCTCGGCTGCGAGGTCGTTGTCATACTGCTGGCGAGTAATCGCCTGCTCGGCGATCAGCTCCTTGTCGCGCTTGACATCGAGCTGCGCCTTGGCGAGGGATGCGAGGTTCCTCTCGAGCGTAGACTTGGCCTGGTCGGCCGAGTCCTTGTAGTTGCGCGGATCAATCAGGAACAGCAAGTCTCCCTCCTGAACGAAGGTGCCCTCTCGGAACACTTGCTTCTGGATGTATCCCGTGACCTG
>WNFC01019531.1_pt1 | contig 13174 bp, 14 predicted proteins | sample 5400541 | NCBI WGS metagenome assembly WNFC01 (sample SAMN13153342, study PRJNA577476) | soil metagenome | isolation source: 120 cm saprolite under Douglas fir tree site 2 hole 2 replicate 1 | place: USA:California | collected 2015-04-18
TTCCGTTTCTCGCCGCCGCCTTCGCGCTCAAGCCCTTCGTCGGCCTGCTGGCGCGGATGCGCGCGCACCTCGGCCGCGTGGAGAAGATCATGGGAGGATTGCTCGTGCTCACCGGCTTCGCTTTCCTGAGCGGCTGGATCACGCAAGCGAGCTATTGGCTGTTGGAAAGTTTTCCGGTGCTCTCCCGCTTCGGTTAAGGAACGCAAGAAAAAGCCCGCCTTGAAGGCGGGCTTCATCTTTTCAGATCGGCCGGCGGTCACATCTCGGAATAGGTGCCGTCCTTTTTCCAGACGTAGATGACGTAATCGAGCGCGGTGATGTCGCCCTTCTTGTCGTAGGAGATCGGTCCCAGCACCGTGCCCCAGTTGCCCGCCCTGATCGTCTCGGCGACTTTTTTCGGATCGGTGGTGCCGGCTTGCGTCGCCGCCTGCGCCCAGATCTGAAACGCGGCGTAGCTGTAAAGCGTGTAGCCTTCGGGATCGATGCCCTTGGCCTTGAAGCGGTCGACGATTGCCGCCGCCGTCGGACGCTTGCGCGGGTCGGAACCGAAGGTCATCAGCGTGCCTTCGCCCGCCGCTCCGGTGATCGCCGCGAACTCCTTGTCGGCGAGCGCGTCGCCGGCCATGAGAACGGTCTTCATGCCTTGGTCGCGCATCTGCCGCAGGATCAGGCCCGCTTCCTGGTGATAGCCGCCGACGAAAACCACGTCGATGCCCGCGGCTTTCATCTTGGAGACGAGGGCGGTGAAGTCGCTCTCGCCCTTGGTGTAGGACTCAAACACCTTTTCCTGCACGCCCGCCTTGTTCATCGCCTTCTTGGTCTCGTCGGCGAGGCCTTTGCCGTAGGTGGTCTTGTCGTTCGGGGTAATCTGCAAAACGCCGCCTTCGGCATAGGCTTCCGAGGCCGGAATTGACGACGAAGAGCAATAGTGGCCGGCCACGAACGGAAGCTTGCTGCTGGCGATTTGCTCGGCGATCGAGCGGGCCTGCTTCGGGTCGCATTGATCGTCGCTGACCTGGAGCTTGAGTTTCTTGCCGAGCACGCCGCCGGCCGCGTTGATGTCGGCGACCGCGAGCTCAGCACCATCCCTCATCTGGCGTCCGAAAACCGCCTCGCGGCCGGTCATCGGCCCGGCAACCGCGACGGTGAGGTCCTGCGCGGCGGCAGCGCTTGCAAACAACAACCCGGCGACAAGGACAAGACTCGAATTGATCAGTTTTTTCATGCGCGACTCCCCTTTGCGCGATAACGCCCGAAAAGCCCTTCGGACTTCCTGGGTACTTCCATCCCACCGTCATTGTGCCATGGAAGCCGGGACTTAAGAAGGGTCTTTGCCGTCCGCCTGCGGAGCGGAACGCTCGCGCCAGCCGAAAGGGCCCGTTCGCTCGTAGAGCCAGCGATACTGCATCACCATTCGCCTGGCCCTGGTAAGCCGCCACGACAGGCCGCCGACGACGAGGAGAAACGCCGCGTCCGACACATAAGAAGACAAAGAAAGAAGCTCGCCTTGAAAGAGCGCAAAGTGGGCGAAGCGGATCGCGGCGCCGAGCAAAAGCAAATAAACGACCGCCTGGCCGAACGGCCGCCAGGTATCGGCGAGCGCGCGGCCCGTTGCCCACGCCGCGCCGCCGCCGATCAGGCAGGTGACGAGGAATACCTGCAGCGTGGTTTCATGGGCATAGAGGCTTGCGAACAAACTTGTCATCGTCGAGCTTCAGCCTCCTTCCAGGTAAGCGGCGCGGACTTCGGGGCGAGCGAGCAGTTCCTTGCCCGTCCCCTCCAGCGTGACGACGCCGTTCACCAGCACATAGCCGCGGTGCGCAAGCCGCAGCGCGTGATAGGCATTCTGCTCGACGAGAAAGATCGTCAGCCCTTCGCGCCGGTTGAGGTCGCGAATGACATCGAAGATTTGCCGCACGATGAGGGGCGCGAGCCCCAGCGAAGGCTCGTCCAAGAGGAGAAGCCGCGGCCGGCTCATCAGCGCGCGCGCGATCGCCAGCATCTGTTGCTCGCCGCCCGACAGCGTGCCGCCGCGCTGCTCTTTTCTTTTTTCCAGGATGGGAAAGAGCTTGAAGACGCGCGCAATGTCTTCATCGAAATGGATGGAGGTGTTGACCGCGGCGCCCATCTGCAGGTTTTCGTAAACCGTCATGCGCGGGAAAATGCGGCGGCCTTCCGGCGCTTGCGCGATGCGCGAGCCGATGATCTCGTGCGTCGGAAGGCTGGTAATGTCGCGGCCGTCGAAGATGATGCGGCCTTCGCTGGCGCGCGGATTTCCGCAGATCGTCATCATCAACGTCGATTTGCCGGCGCCGTTGGCGCCGATCAGCCCGACAATCTCGCCGGCGCGCACTTCGAGATCGACGCCATTCAGCGCCGGGATATGGCCGTAGAAGGTCTTGACCCCTTCGACGGAGAGAAGCGGCGCGTTCATCGGGCCACTTCCTCTTCTTCGACGCCGAGATAGGCCGCGATCACCTTCGGGTCGTCGCGGATTTGCGCCGGCGGGCCTTCGGCGATCTTCTGGCCGTAATCGAGCACGACCACGTGGTCGGAAATCTCCATCACCACGCCCATGTGATGCTCGATCAAGAGAATCGAGGCCTCGCTTTCCGCGCGAATGGCGCCGAGCAGCTTATTGAGTTCGCTTGCTTCGCGCGGGTTGAGGCCGGCGGCGGGCTCGTCGAGGCAGAGAAGCACCGGCTCGGAGCACATCGCGCGCGCGATTTCGAGGCGGCGCTGCGCGCCATAGGGCAAGGCGCCGGCGGGGTCGTCGGCGCGGCTCGCAAGCCCGACGCGATCGAGCCAGAAGCGCGCTTTTTCGACCGCCGCATGCTCGGCTCGCAGGTAGCCGGGCCAGCCGAAGATGCCGAGCAGCGTGAAGCCCGAAGCGATCATCAGCCGGTTGTGCTGGGCGACAAGCAAGTTTTCGAGTGCGGTCATGCCGGCAAACAGGCGAATGTTTTGAAAAGTGCGGGCGACGCGCGCGCGCGCCGCGATCCTGAAATCCGGCAGGCGTTCGAGCAGGAATTCCTTTCCGTCGGCGTGCATAATCCGGATCATGCCTTCGCTCGGCTGATAGAATCCGGTGATGCAGTTGAACACGGTCGTCTTGCCGGCGCCGTTGGGGCCGATGATGGCGGTGATCTCCCCGCGCTTTGCTGCGAAGGTGAGATCGTCGACGGCGACAAGCCCGCCGAAACGCATCGAGAGGTGCTGCGTATCGAGGATGATTTCTCCGGCCGGCGTGTTCATTGCCGCGCCTCCTCGATGATGTCGGCGGGGATGATTTTCTTTTTCTGCAAGAACACCGAGGGCGTCCGCGTGGCGATCAATCCGCGCGGGCGCCAGACCATGATCGAGACCATGGCGATGCCGAAGACGAGCATGCGGAACTGCTCGAACTGACGGAAAAACTCGAAGCCGCCAATCATGACGAGGGCCGCCACCGCGACGCCGAGCTGCGAGCCCATGCCGCCGAGCACCACGATCGCGAGCACCAGCGCCGATTCCATGAAAACGAACGATTCGGGACTGATGAATCCCTGGCGCGTCGCGAAGAAGGAGCCGGCGAAGCCGCCGAACATCGCGCCCATGGCGAAGGCGGTGAGCTTGGTGTTCGTCGTATTGATGCCGAGCGAGCGGCAGGCGATCTCGTCCTCGCGCAGCGCCTCCCACGCGCGGCCGATGGGAAGCCGCCGCAGACGCAGCGTCACGAAATTCGTCAGGAGCGCGAGCGCGAGAATCAAATAAAACAGGAAGATAATGCGATGAACCGGATTGAATTCGAGGCCGAAAAGCGCGGCGAAGCCTGCTTCGCTGTCGTTGAACGGAGCGCCGAAGAAGCTCGGCCGGGGAATGCCGGAGATTCCGTTCGGGCCGTTGGTGAAACTTTGCCAATTGATGATCACGATGCGGATGATCTCGCCGAAGGCGAGCGTCACGATCGCGAGATAATCGCCGCGCAGCCGCAGCACCGGAAAGCCGAGCATGACCCCCCAAAAGGCGGCGAGGATTCCGGCGAGCGGCAGGCAAATCCAAAACGACAAGCCGAAATTCTGCGCGAGCAACGCATAGGCGTAGGCGCCGACCGCGTAGAAGGCGACGTAGCCGAGGTCGAGGAGACCGGCGAGCCCGACCACGATGTTCAAGCCCCAACCGAGCATGATGTAGGTAAGGACGAGAATGCCGAGGTCGAGAATATAGCGGTTCGAATAGAACAGAACCGGCGCGAGCAAGGCGAACGCCAACAGCGCCGGCGCCACGAAGCGCCCGAGCTTCTCGAATTGCGGCGTTATTGTTTGCACCGAGCGCGTGAAATCGGCGGCGATGCGGCTCCGTGCGATCAGCGCGACCATCAGCCGTCCGGCAAATACGGCGGCCACCACGGTCGCGAGCAAACCCGGCCGCAGAGAAACCTCGAGCCGGCCGGAGGCGCCGGTGTCCGTCCGCAGTCCGAGCATCAAGGAGAAAAGTCCGAAAGCGACGAAAGCGGCAAGCGCCGCGTCCTTCAGCGCGCCGGCAAGATCGAGTTTTGCGGGGCGCGCGCGCGTGGCGGGCTCGTTCGGCACGGCCAAGCTTTCAAACCTTCTCGACCTCGGGCCGGCCGAGAATTCCGGTCGGCATGAAGATCAGCACGAGCACGAGGATCGAAAACGCCGCGACGTCCTTGTATTCGCCGGAAAAATAGGCCGACCAGAAGGTTTCGATGAGCCCGATCAAGAGCCCGCCGAGCATGGCGCCCGGCAGCGATCCGATTCCGCCCAACACGGCGGCGGTGAACGCCTTGACGCCGGCGACGAAGCCGATGAAAAAATCGATGACGCCGTAATAGAGCAGGTACATGACGCCGGCGACCGCGGCGAGGGCGGCCCCGATCACGAAGGTGAGCGAGATCGTGCGGTCGATGTCGACGCCGACGAGCGAGGCCATTTTCAGGTCCTGCTCGCAGGCGCGCATGTTGCGCCCGAGCTTTGTTGCGGAAACGAGCCAGGAAAACACGATCATCAGCGCGAGCGTCGTCACCACGATGATGATCTGCACGTTCGAGAGCTGCACGGCGAAGCCATTGTGCTCCCAGAGCGTATAGCCCCCCGGAATCAGCGGCGGCAGCGGCTTGACACGCGCGCCCTGCGCAAGCTGCACGTAGTTCTGCAGGACGATCGACATGCCGATGGCGGAGATCAGCGGCGCGAGCCGATGCGAGCCGCGCAGCGGCCGGTAGGCGAGGCGCTCGACCGCCCAGCCGTAAAGGGCGGCTAACAGCATGGCGACGATCAGTACAAGGAAAAGCGCGAGCGGGATGGCGGTGACGCCGATGGCGAGCAGTGCGAGAAAGGCGATCAAGGCGAGGAAGGCGCCCACCATGAAGACGTCGCCGTGAGCGAAATTGATCATTCCGATGATGCCGTAGACCATCGTGTAGCCGATGGCGACGAGACCGTAGATCGAGCCGAGCACGATCCCGTTGATGAGTTGCTGCAGAAAATATTCCATGCGCGTGCCCCTGAATTTCTCCGCGCGCCGTTTCGCCTGCGAGCTTCGCCGTCTCGCCTGTATTAGGTTTACACGGCTCTGAGAGCTCGACAAATGGGGCTTCGGCCTAAAAGCGGGGCTTGACCGTTCGCGCCCGGGACGCGAGAAAGTCGCCGTTCCGGGGAGAGGAAAAATGTTGAAAACATCGATCGTGGCGCAGCGGATGACCGAAGTTCTCGGGCAACAGGTGATCGTCGAGAACGTAACCGGCGCGGGCGGCATGACCGGTTCGGATCGCGTGGCCAAGGCCGAGCCCGATGGCTACCAGTTCGTGTTGGGAAGCGTCGGCACGCATGCCCAGAACCAGACGCTCTACAAGCATCCCGCCTACAACGCGGCGACCGACTTCGCGCCGGTGGCGTTGATCGCCGAAACCCCGATCGTGCTGATCGTGCGCAAGGACCTGGCGGTCAATAATCTGCGGGAGTTCATCGCTTACGCCAAGGCCAACCAGGAAAAAATGTCCTACGGCTCGGCCGGTGCCGGCTCGGCCACGCATCTCGCCTGCGTCGTGGTGAATTCCGTGATCGGCACCGACATCACCCACATTCCCTATCGCGGCACCGGCCCGGCGATGCAGGACCTCCTGGGCGGACGCATCGATTTCCTCTGCGACCTCGTCAACACCGCGAAGCCGCAGATTGAAGGCGGCACCGTCAAGCCGATCGCCATCATGACGAAGGAGCGCTCGCCGGCGCTTCCCAACGTGCCGACCGGGCTCGAGCAGGGCACCAAGAGTTTGGAGGCCTATACCTGGAGCGCGATTTTCCTGCCGAAAGGGGCGCCGGCCGCGATCGTGAAAAAGCTCAATGCCGCGGTCCTGCAGTCGATGAAGACGCCGGAAGTGCGCGCCCGGCTCGAGGGCCTTGGCGCACAGGTCGTCTCCGACGAGCGGGCGAGGCCGGAATATCTCGGCCAATTCGTGAAGAGTGAAATCGAGAAATGGGCCGGCACCATTAAGGCAAGCGGCATCTCCGTCGAGTAAGCTGAGGTCGGCCGGATCGGCGTTCGCCGTCGACGCCATCTACGGGTTGCGCCGGCTCGCGGCTCGCCTATGCTCGGCGCCATGAAACCGGCCGCGGCCCTTCCGCTCTTTCACCTTTACGGCGATCCGCCGGACGACCAGGCGTTCGATTTCGTCCATGTCGAGACGCTGTCCTCGCGCTCCTCGATTCACAACTGGACCATCCAGGCGCACCGGCATCGCAATCTGTTCCAGATTTTCGTGATCGAGCGTGGCGGCGGCGAGATGTTCTTCGAGACGGCGACGATCGCCTTCAAGGCTTCTTGCGCGATCCTGGTGCCGCCCACGGTGGCGCATGGCTTCCGTTTTCTGCCCGAGGTGAGCGAGGGCTGGGTCGTCACCTTCACCGAGGACGTCGCCGAGGCGATCGGCGAGCGCTCGGCCGCGGCGCTCGAACGGCTGAAGGCGCTGGCGTCGGACCCGGTGGTGCCGCTCGCCAGCGACGGCGAAACGAGGCGGCTCGCGGCGCTCTGCCGGGATTTGCACGAGGAACATTTCCTCGCCCGCGAGGGCCACCGGATCGCGATGCGCTCCTACATCGCCCTGATCGCGGTCGAGGTGGCGCGGCTAGCGGCAAGCCGCGCGCGCACCGGCACGGTGACATTGGCCATTGCCGATCCCACGGTCGCGGCGCTGCGCCGCCTGATCGAGGACCATTTTCGCCGCGAGCGTCACATCGCCTTTTATGCGGCGAAATTGGCGGTGACGCCCGACCGTCTCAACGACCACGTGAAGCGCGCCGCCGGGGTCACCGCCGGTCACCTCATTCGCCAGCGCGTGCTGACGGAAGCCAAGCGCCAACTCGTCTTCACCAATCTTTCGATCGGCGAGATCGCCTACGACCTCGCCTTCGCCGATCCTTCGCACTTCGCGCGTTTCTTCCGCAAGCAAACCGGCACCACGCCGCAAGCCTTCCGTTCGCGCGGCCATGCCGGCGATGGCGCCGGGGCGCAAGCGCTCGAGCGGGCGGCGCGGCGGATGAGCGCCTAGTGTCCCGAACCCGAAGTTCGCACACGCCGAGCGTCAAATTCGATTGCGAACTTCCGGTTCAGAAGGGACACTAGAATTATAGAGTTGCTAGTGCCCCTTTGATTCCGAAGTTCGCACGAGAATATGCCACGAGTACTTGCGAACTTCGGAATCGGGGCACTAGCCTAGATTTTACTCTTTCCGATTTCCTCGAATACTTGCTCGGCTTCCTTCATCGCGCTGTTGGCGGCGGGAACGCCGCAATAGATCGCCTGCTGCAGGATGATTTCCTTGACGTCGTCCTTGGAGAATTTTCCCTCGACGATCGCCGCGCGCATGTGCAGGCGAAATTCCTCCCAACGGCCGAGCGCGATCATGGTGGCGATCACGATGATCCGCCGCGTGCGCTCGTCGAAATGCGGGCGCATCCACACGTCGCCCCAGCAATAGCGGGTGAGGAGATCGAGAAAGTCGCCGTTGAAGTCGGTGCGGCGCGCGACCGAACGATCGACCCAGGCGTCGCCCAGAACCTTGCGACGCTTGTTCATGCCGCCAGCAAAGCGTTCAGAATCGTCCATGGCATCTGCTCCTAGCCGAGGAATTTTTCGATCGTTCCCGTATATTGCTCGTTTTGTTCGATGTTCGAGAGGTGCGCGGCATCCAACTTCATGAGCTTCGAGCCCGCAATCCGGCTCGCGATCAACTCGGCGTCTTTCACGGTGGTCGCGGGATCGTGCGCGCCGGCGATGATGAGGGTGGGTAGACCGATCGCGCCGATGTCCCAGCGCTGGTCCATGTCGCGGATCGCGGCGCAGCAACCGGCATAGCCGTGCGGGGAGGTGGCGAGCAGCATCGCGCGAATGCCGGCGACCGTTGGCGCCGCTTTTTCGCGGAACGTCTTGGTGAACCAGCGCTCCAGCACCCCTTCGACCACGGCGCCCATGCCTTTTCCCAACACGGTCTGGATGCGGCCGTTCCAAATAACGGGATCGCCGATCTTGGCCGCCGTATTGCTGAGGACGAGCTTGTCGAGGCGCTTCGGTGCGAGCCGGCCGAGCCACATGCCGGTGAAGCCGCCCATGGAGAGGCCGCAAAAATGCGCACGTTCGATCTTAAGGCCGTCGAGGATGGCGATCACATCCTTTCCGAGCCGCTCGAGCGTATAGGGCGTCTTGGGGGCGCCGGACTTGCCGTGCCCGCGCTGGTCGTAGCGCACGACGCGGAATTTCTTGGCGAGATGCTTCGCCTGCTCGTCCCACATGTGCAGATTGGTTCCGAGCGAATTCGAGAACACGAGCACGGGCGCCTTGTCCGGACCCTCGATCTCCACATGGATCGGGCATCCGCCGGCATCGATGGTCGGCATCAGCGTTTCCTTCTTGCTTGCTTCGATGAACGCTTGAGGGATTTTTCCACGCTCGCGAGCGCGCGATCGAGAAATTGCTCGGCGCTGCCGAGATAGGCAAGCGGGTCGAAGAGCCGCGCCAGTTTCTCTCGCGGCAGGCTCCTGGTGACCTCGGGCATGCGCGAGAGCACTTCGACCAACGGGCGCCGCTCCTTCGCCGCGCGCTTGCTCGCGGCTTCCAGCAAATCGTGCGCTTCGAGCCGGCCGAGCGAGGCGCCCAATGCCATCTGAACCGCCTCGCCCATGATCAGCCCGTGCGTCGCATCGAGGTTCTTGCGCATCCGCGCCGCGTCGATCTCCATTCCTTCCGCGATCTCCGCCAAGCGGGAAGCAACGCCGGAGGCGAGGAGAAAGAGCTGCGGGATCGCCACCCATTCGGCCTGCCAGCCGCCAAGCGCGCGTTCGTGCTCCTGCACCATGCCGGAGAGCAGGCTCGCCACGAGGCCCGGCGCCAGATTCGCGGCGGCGAGAATTTGCGCGCAGGCGACCGGATTGCGCTTGTGCGGCATTGTCGACGAGCCGCCGCGGCCATCGCCCGCGGGCTCGAACACCTCGCCGATCTCGGTCTGCATCAGGAGCGAGACGTCGCGCGCGATCTTGCCGCCGGCGCCGATCAAGATGCCGACGGCGCTCGCCATACCCGCGATGCGGTCGCGTTCCGCGTGCCAGGGCGCATCGAGCAGAAGGTCGAGCTCCTCGGCGAGGCGCTTGGCGACCTTCGGACCCTTTTTCCCGAGTGCCGCGAGCGTACCGGCGGCGCCGCCGAATTGCAGGACGGCGGCTTTCGCGGCGGCCTCGTGCAAGTTTTCGCGCGCGCGTACGACGAGCGCCGCCCAACGCGCGAGCTTCAACCCGAAGATCGTGGGCAGCGCCTGCTGCAACCAGGTGCGCGCGGCGAGCGGCGTCTTGCGGTGCTTGCGCGCGAGGCTGGCGAAGGCGTTGATCGCGCGCCTCAGGTCGCGATCGAGAAGCGCCACGCTCTCCCCAATCGCGATGACCGCCGCGGTGTCGATGACGTCCTGGCTGGTCGCGCCCCAATGGACGTAGCGCGCGGCTTCGCGGTTCCGCCGCGCGACCTCGGCCGTCAGCGCCTTGACGAGGGGGATCGCCGGATTGCCGGCAAGCGCCGCCGCTTTTCCGAGCGCTACCGGATCGAAGCGTGCCAGATTGCAGGCGAATTTGATCGCCGGCGCGGCCGCGCGCGGAATGACGCCTGCGGCCGCCTCGGCGCGCGCGAGCGCCGCCTCGACCGTGAGCATGCGCCCGATTACCGCGCGGTCCGCATGCAGCGCGCGCATTTCGGCCGTCGCAAACAGCGGTGCTAGAAGCGGGGATGCGGCCAATTCGGTCTCGGTCATGGGGAAGGCGGATGGAAGGGAAGAGGACCTTACGCCGCGGTTTCCAGCACCGGAAGTCCGGGGGTGCAACGGCGGGCGTGGACCGCTATCTTAGGCCGAGGAGAGAAATTCATGGCCCTTAATATGAGCGGAGAATACGTGCTGCCGCTCGCACGCAAGGACGTATGGAAGGCGCTGAACGATCCCGAAATACTCAAGCGCAGCATTCCGGGATGCGAGTCGCTGGAGAAGCTTTCCGACACCGAATTCGCCGCGGTGGTGCGGCTCGAAGTGGGGCCAGTCAAGGCGCGCTTCAAGGGCCGCGTGAAGCTCGAGAATCTGGTGCCGCCGGAGAGCTATAAGATCGTCGGCGAAGGCGAGGGCGGCGTTGCGGGTTTCGCCAAGGGCAACTCCGCCGTCATGCTCTCCGACGTGCCCGAAGGAACAAAGCTCGTTTACACGGCCGAGGCCACCGTCGGCGGCAAGATCGCGCAATTGGGCCAGCGGTTGCTCGCCGGAACCGCGAAAAAGACCGCCGATCGCTTCTTCGCGAATTTCGCGAAAGCGCTGACCGAATAGCAAGCTGCGGGAGCAGATCATGACAAAAGCCCAATCGAGCGATGACGTACTGACGATGGCGGAGCGCTGGCGGCGCGAAGGCCGCAGCGTCGCGCTCGCCACCGTGGTCGAAACCTGGGGCTCGGCGCCGCGTCCGGTCGGCAGCCACCTCGTGATCGACGGGCACGACAATTTCCTCGGCTCGGTTTCCGGCGGCTGCGTCGAGGGAGACGTGATCGCGGAGGCCGCCGCAGTCATTAAGGACGGAAAGCCCAAGCTTCTCGAATTCGGCGTTGCCGACGAAACCGCGTGGAAGGCGGGCCTGTCCTGCGGCGGCACCATCCGGGTCTATGTCGAGAAGGTGGAATAGCCGCCGCGAAAATTTCGAATGCGTCTCGATCTCATCGTCGCCCTGAATGTCGAGCGCGCCGCGCGGCGCGCCGCCGTCATCGTCACCGAACTCGGGGGCGGGGCGCAGCGGCTGGTGCGCGAGCAAGCGATCGACAAGGATCCGCTCGCGGCGATCCTGAAAGCGCAAATCCGCTCCGGCAAAAGCGGTGTTGTCGAGGCCGGCGGAGCGCGCCACTTCCTGGAACTGCATCTGCCGCCGCCGCGCATGGTCATCACCGGCGCCGTGCACGTCAGCCAGGCGCTGGCGCCGATGGCTCGCATGCTCGCCTATGACGTGACCATCGTCGATCCGCGCACGGCGTTCGCCACGCCCGAGCGCTTTCCCGACGTGCCGCTCGTGGCGGAATGGCCGGATCAGGCCTTGCCGAAAATCGGCCTCGATCATTGGACCGCCTTCGTCGCGCTGACCCACGATCCGAAGATCGACGAGCCGGCGTTAGAAGCCGCGCTCCGGGCCGGCTGTTTTTACGTCGGCGCGCTCGGATCGAAGAAGACGCATGCGCGCAGGGTCGAGCATTTGCGCGCGCGCGGGCTCGGCGATGAAACGATCGCGCGTATTCATGCGCCGATCGGACTTCCAATCGGGGCGGCGAGCCCGGCGGAAATTGCGGTTGCGATTCTCGCCGAGATCACGCTTCGCCTCCGCCGCGGCCCGGAGGCCAAGCCGTGAAATTCGGCCCGGTTGCGGTCGCCGAGGCGCAAGGCGCGATCGCGGCGCATTCGGTGCGCGCCGGCGCGAAAGTCGTGCGCAAGGGCACGGTCATTTCCGCAGCCGACGTCGCCGCCCTTTCGGCGGCCGGAATCGCCGAGGTCGTCGTGGCGCGGCTCGAGCCCGGCGACGTTGCGGAAGACGAAGCCGCCGCCGCGCTCGCCCGCGCGGTGGGGGGAGACGGCATCGCCGTCGAGCCCGCCTTTACCGGGCGTTCCAATCTGCATGCCGAGAGCGCCGGCGTGCTCCTCGTCGATCGCGAGGGGGTCGAGCGGCTCAACCGCGTCGACGAGGCGGTGACCTTCGCGACGCTTCCCGCTTTCCGCCCCGTGCGCGAAGGCGAAATGGTCGGGACGATCAAGATCATTCCCTTCGCGGTCGCGGGCGAGGTGCAGCGCGCCGCGCTGGCAACGGCAAAGCCGCTTATTTCCGTCGCTCCGTTCAAATTAAGGCGCGTGGCGCTCGTATCGACCCGGTTGCCCGGTCTTGCCGAGAAGGTGATCGAAAAAACCGTGCGCGTGACGGCGGCGCGGCTCGCGCCGATGCGCGCGGCGATTTTGTCGGACGAACGCGTGCCGCACGAGGCGAAATCGTTGAGCCAATCGATTAAGCGTGCGCTCGCGGAGAATGCCGACCTCGTGATCGTCTTCGGCGCCTCCGCGATCGCCGACCGCCGCGACGTGATTCCGGCCGCGATCGAGGAAGCGGGCGGGCGTATCGAGCATTTCGGCATGCCGGTCGATCCCGGCAATCTCATGCTGATCGGCGCGGTCGGCGCGGTCCCGGTGATCGGTGCGCCCGGTTGCGCCCGCAGCCCGAAGGAAAACGGTTTCGACTGGCTGCTCGCGCGCCTGGTCGCGGGTCTGCCGGTGACGCGCGAGGACGTCACCGCACTCGGGGTCGGCGGACTCTTGATGGAAATCGTGACGCGGCCGCAGCCGCGCGAGGCCCCGCAGCAGCCGACGCACGCGCTGCGCGTCGCCGCAATCGTGCTCGCCGGGGGTCGCGGCACGCGCATGGGGCCGGAAAACAAGTTGCTCGCCGATTTCAAGCAGAAGCCGATCGTGCGGTACGCGGCGGAAGCGGCGCTCGCCTCGAAAACGCGGCCGGTGATCGTGGTGACCGGCCATCAAGCCGATCGGGTCGCGGGGGCGTTGATAGGGCTCAAGGTTTCGTTCGTTCACAATCCGCATTTCGCCGAAGGCCTCTCGACCTCGCTGCGCGCG
>WNFC01006184.1_pt1 | contig 13173 bp, 13 predicted proteins | sample 5400541 | NCBI WGS metagenome assembly WNFC01 (sample SAMN13153342, study PRJNA577476) | soil metagenome | isolation source: 120 cm saprolite under Douglas fir tree site 2 hole 2 replicate 1 | place: USA:California | collected 2015-04-18
CGTTCTTGAGCAGCGTGTCCACGTCCGGGCCGTCCTGCGGGTAGAGGCTGATGCCCGCGCTGCAGGTCACCATCAGCTCCTGCCCGTCGACGTTGATCGGCTCGGCGACCTTGCTGATGATGCGCTGCATCGCCCGGTAGATGACCTCCTGTCCGGGCTGATCGTTGAGAACCAGGATGAACTCGTCCCCTCCCAGCCGCGCCACGGTATCTCCGTCGCGCACCGTCTCGGTCAGGCGCTCGGCGACGTTCTGCAGCAGTTTGTCGCCGGTGTTGTGCCCGAGGCTGTCGTTGATGAACTTGAAGTGGTCGATATCGAGAAACACGACCCCGATCGAGCGCACGAAGCGCTGGGCGAACACCGACTGTCTCAGGCGGTCGCGCAGCAGGTTCCGGTTGGGAAGCCCGGTGAGCGCATCGTAGTTCGCCTGGTATTCGAGCTGCTCCTGGTAGCGCTTGCGCTCGATCGAGTACTGCATCGAGCGCAGCAGCAACTCCCGGTCGAGCTTGCCCTTGACGAGGTAGTCCTGCGCGCCGGTCTTCACCGCCGAGAGCGCGACCGTCTGGTCGTCGTGGCCGGTGAGGACGATGATCGGCACTTTCGGCGAGTGCGCGTAGACCTTGAGAAAGGTATCGAACCCATAGCTGTCCGGGAGGGAAAGGTCGAGAAGCACGAGGGACGCGCTGCGGGTGGCGAGATACTCCAGCCCTTGCGAGAGCCTCCCCACGCAAGCGAGTTCGAAAAGCGCATCCTCTCCCTCGGCGAGCATCTCGCGGATGAGACGAACGTCGCCCGGATTGTCCTCGATCAGCAATACGACCTGGCGATCGGCCATGGGCTACTTTCCGTCGGGCAGCGTGACCACGGTAAGCCAGAAATTGTCGATGGACTGCACCACCTTGATGAACTGCTCCAGGTCCACCGGCTTGGTCACGTAGCAGTTCGCATGCAGTGTGTAGGTCTTGAGCACGTCCTCCTCGGCTTTCGACGTGGTCAGAATCACGACAGGGATGCGCATGAGCCGCTCGTCGGCCTTGATCTCCTGGAGCACCTCGCGGCCGTCCTTCTTCGGCAGGTTGAGGTCGAGCAGGATGATGTCGGGCTTGGGCGCATCCTTGTAGGCTCCGCGCCGGTACAGGAAGTCGAGCGCCTCGACGCCGTCCTTGACCCAGTGGAGGTTGTTGTACACCTTGCCCTCCTTCAGCGCCTCGCGCGTCAGGCGGGCGTCTCCGAGGTTGTCCTCGACCAGGAGGATCTCCACGGGCGGGGCGATCTTGTCGATTTCTGCGTTCATGTTTCTCCTTTTTGGATTTTTGGAAGCGTGAAGTGGAACGTGCTGCCTTCGCCGTACGCGGACTCGACCCAGATCCGCCCGCGGTGGCGCTCGACGACTTTCCTGCATATTGCCAGGCCTATTCCGGTGCCCGGGTACTCGTCCCGCGTGTGCAGGCGTTGGAATACCAGGAAGATGCGCTCGAAGTACTGCGGCTCGATCCCGATGCCGTTGTCGGCCACCGAGAAACGCCATTCGTCCCCCGCATCTTCCACGCCGACGTGGATGCGCGGCGCCTCGTTCCTCTTCCTGAACTTGATCGCGTTGGCGACGAGGTTCTGCAGCAGCTGCGCGAGCTGCGTGTCGTCCGCATTGACCTCGGGCAGGGAGTCGTGCGTCACCGCCGCCGCGCTTTGCTCGACCGCGGCCCGCAAATTGACCAGCGCCTTGTCGAGAACGGCTTGAGCCTGGACGGGCCGCATCTCCTTGCCGCGCGTGCCCACGCGCGAGTAGGCGAGCAGGTCCTCGATCAGCTGCTTCATCCGCGTCGCGCCGTCGACGATGAAACTCATGAACTCGCGCGCATCCTTGTCGAGCCTGTCGCCGTAACGGCGCTCGAGCAGCTGCGTATAGCTGCCGATCATGCGCAGCGGTTCCTGCAGATCGTGCGAGGCGACGTAGGCGAACTGTTGCAGCTCGGCGTTGGAACGCGCCAGCTCCTCGTACGCCGCGCGCAAGACGCCTTGCGCGCGCTTGCGATCGGTAACGTCGGTCCCCACCCCGCGGTAGCCGCGAAAGCGCCGACCTTCGTCGAACACCGCTTCACCGCTCAGCGACAGCCACACCGAAGTCCCATCAGGACCGGGGCGCTCGATTTCGAAATCGAAGAACGGTTCGTGCCGCTCCAGCTGGGCGCGGTGCCGCTCCCAGTCGGACTCGGTGAGATTCAGCGCCGGCTGCTCCCAGCGCTTGCGGCCGATGTAAGGCGCCGGATCGATGCCGGTACGCTCAACGAAGCGGCTCGACATCGAAGTGAGCCGGAACTGCTCGTCCTGTTCCCAGTACCAGTCGGAGGACAGGGCCGTGAGGCTGCGGAAGCGCGCTTCGCCCTCGCGAAGCTCGTGTTCGGCCTGCACGCGCGCCATGAAGTGCCCGATCTGGTTGCCGATCGTCACGCCCGTCTCGAGCAGCCATTCGTCGGGAAGCCGCCGCTCGCGGTGGAAAAACTCCATGGCGCCGAGCACCTGATCGCCCAGGCGTATGGGCAGCGCGAACGCCGAGCGCAGGCCCGCCTTCGCAGCCTGAGCGCCGCGCAGGAAACTATCGTCGGCGCTGACGTCGACGATCCAGACCGGCTGACCGGTCCCGAGCACCCGCCGGATGAACCCCGCGTGCCCGGGCTGATAGTTGCTTTGCCGGCTCGCGGCGAGAAATGTCGCGATGTCCGGGTCGTCGACGCTCCAGGCCTCCTCACAGCCGAATGCGCCGATTTTCGGATCCATGCTCCAGCGCGCGCCGCACGCCCAACCGAGCGATTCGCAAAACGCCGCGAGGATCCCCGGCATGGCGGCGGCGACCGTGTCGGATTCCGAGAGAATCCGTGAAACCCTGTGTTCGATCGCCTGGCGCTGCTCGGCGCGTTTGCGCTCGGTGATGTCGATGATGGTCCCGATCAGCCCGGCGACCTCGCCGTCAGCGCCGGTGAATGTCGCCTTGTAATTGAGCGTGTGGCGGACGCTGCCGTCGCGCACGGGCACCTGCAGCTCGTAGCTGCGCGCGCCCGGATTGCGCCACAGCTCCTCGTCCACCGCGCGGTGCTTCGCCGCGACTTCCGGCGCCTGCGAAAACAGTTCCTCGACGGTTTTGCCGATGAAGGACTCGCGCCGGACTCCGAAGTAGGCCTCCCAGGCCTTGTTGGCTCCCAGATGTCTCCCGTCCCGCGCCTTGAAGAAGACGGGAATGGGCAGGACCTCGATCAGGTCCTGCGCAACGCGCAGCGCTTTCGACCTTTCATCCCCCTCCCGGGACGGGCGACGCGGGGACACGAACGAGCTGGCGACCTTTGCGAGAAACTCCTTGCGCCAGCGCCGGTATTCCGCAGGCTTGATGCGGTGGCGCTTGCAGATGGCGGTCTCGGGCTTGCCCTTAAGCCCTTCGAGTACGATCTTGGCCTTCGACGCGGGATCCCATTGCCGAACCGGCACGAGTTTCCGCCCTCCCTTCAATGCGAAAGCTTCTGGGTGCGCTTTTTCGCCCGGCAAGTATCAACCAATGATTGTTGGATGTAAATGGCTTCCGCCGCCTGTGTTTTGGCGCTCGGCCGACAGAGTATCACTTCCACAGCGATTGAAACTGCGTCGCGACGACCCGTTCGTAAGCCGCTGCCCCGGACAGCAGCCCGGTCGCCCGTGAAAAGGCATTGAGGGAGCCGACCGCTTCCCTGGAGATCGCCGGATCGTAGTACGGCGCGTCGCGTCGAACGAGATCGGGGATGAGGGCGAGCTCGGCCGCCGGGAAGCGTCCTTTCGCGGCGATGGCGGCGAGCGCGGGATCATCTTTCAGCGCGCGCTGCGCTCGCACCACGGCGCGGATCGCGGCGGCGACCACGTCGGGCCTTTCATCGATCGCCCTTTGCGTAGTCACGAGGGCGGGAAAAGTGTAATGCCGGGCGTCTCTCGGCCCGCCGCCGCGACGCGCGTCGATCACGAGCGCACCAAAGCCGCCGCGCGCAGCGATTTCCGCCGCCATGCCGTTCGCCCAGAAACCGTCCACGGTGCCTTTCTCCAGCGCTCGTGCTGCTGCGAGGCCGAAGGAAACGCCCGCGGTCGCGGGCACCGGCGCGATGCTCATCTCGCGCTCGGGATCGATGCCGGCGTCGATCAGCATGCGCTTGAGACCGTCGGCCGGGCCCGGCGCGGCGCCGATGCGCAGCCCTTTCAACGCGTGCAGGTCGCCGCGTGCTATGCCCAGATCGCTGCGCACGACGAGGAACCAGTACATGTTCTGCGAGAGCGCGCAAAGAAGCTTGCAGCCTGTCCAGTCGCGGAAAGCGTAGAGCGGCGCGTGCGCGGCGCCGCCGACGAAGTCGAGCCGCCCGTCGCGCAGGTCTTCGAAGGTTTTCGTGACGGGAAAGACGAGATCTATCGCGGTGTCGAGTCCCTCCTTTTTGAAGAAACCGAGCTCCACCGCCGCGATCGCGGGGAAATACGACGGCGAGACCATGTCGGGAATGGCGACGCGAAGTGGCACGGATTCCGGACTCAGGTCTTCAACGGTTTGTAGCGGATCCGCCTGGGCTTCGCCGCTTCCTCTCCCAGCCGCTTTACCTTGTCGGCCTCGTATTCGTGGTAGTTGCCGCTGAAGAACACGACTCTCGATTCGCCTTCGAAGGCGAGGGTATGGGTGGCGATACGATCCAGGAACCAGCGGTCGTGCGAGATGACGAGCACGCTCCCGGCGAATTCCAGGAGCGCATCCTCGAGCGCCCGCAGCGTTTCCACGTCGAGGTCGTTGGACGGCTCGTCGAGCAGCAGGACGTTGCCTCCGTCGAGCATCGTCTTCGCGAGGTGCACCCGGCCGCGCTCGCCGCCCGAGAGCGTGCCCAGCTTCTTCTGCTGGTCCGCCCCTTTGATGTTGAACCGGCCGAGGTAGGCGCGCGAGGGCATCTCGAACTTTCCCACGGTGAGGATGTCCGCGCCGCCCGAGATGAATTCCCAGACGTTCTTGTCGGCCTCGAGCGCGTCGCGCGACTGGTCCACGTGCGCCATCTTCACCGTCGGGCCGATCACGATCTTGCCCTTGTCCGCTTTTTCCTTGCCGGTGATCATGCGAAACAGGGTCGATTTTCCCGCGCCGTTGGCGCCGATGATGCCGACGATCGCGCCGGGGGGCACGCTGAAAGACAGATCGTCGATGAGGAGACGCTCGCCGTAACCTTTGCTCACGCCCTTGAACTCGATCACAGAATCGCCGAGACGGTCTGCGACCGGGATGAAGATCTCCTGCGTTTCGTTGCGCTTCTGGTAGTCGTAGGAGGAAAGTTCCTCGAAGCGCGCGAGCCGCGCCTTCGACTTCGCCTGGCGGCCCTTGGGGTTTTGCCGCACCCATTCCAGCTCCTTCTGCATCGACTTGATGCGCGCCTGCTCCTGCTTCTCCTCGATCTCGAGACGCTTTTCCTTCTGCTCGAGCCACGAGGAATAGTTGCCCTCCCAGGGGATGCCGTAGCCGCGGTCGAGCTCGAGGATCCAACCCGCGGCGTTGTCCAGGAAATAACGGTCGTGAGTGACGGCGACCACCGTACCCGGGAATCTGCGAAGAAACTGCTCCAGCCATTCGACGCTCTCCGCGTCGAGGTGATTGGTGGGCTCGTCGAGCAGCAGGATGTCCGGTTTGGAGAGCAGCAGCCGGCACAAGGCAACCCGGCGCTTCTCTCCGCCGGAGAGCGGAGCGATTTTCTGCTCCCAGGGCGGCAGGCGCAGCGCCTCCGCGGCGACGTCCATTTGCAGCTCGGTGCTGTCGGCGTGCGCGGCGTTGACGATCGCTTCGAGCTTTGCCTGCTCGGCCGCGAGCTTGTCGAAATCGGCGTCGGGCTCCGCGTACGCCGCGTAGATCTCCTCGAGGCGTTGCTTGGCCCCGAACATCTCGCCCAGGCCCTCCTCCACCGCTTCGCGCACGGTCTTTCCCGGGTCGAGCTGCGGCTCCTGCGGCAGGAAGCCGATCTTCATCTTCGGCATGGGAACGACCTCGCCCTCGAAGTTCGTGTCCTCGCCCGCCATGATCCTGAGCAGCGTGGATTTTCCCGAGCCGTTCAGACCGAGCACGCCGATCTTCGCCCCTGGAAAGAAATTGAGCGAGATGTTCTTGAGGATCTGGCGCTTCGGCGGAACGGTCTTGCCGACCCGGCGCAGGGTGTAGACGTATTGCGACATGGGCTTTGGGGTGCGAAAGCCCGACAGCTTAGCCCAAATGGAGCAGCGTGAAGCCGCCTTTTCCGAAAACCCTGAGCTGTCCCGGGGAAGTTCCCCGATGGCGGGCGCGCGCGCGGGCGGATATTGTTGCGGCTGCCGGCCGGGACCCCGGCATACGGTCGGCGGGAGGGCGCCGGGGTCAATTCGAAGGGTGAACCCATGAGACGAGTTCGAGCTCAAGACGCCTTCCAGAAGGCCGCCATCTGCATCGCCGCGACGCTGTTGGCTGCGGCATTTCTGGCGTTCCCCAAAGGCGCCGCAAGGGCCGATGACAAGCCCCTGGCGGAAGCGCCCGTTGCCGATGTCGGCACGGGATCAGCGCACCTCCGCTAAGCCAGCGAGAAGGTCCCTCCGCTACCAGAGCTGCCAATTCAGATTTTGCTCTGCAAACCTCGTCCAGATCATCGGTTCAGCGCGCGAGCGGCGAGACCGCGATGATTGCCGCCTCGTACACTCATCTTTCCCGGTAGCCGGCCTCGCGCTGGTGACGAATCGCGACGACGCGAACCACTCCCTGCACCCGCGAGTGATCGTAGAGGGCGATGTACCCGGAGTTCCCATGCGAGATCACCAGCTCGCGGAGCGGCGGTTCGCCGGCGACGCGGCGTCCGATGCCGGGATGGCGGCCGAGGATCAGCACCGCCTCCATGATTTTTTCGACGTGCTGAAGCGCTATTGCCGGTTCGCGCTCGAAGTTGAACTCGAAGATGCGCTCCAGATCCGCCAGCGCCCCTTCGTCGAAAAGAATCACGCGAACTTGCGCGGCTTGGGGCGTGCCGGCGTGCCGCCGCGTGCGCGCTCACGCAAATACGCCAGAACCTCCTCTGCGGGGATTCCCAGACCCGCCTTCTTCATTCGCGCGAGCCTCTGCCTTGCCTCGGCGTGGAACGCAGCGCGCTCCTCCTCAGCCTCGACCTTTTCCCGGATTGCCTCGAGCATGAACGCGTGCGACGTGGTGTCTTGCGCCTCGGCGAGCTTCGCGACCTTCTTCTTGACCTCCGGCGGCACCCTCAGCGAGATAGCCATGAAACCCTTCATGTATCACAAATGAGATACAGAAATCTTAGCCGCCCGAGAGGCCGAGGTCAAGGCCAAGCAGACAGGGACACGCTGAAGCGCCCCACGGACCCATCGCGCTTCCGAAGCCATAGGCGGAAAAAAGCGTATCGCCGCTGTTCGTGCATTTGGAAGTGAGGTCGTGATCGCAGTTAAAGCAATGTCCGCATGAGATCGCCCAGGGCACAATGACCCTGTCGCCGCGCTTCACGTTCTTGACCGGCTCAGCCGCGCAGCGGGCCGAGGTTCATCACGACGCGCTCGGAGGTCAGCTTCCCGTTGGCGTCGAAGCGGTAGAAGGCGACGAACGGGAGCTCGACGTCGCGCCCGGTCGGTGGAAAGCCCAGGAACTCGCTGATGTGTGTTCCGCAGACCCGACCTTCGATCACGGTCTCGGTGTCGGTGAAGTGCTCCTGGTCCACGATAGATCGAAAGCCGCCGAACGCGCCGGGTGCGGCGCTCATTCCGAAGTAGCCGTGCGCCAAGCGGATGGTTTCGCCACTGGGAAACGACTGGCGGTTGTAGAGCATCACGGCATCCTCGGAGAACGTACCCATGATCCGCTCCAGATCGCGGTCATTCTCGGCAGCGTAGTGCGCGCCCACGAGCGCTCGTCGCCGTTCGCGCTCTCGGTCGTCGAGGGGGATGGTCACTCCTTTCACGAATTTGACTGGATCATTCGTCTTCGTCGTCCTCCCGAGCTTCAAGGACTCAACCAGATCGATGTACTGCCGCATGGCGTCCTCGGTACTGGTGCCCTTGACCGCGGCCCAGGCGTCATACTTCGCACGACCCACCACGTCCGTAAAGCCTGGACGCGATCCGGTCACATCACCGGCGCCGCCTTGCTTGAACAGGCCGTACATCTTGAGCTTCACATCGTTACCGGGCGCCTCGGACAGATTCTTTGAATCAGCCGCAGCAGCATCAAACTTATTCTTCAGATCGCTCATGGTCGTAGGTCCTTACAAGGGCTAAAAATCAGGTTGAAATGCAGCGCGCAGTGACGAAGGTCAGTTGCCGCATCTGCGATCTCCCAAGGTGCGCATCCGGACTCATTGCGCACAGCAGTCTCGCAACCGCCGGTAAACAGGGTTTGTCCGGCGGGTAAAGTTATGTAAAGCGGCTCTCTTTTTGCAGAAACGCCCCTAGGGTCTGGGCGAGCTCGGGAGACGCGAGAATTTTCTGATGGCTATAAGCACTCGTTTTGACCAACCAGGCACCAGGGCATAGTCCTTGTATCCTGTCGCCTTCGCTGTGATCGACAAACCGGTCCGTCTCGTCGTAGAACAGCAACGTATCAGGTCCCGCATTCGCATAAGAACAACCAGCCTGAAGTTCTTCCCAAGTGGTCTCGAACTGCTCCGCGATATACTTTTTGTAATGTTCCAGCACAGCTTCTCTCGGATTCAATTTCTTTTGAATGACGTTGATAGGCGGGAAAGGAAACGAAGGTGCACAAACACAGGCGTAGCGTCGGGCGTGAATGCCCCTTAAATTGCGCGCGGCCATCATAGCCAGACCACCGGCTGAATGCCCTACATAGGCATAGACTTCCTCGCGAAACGATTGGGACAACGCGGCGATATCTCTAAAAAAATAGCCCCACCGGGTATGTCGTTGTGGCGAGTCTCCATGTCCTGTCACGTCGATGGCCACCGACCGAAAGCCCAAATTGGCGACGTGAAGGGCGAGCGGAGCCATTTGCGCGGCACGGCCGCTCCATCCATGCACAAAGATAACCAGCGGCCCCTCCCCCCAAACCCAAGCGACATTGTTTTCGCCGTAGCTCATCCTGCTCGCCTGCGCCATCGCTTCCTGTTCGAAAGATGAAACGGGCGGCCGCTGCGTCATGGCAGCCAAGGAGCGGATGATGGAATTTGCCATCGCTTCCGGCACCACATTGATAACGAATTTGGCTACCTCTATGAGCATTCAAGCCTCCTGCTCAGCGCGACGCCCCTGACTGCGTCGCCGCTCCGGCAGGACCACGATGAAACAACTCCCCCGCCCGCTCTGCGGCGCGCAGCGCGCATCGCCCCCGTGCCGTCGCGCAATCTGCCGCACCAGCGCAAGCCCCAGCCCCGCGCCCGTGATTTCCTTGGTTCCCGTACGGCGGTAGAACGGGTCGAACACGCGCTCGCGCTCGACCTCTGGAACGCCCGCGCCGTGGTCGCAGACGGCCATTTCCGCGCTGCCTCCGGTGCGCGAGACGCGCACTTCGATAGGCGGGGCGCCGTAGCGTTTTGCGTTTTCCAGAAGATTGCGGATCATCCGGCGCAATAGCCGCGGATCGCCGCGCACCGTGACCGGCTCACCGTCGAGCTGCGTGTCGTCGTAGCGTGCGCATTCTTCGGCCGCGAGTGCGAGCAGGTCCACCTCTTCGTCGGTATCCAGTTCTTTCACGGCGTCGAGACGGCTGGCGAGCAGAATCTCGTCGATCAGCGCGTCGAGCTCGGCGATGTCCTGCTCGAGCCCGGCTTTGCGCACCGGGTCGGCGCGCTCCTTCATCAGCTCCACCGCCATGCGGATGCGCGCAAGGGGCGTGCGCAACTCGTGCGAAGCGTGGGCGAGGAGCGTCTTGTGCGCGCCGACCAGCTCCTCGATGCGGCCGGCGGCCCGGTTGAAGCTCTCGGCGAGCCGCGCCACCTCGTCGCGACCCTCGACCTTGACGCGCGCCGAAAGCTCGCCCGCGCCTAGCAATTCGACGCCCGCCTGCAGGCGCTCCAGGCGCGAAGTCAGCCGGCGCGCCAACGGATAGGCGCCCACACCGACCGCGAGCGCAAGCAGCGCCAGCGCGAGGAACAATCCGTAAGGCGCATGGCGGTGGCCGTGCGGCGCTCTCGTCTCCAGCCATCTGCCGTCGGGCAGGCGTACCGCCCAAGCGGGGCTGTCCCAGCGGTGAATCCAGCCGCCGCGTTCGCGGCCCGCCTCGGGTGCGGGCAGCGGCGCACCCACCGCGGCAAGTGGGGAGCGGTCCGGAGCGAAGAGCGCGATGTCGGCGCGCAGGTTGGCGGCGAGCTTCTCGAGCGCCGCCTGCTGCTCGGTCTTTGGCGCGCCCACGGGCGGCAACGCATTTTGCGCAAGCATCGCAGCCGCCTCGTAGGCTTGGCTCCATGGGCCATCCTCGCCGAACGCCCGCCAGAGCAAGCCCCCGGCGAGAGCAAACACGGCGAGACTCGCGAGCACGGCGAAATAGATGCGAACGTAGAGCTTGCGCATCCCCGTCCCCGATCAGTCCTGTGCTTTGGCGAATACGTAACCAGCGCCGCGCACGGTGACGATGCGGCGCGGCTTTTTCGGATCGTCCTCGATCGCCGCGCGGATGCGCGACACGTGCACGTCGATCGAGCGGTCGAAGGCCTCCAGCGGCTCGCCCTTCACCAGATCCATCAGGGAATCGCGCGAAAGCACTCGGCCTGCGTTCTCCGCGAGCGCGAGAAGCAGCGCGAGCTGATAGGCCGTGAGCGAGCGCGCCTCGCCGTCCACGCGCACCGCGCGCGCGTCGCGGTCGATCTCCAGGCGCCCGAAACGCAGCGGCTTCGAAGCGGCGCTCCTGCCCTTGCCGCGCCGCAGGATCGCGCGCAGGCGCGCAAGCAGCTCGCGCGGCTGGAACGGCTTGGGCAGGTAGTCGTCGGCGCCCAGCTCGAGCCCGACGATGCGGTCGGCAGCGTCGCCGCGCGCGGTGAGCATCAGCACCGGAGTATCCGATTTCGCGCGCAGCTCGCGGCACACGTCGAGTCCGTCCATGTCGGGCAGCATCAGGTCGAGCACCAGCGCATCGAACGGCTCGCGCGCGAGACGCTCGAGCCCCGCGCGGCCGGCAGCGGCGATCGAAACGCGAAACCCCGCCTCGCCGAGGTACTCAGACACCATCTCGGCGAGGCGGGCGTCGTCTTCGATCAGGAGAATGCGCTCGGCCATACCTCCTTAAAGCCATCGTCGGGTTCCCGCACGGTATGCACTGTATGCGTCGCCGAATTGCGCCGCAAGCCGACGCTCACCGAGCTCAGCCATGCCGCCAACCGCGACGGTGTTTCTCCACGCGCGCCGCGAGCTCCTTGCGCTGCGCGGGAGTGAGCACTTCGGCCGCGTCGGCAAGGGATTGCGCAACGCGCCGGGACGCCTGCTCGGCGAGCTGGAGATGCTCGGCGCGCAGAGCCTCGATCGCGGTCCGGTCGACGCTGTCCTGCGTGAGCAGCTCGAGCGCTTTCCCGCGCGCCTCGCGTATCTTCTCGCGAAGCGGCAGCAGGTCTTTCGCGGCCTGCTTCACGATCGGCGCGAGCTTCTGCTTCTGCTCCTCGGTGGCGTCGATTTCGACGTAAAGGTGCTTGAGCATGCGATCGAGGTGCTCGTCCACGGCCGCGGGGTCGAGCGGGCCGGCCGCGAAGCCGCCGCGGTGCCAGCCGCAGTAGCCGCCCCCTTGCGCGAAGGCCTTGATGCCGATACCTGCGGCGATGCCGCCGATCAGCGTGGTGATCGCTGCGCGCTTGAAAAAGCGACGGCGTTTCTCAGGATTCCGGTCCTGCGTTTCCATGATTCGTCCTTTCTTGGTTACGGGGAACGTCTCCCCTGCGAGGAGAGTCTCGCAGCCTCGGGTAAGCGGGATTTGTCCGGCGGGTAAAGTTATGTAAAGCTGCGGGACGTCACGAATCCCCGAGACCGGGAGAAATGCCCGAGCTGCCTGACATAGTTGTGTACATCGAGCATCTCGAGGCGAGCCTTATCGGGCAAAGGCTGGGGCGCGTGCGGCTCTTGAGTCCCTTCGTACTGCGCAGCGTGACGCCGCCCATCGCCGCCGCAGAAGGGAAAAAGGTCGCGAGCGTGCGCCGCATGGGCAAGCGCATCGTGATCGCTTTCGAGGGCGGGCTGTTTCTCGTGCTGCATCTCATGATCGCCGGAAGGCTGCGCTGGGTCGGAGCGGACGCGAAGCTCCCCGGGCGGATCACCCTCGCAGCCTTCGGGTTTCAACACGGGACGCTCGTCTTCACGGAGGCCGGAACCAAGCGCCGTGCCTCGGTCCATCTCGTCCAAGGCGAGACGGCGCTCGCCGCGATGGATCCGGGCGGGCTCGAAGTTTTGGAGTCCGGCTTTCAGGAGTTTGCCGCGCGGCTGAAGAGAGAGAACCACACGTTGAAGCGCGCCCTCACCGACCCGCGCTTGTTCAGCGGAATCGGCAACGCCTATTCGGACGAGATCCTGCACCGGGCGAAGCTCTCCCCTTTCGCGCAGACTCAGTCGCTTTCCGGGGCCGAGGTGAAGCGACTCCGCGATGCGGCGCGGGCAACGCTCGCCGGATGGACCGAGCGGTTGCGCAAGGAGGCGGGCGCGGATTTTCCGGAGAAAGTCACCGCCTTTCGCGAGGGCATGGCGGTGCACGGACGGTTTCGCAAGCCCTGCCCGGTGTGCGGCTCGCCGGTGCAACGCATCGTGTACGCCGAGAACGAGACCAACTACTGCGCGCGCTGCCAGACCGGCGGCAAGGTCCTCGCCGACCGCGCGCTCTCGCGCCTGCTCAAGGCGAGCTGGCCGCGGTCGATCGACGAGCTCGAGTAGGGATCAGCCGTGGACGATAACGCCGATCACGACGGCCACATCGAGCAGCACCCAGCCGACGCAGGCAAGGTAGATCGTCTTGTCGCGCTTTTGAAGCCCGTAGACGAACCACAGGCAGGCGGCGAGGAGATACGAGACCCATGAAATGAGCGAGACGCCGCTGGCGTTACCGCCGACCCAGATGGTCAGAACTTGCGGCACCGTCATCAGCATGGTGAAGACGGAAAGACCCCTCAGAATTTTCTCCAAACCGCTGACCGGAGGCGCACCTTGCGGCCCGGTAACAAAGGAAACATCAGCAGGAAGCATCGTCATCGCGTC
>WNFC01006187.1_pt1 | contig 13172 bp, 8 predicted proteins | sample 5400541 | NCBI WGS metagenome assembly WNFC01 (sample SAMN13153342, study PRJNA577476) | soil metagenome | isolation source: 120 cm saprolite under Douglas fir tree site 2 hole 2 replicate 1 | place: USA:California | collected 2015-04-18
ATTATACCCCGGATTGCTTCGCTCGCCAGTTTCAGAGCATGAACCGGACCGTTGGACAGACTGAAAACTCTTGCGACACGGGCAACTTAACGGTGTTTACTAGGCAGTTTTGCGGGGTAAAATGATTTAGTTGCGTTAGCGCTGCGAAGGGCTGTTTCCCTGAAGCCAGCAGCAGAGACTTGACAAAAAGCCGTGATACCATTTCCACAGGATGCCCCTTCAATTTGAATGGGATGCCAGAAAAGCGAAAGCAAATGAGGCAAAACATGGTGTTTCTTTTGAAGAGGCGATTACGGTATTCGCAGATCCTCTGGCCCGAATCTTCGAGGACGCAGAGCATTCCGAAAACGAGCGGCGAGAAATTATCGTGGGCCACTCGGACCGGCAAAATCTGATTTTGGTGAGCTTTATTGAGGCCGGCGAATGGGTTCGATTAATCACTGCGCGCAAAGCGACCCGGACGGAGCGCAAAGACTATGAAGAAAACGTTAGCTCGTAAGAAGGAAAAGACTGAACAGGAAGAGTTGGCTTCCGAATATCGGTTCGACTACAGCAAGTCGAAACCCAATAGGTTCGCGAGTAGCATGTCTGGCGGCGCGATTGCCGTTGTGCTGGAGCCTGACGTGGCGGCCGTCTTCAATTCATCGAAAACCGTGAATGCGCTGTTGCGTTCCGTGATCTCCTCGGTGCCGCAACCCAAACGCAAGAGAACGCACTAATATCACTGAATTGTGCCTTCGAGTCGTCGGAAACTGATGCGACACGGGAGACTTAACGGTGTTTACTAGGCAATTCTGCAGAGGTAAAATGGGGTGAATGGATTTTGTAGTCTGCCGCAAAGTGCATTTTCAGCGAAAAGCCAGTAGCTGAGAATTCCCGCTAGGAGCGACCACGATGGCTACCGCCACTCTCACCAAGCCCGCAGCAAAGGGAGGAAGCTTTCTCCTGGAATCGCCGCAGCCAAGCGATGTATTTACGCCCGCTGATTTGACCGACGACCAGAAGCTGATCGGGCAAACGGCGGAAGAATTTGTCCTCAAGGAAGTCTTCCCGTTCATCAAGGAACTCGAAAACAAGAAGCCAGGATTGATGCCCGAGCTAGTGAAAAAGGGCGGCGAAGTCGGTTTGATGGGTGGTGGAGTGCCGGAGGAATTTGGCGGCGCGGGGCTGGACAAAATCTCCACCACGGTGTTGACGGAAAAACTTTCCATTTACGGCGGCTTTGCGGTAACGCACGGAGCGCACGCTGGCATCGGCACGCTGCCCATTGTGTACTTCGGCACGGAGGCGCAAAAGAAGAAATATTTGCCGAAGCTCGCTACCGGCGAGTGGATCGGGGCGTACTGCCTATCCGAGCCGCAAGCAGGCTCGGACGCGCAGAACTCGCTGACGCGCGCCGAATTGAACAAAGAGGGCACGCACTACATCCTGAACGGGCAGAAAATGTGGATCACCAACGGCGGCTTCGCGGATGTCTACATTGTGTTTGCAAAAATTGACGGCGAAAAATTCACGGCGTTCATCGTTGAACGCACTTTCCCCGGATTCAAGCCCGGCAACGAAGAGCACAAAATGGGCATCCACGGCAGCTCGACAACTCCGATTTTCCTGGAAAATTGCAAGGTGCCGAAGGAAAACCTGCTGCACGAAATCGGCCGCGGGCACATCGTGGCGTTCAACATTCTGAATGCAGGGCGCTTCACGCTCGGCGCTTCCTGTGTCGGTGGCTCGAAGCATGTGCTGATGACCTCCTCGAAGTACGCGAAAGAGCGCAAAGCGTTTGGGAAACAGATCGGCGACTTCGGCTTGATGAAGGAAAAGCTCGCCGAGATGGCGATTCAGATCTTTGCGGTCGAGTCGATGGTGTACCGTTCGGCGGGAAACATCGAAGCGGCGATGACGGCGGCTTCGGGCTCCGGCGACAAAATCCAGAACACCATGAAAGTTCTCGAGGAATACGCCATCGAGAGCTCCATCGCCAAGGTCTACGGCAGCGAAATGCTGGATTTTGTCGTTGACGAAGCGGTGCAGATTTTCGGCGGCTACGGCTTCCACGAAGAATATCCGGTGTGCCGCGCGTATCGCGATTCGCGCATCAACCGCATCTTCGAAGGCACCAACGAAATCAACCGCATGCTCATCATCCAAATGCTGATGAAGCGCGCGATGGGCGGACAACTCCCGCTGATTCCCGCGGCCATGAAGCTAGCGGATGAGATCCTCGCCGGGCCGTCGTTTGAAGAAGCCCCCGAAGGCGCTCTCGCAAACGAATCGCGTGTCGTCGCCAACGCCAAGAAAATGTTTCTGCAAGCGGCCGGGGGCGCGGTCCAGAAATTCCGCGAAAAGCTGGCCGACGAGCAGGAACTCATCGGCGCGCTTTCCAACATCGTCATGGAGATTTACGCGATGGAATCCAGCCTTTTGCGCGCGCAAAAGGCGGCATCAGCGAAGGGCGAATCCGCATCGCAGACCATGATCGACGCCGCTCGTGTTTTCATCAATGACGCTGCCGAGCGCGTCGAGCACGAAGCCAAGCGCGCCATCGCCGCCATCCACGAAGGCGACATGCTCACCACGCAACTGGCCGTCCTAAAGCGCTTCGCAAAGCGCGCTCCGGTGGACTCCATCGCGTTGCGACGCCGCGTCGCCGCCGCCGTGCAATCTCAGGACCGCTATCCTCTGGAAGGACGCTAGCCAACAGAGCCTTTCGGGTAGCCGGCTTCTGCAAACAGTCATTCCCTAACGCCGCCAAATGACCTCGGCCTTTCCGAAGGCATTTCCCATTTTGGAAACTCGGTGCTTAAGTCTTCGTTGCACCTCTTAGAGCTGCAATACACTGAAGAATTAGAACCAACCAGTGGACTCTCGAAGGAGCCCCTAAGGATGCCTCGCAAGTTGATGGCATTGGCGTGCGTCGTAGTGGGCCTTCATATTGTCGAAGCGTTGACCCTTGGCACGTCCACGCTCGGGTCCCTTCTCGCAAACGGCCTGCAAATCTTCGCTTGCGGTTTTGCGGCCTTCATGGCTCTCGGAGCATCTCGCCGCGGGCGCGGATTGAGCCGCCCCTTCTGGCTGATTTTCGGCGCGGGCATAGCGATGTGGGGCCTGGCGAACCTGGGCTGGATGTACTACGAAGTGGTGCTGCACAGCGAACCGCCCGCAGCCTCGGCAGTACGATTCCTGTTCGGCCTGGAAAGCGTGCTGATCGCGGTGGCCTTGTTCCTGGACCAAGACAAGGATTCTCCGCGGATCGACGCAGAATCCGCGCTTGACTTCATCCAGATTGGAATCGTCTTTTTCTTTATTTACGTAGAATTTTATTACCCGCCGGCTCGCCGCCTTGACGACTATTCCGCATTCCTGCGGGAGCTGCGCGTCGAGAACGTGGAAGATGTCGCGCTCACGGTGCTGGCGGCATTCCAGGCGCTGCGCGCGCGGAAACAGCAAACTCGTAAACTTTATGGCGGCCTCGCTCTCTACCTGCTGTTCTTGACGGTGTGTGCGGCGCTGGCCCAGTACATGCAAATTGTAAGGCCGGCCCCAACCGGGACGCTGCGGGACCTGCTATGGACATTGCCGTTTCTCGCTGGTGCATTGTGGGCGGCGCAGTGGCAGCCGGACCTCGCAGCGGAAACTGGTTCAGGATTGCGGCGGGAGACGTTTGGCGAATTGATGCTGACCAACGCCACATTTGCGTTGGCGCCGTTGATCATACTCTGGCAGGTTTCGCAGCTCGGACCGGAATGGCGCGCTTTGCGCTTTTCGCTGCTTGGTGTTTCGATCGTGTGCTACGCCGCGCGTCTGGGAATCAGTCAGTTTCGTGAAGCAAAAAGCGCGAACGCCGTGCAGACGCATAAGCTGGCCATGGATTCAGCGATCAATGGCATGGCTATCCTTGATGCGGCGGGAAAATACATTTATGTGAATCCGGCGTACGCGCGAATGATTGCGAATGCCGATCCAGCAGCAGTGCTGGGAAAATCCTGGCAGGAAATCTCGTCGGCACAAGACGTGGACCCCGTGCAGAAGGACATTCGGCAGGGCTTGCAGGAACATGGCAAGTGGTTTGGGCCCGTCACCGTCCATCACCGCGATGGAACGGCTGTCCCCATGGAAATAGCCATTACTAACCTGCCCGGTGGCGGCACGATTTGCGTGAGCCGCGACATTACCGACCGGCTGAGCGCGCAGCGCGCGCGCGCAGAAACCGAAATCAAATATCGCATGCTCATCGAGCAGGTCGCGGCCGTAAGTTACATCGCGGAACTCGGCATCCAGGGTCAATGGCTTTACGTCAGCCCGCAAATCGAAACGATGTTCGGCTACTCCGCGGACGAATGGCTCTCGACTTCGAGAGATTGGATACGTCACATCCCTGTCGAAGATCATCCCATCGTGAAGGCCGCGGAGGAAGCCAGCTCGCGTGGCGAGCCCTTCCAGGCCGAATATCGCATTACACGCAAGGACGGGCAGACCCTATGGGTCAGCGACACGGCGGTCGTGGTGCGCGGCAGTAACAGCCATCCCGTTATGGAGGGCCTGATCGTCGATATCACCGACCGGAAAACGCTCGAAAATCAACTACTGCAGGCGCGCAAGATGGAAGCCGTGGGGAGGCTGGCGGGAGGCGTCGCGCACGATTTCAATAATCTTCTGACGATCATCAAGGGTTACATTGAGATCGCTCTGCGGCGCTGCTTGAACCAGCCTGCCTTGCACAGCGACATCCGGCGGATCGAGGACGCCGCCGATCGCGCGGTCACGCTGGTTCGGCAGTTGCTGGCCTTCAGCCGCAAGCAGGTTCTGCGGCCAAAGATCATCGATCTCAACACCATCGCTGAGAATCTCGACCAACTCCTCCGGCGGCTAATGAGCGCAAATATCGAGATGAAAACATTTGTGTCGAAAAACATCGGGGCGATCAAGGCCGATCCCGGTCAGATCGAGCAGGTCATCATGAATCTGGTGGTGAATGCGCGTGACGCGCTGCCCAACGGTGGCCGGATCGTCATTGAAACCAGCAACGTCGACCTCGACTCGGCGTATACGCTCGATCATACGATTGTTCGTCCGGGCCCCTATGTCCTGCTGGCGGTCACGGACTCCGGCATCGGCATGTCAGCAGAAACGGTCGCCCACATTTTCGAACCCTTTTACACCACGAAGGAGAGCGGGCGTGGGACCGGACTTGGCCTATCGACGGTGTACGGCATCGTAAAACAGAGCGGCGGATACATCTGGGTTTACAGCGAACTGGGAAAGGGAACGACCTTCAAAGTTTATTTGCCGCGCGTCAACGATGTGGTCCAAACGCCGGCGAGAGCGGAAACTTCAGCATCCACGACACGCAAGGGCCACGAAACCATCCTGCTCGTCGAGGATGAGCCCGCCGTGCGCGAGCTGACGCAAATGGTTCTCTCCAAGCGCGGGTACAAGGTGATCGAGGCGCATACGCCGGAAGACGCCGAACGCCTAGTGGGAAACAACGGCGCGCAAATCCATCTGCTCTTGACGGATGTGGTGATGCCGGGAATTAGCGGACGCGAGCTGGCCAAGCGGCTTACCGGCCGTTACCCCAATCTGCGAGTACTGTATATGTCTGGCTACACCTACAATATGATCGCGCAAGACGGGACGCTAGAGGAGGGCATCTCCTTCCTCCAAAAACCATTTACACCGCAGGTGCTCACTGAAAAAGTTCGCGAGGCGCTGGATCGGCCTGTTTCCGCAAAATGAAGCCCCATTTCACGGCGGTTCTATTGTGTTCTTGGCAGAGAAACGGTCTTGCCCGTTGCCGCGGACTGTCTGGCCGCATCGAGTATTTCGGTCACAATCAAGTTCGTTTCAAGAGAGGACTGTCCATCCGGTTTCAGGCCTCCTAACACTACCGCTCGGAGATACGAAACGGAGTCTTCCTTCGTTTTCTCCAATGGCTTGGCGTCCGCCGATATTTCCGCTTTCTCGGGAAGCCGCATGCGCAATTGATCGCGCGCAACGGTGATGGCGTAGCCCCTCTGCCCATACACTTCCATATCCTTTCTCGAAAACGGCCAATTCCAGGAGGCCTGGATGATCGCCTGCGCGCGGGGATAAGTCAGGATGATGGTCGCTTCATCGTCCACTCGTGGATAGACATCCGGTTTGATTTGCTGCGTGATGGCGGTCACCGAGTCCGGTCTGCGGCCATCCATCAGCCAGGTGGCCAGGTCCGCGCCGTAGCAGCCAAAGTCAAAGAGCGCTCCTCCGCCGTTTAGTTTCGGATCGGTAAGCCATGCGAGAAACTCCGGTCCAACTCCGATTTCTTTCGGGCCGCGATGGCCCTCATGCACGACAATTTTTCGAATTTCTCCAATGGCGTTTTCGTGCACCAAGTCGTAAGCTGCTTGATTGCTGCGATACCACGTCGTTTCATAATTCACCAAAACCTGAATCTTCCCCGCGCGCGCCGCTTTTTCGATGGCCTGTGCATCTTCGAGGCTGACCGCCAGCGGCTTTTCCATCATAACGGGAACGCCGTACCGCGCGCAGATCTCTACCACGCGGCGATGATCGTAGGTGTTGGTGTACGCGAGTACCGCCTGAGGATGCATCTTCTTGAGCATTTCCTCCAGATCGGAGTAGAAGAGCTGCGGCCCCAAACTGTAGCGCTTTGCAAATTGCGCCACGAGTGAGCGATCAGCTTCGGAGATGCCTACGACCTGCAGGTCCTTCCGGCGCTGAAACTGGTCGAAGAATCCGAAAGCATGACCGTGCACGAGTCCCGCAAGCGCGACGCGCAGCGGCGCTTCTTCCGCGTTCAACACCGGCTTTGCTTGCGCTGCTGAATCCGCAGCCGCAAAGAAAAAGAGAGCCACGAACATAAATCCAAGGTTCAGAGAAACCTTTTTCCGCATGAGCCTCCTTCTGTATCAAGAACCGACCGCTTCGCCTCGCGATCTGCGGGTTGCGCTCAATCGAAGCGGAAGATAGATCGAGGCTGCGAAAAGCAGCGGAGAAGAATAAAAGCCGGGTGCAGGGCGGCCTGTCAGCGCCTCGTCCGCCACGTGCGCGCAAAACGCAAGGCACAGCAACAACCAGGCAATTCCAAAATTGCGGGGCCCGCCCGAATCGCGCGCCGAGTTCATGCGCTGCATTGTACCTCAGACAATTCGGCGTGAATCACTGTTCAATTGGGTGCGATTACTGGGGCTTCGCCGGGGGATCCGCGGGCGCATCGGTTGCGCCCTTCGGCTTGGCGATGGTGGAGAGCGTTTCCACGTTGAATTTCTTATAGTCCCAATAGCGCGTCACGATGCTGGCCCTGATCCCTTTCACCAGCAGGAAACGCACTCCCACGTGCGCCTCCATGTAAGTCGGCAGCCACACCTCGTTATTCACAAACGCCTGCTCGTAAACGAAGCTGGTGCCCTTCTGCAGATTCGCCAGCAAGCCGCCGGCAATTTTCATGTCACCGGTAAAATACGCTTCCAGCCGCGCCACGTCGTGCGCTTTTTCGTCGATCCAAACAACTCCAGCGAGTTTCTGCGCAAGTTTTTCCACCATCTTGTGCGCCTTGAATTCGGGATTGGGCTCGAAATCGAAGACCAGCACGTCCTGTCCGCGGAATCGTTCCCGGCGCGGATTCACGAACTGGCACGCGCGCAGGAATACTTCGATTCCCGGCTCGTCTTTTTCGTCGTTCTTCCCTTCTTCCTTGGCCTTCTCTTCTTTCGCTTCTTTCTTGGCCTCGCGCTTTTGGTGTTCCTCGATGCGCTTCCGCGTCTTCTCGTTTTCTTTTTTCTGTTCTTCCGCGCTCAGTGCCTTGCCGTCCTTTTTCACCAGCGTGGTGATCTCATCCCCGCTGAGATAGAAAAAAGTGTACTCGTTGGACTCGCGCTTCTTCATCCGGCCGTCGCCCTCGAACTCCGTCTCTTCCTCGGACTGCGATCCAGCGTAGTTCTCTTTGAGCTTGTCGATGGCTTTCTGGTTGTCGTCAATTTCCTTGAACAGCGCTTTCAGGTCCGGCAGTTTGACTTGCGATTTGACCGGGAAATCAAACACGCGCTCGCCCACCGTTCCATTGATCACCGCGCGTGTCACGCTGATATCGTATTTGTCTTTTCCACGATGCAATTCGATCTTGTAAGGAAGTATCACGCCGCCGACCGCGCGGTAATCGTCGTAAAGAATTTCTTCCTCGGCTCCGCCGACCATCGCAACTTCCTTCACGATCAGGTGTGTCTGGGAATCGAAGTACACCTGCCGCTTCACTCCGGTGGCTGTGGTTACCTCGAGTTGCACCGCATCCCTTCCCTGCACTTGCGCGTGTCCCACAAAACCCAGTGCCATCTTGCTTTTCTTGAGATTCAGCAGCCGGGAGTTGTAATACTGCGCCGCCGCTTCCAGTTGCATCCCCTCCGGTCCGACCAGCGTACTGAGTTCTCCCGTCGTACTCTGATGCCACGCGGACTTCCCGTTGTACGCCTCGATCAGATTCTTTTCGCCGACCAGCAATTCGGAGTAATAGCGATTCGGCAGGTTGGTATCCAGGGTATACGTCCCGGTCTTCCCGTCGTCGGTCGTAAAGTTTCCTTCGAGCGTCAAAGTCTGGATTTTCGCCAGCGCCCTGCCGCCGCCTGCCGCCTTCACGTATTGTTCGACAATCTTCCCCGGCTCCTCCTGCGCGCGGGCAGGAGACGCTCCGGGAGTCAGGGTCAAGACCAGGAAGACGAGCTGCAGACGTGTGCGCATGAGGTTCAACTATAGGAACGCAATTTAACGCAAAAAGTTTCTTGGAATTTTACCGGGGACGCAACTTTATCCTGAGCGGAAGCGAAGAATGCCGCGCCCTGCGTTTGCAAGGTGCGGTTAAACTACTGCGCCTTCGGCCGCTTTGAATACTTCTCGTAAAGGCGGAGATGCCGGTTGTCCATTGACGTGGGCTGCCCCTTAATAAAGAGGTACTTCACGTCGGTAGTCAGTTCGAGCGGGTCGCCGTTGGTCACAATGAGGTTGGCGATTTTGCCTTGCTCGATGGTCCCGATCTGATCGTCGAGGCCGAAAATTCGCGCGGGATAAATCGTGACGGCCTTGAGCGCCTCGTCATACGGCAGGCCGTACGCGACGGCATTCGCCGCGTTTTGTCCCAATCGCCGCGCGAAGGAATTATCAAAGCTGGCGAAGCCGAACTTCACGCCAGCAGCGGCCAGCTCCACGGGCTGGGAAAGCAGACGATCGTAGGGATCGTCCTCATCGAGCGGGAGGGTGAGCATCGGGCGGAGGATAACGGGAACACCCTTCGAACGGAGAAGGTCTTTAACTTTGTAGGCCTCGGAGCCGCCGGCAAGAATCATCCTCAGATTCTGCTTGTCGCAAAACTCGACCGCGTTGCGAATCTCGCGTGAACGATCGGCAAAGACCAGCAGCGGCAGTTCGCCGCGAACGACCGGCACGAGCGCTTCGAGCTTCAGGTCGCGATCGTATTTTGTGGGTGAGCCCTTCTCCATAACCTGGGCGTAGTGACGCGCGCGCTCCACCCAATCGGTGATTTCATTCACCTGTTTGTCGTATCCCTGCTTGGCCTCGGTGTATGGCTTTTCCTTGCGCGAGAAAGTGGCGAAGTCAAACGTTTGCGTCTCAATCTCCGGCCAGCGGAGCACCATCGCGGCGCTTTTCTTGATGAGCATTTCGTCGATGGCCCAGCCGGCTAGGTGGATCGCGGAGGCTTGACCGCCGATTACGCTGCTTGATCCGCCGGAATCAAAGCTGCCGCTGCCAGGAACGGCAAGGACCTCCGTGATACCCGCTGCCCGAGTGACGGGAATGTGCTCGCTCGAAGGAGACACGGCCGTGGCTGCAACGACGTCTGGATTGTAACTTCCCGTCTCCGTAGAATCGACGGTGGCGCTGACCGCGCCGATCTCCCGCAAGCCCATCTGGGTGATGGAGTCGAAGATTCCCGGATAGACTTGCAATCCCTTTGCGTCGATGACCTGTGCGCCTGCGGGGATGTCAATGGCGGCGCCAACCGCCGTGATTTTCCCATCGCGAAAGACGACCGTGCAGTCTTCGATGGTGCTACCCGCAAGCGTGAAAATTTTCGCGTGAGTGATCGCATAGGCGTTGGAAGACAGCGATTGCGCGCTTGCGATAGCCGGCAAAGTGCAGACCGCGATGAAGATCAGGGCAATCCGAAGAGTGATGGAAATGGTTTTCATAGCGCACCCCTGAGAGTAGCGGCCGAGCCCACGTCGGCGCCGACTGATTGAGGCGGTTTGGGTTTTTCTTCCGGCTTCCTTACTTCCGGTTTTTTCTCTTCTGGTTTCTTTTCAGCGGGTTTTTGCCCCGTGGGCGCGGTGGCATCGGGCTTTTTCTCTTCCGGCTTTTTCTCAGCGGCTTTCTTGAATTTATCGATGAGCGCTTTCTTCTCTTTTTCGCGTTCGGGGCGCTCCGCGATGTCGCGCTGGCGGTCGAAGTAAATGCGGCCATCGACTAGGGTTTTCTGTACCACGGCGTAGGCGCTCAGCGGGTCGCGATTGTAAATCGCAAGGTCGGCATCCTTGCCAACGTCAATTGTGCCAACGCGCTTGTCAATCCCGAGCTGTATCGCAGGATTCAGCGTAACCATTTTCAGCGCTTCATCGTGCGAGAGGCCGCCGTACTTCATGCTCTTGGCGGCTTCCTGATTCAAGTGCGTGGCTTCTTCGGCGTCATCGGAATTGATGGAGACGACTACGCCGCGGCGAGTCATCAGCGCGGCGTTGTACGGGATCGCGTCATAGGCTTCCACCTTATAAGCCCACCAATCGGAGAAAGTAGAAGCGCCGACTCCGGCGGCGGCCAGTTCATCGGCGACTTTGTAACCTTCGAGAACGTGCTGAAAGGTGCGGACCTTGAAGCCGAACTCTTTGGCGACGCGAAGGAGCATCAGGATTTCATCTTCGCGGTAGCAGTGCGAGTGAACGTAGCGCTTGCCTTCCAGCACTTCGACAAGCGGTTCGAGGCGCAGATCGTGGCGCGGCGGGATGAGATTTTTTTCACCGGCGGCGAAGCGCTTGTTGTAGTCATCCCACGCTTTCTTGTAGTCGCGGGCTTCGCTAAACGCGCCGCGAATGGTCTCTTCGACGCCCATGCGCGTGGAGGGATACCGCCGCGGCTGGCCTGGGATGCTGAAGTTCGAACGCTTGGGATTTTCCCCGAGGGCGAACTTGATTCCAGGAAGCGCACCTTCGAACGGCAGCTTCGCGGCGGGCTGGCCCCAGCGGAGCTTGATGACCAGCGTCTGACCACCGATGGAATTGGCGGAGCCGTGAAGAACGTTCGCCGAAGTAACTCCGCCCGCGAGATCACGATAAATGTCAATGTCCTCCGGATTCAGTATTTCCGCCATGTTCACCATCGAGGAGACGGAAACGCTGCCCTCGTTGATGCTTTCCGCGGCGATGTGCGAGTGGCAATCGATGATGCCGGGAATGACGAATTGCCCCGCGGCGTCGATGATCTGAGCTTCTTTCGGGGCGTTGACGGACTGGCCGACTTCTGCGATTTTGCCATCCTTAATCAGGATAGAACCGTGCTCGATGGTTCCATGCGAGACGGTGAGGATGGTGGCGTTTCGAATGAGAATAACGGCGGGCGCGTCCGGCGGCGTGGCGGCGTGCGCCAGAACCGGGAAGTAAATGACGTAAAGGACGCAAAGGAAGTAAAAGAACGGAGTCCGCAGGCGGTTAGCGTTCAGCACATACGAGGTTTTCACTACGCACCTCCCAGGTTGACCATCCCCGATGAAGCCGCGCCGGGTTTTATGCCGGTAAAATCGAGTGAGATACCCTGCACCCTGATGCTGCCCTTCAAAGAAGATCCGTCAAACGTGCCGGAGAAAATGACGTCGGCGGGGGATCCCTCAATCGGAATGTTGATGGTGAAGCTGAATTTGTCCACGCTCAGATATCCGCTGATAATCGAAGCGGTGCCTCGCTTGCTGGTGAGGGTGCCGGAAATAGTGCCGTCCTTGTCCATAGTGAGGTCAGCCGTAGATTCCTCGGGGCCATCCGGCGTGGTATAGGAAAGTTTCCATTTCCCGGTGATGTCGCCTTTCGGCGGTTCCTTGGGTTTCTCCGGCTCGCGAACCTCAAACCTGCGGCCGTCGACAAAAACCATTTTGATCTTCGTTTTTTCCTCGAAGAGATCGCCGTCGGTAACGACGAGATTGGCGATTTTCCCGTTTTCGATGGAGCCCAGGCGGTCGGCAACGCCGAAGATTTCCGCCGCCGACAGCGTCAGCGCACGAAGAGCGGCGTCCGGCGCGAGGCCCGCGTCAATCGATTTCTTCGCGGCCTTGAGAACATCCTTCGGCGCGGTGATGCCGCCGGAATAAAATGCAAACTTGACGCCCGCTTTGGCCAGCGCCGCCGGTGACGACGGTGCGCGATCGCGAAACTGCAGCGTTCGCAACGACGGCTTCTCTTCGGGATCGGCATCCTTCTCGGCTTCCGGCCACTTGAGATTCACAAGCACGGGAAGTTTTTTCGCGGCAATTTCCGGAGCCACTTCATAGGCCATCTGGCCGCCATAAATGCCATAAGTGGCGTCTTTGACGTGCCAGCGATCGACGAGTTCGAGCGCGCGTCGGAGTTGTATGGAATTATTTGCGGGAATCAGAACGAGCGCGTGGTCTTCCAACGCCTCGGCGAGCGCGGCTTCGGTGCGGTCATAACGAGGTCGCGCCACAGTGCGAGGATTCTTTTCGTACGTAGCCTGCGCTTTGATGCTCCACTCCGTATCCAGCCAGACCTGATGAACGTAGGCTAGCGAGCCCATGATGGAGCTCGGAAACCCGCCGCCGAATCCTCCTGAAGTCTGGAAGGACAAGGGAATTGCCACCGGCGATTTCACCACCAGATCGCCGGCGCGTTCGCCCGCCAGATCCAGCACCGCCGCCTGTCCCGGGAAAATTCCGCCCTTTGGCGCGGAAACAACCGTGGTGAATCCCGCGCTGCGCCAGGTTTCAATGCGCTTGTCGCTCAGGATGACTTCGTCCGCCGCGCTGCGCCACGGCGTGGAGAAGGGCCGGTCCTCGGGACCGCGCGCGCCCTCTTGCGGGCGACGCGGGCCGCTTTCACCGCCCGCGGGTAGAGCAAGGGAAAGCCCCACATCCGTAAAGCAATCAATGAGTCCAGGGTAGACAGCGAGAC
>WNFC01006189.1_pt1 | contig 13169 bp, 11 predicted proteins | sample 5400541 | NCBI WGS metagenome assembly WNFC01 (sample SAMN13153342, study PRJNA577476) | soil metagenome | isolation source: 120 cm saprolite under Douglas fir tree site 2 hole 2 replicate 1 | place: USA:California | collected 2015-04-18
AGGGTGCGCGCGCCGGCTTCGGCCGCCACCCGGTCGGCGGCCAGCCGGGCGGCCGCATAGGCCGGATTGACCCGGTTCTTGGTGAAAACGGCAAGCGTGCAAGGCTGGGCCATGGACGCCATTCTAGTTCGTCGTCGCTTGACAGGCCTGAGCAATGTTGCGGCGTATGATTTGATCGCCTATGCGACGCCAATGCATGCAGTGCATGCAGCTTAGCCGCTGGGCCCCTATGCGGTGCGCAAGAATTACCTGTCATCCACCGTGAAGCGAATCCGCTTGACGTTCCTGAGCAATGTTGTGGCTTATCCCTGCCGACACTCGCGCCAGAGGATCGGCATCATGGGCATTTTCTTCTCTGTCATCCTGAGCGCAGCGAAGGCCTGCCCTGAGCGTAGTCGAAGGGATCTCATCGCCGCTTGCCACGGGCATGAGATCCTTCGCTGCGCTCAGGATGACAATAGTGCACACCCCCTGCCGGCGACCAGAGTTTCGGCCACCAGGGTTTCGCGGCGGCCCTCGGAAACCTCGGAAACCCCGAAAGTCTCCGAAATCGCGGAACCGGAAGCTCCGAAATCCCCCAAGCCGAAACCTCCCAAACCGCTCCCCGGAAGGCGCCGGGCCAGCTCAGCACCGGTATCGCTAGCGGAAACTGCGGAAATTGCGGAAATCGGGGTCCTTTAGGCCCCCCTCACCCTGTAGTATCCCGCTCCCAATGGCCAAGCCCTATGACCAGATCCCCGACCGCCGCGCGATCGTGCGTCGCCGCGCGCTGGAGGAGGCTTTGGCCCATCTGGTCGAGGACCTGCCGTCGGGCGGCGAGCCGCCGCGCCCGGCGGTGCTGGCATTGCTGCGCGAGGCTCTAGCCGGCGGACGGGCGGAGATCCGCCGCCGCTTCGAGGAGCCGGGGCCGCTGCGCAACAACGGCGACATGGTGCTGGCTGCCACCTCGTTCCTGATGGACCAGCTCATCCGGGTGATCTTCGACTTCGCCGACCAGCGCATCTATGCCGCCGCCAATCCCAGCGCGGCCGAGCGCCTTAGCGTCGTGGCCACCGGCGGCTACGGCCGCGGCGAGCTGGCGCCGCTGTCCGACATCGATCTTTTATTCCTGCGTCCCTACAAGCAGACGCCGCGCGGCGAGCAGATCGTCGAGTTCATGCTTTACCTGCTGTGGGACATGGGGCTGAAGGTCGGCCACGCCACCCGCACCGTCGACGAAAGCCTGCGCTACGCCGACCGCGACCAGACCATCCGTACCGCGCTTCTGGAGGCGCGTTACGTGTGGGGCGACCGCGCGTTGTTCGACGAGCTGATCAAAGGCTTTACCCAGAAATTCCTGACCGGCGACGGCCGCGACTTCGTCGAGGCCAAGCTCGCCGAGCGCGACCAGCGCCATCAGCGCATGGGCGATTCGCGCTACGTCGTGGAGCCCAACGTCAAGGAGGGCAAGGGCGGGCTGCGCGACCTCCATCTGCTGTTCTGGATCGCCGAATATCTCTACCGCGTGCGCGAGCCCCACGAGCTGGTGGCCAAGGGCGTGCTCACCCAGGAGGAGGCGCGCCATTTCGAACGCGCCGAGCGCTTCTTCACCACGGTGCGCTGCCACATCCACTATCTCACCGGACGCGCCGACGACCGCCTGTCGTTCGACCTGCAGCGCGAGATCGCCGCGCGGCTCGGTTACCAGGACCGGCCGGGCAGCCGCGGCGTCGAGCGCTTCACCAAGCACTACTACCTGCACGCCAAGACGGTGGGCGACCTCACGCGCATTTTCGTCGCTGCGCTGGAGGACAGCCGCCGGCGCAAGCCCAAGCTTGCCGCACTCTGGCAGACCTTGCGGCCGCGCGAGCTCGACGGCTTCCGTCTCGACGGCGAGCGCCTGGCCGTCGCCTCGCCCGACGCCTTCACCAAGGATCCGGTGGCGATCCTGCGGCTGTTCCATGTCGCGCAGGAGAACGATCTCGACATCCATCCCGCGACCTTGCGCCTGATCACCCAGAACATCCGCCTGGTCGACAAGCTCAGGACCGACCCCGAGGCCAACCGCCTGTTCATGGAGATGATGACGTCGCGGCACGATCCGGAGACGACGCTGCGGCGTCTCAACGAGGCCGGCGTGTTCGGCCGCTTCGTGCCGGACTTCGGCCGTGTCGTGGCGCAGACGCAGCACGACATGTATCACACCTACACGGTCGACGAGCACACGATCCGCGCCATCGGCGTCCTGGCCAAGATCGAGAACGGCACCTTGAAGGAAGACCATCCGTTGTCGGCCGAGGTGGTGCACAAGATCCTGTCGCGGCCGGTGCTCTATCTCGCGATCCTGCTGCACGACATCGCCAAGGGCCGCGGCGGCGATCACTCGGTGCTGGGCGCTGACGTGGCGATGCAGCTCGGGCCGCGGCTGGGGCTGAGCGCTGCCGAGACCGAGACCGTGGCCTGGCTGGTGCGTTACCACCTGGCCATGTCCAACACCGCCTTCCAGCGCGACCTGATGGATCCCAAGACCATCGATACCTTCGCCGCTTTGGTGCAATCACCGGAGCGGCTGCGGCTCTTGCTGGTGCTGACCGTGTGCGACATCCGCGCCGTCGGCCCCAATGTGTGGAACGGCTGGAAGGCCGCTCTGCTCCGCCAGCTCTACAACGCCACCGAGCGGGTCCTGTCGGGCGGTACTTTGGCGGGCGGCCGGGTCGAGCGCATCAAGGCGATCCAGGCCGAGGTCGCCCAGCGGCTCGCCGGCTGGAGCGAGCAGGACAAGGAGGAGCATTTCGCGCGCGGCTATGCGCCCTACTGGCTCTCCTTCCCGACCGACACGCTGGTCCGCCAGGCCGAACTGGTGCGCCGTGCCGAGCGCGAGCGCCAGCCGCTCGCCATCGAGCACCGGATCGACGGCGAGCGCTCGGTCACCGAGGTCACGATCTATACGCTCGACACCCACGGCCTGTTCGCCCGCCTCGCCGGCGCCATGGCGGTGAGCGGCGCCAACATCGTCGACGCCAAGATCTTCACCCTGGCCAACGGCATGGCGCTCGACACGTTCTGGATCCAGGATCTCGAGGGCAAGCCGTTCGACGGCCCGCAGCGCCTGGCCCGCCTCGCCGCCCGCGTCGAGCTGGCGCTCTCCAATCGCCTCGACATCCAGCGCGAGCTCGACAGCCAGCGCTCGTCGTGGCCCAAGCGCGACCGCGTCTTCACCGTCGAGCCCCGGGTGCTTATCGACAACAACGCGTCCGACACTTTCACGGTGATCGAGGTCAACGGCCGCGACCGGCCGGGCTTCCTGCACGTCGTCACGCGCGCCCTCACCCGGCTCAACCTGCAGATCGCCTCGGCGCACATCACGACCTACGGCGAGCGCGCCGTCGACGTCTTCTACGTCAAGGACCTGTTCGGCCTGAAAGTCGTCCACCAGGACAAGCTCAAGCAGATCGCCGACACCGTCGAAAAATCCATCCGCGACTTCGACGCCCGCTTCGAGCCGCTAGCGAAGGCGGCGGAATAGCAGGCGCCATCATGAGCAGCGCGACCCTTGCTCTCCGTCGTCTCGACCGAGGCGCGTAGCGCCGAGCGGAGAGACCTTACCTGATCCAAGTAGCCTCGGCGGGGTATAGTACCCGCTATCATGGCACGTCAGCCCGTCGTCTACATTCTTGCGAGCCCCAATAAACGTGCTCTGTATATCGGAGTGACGACAGATTTGGGCCGACGCATAGAAGAGCATCGACAAGGTATGTCGATCCACACAGCTCGATACAACATTACCCGCTTGGTCTACATCGAATCTCACGAGACCGCGCCTGATGCGATAGACCGTGAGAAGCAGATCAAGAGGTGGCGACGCGAGAAGAAAATCGCGTTGATCGAGACGGCAAATCCCGAATGGCTCGATCTATCCAGCGAGATTTTGTAGCAACGACCATCAACAATGAGCGATGGCTAATCGCTGAGGCAAGGTCTCTCCGCTCGGGCCTTCGGCCCTCGGTCGAGACGACGGGTGGGTGTTGTCACTCCGGCTTATATCCCGCGTCCTTCAACAGCGCCGTGTTGGTCTCAACCTCGGTCTTGATGAAGGCGGCGAATGCCGCGGGGCCGCGGGCGGTCGGCACGATGCCGAGCCCGGTGGTCGTGGCGATGAAGGCGGGGTCCTTGGAGACCTCCGCCATGGCCGAGGCGAGCTTGTCGACGACAGCATCGGGCGTGTCCTTGGGCGCCCATACGCCGTAGCACGAGCTCAAGTTGAAATCCTTCAACCCGACTTCGGCTGAGGTCGGGATGTTGGGCGCAAGCTGCGTGCGCTCCTTCGACGTGACGAACAGGCCGCGCGCCTTGCCGGACGTGGCGAGCGGCAGCGTTACCGTCCACGGGTCCATGAAGAGCTGCACGTTACCCGCCATCAGGTCGGTGTTGGCCGGCGCCGTGCCCTTGTAGAGGATGGTGTCGAGCGGCAGGCCGGTGCGCTTCAGGAAGGCGAGGGTAGCGATGTGGCCGGCCGAGCCGCCCGACGACAGCGCGAAGAAATACTTCTTCGGCTCCTTGGCGATCGCCGCCACGGTGCTTGCATAGTCGGTGCCCGGCACGTTGAGATTGACCAGCAGGACCAGCGGCGCTTCGCCCGCCTGGGCGATCGCCCGGAAGTCGGACTGTGGGTCGTAGGGACAGGTTGGCAGGATGGTCTTGCCCAGCACGAACAGGCTGGCATTGAACAGCAATGAGTAGCCGTCCGGATCGGCGCGGCGCACGGTGTCGGAACCCACGCTGCCCGACGCGCCGCCAATATTCTGGACCACGATCGGTTGACCAAGCTTCTCGGACAGGAACTGCGTGGTGATGCGCCCGAGCCCGTCGGTGCCACCGCCCGGCGGGTACGGCACGACCATCTTAAGCGGTTTGTTGGGATAGGCCTGACCCAGTGCTGGCGCGGCGAGCAGCGAAGCGCCGGCAGCGCCTAAAAGTGTCCGTCGCTTGATCACGGCTGTACCGACACCGACGAGCCGCATTCCTTGCCGCCGGCCGCTTCGCAAATCGTGCGCACGACCCGGCGCGCCTTGACCTCGCCGCAGGCGACGCCCAAGGCCATCGATGTATCGAGATGCTGTTTCAAAGTTGCCTTCCCTCCCGGAGCAATCGGATAAAGCACACCCTCACGGTAGGCCGACATCAATTCGACGGTGCGCTCCTGGCCGTTACCCAGGGCCACGGCGACATCGACCTGCAGATAGTCGATGGTCTCCGCCGACTTGTTCTCGACCACAAGGCTCGGCACGCAGTTGCCAAAGACCGTTGAGTCCTCGCCGCGCCTGACGTCGATGCCATTCGCGGCGAGTGCGGTTGAAGCAGCAAGAATCAGACCAAGAACCGCTGTCATCCCGAGCGGAGCGAGGGACCTTTGTCTGGCAACGTGAAGGATCCCTCGCTTCAGCGCGGATCTGATCCGCGCGACTCGGGATGACAAAGGCCGCTGTATTCTCGGATGACGAAACAGCATGATCGCCTCCCGTGTGCTGGTCGTTTCCTACCCGGCCTGCAGCCGCTGCTCGCGTCGCGTTGCCAGCATCTGCAGGATTGACGCGGCCGTTTCTTCGATCGAACGGCGCGTGACATCGATGGTCGCCCATTTGCGGCGGGCGTAGAGGCGGCGCGCATCCTGGATCTCGCGCTGCACCCGTTCCATGTCGGTGTATTCGCTCTCGGTATCCTGCTGCAGGAGTCGCAGGCGATTGACCCGGATCTGCACCAGCCGCTCCGGATCGGTGATCAGGCCGACGATCAAAGGCCGCTTTGACGATTCGAGCTCGGCCGGCGGCTCGACCAGCGGCACCAGCGGCACGTTGGCCGCACGTACGCCACGATTGGCGAGGTAGACGCAGGTCGGTGTCTTGGAGGTGCGCGACGGCCCGACCAGAATGACGTCGGCATCTTCCAAGTCGTGAGTCGATTGCCCGTCATCATGCGCCAGCGTGTAGTGCATCGCGTCGATGCGGTCGAAATAGCCCTCATCGAGCTGATGCTGCCGGCCGGGCCACTGTTCGCTCTTGGAATGGAAATGGACCGCCAGCACGCTCATCGCCTGATCGAGCACACCGACGCAAGGCAGCTGCAGGCGCCGGCAATGATCGCGCACCAGGTCGCGCAGCTCCTGATCGACCAGGGTGTAGAGTACGGGACCGCGGTCGCGTTCGACCGCCTGCATGACCTTGTCCATCTGGCCGCGCGTGCGCACCAGCGACCAGACATGTTCCTGCACGAAGATGCCCTCGTATTGCACGAGGCAGGCACGGGCTACACTCGACACCGTTTCGCCGGTGGAGTCGGAGACGAGATGGACGTGGAAATTGCGGTTGGCCACGGCCCAACTTACCCCACAGCACCCCCCGGACAAACGCGGGATTGGCGGCGGCAAGACGGGGACAATCGGCAAGGCGGTATCCAAACGCCGGATTCGGACCCCGACTCGCCCAGGCGGTCCCGCCGGTCATCCCTTGCGGACAGTCCGGGAGGAATGACCTGCGACTCGGGAATCACGCGATGAAACCGAGTGGAATCGGTGTCGGGCGATCCACAGCGTCCTGGGGAGGGAAGATAAATTGGGCGCATCCCCATGTGCCACACCCCCTACTACTCCTACTACCTATTATGAATAGAGTAAGAGGAAGCATGAGGGATGAGCAGTGAGCGCCGGGAAAGTCACCGGAAAATTTCTGGAAACGCTGGCCGGGACGCGCTTTGCGACGCCGCCGGTCTGGCTGATGCGTCAAGCCGGGCGATACCTGCCGGAGTATCATGTTGTCCGCGCCACGACCCGATCGTTCCTCGAATTCTGCTACACGCCGGCCAAGGCGGTCGAGGTCACGTTGCAGCCGATCCGCCGTTTTGGGCTCGATGCCGCGATCATCTTTTCCGACATCCTCGTGATACCCGACGCGCTCGGCCAGAAAGTCTGGTACGCGGACGGCGAAGGACCCAAGCTCGAGGCGCTGACCGATCCTGCCGAGTTCGGCCGCTTGTCGCGCGCGCGACTGCCCGAGCATCTGGCGCCGGTCTATGAGGCGATCCGCCAGGCGCGCGCTGCATTGCCGAAGGAGACCGCCCTGCTGGGCTTCGCCGGCGCGCCCTTCACGCTCGCCTGCTACATGATCGAAGGCGGCGGCAGCCGCGACTTTGCCAAGACCAAGGGCTGGGCCTATAGCCATCCCGATTCCTTCGGGCTGCTGATCGACCTGCTGGTCGACGCCATCGTCGATCATCTCACCTACCAGATCGAAGCCGGCGCCGATGCCGTCCAGCTTTTCGATTCCTGTGCCGGCGTGCTGCCCGAGGAGCAGCTCTTCGGCTGGTCGCTGGAGCCGATGGTGCGCATCGCTCACGCGGTACGGGCACGTCATCCCAAGATCCCGATCATCGCCTTTCCGCGCGCCGTCGGTCCGGCGACGCTGATGTACCGCCGGCCGGACGCCTTCACGGCGCTGTCGATCGATACCGGCATCGGTGCGCATTGGGCGGCGCAGGAGTTGCAGCCGCATATCTGCATCCAGGGCAATCTCGATCCGCTGATGCTGGTGGCGGGCGGTGTCGCATTGGAACGCGAGGCGACCCGCATCCTCGACAAGCTCGGCCACGGCTCGTTCGTGTTCAATCTCGGCCACGGCGTGGTGCCACAGACGCCGCCGGAGAATGTCGCGCAGCTCGTCGAGATCGTGCGCAACTGGAAGCCCTCTACATCGTGAAGATCGCTATCATTCTGTTCAATCTCGGTGGTCCCGATTCGCTCGACGCCGTGCAACCCTTTCTGCAGAACCTGTTCGGAGATCCCGCAATCCTGCGCCTGCCCGCGTTGATCCGCCGGCCGTTGGCGAGCTTCCTTGCCAGCCGCCGCGCACCCAAGGCGCGCGCCATCTACGCCAAGATCGGCGGCTCCTCGCCCATCCTCGGCCAGACCGAGGCGCAGGCGCGGGCGCTCGAAGAAGCGCTCGGCAGCACGCACGAATGGCGCGGCTATGTCTGCATGCGTTACTGGCATCCCATGACCGAGGCCGTCGTGCGCTCGGTCGAGCGCTTCGCGCCTGACCGCATCGTCCTGCTGCCGCTCTATCCGCAATTCTCGACCACGACCACGGCCTCGTCCTTCAAGGCCTGGAACGATGCCGCGACCTCCAAGGTGCCGACAAAGATCATCGAGTCCTATCCCACCGAGCCGGGTTTCATCGCAGCGTCGGTCGAACTGGTGAAGCAGGGATTGGCCGACGCAGGCGCTGGACCCAGGCGCGTGTTGTTCTCCGCCCACGGCCTGCCCGAGCGGGTGATCAAGGCGGGCGATCCTTATCAGGCACAAGTCGAGCAGACGGCGAAAGCGATCGCCGGCCAGCTCGGAGAGATCGACTGGTCCATCTGCTACCAAAGCCGCGTCGGTCCATTGAAGTGGATCGGTCCTTCCACCGATGCAGAGATCCGACGTGCCGGCGCCGACAGGGTGGGTGTGGTGGTCTATCCGCTTTCCTTCGTGTCTGAGCATTCCGAGACGTTGGTCGAACTCGACATCGATTATCGTCATCTTGCCGCGGAGGCAGGGATAGCCACCTACATTCGCGTGCCGGCCGTCGGCACTCATCCGCTGTTCATCGCAGGACTCGCGAGGCTGGTGCGCGATGCTCTATGAGATCCTGAAAGCGCTGCACATCATCGCCGTCATCGCCTGGATGGCGGGGCTGCTCTACCTGCCACGGCTGTTCGTCTATCATGCCGACGCCGAGAAGGGGTCGAAGCAGAGCGAGACTTTCAAGGTGATGGAGCGCCGCTTGATGCGCGGTATCATGGAGCCAGCGCAGGGCCTGGTCTGGATCCTGGGCCTGCTGCTGGCCTGGCAGGGCGACTGGTGGCATGCCGGCTGGTGGCAGGTGAAATTCGCGCTGGTGATCGGCCTCACCTTCGTCCACCACCTGTTCAGCCGCTGGCGCAAGGCGTTCGAGGCAGACCGAAACACCCGGCCTGCCAGCTATTATCGCTGGTGGAACGAGGTGCCGACGGTGCTGATGATCGCTATCGTATTCCTCGCAGTCCTGAAGCCGTTTTAACGGGAGAGACATGAACGCCGAGACGAGTAGCAAATCGGGCGCCGACTGGCGTGACCAGATTTTCGACGTCCTGCAGACGCACGACATCAAGCAGGTCTATCACGTGCCCGACGCGGGCCATTCGCGGCTGATCGAGCATTGCCAGCGATCGAACTCGATCCGCACCGTGGCGCTCACGACCGAGGAGGAAGGCATCGCTCTCGCCGCCGGCGCCTGGCTGGGCGGCCAGCGCTCAGTGCTGCTGATGCAGAGCTCGGGCGTGGGCAACACCATCAATCTGATGGGGCTCACCAAGACCCTGCGCTTTCCGTTCCTGACTCTGATCACCATGCGCGGCGACTACGGCGAGTTCAATTCCTGGCAGTACCCGATGGGCCAGGGCACGCCCAAGGTGCTGGAGGCCATGGGCGTGCTGCTCTACTCGGTCGACGAGGCCGACGAGGTGAAGGCCACAGTCGACGCCGCGGCGCGCTCGGCTTTCAATGGCGGCCAGTCGGTGGCGGTGCTGCTGCGCCAGAAGCTGATCGGCATCAAAGATTTCGGGAAGAAGTGACGATGAGCAAGGCAACGCTGCAGCGCCGGCCGCTGGTGAAAAAGATCCTCGACGGCGCCGACGACAATTTGCTGGTGATCGCCGGCCTCGGCTCGTCCAACTGGGACGTCACCGAGGCGGGCGACCGGCCGCTCAATATGCCGCTGTGGGGCGCCATGGGCGCGTCGGTCGGCATGGGTTTGGGACTGGCGATGGCGCAGCCCAAGAAGCGCGTGCTGGTGATCACCGGCGACGGTGACATGCTGATGAGCCTGGGCTCGCTCGCCACCGTGGCGACCCAGCAACCCGACAACCTTGCCATCGTCGTGCTCGACAACGAGAAGTTCGGCGAGACCGGCAACCAGGCCACCCACACCAGCCCCCGCAACAACGGCCCGACCGATTCGGGTGCCGGCACGGATCTCAGCCTGATCGCCAAGGGCTGCGGCATCGCCGATGCCGGCATCGTTCGCGAGGCGGGCGAAGTCGCGCAATTCGTCAAGGATGCGCGAACCACGAAGGGCCCGGTGTTCCGGGTCGTGAAGGTCATGGTCGAGAAACTCGAATTCGTCATGCCGCCGCAGGACGGCGCGCATCTGAAAGACCGCTTCCGCCAAGCACTGTTGGGGCACCCATGACCGACTACGCACCGTTCCCGCTGATCGACCTTTCCGGCAGCCCGCGCGAGCGCGGCCGCACGCACGGCAAGGCGGCTGCCGATCGCCTGCGACGCGGCGCCAGGATATACGCCGAATCGCTCCTGAAGAGCGGCGTCGACTGGAAGGAGCTGGAGCGCCGCGCCGAGGCGATGGTGCCCACCATCGACAAGTTCGCCCCAGCCTATGTCGAGGAAATGCGCGGCATCGCCGAAGGCGCGGGCGAACCCTTCGCCGCCGTGATGCTGATGAACGCCCGCACCGAGATGGTCGCGGCGGCGCGCCGCCAGCATGCGGCAAAACACTTCCCGGACGGCTGCACGGCGGCGCTGGCGCTGCCCGAAGCCAGCGCCGACGGCGTGCTGCTGCACGGCCAGAACTGGGACTGGCGGGCGGAGTGCGCCGAGACCGGCGTGGTGCTGCGCATCCGAAGCGACGACGGACCGGACATCCTGACCTTCACCGAAGCGGGTGGCCTCGCGCGCTCCGGCCTCAACTCGGCCGGCATCGGGCTCACCGCCAACGCGCTGGAATGCGACCGCGACTATCAGCGCGGCCTGGGCGTGCCGCTGCCCTTCATCCGCCGCAAGGTGCTGGAAAGCGCCCATCTCGCCCAGGCGGTCCAGACCATCGTCGCCACGCCCAAGCCCGGCTCCAACCACATGGCGGTGAGCCACTGCGGCGGCGCGGCCTTCGGCTTCGAATGCGCACCCGACGAGACTTTCTGGTTGGCGCCTGACCGCGGTCTCTACGTGCATGCCAATCATTGGATCGCCGAATCGGCGCGCGCCAAGGTGAAGGACACAGGTCTGGCCGAGACACCCTGCTCGATCTATCGCGACAAGCGCGTGCGCGAGCAGCTTTCACCCAAACGCGGCAAGCTCACGCTCGAGGATCTCCGCGCCGCCTTCTTCGACGATTGGGGCGCGCCCTGGTCGGTGTGCCGCCCGCCCCGGCTGAACACACGCGGCGTGATGACCGCGACCACAGCCATGATCCTGATGCGCCCGGGCGAGGGCCATCTCGAAGCCGCACCCATGCCGGCGCTCAACCGCCGCTTCACCACCTACACGCTGACACCCGACCGCATCGCCCAGCGGCAGGCCGCAGAATAATCGTGGCGCCGCGCTACCCGGCTTTTGTCGTGGTGGCAGTGGCGATCCTGCTGCTCGCTCCATCGCTGGTGATTGGCACGCTGATAACCCATGACTCGTGGCTGATTGCCAGCTGGGGGACGCAATTCTCCAGTCTGTTTCGTGCCGGTGTTCTCTACCCTCGTTGGCTGCCTCAGTCGTTCGACAATCTCGGCGCCCCCATCTTCTACTACACTGCGCCGCTTGCCTATTGGCTCGACGCGCTGGTGAGCGCGGCGTCGGCCAATCTGCTCCCGGATCGGTATCGCCTGTCCGTGAGCGGCGTGCTGCTGCTGTCGGCGTCGGGTCTGGCCATGCATGCCTGGCTCAAGACGGAAGTGACGTCACCCCGCGCGGCGCTTTACGGCGCGCTCGCCTACATGGCGGCGCCCTATCATCTGATCGATCACTACGCGCGCGGCGCCTACTCGGAGTTCGCCGCCTACGTGGTCCTGCCGCTGGTCGTGCTGGCCATCCGCCAGGTCGCCGAACGGCGGCGCTTCGGGTTCGTCTTCCTTGCGGCGGCCTACGCCGCCGTTTTGTTGGTGCATTTGCCGACGGCGCTGCTCGTCTCGTTGACGGCGCTGCCACTGTACGTGCTGTACCGTGGCTGGCAGCTTGGCGAGGTCCGGCAGGCGATCGGCTTTTTCGTCCGCTGCGCGCTTGGCAGTGTGCTGGGGCTGGGTCTGGCGGCGATCTATCTCATTCCGGCCGTCGCTCTGCAGGGCTGGATCAACAGCGACCATTTGTGGGGTCATGAGCATTTCAGAATCGAGACGTGGTTCATCCTGACGCTCCTGCTGCAAGACCGACTCGTCGAGTACGATTTCATGGTGATCGTCGCGTACGCCGGACTGGCGTACGGCATCGCCGCCGTGGGCGTGCTGACGATGGCTGCCCGGGCGGGCGTGCCGCAAGGCTGGCGTTCAGAAGCGGCGTTCTGGGCGTTCGTGTGCCTGGTGTGCCTTCTGTTCGTTACTGGCGCGGTTCCGTGGTTCTGGCAGTTGCCTTTGGTCGACAGCGTGCAGTTTCCCTTTCGGCTAATGATGGTCGTGGAGTTCGCCGCCATTACGGCGCTCTCTCTGGCACCGTGGCCTGGCCGCTCGCGCGTCGCCTCGGCCCTCTTCGTTGTCGCTGTCATTGCCCTCTTTCCCGCCGGGCTTGACCTCGGAAGACTGGCCTGGCGGCAAATCGAACAAACGATGACCGAGCCTGACAGCATCGGCGATACCGAGGAGTTCCTGCCGGCGGGCTACGGATGGAGTGAGTACTCCCCAGAACAGCTGCGCGTGCCGACAATTTCCTGCGCGCCGACGCCGAGGGTCTGCCGTGCTGTCGAGGAGCGTTTCGGCGGCCTGCGCATTGAGGTCGAAGGCGACGCACCGGCGACCGTCGTCCTGCGCCGCTTCTTCTTTCCGGCCTGGCGACTGGATCCGGCACGGCCGATCGGCGCGGCCGATCCGCTGCGGCTTGTGTCGTTCACGGCGCCGGCCGGCCACCATGTCTGGCGCCTTGAGCAGCAGTCCCTGGCTGCCGAACGCTGGGGCTGGGCGATCTCCGGCGCGTCGCTGATCCTGTTGCTGGGCGCGACGGCGCTCGCTGTCCGCTATAGAGTGTCGCCATGACCCAACCCACGGCCTCTACCGGTGCCGAATTCTGCGGTCGCATCTACAGCGACATCGCGGCAAAATAGGGTGGCGACATCGGCCATGATCCTGATGCGGCCGGGCGAGGGCCACCTCGAGGGTTGCCCGATGCCGGCGGTCAACCGCCACTT
>WNFC01011468.1_pt1 | contig 13166 bp, 10 predicted proteins | sample 5400541 | NCBI WGS metagenome assembly WNFC01 (sample SAMN13153342, study PRJNA577476) | soil metagenome | isolation source: 120 cm saprolite under Douglas fir tree site 2 hole 2 replicate 1 | place: USA:California | collected 2015-04-18
AGAGTCCCACCGGCGCGGTGGATCCAACACCCGTCGTCGGAATGGTCGGCCTGCTAGGGCGTGTCGATCAGGCAGTCCCGAGTCACGCCCGGGAGCACGGCGACGTGGTGTTTGTGCTCGGCGAAACGCGGCCCGAACTGGGCGGGTCGGCATTCTGGGAAGTAGTCCACAGCTTCGTCGGCGGCGAGCCGCCACGGGTGGAGCTCGCAGCCGAGCGAAGGCTGATCGATCTCCTCGTAGCCGGAGCCGAGCGGGGACTGTTCCGATCGGCCCACGACTGCTCGCAGGGGGGGCTAGGCGTGGCCCTCGCCGAGGTGGCGATGGGCGGCCCCTACCAGGCAGCGGGGTTCGGAATGGACGTGGACCTAACCGCGTACGGCGCATCGCTCACTGCTCCCGACCTCCTCTTCAGCGAGTCTCACGGTCGGGCGGTGATCACCTGCGCGTCACAACGCGCTACAGCGGTGGCGGCGTTGGCGCAGGAACTCGGGGTACCCGCCTGCCGGGTCGGAACGGTCGGCGACTCCAATGGTTCCCTCCGTCTTCAGGTCCGCGACGCCCTCCTGCAATACACCGTTCCCCGTCTCCGTGAGGTATATTTCACGGCGATCCCTCGTCGCATGGGAGATTAAGAGCTCGGCATGTGCGGCATCATCGGTGTCTCCGGCGTCCCGGACGCGGCACGACTCGCCTACCTCGGCCTCTATAGCCTGCAGCACCGGGGCCAAGAGTCAGCAGGCATCGTGGCGGTGGACGGGGAAGGCGTGGCCCGCTCCCACCGCGGCATGGGGCTGGTCGGGGAGGTCTTCAGCGAACAGGTGCTCGCGGGGCTGCCAGGCGATGTCGCGATCGGCCACACGCGCTATTCGACCGCAGGCACCTCCGTTCTCGCTAACGCCCAGCCGGTGCTCGCGCGCTACCGCGAGGGCCCGCTCGCCCTGGGCCACAACGGTAACCTCACCAACGCCGCTCAGCTGCGCACCGACCTCGTCGCCAAAGGCTCGATCTTCCAGACGTCGTCCGACAGCGAGGTGCTCGTGCACCTGATCGCGCGCTCCGAGGCGCGCGAGCCTGAAGACCAGCTGATGGACGCATTCGAGCGGGTCGAAGGGGCCTACTCGCTGGTGATCACCGTGGGGCGCACCCTGTTCGCAATCGTGGATCCCCGCGGCTTCCGTCCCCTGTGGCTGGGCCGGCTGGGGGAGGGTCACGTCGTCGTATCGGAGACGTGTGCGCTCGACCTGATCGGCGCTACACCGGTGCGGGAGCTCCAGCCCGGCGAGTTCATACGGATCCACGACGGCGAAGTGGACGCGCTGCCGTCGCTCCCCACGAAGCCCCATCAGCGCTGCATTTTCGAGCTCGTCTACTTCTCCCGTCCCGACAGCACCATCTTCGGCCGCTCGGTCGACAAAGTACGTCGGGCACTGGGTCGCGAGCTCGCCCGGGAGCACCCCGTGGCCGGGGCCGACTGCGTGTTCAGTGTTCCGGACAGCTCCAACGCGATGGCCCTCGGGTTCGCCGAGGAAGCCGGGATCAAGCTCGAGCACGCCCTGATCCGCAACCATTACGTGGGGCGCACCTTCATCCATCCCGCTCCGGCCGTGCGGAACTCGAAGGTCAAGATCAAGTTCAATCCGGTGCGCGAGGTGCTGCGCGGCCGGAACGTCGTCGTCGTGGACGACTCCCTAGTGCGCGGCACCACGAGTCAGGGCCTGGTGCAGATGATCCGTCAGGCGGGGGCGGCCCAGGTCCACTTCCGGGTCGCCTCGCCGCCAATCACGGGTCCCTGCTACTACGGAATCGACACACCCAGCAAGAACGAGCTGATCGCGTCGAACAATAGCGTCGCCCAGATCCGCCAACACCTCGGCGTGGAAAGCCTGGGCTACTTGTCGCTCGAGGGTATGCTGCGCGCCGCCGGCGGCGACCCAACGCAGTTCTGCCACGCTTGCTTCTCCGGGCAGTATCCCACCACGATCCCCGACGACGTGACCGTGTCCCGCGACGCGGCGCCACTCGTCACCGCCGTCGCGGTGTAAGCAGGGTAGCCGTGCCGTCGCTGGAACGGTTCGTCTACTTCTTCGGGCCGGGGCGGGCGGATGGCTCGGCCGCCATGCGCGACGTGTTGGGCGGCAAGGGCGCGGGGCTCGCGGAAATGGCGAACCTTGGCCTCCCGGTCCCTCCCGGCTTCACGATCTCGGCAAAAGTCTGCATCGCCTACATCGAGACCGGTGCGTTCCCCCCGGCCTTGAAGGAGGAAGTCGCCCGCCACCTCAAGGCGCTTGAGCGAGCGGCCGGCAAGAAGTTCGGCAGCCCGACCGACCCACTCCTCGTCTCCGTCCGCTCCGGCGCAGCGGTCTCCATGCCAGGGATGATGGAGACGATTCTCAACTTGGGCTTGAACGACGTGACGGTGCAGGGGTTGATCGCGGGCTCGAAGAATCCGCGCTTCGCCTACGACTCCTACCGCCGCTTCGTGCTGATGTACGGCGACGTGGTGTTCGAACTCGGCAAGCAGCCGTTCGAGGCGGTGCTCGACGAGTACAAGCGGCGTCGCAAGGTCGAGCGCGACATCGACCTCCCCGCCGACGACCTCAAGGCCCTCGTGGCCGAGTTCAAGGCGATCGTACGGGCGAAGCGGGGGGTCCCCTTCCCCGACGACCCGCAGGAGCAGCTGTGGGGGGCCATCGAGGCGGTCTTCAGGAGCTGGAACACGCGCCGCGCCGTGGACTATCGCCGGGTTCACAACATCCCGGACGACCTGGGCACCGCCGTGAACGTCGTCGCCATGGTGTACGGCAACCTGGGCGACGACTGCGGCACGGGCGTGGCATTCACGCGCGATTGCCGCACAGGGGCCAACGTCCTCAACGGCGACGTCCTCACGAACGCGCAAGGCGAGGATGTGGTGTCTGGCGCCCGCACGCCCCTCTCCATCGATCGCATGAAGCGCGGTAAGCTCACTAAGATCTACAAGGAGCTGGAGCGCCTCGCCGACAAGCTGGAGCGGCACTTCAAAGACGTCCAGGACATCGAGTTCACCTTCGAGCACGGTACGCTATACATGCTGCAGACCCGCCGCGCCCAGCGCACGGGCCTCGCAGCGGTGCGCATCGCAGTCGAGATGGTGAACGAGGGGCTCATCACGTCGGATGAGGCGGTGCAGCGAATTCCGCCCGGGGACTTGGATCAGCTGTTCCACCCCATGGTGGACCCACGCGCCGTGGTCACCGTCGTCGCGAAGGGCCTGCCGGCATCACCGGGCGCCGCGCTCGGCGAGGCCGTCTTTGACGCCGACGAGGCGGAAGCCCTGGCCAAGAAGGGGCACAAAGTCATCCTGGTGCGCCCCGAGACCTCGCCAGAGGACTTCCACGGCATCGTCGCCGCCCAAGCGGTGCTGACCGCCCGCGGCGGCATGACGAGCCACGCGGCAGTCGTGGCGCGCGGGATGGGCAAGACGTGCGTGGTCGGCGCCCAGGACATCGAGGTGGACCCGGAGGCGGGGCGGTTCCGCGCCAACGGGCGGGTGGTCAAAAAAGGACAGTGGCTTACCGTGGATGGCACGACCGGGCGAGTGATCCTCGGCCAGGCAAAGCTGGTCGAGCCCAAGGTGGGGACCCACTACCACACGCTGATGAGCTGGGCCGACGCGCGGCGCCGGCTGCGCGTGCGCGCCAACGCGGACACGCCGGCCGACGCCCGGCGCGCCCGCGAGTTCGGCGCCGAAGGCATCGGCCTGTGTCGCACCGAACATATGTTCTTCGAAGGCGACCGTATCACGGCGATGCGCGAGATGATCGTCGCGACCGACGAAGCGGGTCGCCGTCAGGCGCTCGCCCAGCTCCTCCCGATGCAGCGCGGCGACTTCGAAGGGATCTTTGAAGCGATGGCGGGCCTCCCGGTCACCATTCGGCTACTCGATCCGCCGCTGCATGAGTTCCTGCCACACACCCGCGAAGAGATCGCCGGGCTGGCGAAGGCGATGAAACTGGCGCCGGCGCACGTCAAGCGCGTGGTCGACGCGCTTCGGGAAGCCAATCCGATGCTCGGCCACCGTGGCTGCCGCCTCGGCATTACCTACCCCGAGATCACCGAGATGCAGGCGCGGGCCATCTTCGAGGCTGCCTGTCGCGTCGTGGCGAAAGGCGGGGGGAAGAAGGTGGTGGTGGAAGTCATGGTGCCGCTGGTGGCGGACGTCGAGGAGCTGCGGCGCCAGGCCGAGATCATCCGGCGGGTGGCCCAGGAGGTGTTCCACGAGCAGGGCCGGGCGGTGCCCTACCTCGTCGGAACAATGATCGAGCTGCCGCGCGCGGCGCTCACAGCGGACGAGGTCGCCAAAGAGGCGGAGTTCTTCTCCTTCGGCACCAACGACCTGACCCAGACCACGTTCGGCCTTTCCCGCGATGACGCCGGCCGGTTCCTACCCTTCTACGTGGAGCACGGCATTTTGAAAGACGACCCGTTCCAGGTGCTGGACCAGGAAGGGGTTGGCAAGCTGATGGAACTGGCGGTGCGGCTGGGTCGCGGAACGCGCTCCGAGCTTAAGATCGGCATCTGCGGCGAGCACGGGGGAGAACCGAGCTCGGTGAAGTTCTGCCACCGCGTGGGGATGAACTACGTTTCCTGCTCTCCCTTCCGCGTGCCGATCGCCCGCCTGGCCGCGGCCCAGGCGGCCCTCGAAGAAGCTGGCGTGATCAACCGCACGCGGGCGACCGTCTAGCGGTTCCCCAACCCGGTGAAGACGGCCCGTAGCAAGACAACGAACACCAGCAGGATCACGGCTACGGTCCACGCGGTGCCCTGGGAGGTCTTGTGCGTCACGGCGACCCCCGTGGCGGTCAGGAACGCCCCCCAGAGCGAAAACGGGTTGATTCCGGCGAGGCACGCCAGCACGAAACCAGTGGCACCGGGCGCCAGCAGATCGAGGCCAAGCGCCGGTTGAAGATCGGCAGGGGACGTGACCGCGGCTACGCCCTTGATCATAAGGACCACCATCGTTGCGATCTGCAGCAGAATCCCCGGTACCGACGCGTAGATCGCCAGACTGAGCAAGATGGAGAACTTGCCCTCTCCGCTGAAAACCGAGACGAGGACCCAGAGTACCGTCCCGATCAGTAGCAGGACGATCCCGAAGATGATCGGTGCGAACACGACTCCAACGAATGCGAACTTCTGGGCCTTCTGGATGGCTGCGGCCGCTTGGGGGTTCTGCTGTACGATCTGCGCCATCCGTTCCGCCATCGCGGCCCGCTGATACGGCATCAACAGGACGACGGTGATGGCGAGAACGACGGCGAGGACGAGAAAGGGAGCCAGGAACTTCGGCTTTTCGCGCACCCGTTCGAATACCGCCGTCGGCTCGATCAGCACGTTGAACAGATCCAGGACGGCGCCCATGCGATCCCCCTGATTGTGGGTTGCGGATTTGGCGGACAAGAACGTACACTCGGAAGTACAATCCGCAATCCCAAATCGCCGAGAAACGGGAAACGGGAAACGCGCGGGCGATTCCCGTATCACGTTTCCCGTTCCATGGAGGCGCGGGGAATCGAACCCCGGTCCGAGCCAGACTCCAAAACCGCTTCTACGTGCGTAGGCGACGCTTAGGTCGTCTCGCCACCTCGGCGCCTCGCCGGCCTTGGCAGCAACAAGCCGCTGTTAGCTCTTACGTGACCCGTTGCGACCCCGAATCACGCCAGCCCGACTTTGCGATACGTGAGCGCCGCCTCAGGCGGGCTGCCACTCACGCAGGTGCGTGAAGCCGAAGCTTACGCAGCCAGTGCCAGGTTTGAATTGGCAGTTGTGACTTTCCCAGTGGATTTACCAGGTGACTGAGACCCTGGGCACGCCGCGATTCCCTCGTCAAACCCGTCGAAGCCTGTCGCCCCCTCCTTCCGCGCGGAACCTAGCGGCTGCCGCCTGCGATTTCAACTCTGTTCCGCCCCGCCTGCTTGGCCCGGTACAACGCGGCATCGGCCATCGCGCGCAGGTTCGCCACCTCGCCCACGGGGTCGGGGTATGACGCCACGCCGCACGAAGCCGTGATCGGCACCGGCGTGCCGCTCCACCGCCAGATCGTCGTCTCGACCGCCCGCCGCATCCGTTCGGCCACCTCGAGCCCCTCCCGCAACGCCGTGCGCGGCAGCCAAACGGCGAATTCCTCACCGCCGATCCGTGCGACGAGGTCGCCATCACGGATCTGCGACAGCAGCACAGTCGCCACATGACGCAGCGCCGCGTCTCCGGCCGCGTGGCCGTGCGTGTCGTTGAGCGCCTTGAAACGATCGAGGTCGACGTAGACGAGCGTCGCCGGCTCGTGGCGCTGGGCCTCTTCCCGGAAGTGGTCCACGACGCGCTCAAACTCGCGCCGGTTGGCGAGGCCGGTGAGGGGATCGCGCACTGCCCGCTGCTCCGCATCCTGCACGGCCTGCGCCGCCACGAGCCGCGGACCGAGCTCCACCATCAAGCGTCCCACCTGGTCCGCCTGCGGGCTCTCCGGCGGCACCGGGCGCCCCACGAGGACCAAGGCACCGACGACGAAGTGCCCGTCCATCAGGGGATACGCGGTCCCTTCCCGGTCCCGCCGCCGCCGTTCCGGCACGCCGGGACCGAAGATGTCCTCCCCGGAGCGGCTCACAACGGGAAGCCCGGACCCAATCGCGCGGACGACCGGCGCGCCGTCCGCAAGCGCGAGGCCCCCAAGCCGGCTGTCGGCCGCGCTGGACAGCGCGACAACTCTGAACGTGCTGGTGCTCTGGTCCTGGAGCACGACCACGGCGCCGCGTTGGCACAGCCGCTGCGCCAGCTCCGCGCCAGCCCGCGCGATACCCTCGAGCGTTTGGGCGCCGCCGGCGAGGGCTCCCAACTGCTTGGCGACGAGCTGCGTCTGGGCCTCGGGCTCCTCGAGCTCCGCGATGCGCATGCCGGCGACGAGGCGCCGGAGATCGTCGACCGCGGCGTCTGTGCGGCTCGGATTGGCGGTGGGCTCGAGGAGCAGGAGCCCCGCGCCGTACGGGAAATCTCCCACGGCCACGACCGTCGCGCCCGCCTCGTGGGCGACGTGCACCCGTCCGTCGGCTGACGCGAGCTGCACGATCGCCGCACCCCGCTGGAGCGGTGCCTCTCGATCGTCCTCCCGTCCTGCCCCTTCCAACTTTCCGTCTGCGACCTCGATCTCGCCCTGTCGCAGACCCACCGCCCAGGCCGCCTGGCCCCCATGTGCACGTCGCAACAGTTCGAGGGTATGGGCGAAGTCACTGGGCGCTGCCCGCAGGCCCGGGCGGCCTCGAGACCGCACGAGCGGTCCCCGCGCCAGTCCCGCTGCGGCGCCCAACGCGCCCACCGCGGCCGCCACCGCCCACCACCGGCCTTGGACGACGGCGACCAGCACGACGACGAGGCCGAGCACCAAGAGGGCGTGCCCGACCTGCACGCCCCGCCGGGTCATGTGTGGTTGATGCGGCTTGCGGCGGCGGCGGCGCCGAACCCGTTGTCGATGTTGACGACGGTGACGCCGGCGGCGCAGGAGTTGAGCATGCCGAGCAGGGCGGCAAGCCCGCCGAACGAGGCGCCATATCCCACACTCGTCGGCACGGCGATCACGGGGACCTTCACCAGGCCGCCCACCACGCTCGGTAGCGCCCCCTCCATCCCAGCCACCACGATGATCACCGCCGCGCTACGGAGCGCGTCGGTCTGACTGAGGATACGGTGCAGGCCCGCCACGCCAACGTCGGTCAGGCGCTCCACACGGTTGCGCAACGCACGTGCAGTGACGGCCGCCTCTTCGGCCACCGCCAGGTCGCTCGTACCGGCAGTCACGACCAAGATGGTGCCCCGCCCGGTCGGTGCGGGCTCGGGATCGGGCGCCAGGTACACCGTCCGACCGAGCTCGTTCACCTCTGCGCGGGGAAAGCGCCCCGCGAGCGCGTCGCGGTGGGACGGCTCGACGCGCGTCGCGAGGAAGGTCCCCTGCCCCTCTCCAGACCCCGCCTCTGCCGTCCGCGCGAGCCGCTCGGCGATCGCGACCACCTGTCCTGGCGTCTTGCCCGGACAAAAAATCACCTCCTGGTGCCCTTGCGTGACGGGCCGGAGGTGATCGAGCGTGGCGAAGGGAAGCCGCTCGAGCAAGCGGCCGAAGTCGTCCGGGTTCACGCGGCGGCCTGCAGGAAAATCGCCTCGGCCTCGGCCAGGGACTCGATCTGCAACAGCCGCTCGCGCAGCGCCGCCGCACCCGGAACGCCGCGGCTGTACCAGGCGAAATGCTTCCGGAACTCGAGCGCGGTTTTGCGCGTGTCCCCCTGCAGCCGCGACGCCAGCCGGGCGTGCTCCAGGGCCACCGCAAAACGCTCCGCCGGCGAGGGGTCGGGCCGCTTGGGCCGTCCCGCCAGCAGGTCGCGACCTTGGGAGAAGATCCACGGATTCCCGAACGCGCCGCGGGCGACCATAATGCCGGCGCAGCCGGTGTGGCGACGCATGGCAAGGATGTCCTCTGCCTGCCGGATGTCGCCGTTGCCGATCACCGGCACGTCGAGCGCCTGTACCACTCGACCGATCTCGTCCCAGTCGGCTTGTCCCGCGAACATCTGCGTCCGCGTGCGGGCGTGGAGGGTGAGGGCCTGGGCGCCCGCCTCGCGACAGCGCAGGGCGATGCCGACGGGGTCACGCTGCGCTTCGTCCCACCCGCTGCGGATCTTCACCGTGACCGGTAGGTCGGTGGCAGCACGCACGGCGCGGATGATCCGCTGCACCAACGTGAGATCCTTGAGGCACCCCGAACCGCCGTTGTTCTTGACGACTTTCTTGACGGGGCAACCGAAATTGATGTCGATGAAGTCGGGGCGAAAGAGCTCGGTGACAAGCGCGGCCGCTCGGGCCATCACGTCCTCGGCGGCCCCGTAGATCTGCACGCCGTAGGGCCGCTCGGCCGGTTCGAACTTCCCATCGTCCAAGACCCGCTCAATGCCGCGCGCGATGCCCACCGCCGAGATGAACTCCGACACGACGGCGTCGGCCCCGGACCGGCGGCACAGCAGCCGGAACGGCGACTCCGAGACCCCCGACATGGGGGCGAGGAAGAGCGGGACCTCGTGGGCCACGGGATACGGAAACCGCATGCTCGACAACGTAATGACGCGTTGCGCGGGGAGCAACCAGTCATTACGTTTCGCGCCCGAAACTCACCGGAGACCTTCGCCCGTGCGGCTACGCGAGTTCTTCTCGGAGGACGCCATCGCCCTCCAGCTCCAGAGCACTACCAAGGACGCCGTCCTGAAGGAGTTAGTCGGGTTGCTGAAACTCGATGAGAAGGCCGACGCGATGCTGTTCAAGATGCTGAAGCGGCGCGAGACCCTGGGCTCCACCGGCATCGGCCAGTCGATCGCCATCCCCCACTGCCGCGCCCTCGTCGTCAACCAACTGCGTGTCGCGTTCGGCCGCAAGCTCGAGGGCATCGACTTCAAGGCAATCGATGATAAGCCAGTCCACTACTTCTTCCTGATCGTCGCTCCCCCCCTCGAGGTCTCCAACCAGTACCTGCCGGTCCTCGGCAAGATCGCCCAGTTTGCCAAGGAGGCCGACGTTCCGGACCGCCTGGCAAAGCTCAACGCTTCACAGGAATTCCTGCAGCTGCTGGAAGAGAAGAACATCTAACAAAGCAAAGAGCGGCGGGGTCGCCCCCGCCGCTCCTGTGTATCTACGCAACCGGCCTTACTGGCAGGACGGTGCGCCTTCCTTCGTCGCCGGCGCCAACGCCGTCGAACCAACGTAAATCGCGCAGGTCTTGGTCGTCACCTGGTGACTTACCCAGGCCGTCCAGCCGTCGGCGGTCGTGGCGATCGTCGGACCAACCACGCCCTCTTCTGCTTCGTATTGGCGAACTTCGGGATCGCGATGGCGGCGAGAATGCCGATGATAACCACCACGATCAACAGCTCGATAAGCGTGAATCCCTTGCGGTTCATCAGTCACTCTCCCAAAAGGGGTTACGTAGGGGCGCAGGCCTCCGCGCAATCTCTTATGCAAACGCCATGCCCCCTCACTACAGAGCCCCTATCCATCGTGGTGCCATCACTTAGCGCCCACCCCGCATAACCGCTCCATCCCGCCACTCTCGCATTGTGCAAACCGCTCGCCGGAACGCAACGCCGGCTTCGGACCCTTTACTCCCACTCGATGGTGGCCGGCGGCTTGGAGCTGATGTCGTAGGTCACCCGGTTTACCCCTCGCACCTCGTTGATGATTCGGTTGCTGATGCGGGCCAACACCTCGGCCGGGAAGGGGAACCAGTCGGCCGTCATCCCGTCGCGGCTGGTCACGGCGCGCAACGCCACGACGTGGTCGTAGGTGCGGCCGTCCCCCATTACGCCCACGGACTTGATGGGCAGCAGTACCGCGAACGCCTGCCAGATGCGATCGTACAATCCTGCCGCGCGGATTTCCTCGAGGTAGATCGCATCCACTAGCCGCAACAGGTCCAGCCGCTCCTCGCTCACGGCGCCGATCACCCGAATCGCGAGGCCCGGTCCAGGGAACGGGTGGCGGCCGACGATCTCCTCGGGAAGGCCGAGCTCGCGTCCGACCTGGCGCACCTCGTCCTTGAACAACTCGCGCAACGGCTCGATCAGCTTCCACGGCAGGTTCGGCCGCAGGCCGCCGACGTTGTGGTGTGTCTTAATCGTCACCGAAGGACCACCTTTGGCCGACGTCGACTCGATGACGTCGGGATACAGCGTGCCCTGCACCAGGAAGCCGACTGTCCCCTGTACGTGGCGAGCCGATTCCTCGAACACGTCGATGAATGCATGGCCGATGCGGCGACGTTTCTCTTCCGGGTCCGCGACGCCGTCCAGCTCGCGCAGGAACCGGGTTCCCGCGTCCACGACGCGCAGGTCGATGCCGAGGTGGGCCCGGAACGTTTGTTCCACCTGCTCACGCTCGTGACGGCGCAGCAGCCCGTGGTCCACGAAGATGCAGCTCAGCCGCTCGCCGATAGCGCGGTGCACCAGCACCGCCGCCACGGCACTATCCACGCCGCCCGACAGGCCGCAGATCGCGCGCTGCTCCGGGCCGACGAGTTCCCGGATCCGCTTTACCTCCTGCTCGATATAGTGGCCTGGAGTCCAGTCGGGCACGCATTCCGAGATCCCGAACAGGAAGTTGTGGATGATCTCCCCACCCCGCGGTGTATGGGCCACTTCCGGATGAAACAACACGCCGAACAACGGCTTCGTCTCATGCTGCATCGCCGCGATCGGGGCGTTGGGGCTCGAGGCCGTGACCCGGAACCCTGGCGGCGACCCCTCCAGCCGGTCGCTGTGACTGGCCCACACCGCGATGGTCTCCTGCGGCCTGAACCCGGCGAACAGGCCGGTGCCCTCGCGCACCGTGATCTCGGCCCGCCCGTACTCACGCTCGGTCGACGGATGCACCTTCGCACCCGACAGATGGGCGATGAGCTGCATCCCGTAGCAGATTCCGAGCACGGGGATGCCGAGATCGAGGAGCTTGGGGTCGGCGGTCGGCGCTCCCGGGTCGAACACCGAGCTCGGCCCACCAGACAGAACGATCCCCTTGGGGGCGAATGCCTTGATCCAGGCCAGGTCCCGGCTGGGCGGGTGGATCTCGCAGTACACGTGGGCCTCGCGCACCCGCCGCGCGATGAGCTGGGTGAACTGGGACCCGTAATCGAGGATCAGAATACGGTTCATGCGCGGTACCACGTCGTGGGCTCGGCGCTCTCGCCCCGCAGCAGATCGTCCAGAGTCTCGCGCTGGCGCGCGACATAGTAGCGGTCCCCTTCCACCACCACCTCCGGCGGGCGAGGCCGGGCGTTGTAGGTCGAGCTCATAACGAAGCCGTACGCCCCGGTCCCCACGACGGCCAGACAGTCGCCCGGTCTCACTCTGGGCAGCTTGCGATCGAGCGCGAGGAAATCTCCCGACTCGCAAATGGGGCCAACCACGCTGACGACCTCCTCGGATCGGTCCTCCCCCTCCCCGCCCCCTCCCCCCCCTTCCCCCTCCCCTCCTCTGCTGCCATCGGTGAGGGGAATGATGTCGTGATGCGCGTTGTAATGGCTCGGGCGCACGAAATCCGTCATCCCGGCGTCCACGATCACGAATTCCTTGCCGCCGGCGTGCTTGCGGTAGAGCACCCGGGTGAGCAGCACTCCGGCGTTGGCGACGAGGTAGCGGCCCGGCTCGCACAGCAGTCCCAGTCCCGCGGCCTGCACTGCCGGCATCACCGCCGCGGCGAACGCCGCGGGGCTGGGAGCCTTTTCGTTGTGGTAGCGGACGCCGAGCCCGCCGCCCACGTCCAGCGCCTCGAGCGTGTTGATGCCGGAGGCGCGGATCGCCGTCACAAGCTCGAGCAGTCTTGCAGTGCCGCGGTGGTAGGGCTGCACGTCCGTAATCTGCGAGCCGAGGTGCATCGCCAGCGCGCGCAGTCGCAGCGGTGGCGCGGCAGCGATTCGCCCGGCCACGGCCACGACTTCATCGAACGGGATGCCGAACTTGGCCGTGCGTTCGCCGGTCTTGGTGTAGGGATGCGTTTCGGTCGCCACATCGGGGTTCACCCGGATGCCGACGGTCACGGGGATACCGACGGCGTGGGCCACGGCGAGCACAACGTCCAGCTCGCTGCTCGATTCGATGTTGAGGAATCCGATTCGGGCGCGGATCGCCGCTTCCAGCTCCGCCTGGGTCTTGCCGACGCCCGAGAAGACGATTGCGTCGGGGTCAAAGCCGGCGGCGAGTGCGCGGCGGAGCTCCCCCACCGACACGATGTCCGCGCCCGCGCCCAGGCTCTGCAGCACGCGCAGCACGCCCAGGTTCCCATTCGCCTTGACGGAGTAGCAGATACGATGGCGGCTGCCTTGCAACGCGTCGTCCAGCGCGTGGTACTGGGCCCGAATCAGGTTGACGCTGTAGACGTAGGCGGGAGTCCCGACGCGCTCGGCAATGGCTCGCAGCAGGGCGGGATCGAACCCTAGTACGCCTGCGCCCACACCGCCTCCGCGACGCTGGGCTTGCCGCACCACAGGCAGGTCCGCGGCGCCTCTGGGGAGCGGAACTCGGGATCGGGCAGGACGCGCACGGTGGCCCCGGTCTCGGCTTTGATAGCGGCCTCGCAGGCGGCGTCGCCGCAGAACCCACCGTATACGA
>WNFC01009106.1_pt1 | contig 13164 bp, 8 predicted proteins | sample 5400541 | NCBI WGS metagenome assembly WNFC01 (sample SAMN13153342, study PRJNA577476) | soil metagenome | isolation source: 120 cm saprolite under Douglas fir tree site 2 hole 2 replicate 1 | place: USA:California | collected 2015-04-18
CGGCGACTGGCTCGCACTCGCACGCCGAATCCATTGAGCTGACGCTGGGAGCTCAGAAGGCAGGGGCGGCGGCCGTGCTGGTGGTGACGCCCTACTTCATCCGCCCGCCTCAACGAGGGCTGGTCGAGTACTACCTCGACGTCGGCCGTCGCACGGACTTGCCGCTGCTTCTCTATCACATTCCAGGCCGCGCAGCGGTCGACCTCAAGGCGGAGACGATCGCTCAGATCGCCGAGGGCTTGCCCACGCTGGTCGGGATCAAGCACGCGGCGAACGACCTGGGGCTGGTTACAGCGCTGCTCACAAAGCTCGGGGCTGACTTCCGAGTGTTTGTGGGGCTCGAGGAGCTGAGCTTCCCGATGCTGGCGGTTGGCGCATCCGGTCTGATGAACGCAGTTGGTAATCTTGTTCCGCGCCGAATCGCGGACCTGTATCAGGCTGTGGCCCGGGGAGATCTCGAGCAGGCTCGGCGTCTGCATGACTCATTGTTCGAGCTGAACCAGGCGATCTTCTTTGACAGCAATCCCATCCCCATCAAGTACATGATGACGCGAATGGGGCTGTTACCCTCGGAGGATCACCGACTGCCGATGGTCAGCGCGACCGCGGAGCTGGCCGAACGCCTCGATGGAGTGTTGCGCCGGGTAGGCCTCTTGGAAGGCAAAACTAAGTCGCTCGAATAACTGCCGCTGCCCGGTCTGGACAGGCGACGATCGGGGGGCGCTGTTCACGCGGCATGCAATCGAAGCGCGGGCTTTCGGTGCTCGATGCCGTAACTGCGCTGCTTGGTGAATGTGTGTAACAAAAACGGTCGCCGGCAGCCGATTTTGTTACGATCCGCAGCGCAGAGTGGGAGGCCTGCTCGTGAACCAATACTGAATCGTGGTAGCAGGCGAGCAAGCAGTGACATTTTTCGGGTTAAGCATCGACCGAGAGCAGAGAGTCAATTTAAGGCTTGGGCGACTTCAGAGCGTACTGAGGTCAGCTCTCGGCCCGGGGCCGCTGTCTGAGTCCGTGACATCTTTACGGTCCCTGAGATTCGGGCACCAAACCACGGGCTCCGGGAGCCTGCATGCAATCGTGACATCTTTCGCCGAATCTGCCCAAGGTAGGCAGGGGAATTCGACGCCCTGGGCCGTGACATCTCCACACAGATCTGGGGTCGTTCGATCGCCCATTCGGCTCTGGGATGCCCGGTGGGCGTCTGTGACATCTTTTGGGAGTCATGAGAGTGAAAAACAGTGACATCTTTCAGGTTCCTGAGCGCGCTCTAGAGGCCAACAGGACCCTAATTTCCCTTGCCGAACTTGTGACATTCGGCTCCACTTTTGGAGCTAAGGTTCCTGCCGATCCGTGCTCTGCTGCCGTGACATCTTTGGCAATCCGTGAGCCTGGGAAGGCCTCGGTCGATGGCCGATGGCAAGCAGGCGAGCTGTGACATCTTTTTGAAGGTGCGGCCCCATTCCAGGCATCCACGAGGTGCCTAATGGATCCAGGCGCCGCCCTCCTGGGTTCGGTTTCTTGTGCAGAGAGTCAATCAGTCACTGTGACATCTTTGCTGGGTTGCCACGGATCGGTCCCAAATGGTTGCAGTGCTTGAAGACTCGGCCCATGGTGGGCCGACCACGGCTCTGGATCCGCACATGGTTTCGCCTGCTACGTTTGGGTCTCGTGCTCTCCGGTCTTCTGGGAGCCATGGCCCACGCAGATGAACGTGCTGAACACAATAGTGCCTACTTTGAACTGGGTGGCAGCGGGCTCTTTTGGAGCGTCAATTACGACCGGATGCTTGGCGAAAACCTCAGCCTCCGCGTGGGAGTTGAGGGGCTGAAGTTCTATGAACTCTGCGACTGTAAATCGTTCTTTTTTGTGGTTGCCGGAACCGCGAGTGCGTTGGTCTTTCCAGGTGCGCACAAGCTCGAAATCGGGCTAGGTGCCACGACCTTCTTCGGAACCACCGACAACTCGGGCTACAAACCTGCTCCGATTACGTGGTTAACCGGCGTAGTTGGCTATCGCTATGCGCCCAAGCACAGCGGATTGATCTTCCGTGCGACCCTTACGCCTGTCTTCGTCGGGCGACCTGTGCTCCCTTGGGCCGGTCTTAGTGTTGGCTACCAATTTTGAAGCGCCCGCCCGCTTGAAGCGCGCGGTGACTCTGGGTGTCAGCGCACCGGCTTCGGGATCGAGAAGTAGAAGGTCGCGCCCTTGCCAACCGCGCCCTCCGCCCAGATGCGGCCGCCGTGGCGATGAATCACTCGCTGTACGGTAGCGAGGCCGACGCCGGTGCCCTCGAATTCGCTCGTACTGTGCAGTCGCTGAAACGGCGTGAACAGCTTGCTGGCGTAGCTCGGGTCGAACCCGGCTCCGTTGTCGCGCACAAAGAAGGTGGGCTCGGGCGCGTCGTGGCTCGGCGAGCAACCCGTCGTGGATTTGTACCTGAACCTTGCGTTCCGGGTGGGCGCGCCTGAGCTCGGCAACGATCTCGGCGGCGAGCTTCGAGAGATCCACCTGCGCACGGTTGATCTCAGCACGGCTCACGCGCGCGAGCTCGAGCAGCGCATCGATCAGCGTGCCCATGCGCTCGACGCCTCTGAGGATGCGTTCGATGTGCTCCTGGCCGATCTCACCGAGGTGCGCGGCGCAGTCATCGACTAGCGCGCGGCTGAACCCCTCAATCGTCCGCAGCGGTGCCCGCAGATCGTGGGACACCGAGTAGCTGAATGCCTCGAGCTCGCGATTGGCGATGCTGAGCTGGGCGATCCAAGCACGGCGCGCCCGCTGGAGCTCCAGATGGGTACGTACCCGCGCGAGCAGCTCGCGCGCCGAGAACGGCTTCACCAGGTAGTCGTCGGCGCCGGAATCGAGGCCTTCGATCGACTCCTCTTCTCCCGCCCGCGCGGACAACAACATGACCGGTATCGACGCCGTGCCCGGATCTTCACGAAGCGCCCGGACCAGCCCGAAGCCGTCCAGCCGTGGCATCATCACATCGCTCACCACCACGTCCGGAACGGCGGCACGAATCGCCTCGAGCGCGGCGAGCCCATCTGGCGCGGTCGTGACCTCGTAGATCGGCGTCAATAGCCCCGAGATGTACTCGCGCAGGTCGGCGTTGTCGTCGACCACCAGCGCCCGTGGCCGCGCGGCAGCCTTGGCTTCGGGCTTGGTGGGAGTCGAGACCGCCGCTCGCGGGCCACCCGCCCAGCGCGCCGCCTCGACGGCGTAGGCTTCGGCGTTGCGGCTCCCGCGCGGGTCTTTGGGCTCGTTCGACACGGCGTCGACCGGCAGGTGCGCCCGGCCCTTGGGAATCTCCACTCGGAAGGTTGTGCCCCGACCGACCGCGCTCTGCAAGCTTACGTTGCCAGCGTGCAGCTGCACCAGCTCGCGCACCAGCGACAGACCGATGCCAGTACCCTCGTGCGTGCGACCGACAGTGCCCGCCACGCGGTGGAAGCGGTCGAAGATGCGCGGCAGCTCGGCCTCGGGAATCCCAACGCCGGTGTCCGACACCTCGAGGGCAATGCGCGAGCCCTCCTCACGTGTCCGCACCCCAATCTCGCCGGTGAGGGTGAACTTGAACGCGTTCGTCACCAGGTTGGAGACAATCTTTTCCCACATGTCGCGATCGACCCAGACCGGCTCGGACAATCGGGGACAGTCGACCACCAGTTTGAGGCCCCCCTTGTCTACCGCCGACTGGAACATCCCGGCGAGCTCAGCGGTGAACTGGGCGATGTCGAGCGGTGTATAGCTGGCGCTCATGCGGCCGGCCTCGAGGCGCGAAAAGTCGAGCAGCGCGGTGACCAGCTTGAGCAGGCGCAGAGCGTTGTCGTGCGCGAGGCGGATCCGGCTCTGCTGCACTCTAGGGAGCGGCTGTTCGGAGTCTGCCAACGCGTCTTCGAGCGGGCCGAGCATCAGCGTCAACGGTGTCCGGAACTCGTGGGAGACGTTGCTGAAGAAAGTCGTCTTTGCGCGGTCGATCTCGGCGAGCGTCTCGGCCCGCTTCTTCTCCAACTCATACGTGCGTGCGTTGGCGATGACGGTCATCACTTGATCGGCGGTCATGCGAAAGAACGTCCGATATCGCTCGTCGAACACCCGATGCGGACTGATGCCAGCGACGAGCACCGCGTAGGGCATCGACTGGCCTGCACGGCTTAACGGCAAGAGGATCGCTTGTTCGGGCCGTGCGTTCCAGCGACCGACCGGGAGCGGCCCGAAGCGCGCCGAGACGTCGTCGAGGACGATCTCGCGAGCGGTTCGGATTACGTCGGCGACGGGCCAGCTAGCCGCGCTCGCACTCTCGTTGATTGGCAGGTAATCCCGCTTGGCGGCACCCTCGTAGTCCTTCAAGCCACTGACGCCGGCGAGCGATGCCCCGTCAGCCTTCTCGTTCAGGACATAGAGAAGAGCGAAGGGAAGATCCAACTCGTTGGTCGAAAGCACCTCCGCCGTGATGCGATACGCTTCCTGTTCAGATTTTGCATCGGCTGCGCGCGCGGCGAGATCATGCAACATCCGGATCTGGCGTTCGATCTGTACCTTCGCAGTCGTTTCCTGCACCGTGTTGAGGACCCCGCCAACCCGTCCGTCGTCTCCAGGGACCGGGCTGTATGAAAACGTGAAATAGGTCTCCTCGGCCATGGTCCCGCTGTTGATGAACAGTTGGAGATCCTCCGTCCACGTCGCTGGCCCTCCTTCCTGGACGCTCCTTGCCATCGGTCCGGCAAGGTCCCAGACCTCGGCCCAAACCTGCGCGGCTGGGGCGGCAAGCGATGCAGGGTGTTTGTCCCTGAGGATGGGCCGGTATGCATCGTTATAGAGGTGCAGCATGTCGGGTCCACACCAAAGCAACATCGGGAACCGACTCCCGAGGATGACGCCCAGCATGGTCTTCAGACTTCTGGGCCAGTCTTCGGCGGGACCAAGCTTCGTCTTGGACCAATCCGTCGAACGCATGAGTGCAGCCATTTCGCCACCGCCGACAAACAGATCGCTCGGAGCGCTCGCAGAGGGGACGGCAACTGGAAATGCGCGCCTTTTCCTGATTGGGCACCCTCCTGTCCGAAATCTATCTCACCACCGCGGTTTTCGGACCATGGATACCAGTCCTCGCGCGGCGACATCTACTTACAGCAGAGTCACTGGGGATGAGCCCTGCGGAAGCCAATCGAAGCTTCAGCCCCCGCCTTCTGCTATCAGCCGGCGCCCCTTCCAGAGCATGTAGATGGCTGGGTAGACCCCGAGCTCCAGCAGCGCCGACGTCACCACGCCCCCGACCATCGGGGCTGCGATGCGCTTCATCACGTCGGCGCCAGTTCCCTGCGACCACAGCACGGGCAACAGGCCCGCGAGGATGGTGGTGACAGTCATCATCTTCGGCCGAATGCGTTTCACTGCCCCGTGGAAAATGGCCTCGCGCGCCTGCTCACGCGTCTGCGGCTTTAGCTCCTTCCAAGCGAGGTCGAGGTAGAGCAGCATCACAATGCCGGTCTCGGCGTCGAGCCCCGCCAGCGCGATGATGCCGACCCAGACCGCGACGGACAGGTTGTACCCGAGAGCCGCGAGGAGCCAGAACGCGCCGATCAGCGAGAACGGTACCGCCAACATGACGATGGTTGACTCGACGGCACTGCGCGAATTGATGAAGATGAGCAGGAAGATGATGGCCAGCGTCACCGGGACGACGACTGCAAGACGCGCCTTGGCGCGTTCGAGGTAACGGTACTGGCCGGCCCACTCGAGGCGGTAGCCGGGCGGGAGCTTCACGTTCGCCTGGACTGCCTTGCGGGCATCCTGGACGTAGTCCTCGATGGGCCGAGCCGTGTCGGCGAACACGTATGCGAAGAGGCGGCCGCCTTCGTCGCGCAGCATGGAGGGGCCATCGCGTGAGACGAGCTGAGCGAGTTGGCCCAGGGGGATTTGTGCGCCGCCAGGCGTCGCGACGAGCACGCGCTGTAGCTCGGCCGGGCTGGACCGGAAGTCACGCGCGTAGCGAATTGTCACTGGGTATCGCTCGCGCCCCTCGATGGTGGTGGTGACGCTTTTACCGCCGATGGCGCTCTCGATGGCTTCCTCCACGTCCTCGACATTCAGGCCGTAGCGAGCAGCCGCAGCGCGGTCCACATCGAAGTCGAGATAGTGGCCGCCACCGATGCGCTCGGCAAACGCGCTTCGTGTGCCGGGCACTTTGAGCAGCGCAGTCTCAATCTGTCGCGCCACCTCGTCGATGCCTTGGACGTCGGGCCCGAGCACCTGGATGCCCAGCGGGCTGCGCACGCCGGTGGCGAGCATCTCCGTGCGCGTCTGAATGGGCATCCACCAGACGTTGGGCATGCCCGTAAACTGCATCGCATCGTCGAGCTTTTTGACGAGCTCGTCCCAGTCCTCGCCCTTGGGCCACTCGCTGCGAGGCTTCAGCGTCACCACCGTCTCAAACATCTCGAGCGGCGCCGGGTCGGTCGGCGTGGAGAAGCGCCCGGCCTTCCCGAAGACCCGTTCAACCTCCGGGAAGCGACGGAGTACCTGGTCCATGCGCTGGAGGACATCCCGCGCGCTTGAATCGCTCATGCCCGGCACTGCCGTGGGCATGTAGAGGAGCGAACCCTCGTTGAGCGGCGGCATGAACTCGCTCCCGAGTCGCGCAGCGACGGGGGCGGTGACAAGCACGAGGAGTCCCGCGCCGATGATCACTGGCCAGCGGTAGCGCAGCGCGAAGCGGCAGACCGGTCCGTAGATGCGGTGGAGCGCCCGGCTGATGGGGTTTTCCTCTTCATCCCGGATGCGACCGCGGATGAACAGAGCGGCAATAGCGGGCACCAGCGTGACCGAGAGGATGGCCGCGAAGCCCATCGAGAAGGTTTTCGTATAGGCGAGCGGCTTAAACAGACGGCCCTCGGTCCCCTCGAGCGTGAATACGGGCAAAAACGCGACGGTGATGACGAGGAGCGAGAAGAAGATGGGGCGGCCAACTTCTTTGAGAGCCTCCGTCACCACGGTGGCGCGAGGCTCCTTCTTCCCGTCGCGCTCCCAAACCTCGAGGCGCTTGTGCACGTTCTCCACGACGATGATGGCCGCGTCGACCATCGCGCCGATGGCGATGGCGATGCCGCCGAGGCTCATGATGTTCGCGGTCAGCCCCATCTTCGACATCGGCACGAACGATAAGAGGACAGCAATGGGCAGCATCAGCACAGGTACGAGGGTCGACCGCACATGGAGCAGAAACAGGAGGATGACGAGGCTCACCACCACCATCTCCTCGATGAGCGTGCGTCTAAGCGTTTCGATGCTAGCGCGGATGAGCTGCGAGCGGTCGTACGTCGTCACGACTTCCATGCCCTCGGGGAGCGTCGGCTTCACTTCCGCGAGCCGGCCCTTCACGGCGTCGATGACGTTTAGGGCGTTCTCGCCGTGGCGCATGATGACGACGGCGCCCACCGTCTCTCCCTTGCCATCCAAGTCGGCGAGCCCGCGACGCTGGGCCGGGCCTACTCGCACGCGAGCCAGGTCGCGAACCGTAATCGGCGTCCCATTCTCGGAGCCGAGCACCACTTTCTCGAGGTCGGCCGGGCTCTTCGCATAACCGCGGCCGCGGATGTAGTGCTCCGTCCCGGAGATCTCCAGCACCCGCCCGCCCACGTCGTTGTTCGACCGCTTCACCGCGTCGATGACTTGCATCAGTGAGACACCGAACTGCTGCAGCCGGTTCGGGTCGAGGTCTACCTGGTACTCCTTCACAAAGCCGCCGACGCTCGCCACTTCGGCCACGCCCGGCACGGACTGCAACGCATAGCGGAGGTTCCAGTCCTGGATGGACTGCAGCTCCTGAAGTGAGTGCTTCCCGCTCGTGTCGACCAGGGCATACTCGAAGACCCAGCCGACGCCGGTCGCATCCGGCCCGAGCGTCGGCGCCACGCCCTGGGGAAGCTTGGAAGCGACCGTCGACATGTATTCGAGCACCCGGCTGCGCGCCCAGTAGAGGTCCGTGCCGTCCTCGAAGATGACGTTGACGAACGACATACCGAACATCGACTGGCCTCGCACCGCGGTGACGTGAGGTGCGCCGACGAGCGTCGTGATGATGGGGTACGTAATCTGGTCTTCGATGAGGTCAGGGGAGCGTCCCATCCACTCGCTGAAGATGGTCACCTGGACATCCGAGAGGTCCGGCACGGCGTCGAGTGGGGTCTGCCGGAGCGAGTAGGCGCCGAGGCCAGCAGCGAAGAGGACGAGCGCGATAGTCAGGACCCGGTGGCGCGCGCAAAGCTCGATGACCCGGGCAATCACGGCGTCCTCCAGCGCGGCAGAGCGTCGCGGAGCTTGGCCTCGCTCGACAAGAGGAACGTCGCGCCGGTCGCGACACGGTCTCCCTTTGCCAGGCCAGACTTGACCTCGTCGTATTCGCCCGCCTGCGCCCCGACCTCCACCTCGACCGGCTCGAGCTTTCCCTCGCCGCGGTCGACGAAGGCGTAGCGGTGCTGCCCAGACATCAGCAGCGCCGAGTCGGGGACAGACAGGCGCACCCCGAGCGGCACCTCGATAAATACGTCCGCGAACATGCCGGGCTTGAGGAGCAGCTTCGGGTTGGTGAGCTCAAGCCGCGCTTCGAGCGTGCGCGTCTTCTCGTCGACGGTAGGTGCGACGAAGGCGACGCGCGCCTCGGAGGGCCGTCCGCCGAGCGCTGGCACGGAGACCGTCGCGGGCTGCCCCACGGACACGAACGGCACGTCCCGTTCGTAAATCGCCGCCTGGACCCATACGCTTCCGAGATTGCCGATGCGGTAGAGGTTGGTGCCGGGCATCACCTGCGCGCCTTCCACCACCGGCTTCTCGAGCACTATGCCGCTCGCCGGGGCGAAGATCGTCACTCGCCCGTCCGCCTTGCCCCTCCGCTCGAGCTCGGCGATCTGTTCGCGCGTCAAGCCCCAGTACGCGAGGCGGCGCTCGGTGGCGCTCACAATTCCTGGCGCCGCGCCCGACTTGCGGGCGGTGAGCAACTCCTCCTCCGCGGCCAGAAGGTCGGGGCTGTAGAGCCGCAGCAGCGGCTGGCCCTCCTTGACCGCCTTCCCCGTCTCGCCGAGGAAGAGCTTTTCGACGTAGGCCTCGTATTTGAGGGTCACGTCCGCGAGCTTTCGCTCGTCGACCGCGACGCGGCCGGCAGCGCGCAGGCTAACTGTCAGCGGTCGCTCGTCGACAGTGTCGAAGGTGACGCCGATCAGCTGCTGCCGCTCCGGCGGGACCTCGATGGCCTTGCCGGCGGTCGGGGCCGCCGCACCTTTGCCCTCGAGGACGAAGCCCTTGCGCGGCGGAGAGACTTTCAGCTTGATTGACGCGTGAGGGTGCCCGGGCGCGTCGATGCCGAGGGTCAGGCGCCAGTCGCCCTGCATCGAGAGGGGGTACGCAATGGTGTACCGTCCCCCGCCCTCGGCCTTCACCTCGCCGCCACCCTTCATCTCGGGCATCGCGCCCATGGCTTGCATGTCGTACTCGAACGCGAGCTGGGCGCCGTCGATCGGCTTGCCGCTCGCGTCGCGGATGAGAATGCGCAGCCGGTTCTCGCCCGTCGCGGGCGGGTCGGGGTCGATGGCGACTTGAACGTCAAGGTCTCCGGCCTTGGCGACGGTGGACTTTTGCTTTGCGCAGCTCGTAGCGACGAAGCCAACGAGCACGAGCCCCAAAACGAGCGCCAGGTTCCTTGTCATGGCTGGTGCCTTTCCCGGACGCCCGATTCCGAGGCGTTTGCGAGGCCTAAGTCGATCCCAGCCACTCGCTGCAGCTCTGCGAGGTCCCGCTCATACATGGCGAGGTGGGTCGCCAGGTCGAGCTCATGCATCAGCAAGTCTCGCTCGCTGTCCAGCACCATGAGGAAGCTGCCCTTGCCCGATGCGTAAGCGGCTGAGGCGCTCGCGAGCGCCTGGCGCGCGACGGGGATGAGCTGGTGGTGGAGCTCGACCTGCCGGCGCTCCGCTGTGAGCTCGGCGTAGGCGTCAGCGACCTCGGAGACGATTCGGTTCTCGAGGGCCTTTGCGTCGGCTCCCGCTGCCGACAGTTGGGCGGTTGCGGCTTCGATGCGAGGACCGGTTTTGCTGCCACCCCAGATGGGCAGGTTCCCCTGTACGCCGACGAAGAGGAAATCCGAGACGCCTCTCATTCGAAAGCTGTGCATCTCGCCGATGAAGACGCTGATGTCCGGGACGCGCTCGGCGCGAGCGAGCCGCAGCTTGGCTTCCGCCTGCGCGACCATTCCCGCGGCCGCCGCGACTTCTGGGCGTTCGCCTAGTGCACGGTCCCGCAGCTGCGCTTCGTCCGGGAGCAGATCCACGATGCGGGGCTCTGTCGTCTTACCGATGGCCGAGCCCGGCCGTCGGTTGAGCAGAGCAATGAGCTTCGCGTTCGCCGCGACGCGCCTCGCGCCGACAGCCTCCTTGTCCGACTGGACCTTCAAAAGCTCGCTCTGGGCGCGCAGAGCCTCCGCCTGCTCGCCCTTGCCGGCGGCAATTCGCCCCGACGCCGCCGCGATCAGCGACCGGAGCGTTCCCTCTATCTCCTCGTCCGCCTCCTGGGTGCGGTCGGCGAGGTACAGGTCGAAGTACGCCTTGGCCACGGCGGCCTCGATGTCGCGAACCTTGCTGAGTGCATTCGCTCGCGCCGCTGTCGCCTCGCCGCTCGCCGCGTCTCGGCGTGCAGCTCGCTTGCCTCCCAGCGAGAGTGGCTGCGACAGCTGGACCATGATCGGCACGGTCGAGAAGTCAACAGGCCCGTTCCAGAGCTGAACCATCAGCATCGGGTCATCGAGCGCTCCCGCTGGCGCGACCGATGACGCGGCTGCATTGGCTTGCTCGCGGGCCGATTGCAGCTCCGGGTTGTTTTTCCTCGCCTCGTCGAGCAGGTCGGTGAGGCGTACCGGGGAAGTTGCGGTTGCAAGGACGACGGCAATTCGAAAGTGAAGCATGGAAAATCTCCTGTTCTGCAGCCTGTGACGTGCCCGCGCGACGCGCGGACGCGAAAGAAGGCGCACGCGTACGCACGCGCCAAGCTACGCGTCGTCGTGAAAGCTCAGATCAGTAGAGAGCAGCTCTGAAGGAACAAGGGACCGCTTAAGCGTGGTGGCGGGCCGGTCCAGCTTACTTGCAGCGCCGAGGCAGGGACGGACGATGCGGGCCATGGCGTAGGCGTCGACAGGACGACGGGCTGGATGTCCGCGAGCCGCACGGGTGGGTCCACCTTGACGGCCTCGCGCGTTGCCGGAGACCGAACCAGCAGATCGCAGCACGTGCCCGCCATTGCCTGGGCTACTGCCGGGTGCTCGTGCGTGCTCCGCTCGTGCTCGCAACAGCACGCAATGCGCACAACGCCATCGAGACGGCATTGGAAAAGTACCCCGCCATGACTGGCCAAGCCGAGGGTTGCCGCAATCAGGACAGTTGCGAGCGGACGAGTCAGCACAGCATCTTTGTAAGCCATTCGATACCGGTGGGCAACTGCGTCAGCCGACGCTGTCCTTTGGCTCGTTGCCCATTGCGTTCTCAACCTTGACGGCGCGGTCCTTGCCGATATCCCGGGTCAGCTTCTCGACCTTGAGCCGGCTCAGCTTCTCGAGTGGAAGCGACGTGAGCAATTGCACGCGGCGGTGAAGGATGCGAGCAACGTCGTAGAAAAAACGCGCCGTCGCTTCGGGGCTGCCCGCGAAAGCCGCCGGGTCCTCGACTCCCCAGTGCGCGATGATCGGTTGGCCGGGCCAGACTGGGCACGTCTCGCGTGCCTTGTCGCAGAGTGTAATCACGAAGTCGAACTTGACGTTCTCGAACTCCTGCCAGGACTTGCTCCGGCATCGCTTGCATCGATACCAAACCGCTCGCGCAGCACCTTGAGCGTGTACGGATTCACCACGCCCGAGGGATTCGCACCCGCACTGTACGATTCAAACTGCTTCCTCCCGAGCTTGCGGAGGAAGTATTCGCTGAAAACGCTCCGGGCCGAGTTGCCGGTGCAAAGGAAGAGGACGCGGGGCGGGTGCTCACCATGTTCCATTGACTACTCCTGCGGAAGCCCGGGCTCTCGAGTGCGGCCGGAATGAGGAACGAGGACTTCGGGGGCGACGTCGGGAAGGGCGGGCACGAGCCACCGGAACAGCGCCGTCGCCGCCCCCGCGCCGAGGCACTGCGCCGCGATCAAGGCAGGCACGTCAGCAGGCCGGATTCCAGCAAACGTATTGGTCGCCGCACGGGCCATCGTCACCGCCGGGTTTGCGAAACTGGTAGATGCGGTAAACCAGTACGCCGCCGTGATGTACGCCCCGACCGCGAACGGCACGGCTGTCGCACGCCTGCGCGCGACGCCCCAGATGACGGAGAGCAACCCAAAGGTGGCGACGAACTCGCTCAAAAACTGCCTCCCGCCCGAACGGACGTGCTCGGAGGCCAAGAAGAGAGGTTCAGCTCTAACACGCAAGGGGAGTAGTTCCTGCTGAGAGAAATCAGCTGCGGACGGATCGACACGCCGGCTTCATGGGAAGCCCGGTCCTCCACCTCGGAAGTTCGAGGCGAATGAGACCTTCGGTTCAGGTAGTCGCCTGTCCGAGGTCTCGCGCTCAAAAGGCTCGGCACCTCGGGCCGGCCTCAGTGGAGGCAAGATTTCCTGGCAATTTGTCAACCCAGCGGAGGCGCGATGATTCTTTCCCTCGTGCTCCTGGTGGTGAGCGCTGTCGCCATCTACCTGTCATGCGAAGTCTTCGTAAACGGAGTGGAGTGGGTAGGCCGGAAGGCGGGCATCGCTGAGAATGCAGTGGGGACCGTCCTCGCTGCATTCGGCACGGCCCTTCCTGAGAGCGTGGTGACGCTTGTCGCGGTCGCGTTCAGCGGCGGGTCAATAGCGGCCAAGGAAATCGGCGTCGGTGCTGCTCTCGGCGGCCCACTGATCCTCAGCACTGTGGCTTACGCAGTTGGCGCTGAGATGTCCAGCACTCGCCATCCATGAACGAATTGTCCGTGGTGGGAAGCCCGAACGCGAGCCGCTCACCAGAGCCGTCCACCCCGCTGCCAACGAAGTCCGCGCACCGCGCGATCCGACCCTTGAAGTGGAAGATGTGTGAAGGCTCGAGGCTCGGGCCCGCCTGGTTGTGGCTGCCGTTCTTATCAAGCCATGGAATCGGATATGGCT
>WNFC01035230.1_pt1 | contig 13162 bp, 13 predicted proteins | sample 5400541 | NCBI WGS metagenome assembly WNFC01 (sample SAMN13153342, study PRJNA577476) | soil metagenome | isolation source: 120 cm saprolite under Douglas fir tree site 2 hole 2 replicate 1 | place: USA:California | collected 2015-04-18
GTGGAGTGCCTCGTGCGCCTGCACAATTGGAAGCCCGCGGAGGCCCGGTTGGCCGCGCACCTGCGGCAGCGCGAGCTGGATAGCACCCGGACCCGGCAAGAAGATTCGATGTGGACGATCAGTGCCGCCGGCCATCGGCGCGACGTGGAGCGCTGCAAGGGCCATGAAATGGCGGAGTGCCTAACCCTGGCCGGATGGTCTGACGAGCACGCCAAACATGCGACGGACTCGGTGTGGAACCAGAACAAGGGCCGGCACGACCGGGAGCTGGCCGATTGCGCACGGCGCTCGCTCAGCAACCCCGCGTCCTGCCTCATGCTCCGCTTTCAATGGGATTCCGACCGCGCGCAGGCCGCCGGCGACTCGATCATGCGGGCGCGGATGATCCAGCCGCGGCGCTAGCTGCTCTCGCGATCGACGACGTAGATGTTGCGCTGCGCAGTCGGGACGACGATGCAGTCGAGGATGTTCACGTGGTCGGGGAGGTTCACAACGTAGGCGATCACGTCGGCCACGTCGGCGGCCGACAAGGGACGGAATCCCTGGTAGACCGCCTTGGCCCTGGCCCGGTCGCCGTGGAAGCGCACCTCCGAAAACTCCGTCTCGACGAACCCGGGATCCACACCGGACACGCGGATCGGCGTGCCCGCCACATCGAGGTTCATCCCCTCGGTCAGCGCCCGCACGCCGAACTTGGTCGCATTGTAGACGTTCCCCATCGGGTACGTCATGTGACCCGCGGTGCTGCCGAGATTCACGACGTGGCCACGCCCGCGCGCGATCATATGGGGGAGGATCGCGCGCGTCACGTGGAGCAGCCCTTTCACGTTCGTGTCGATCATTCGGTCCCAGTCTTCCGGGTCGCCTTCCTGGACTTTGCTCAGGCCGCTGGCCAGGCCGGCGTTATTCACTAGGATGTCGGGGACGGCGCCGGCCGCTACCAAGGCCGCGGCGGCCCGGTTTACCGCGGCGCGGTCGCGCACGTCCACTACCGCGGACCGCGCCGTGACGCCGTGCGTCCGGGCCAGCTCGGCCGCCAGCGCGGACAGCCGTTCCTGCCGCCGCGCCCACAGCACCAGGTGCGCCCCCTCGGCGGCGAAGCGCCGCGCGCAGGCCGCCCCGATCCCCGAGCTCGCGCCCGTCACCATCGCGAGCCGGCCAGCGATCCGGCTCACAGCGACTTGCCGCTCCCGAGGAGGTCGGCCAGGTCCTTTTGGTACCAGCGGTTGTTGGGGTCGATCTTCGGCCACTTAGTCATGTCGTCGGGGGCGAAGATGCCGACCATATGCGCCATCGCCCCGGGGAGGGTGTCGCGCGTTGGATTGTCGTACTCGCCGACGACGCGGTACCGGTGGTTCGCGCGGATGCGCAGCCCTTCGCCGCGCGTGGCGAACAGCTTGCGCTCCAGGCCCAGCAGCTTGCCCGCCGAGTCCCGCCGCGCCCGCAGCGTCACCAGCACACTGCCAGTCTCCGCGTCTTCCAGCCGCACGGACGATCCGTAGTCATGCAGATGCCCGCCCACACCGAGCAGGTGGCCGCCGACGGGGAGCGTGAACTCGAAGCTCTTGGTGGTGCGCCCCGGAGGGACGGAGAACTCGTTGTTCCCGTCCTCGTTCATGTTGGTGTCCATGTAGATGGGCAAAACCGAAATCGGCCGCGGCTGCAGGTTCGTCGGGCTCCACTTCACCGTCATGCGCCAGAAGACCCCGTCGATGTCCCGGCCCGTTTGGTTGTGCCACATCACGTAGACACCCAGCCCTTGTCCCACGTGCATGGGGATCCCGATCGTCTTGGGGACCGTGATCTCTCCTCCATCGGTCTCCGACGCGACCCCCATCACCCGCTCGGCCGCCGGGTAGATGAGCTGGCGGCGGGCGAAGTTGACCATGATGAGGTGATGCAGAAACCGCCGCGGGAGCACGTGGCCGTCGCGGTCCACCAGCTCGACGCGGAGGCCGCGGACCCAGCACTCCATGGGCCACGTGAAGCGTTGCAAGACGATGGCTTCCATGCCGGTCATGTCCATGTTCATCTGGCCGGACATTTGCGCGGTCTCTGGCGCCTCGACGGGCAGGTGGAACGGTCCGGCAGTGAGAACCATCTCACGCCGCGACGAGTCGACTCGCACCTCGAGCGGAGGAACGAGTGCGACCGAATCGGCGCCCGGGTGCTGGGCCCGCAACCTGACAGGCGCGAGCACGAGGTAAACGGCGACGAGCGAGCGAAGTCCCTTCATGTCGACTCCTGCAGATCGGTAGATAGTGCAACCCCCACGAGCCAGCGACTCGGGATGGCCAGCGGCTGGTGAAATTAGCGACCCCGCGCCGAAAACGCACCGCAGGGTCCGGCGGTTCCGCCCCCCCTTCAATCTTTGTACGGGTCGAACTCGTCCGTCCCCGCCATAACCACGGCCAGGGGACGCAATGTATGCAGTACATCCACCGTCCCCTCCTGCGCCGCCAGTACTTCCGGGAGGCGGCGGTACACGTGTGGGCTCTCGTCGAGTCCCCCACCCCGCAGGATAACGCCCTTAGCGCGCACCCACTCGTGCATCATCTCCGTCGTGATGCGGCCCGGGGTGAGCACTTTCCCGGTGCGGCGATTTCGCCTCCCGGCGGCCTGCGTCCGGGACATGAGGCGCCCGGCCCCGTGGATCGTCGAGAACAATCCCTCGCGCTGGGCGCGGGCGCGCGCCGGATCAATTACCGGGTCCACCTCCACCCCTTGGACGATCACCGCGTCGTCCCCCATTGACCCCCCGACGAACCCCCGCTGCCGCGGAAAGGCCGGCGTGGCCCCCTTGCGCACGACCACCAACTCCTCGCCATCGTGCTTTTCCTGCCACGCGAAGTTGTGATGGTTGTGCACTAACTCCAGTTCCCGGGCGCCAAGCAGCGACACGACCTTGCGCGCGACCCATTCGCGCCCGGCGTAGGCGTACCGGCCGGCCAGGTTCATGAGCTGCCAGTAATCGTGACCGATGGGGGCAGTGAGGTCGAGTAACACCTCGCGCTCGGGGACCCGTTCACCCCAGGCCCGGCCCTGGCTGAGCGCGAGGAACGCGGAGGCCACCGTGTGGCCGAAGCCGCGGCTGCCGAAGTGCACGCCGACCCACAGCATCCCTTCCTCGTCGGCGAAGACGTCCACGTAATGGTTGCCGCTCCCAACAGTGCCGAGTTGAAGCCTGGCCTTCTCGCGCAGCGCCTGGCGGTGCTTGGACGGAGTCGCCTCCCATGCGACGTCCTCGAACAGCGGATGGTCCACCGGAGCGTCGTCCGCGCGATTTTTGCGCCCGACGCCGAAGCTCACGCTCGCCGCGATCTCGTCGACGAGAGTGGTTAACGCACGACGCTGCGCCTCCGCGTCGTCGCCCAGATCGGCGAGAGCTTTGTCGGTGCGGATCGCGGCGTTGCCGCAGGCGATGTCGAACCCCACCCCCACCACCGAGACCTGGTGGCGGTACGCCGCCACGCCGCCGATCGGCATCACGTAGCCGACGTGACCGTCCGCCATCAGCGCCGCCCGCTCCGCACGCGATGCGACATCTCGGAGCTGCGCCAGCGTCTGTGCCTCGTGCGTGCCGAATACTTTTGGCGCCTCAGTCGCGGCCAAATGCCCTTCCTTCGCTGCAGGGGGGTGCCGCGCCCAAACTCCAGCAGTCGCCGAGGACGCGCCACACTGTGCCCCGCCGCCGCAATCTATCCGCGGCACCAACGTCTGGCACGCAGCTTGCTTCTCGATACGGGCAAGCCAGGGGGAGCAGGCGGTGAGTTGACCTGCTGCGGATTGCGTCCGCCTCGTCCTGACGCACGCGAGCGCGGACACCAGCGGTTTTCCGCCTCTCTCCTTGGACACTACTACAAGAGGCGTCGAGGGAGGACGTCAAGGGATGGCGTCAAGGAGAGGCGAGGAAACGCCTCTCCTTGACGAATTCTTAGACGTTTCTCCCCGACGCCTTTCCCTCGACGCCCTTATCTCATATTGCCGGTGTGTCCCAGCGAATATCGGCCGGGCTGGGGCCAGACCGTGAGGCCGTGGGGCTCGCGCCCGACCTTGATGCGGTGCGTGAGCCGTCCGGTGCGCGTGTCGAACACGTACACCTCGGAGTCGTAGCGTCCCGAGAGCCACAGCTCGGTGCCGTCGGCGCTGACGTTTCCCATGTCCGGGCTGCCCCCACCTGGCAGCGTCCAGGTGGCCACGACGCTGCGGGTCGCGGGGTCGATTACGCTCACGCTGCCCGGCCCCCGCCGACCACCGCCGATCGTGTTCCAACCTCGATTGGCCACGTACAGCCGGCGTCCGTCGCGACTGGGGTAAATGCCGTGGGCGCCCTTCCCCGTCGCCACAAACCCCACCCGCTGGAACGCGATCGGGTCCACGAGATACACGCCGTTCGCCTTCATGTCGGCCACGTAGAAGACCTTCCCGTCCGGCGCCGTGCGGATGTCCTGCGGCATCGCGCCGCTGCCGAGCCCGCCGGGATCGAGGGTGAGATAGCCGACCACGCGCCGTGCCGCCACGTCCAGCTTCACCAGCTGGCCGGTGAACTCGCATGTGGCGAGTGCCCACCGGCCGTCCGCCGTGAACTCCACATGGTCCACTCCGCGGCAGGCGAGGGGGACGGACTGGGCCAGGGCCAGGCTGCGCGGATCGCGGAAGTCGAGCCGCTGCAGCCGCTCCGCCACGACGATCGCGTATCGCCCGTCGGGGGTGAAGTACAGGTTGTACGGATCGTCCACGCGGACCGGCACGCCCTCTTTCCCCGTCACCGGATCGATCGGCGTCAGGCTGTTGCCCCGGTTGTTGGCGACCCAGAGCCTCCGTAAGTCCCAGGACGGCACGACATGCTGCGGGAGCTTGCCGACAGCGAAGGTGCGCAGCACGCGGTAGCTCTTCGGGTCGATGACCGTGACGCTGTCCGCTTTGGAGTCGGGGACATAGACAAGCGGCCGCGCGCGCCGGACGACGGAGTCCAGCATGCCCGCACCGGCATCCGCGTAGATGTTGCTCGGGTCGCGCACCGGCGGCATGCCCGGGAGCGGCGCGGGAAGCGGGAGCGGAGGTATGGCCGATGGCGGAGCCGTCTCGGCCACGGTGCGCGCGGAACGGGCCGGAGCGCGGGCAGCGGCGCGGTCACCCGGTCTGCAGCCCGGTGCGAGGGCTGCGAGCGCGACACCTAGCATGAGCGGGCCGCGAGAGACCATGACTCGAGGAGGCGGAGCGGCGCCTGCCGTTACGCCGACATGCGTTGCAGCTCGGCCTGCACCTGCTCGAGCTCGGCAACCTGCCCCAGGGACTCGAAGATCCCCCCGGCTTTCTCGAGATAGGCGCGGGCTTCCTCCCGTGAGCCGAGCCGTCCGCGAAACACGCCGTACTCGTGGTACACGTGCGCTTCGGTGCTGGGGGAGACGGCGTACAGCCGACACAGCTCGATCGCCTGCTCGAAGAAGACGAATCCGGTGTCCTCGCCCTGCCGCCCGCGGAGCGCGCCCATCAACGTGTAGATCTCGATCAATTGCAGACCGAGGTTGCGCGCGATGGCTACCTGCTCGGCCCGCCGCAGCTCCTCGCCAGGTGCAGGCGGATCGCGACCTCGAGCGGCGCCTCCCGGGGGGGGGCGCGCCGGCGCCAGGCGAGCGCCTCCCGGAAGGCGCCCAGCGCAGCGGCCCGCCGCCCTAGGCGCGCATCGACCTGGCCCTGGACGTCGAGGGTACGCGCCACGCCGGCCGCGTCGTCGGCCGCCTCGAATCGCTCGCGGGCGCGCCCGAGGTACTCCGCCGCGGCAGTGAGGTCGTTCCGGCTGCGCAGGAGCTCCCCCAGGCGATAGTTCAGCTGTCCGACCCGCCCCGCGTCGCCCCCCGACTCCGCGAGCCGGAGCCCCCGCTGGTACCATGCCTGGGCGCCCGCCCACTCGCCCTGCGCCAGGGCCAGCAGGCCGAGCCCTTCGCACGCGGCGATGGCGCCCACCTGATCGAATTCCGCTTCCGCGAGCGCGAGCCCGCGCTGGCAGTAGCGCGCCCCTTCCGCGTACCGGCTCAGGGCGTGGCACACACCACCGAGGGCTCGCAGCAACTCCACCTCGGGTCGGCGGTCCGGGAGACGCTCGGCTAGCACGAGGGCGACCTCGTACCACGCCTTGGCCTGGGCCAGCCTGCCGACCTCCTCCTCGAGTCTGGCGGCGCGGCCCAGGGCAGCAACCGCGCCGACACCATCGGCCCGCTCCTGGCACTCCAGGGCTTCGATGCACGCGGCGTACAACGCGCCCACGTGCGTCTGCACCTGCCCGAGCGCCTGGCTCATCCGGTTGCGCAGCTCGGCCGGCTGCACCTCGCGCTTGCCGACGGTCAGGTACGGACCCAGGCTGGACCATTGGTCGCGCTCGTCGGGGCGCGAGGCCGCCAGGAGCAGCGCGCGCAGCGGCGCGAGCACCTCGATGTCCGGCAACAACCCCAGCGCCTGCTCGACCCGCAGCGGCGGCAGGGATCGCTTCGCCCCGGCATTCATCGAGCGGTTTCCCCCTTCACAGCCCGTACTCCCGAATCTTGCGGGTGAGCGTGTTGCGGTGGATACCGAGGATCTCGGCTGCCGCACCGATCTGCCCGCCGACATGGGCCAGCACGCGGGCGATGTGCCGCGCCTCGGCGTCCGCCAGCGTCGCCAGGCCGCTGGGCGAGCGACCGGGCAGTCCTGCCTCGTCGGTCCGCAGCTCTTCGGGGAGGTGTTCGAGACGCAGCGTTGCATCGGTGGCGACGATGACCGCTCGCTCGATCACGTTGCGCAGCTCGCGCACGTTGCCGACCCAGGGCCGGTTCCGCAGCGCCTCGAACGCCCGGTCGGAGATCGCATCGATCCGCTTGCCGCTTCGCTCCGCGAACTGACGGGCAAAATAGGCCGTCAGCAGCAGCAGGTCGTCGCCGCGCTCGGTGAGCCGGGGGAGCTGAACGATCACGACGGCCAGACGGTAGTACAGGTCCTCGCGCATCCGCCCTTGCGTGATCGCTTCTCGGAGATCGCGGTTGGTGGCCGCGATCAACCGGACGTGCACCGGGATCGGATCGGTCCCCCCGACGCGCTCGATTTCGCGCTCCTGCACCGCCCGGAGGATCTTGGCCTGGAGCGCCATGCCCATGTCGGCGATCTCGTCCAGGAAGAGCGTCCCCCCTGAGGCCTGCTCGAACCGGCCGACCCGCCGCGCGATGGCGCCGGTGAAGGAGCCCTTCTCGTGCCCGAACAGCTCGCTCTCCAACAGGTTCTCCGGGATGGCGGCGCAGTTCACGGCCACGAACGGGCCCGAGGCCACCGAGCCGTTCAGATGGATCGCGCGCGCAACGACTTCCTTCCCCGTCCCCGATTCGCCTTGGATCAGCACGGTTGCCGTGCTCCCCGCCACCCGGGCGATCAACTTGTACACGTCCACCATGGCCGGGCTCTGGCCGACGAGCGCGTAGGGGCCAGCCCCATGCGGCGTGACGTCGGGAAGGGGGATCGGGATCTCGCCGGCCGCCGATCGCAGCCGCAGCAACGCCCGCAGGAAATCCTCCCGCCGCAGCGGCTGCGGCAGGAGATCGAGCACGCCGAGCTTTTCGGCCCGCAGTACGAGCGCCATCGACGGCCGGTCGACCACAGCCAGCAGCCGGGGGGCACCGTCGACGCCGCGCAGCGCCTCCGCCCACCAGGTCAACTCCTCGTCCCCACGGTCCCCGAGCAGTGCCAGGACCAGCGCCCAACGCCCTTCGGCAAGCAGGCGGGTGCCGCGTGGCAGGTCCATCGCACCTTCTACGACGGCGTTCCCCTCAGCCGCCCAGCGTCGCACAGTCTGGAGGAGCGCCGCGTCACATCCGACAACCAGCACTCCTACCGGCTCGGACCCCGGCGTCGGCCTCGAGGCGGCGTGGGGTGGGTTCAGCGGCTCGGCCATCGCTCGACTCATTTGCGTCCGAGGTAGCGCGCCGCGAGCACCAGGGCGTCATCCGTCCCTTTGCCATAGCGCGCGAGCAGCAGGTCGGCGATCTGCTGGGGCGTATCGCGCCGCGAGACGTCCTCGGCGAACCCGCCACGGATGCCGTCGGTGGCAAAAACGAGGAGGTCACGTGCCTGGACGGGGACCACCCACGGCCGTACGGTGGGGAGGTCCCCCTTGGACCCCACGATGCCTCCTCGCGTGATGAGGCTCGTGCGGGAGGAGCGCTCGGCCCAGTTCTCGTGGACCAGCACCCCTTCGACGTTCCCCAGACCGATCCAGGTCATCGCGTCCCGGGCGGGATCGAAATACGCGACGCTCATCACAACCCCGCGCGTGCCGAGCAGGGCCTCGTGACAGCGCTGCACGAGGGAACCCACCGGCTCCCCAGCGAACCGATCGAGGGTGGTGACGGCCAGCCTTGCCGCGAGCGCCGCCTCCTCACCGTGCCCCAGCCCATCCACCACCGCGACCAGGACTCCCCCGCCGACCTCGCGGACCAAGTGCAAATCACCCGACTCCGACTGGCCGGCGAGCGTGAGGGTGGCGATACCCCATTCCAGCAACGACGACGTCTCGGTCATCGGCTTATCCATGCGAGCGTTTCCACTTCGTCATCGTCACCGTGGTGCCTTGCCCCGGCACCGACTGCACGTCGAAGTCGTCCATCAGGCGTCTGGCGCCAGGAAGGCCAAGGCCGAGCCCCCCAGAGGTCGAGAACCCGTCTTGGAGGGCGCGCGCGATATCGCGAATGCCAGGCCCGTGATCCTCGGCGACGATCAGGAGTCCCTCGCGGTCGGTGTCGGTGGCGGTGCGGATGCGGACCTCCCCGCGCCTGGCGTACAGCAGGATGTTCCGGGCGACCTCCGAGATGGCCGTGGCGATCACCGTCTGGTCGCCGATCGTGAAGCCGTGGGCGGCGGCTAGCTCCCGGCCCTTCGCGCGGGCTTGGACGATGTCGACGTCCGAAGCGATCGTGAGGTGCAGCTCGTCGGGCACGTCAGCCGCGCTCCCGCGCTTTGGCGTCGAGAAACGCCAAACCCTCCTCGAGATCGAGGGCGGTCACGATCCCTTTGAGCGACAGCCCCAGCTGGACCATGGCGAACGCCACTTCGACGATGACCCCGCGGGCACGGTACTTCCCCACCCGCGCGATCAAGGCCTCGCGCAGCTGCGAGAGGTCCGCATCGGTGAGCGCCGACTGGATCGACGCGATGAGATAATGTCCCTGCTTCAGGATGGGGACTTCCACCGGACCTCCCGGGCCGCCGCGTCAGGCCGGTTGCGGTGGCGCCGCCGGCTCGGCCAGCGTCGCGACCTTGTAGCCGAGCAGGCGCTCCGCTTCCTCGATGCCCCCCTGCAGGTCACCCACGGTCGCCATTTCGCTCAAGTCCACGCCGATGGTGACGAGCGTCTGCGCGATCTCCGGCGACAAGCCGGTGACGATGACCGTGGCCCCAAGGAGTCGCGACGCCTCGACCGTCTGCACCAAGTGGTTCGCGACGTTCGAGTCCATCGCCGCCACGCCGGTGATGTCGATCACCACGACTTTCGCGCGGTTGGTGCGGATCGCCCGGAGTAATTGCTCGGTGAGCTGGCGCGCGCGCTGGGGGTCGATCACCCCGATGATGGGGAGGATCAGGAGCCGTTCCCGCACCTGGAGCACCGGGGTCGACAGCTCCCGGATCGCCTCCTGTTGCTGCCGGATGATGCGCTCGCGCTCCTGCACGAATCCCACCGCGACCGTGTTCGCGATGCGGTTCGCGGCGGGCTCGTAGGCGTCGAGAATGCGGTTCAACTTGGTGAAGTCTTCGTGGTATTTGCCGAACAACGATCGCGCCAGCACGTCACGCAGCAGCAGCACGATCCCCACGACTTCGTGCGTTTCGACCCCCCGCGGAATAATGCGCTCCGACAGGTTGCGGGCGTACGCCTGAAGGGCTTCGAACGTCCCCGTCTCGAGCGCCTCGACGTAGTTGTCGTACACCGAGGTCGCTTCCGCGAAGATCTCCTCTTCGGTCATCGCGGTGAGCAGCTTCGCTTGGGTGATCCGGCGTGCCCATTCCTCGCGCAGCTGCGTTCGGTTCTGGCGCAGGTGAGCAACGAGCTCGCGCAGTAGCCCCTTGGTGTCTTCCCCCGTAGGCTGCTGCGTCTGCAGCGGCGCTGTAGCTTGGGTGTCTTTGACTTTCATCGTGGCATCCTCGAGCCGACTCCGGAGTTGGGCGTGAAAATGTTGCTGCTGCGCAACGGCAAGGCTAGTGCCACGCGAGAGACCGGGACAAATGCGAGGATCTCATTACAGGACAATATGTTAGAGCATGTGGGCAAGTATCGCTGCTGCGTCGACGCAACATATCAGGGCGAAACCGTTTCGCGAGCGCACCAGAATTGTGCATAGGGCACGGCGACCGGCCGACCCCGGATCCGTCAGCCTACGTTGGCAGGTTCAGGACTCGCGACCATCGCGGGCTCGACGTCGAGCGAAACGTCGGTGTCCTCGCACACCACGTCAGCAATACGTTCCGCCGCCCGGCCATCCCACCGCTCGATCACCGGCCGCGCGAGCGCACGCCGCTCGAGCGCGCGCCGCGCGGCGGCGAGAATGACGTCGCGCCGCGCGGGCACGAGCCGGTTGGTCCCGTGCAGGCACGTCACCGGCCGCTCGGTGTTCGGACGAACAGTCAAGCAGGGAACGCCGAGATAGGTAGTCTCCTCTTGGAGACCGCCGGAATCGGTGATGACGAGCGCCGCGCCCGCCACAAGCCCGAGCATCTCCAGGTAGCCGAGTGGCTCGATGAGACGGAGGTCGGCATGGTGCTGGGTTCCGAGCCCCAGGGCGCTGAGGTGCTTCCGCGTCCGAGGGTGCACCGGGAACAGCACCGGGCCGGTCTCACTCAGACAGCCGAGGGTCTCCACGAGCTCGCGGAGCGTGCCGGGGTCGTCTACGTTGGCCGGGCGATGGAGTGTGGCGACGACGTACGGCGCGCCGCCGAGACCGTGGCGGCCCACGGGATCGCGCTCGCGCGCGCGCCCCAGCGCCCAGCACAACGAGTCGATCATCACGTTGCCTACGAAGTGAATGCGATCCTCGGCAACGCCCTCGGCCCGGAGGTTGTCGATCGCGTCCCGGGAGGGCACGAAGAGCAGCGCCGAGAGCCGGTCAACGACCACGCGGTTGATCTCCTCAGGCATGGTCCAGTCCCGGCTGCGAAGCCCCGCCTCGACGTGCCCCACCCGGATCCCCAGCTTCGCCGCTACCAGGGCGGCGGCGAGAGTGGAGTTCACATCGCCGTAGACCAGTACGATATCCGGACGACTCGCTATCAGGACCGGCTCGAAGCGCTCTAGCACTGCCGCAGTCTGGGCGGCGTGCGAGCCAGATCCGACACCCAGATGGTAGTCCGGCACCGGCAGCCACAGGTCTTCGAAGAAGCTGACCGACATCTCCGGGTCGTAGTGCTGCCCGGTGTGGACGATTTCGTGCTCGACGCCCGCGCGCTCGGCGAGCGCCCGATCCACAGGCGCGAGCTTCATGAAGTTCGGGCGGGCGCCGACGACGGAGAGGATGCGCACTAGCGGTCCTCGGTCCGGCGCTCGAGGAGCGGCAGCCCTTCGGCATCGAGCCCGAACTGAGCGAGCTCGGCCAGCGTCTCCAACATCGTCTCGGTCATGTCCTCCGACGGAATACGGCCACCGCACTTGGGACAGATCGCTCCGCTCTTGCGGACACTGGGGGAGTGTCCCTCACAATGAGTCTCAACCATGGTCGATACCGCCCTGTTAGACCTATCGGAGGCTACTTCAAGATTGAGGCCTCCCCGTCACGGCCCGCCCGCCACAGCCTCGAAATCGAAAGTGAGGCATGCGGTTAGCCCTACCGGTACTCGTCCGTCAGAGCATCGACATCGCGACTCGGCGTTGCGGCAGTGCGTCAGCAGCGCTGCCACGTTGCAGGCCAGCGCGCGACTTGGAGTTGGCCTCATTCCTGCAGAACAAAGCGCGGCCGTTGGAGTGCAGCCCCAAAGGGGGGGGGAGCCGCATGACGGAGCCAACTCGACCCGTCGGTCCGACACTGGTCCTCGTGGCTGGCGAGCGGGAGGGAACAGGCCCCTGGCTCGAGGAGGTCCTCGCGCCACACGGGTTCGCGGTGTTCCAGGCAGTAACCGGGCGCGACGCGCTCGCGCGCGCTCATGCAACGCAGCCGGACGCGATCTTCATCGACGCGGTGCTTCCCGACATGAGCGGGCTGGAGTTGTGCCGCCTGCTGCGGGAGGATCCTCGGATCACGCCCGCCACACCGATGCTCATCACGACCCCGCACAGTCCGACGCGCGAGCAGCGCCTCGCCGCGTTGCGGGCAGGCGCGTGGGACTGCATCGGCCGTGCGAGAGACCCGGACGAGCTGGTCCTCAAGCTCGAGGCAGCCATGGGCGCGAAACGGGACGCGGATCGCGCGCGTGCCGAAGGCCTGGTGGACCCAAGCTCCGGACTCTACAATCGCCAAGGGGTAGCGCGCCGCGCGGTAGAGCTCGGCTCGCTGGCGTTTCGCCAGCGCAGCGCCCTGGCGTGCGTCGTGTTCGCCGTCGACCTCGAGCCCAGCGCTGCTGCGGGCGAGGCTGCTGCGGCCGCGATCGGGCGGTGCGCGCAGGTGTTGAAGGCCGCCGGCCGCGTGTCCGATGTCATTGGCCGTCTCGGTCCGACCGAATTCGCCGTGCTCGCGCCTGCCACGGACTGGGTCGGAGCCACCAAGCTCGCCGAGCGGCTCATCGGCGCCATCGAGACCACGGCTGTTCGCGGCCAAGCGGCTGCTCCGTTGCGGGTACGCGCGGGCCTCGAGGCAGTGGACAACGTAGGCTATGCGCCGATCAAACCGATGGACCTGCTGATCCGCGCCAGCGCCGCGTTGCGGCGCGGCACGCCGGTGGAGGGCAGCTCCTCGCTCCGGCGCTATGACGAGGGCGGAAGCGCCCAGACTCCCTAGCCCCCCCGCCCCCCCCGCCCCCCCGCCCCCCCGGACCGCAGACACGCCCTCCGGCACGAATGGCGGGTGTCGCAAATCAGTGCACGGGCAATGGTGGGTCGGATGCAGGTTGGTGCAAACGCCGCGCCGCTTGCATACCAGCGGCGAGCCCCAACTCCAAGATCTGCCAGTAATTCCACGATCGCTGCACGGCCGCGACATTGTGGCCCGATCCCTGCGTA
>WNFC01006196.1_pt1 | contig 13160 bp, 8 predicted proteins | sample 5400541 | NCBI WGS metagenome assembly WNFC01 (sample SAMN13153342, study PRJNA577476) | soil metagenome | isolation source: 120 cm saprolite under Douglas fir tree site 2 hole 2 replicate 1 | place: USA:California | collected 2015-04-18
CGCGGCTGAACGCGGGCGACATCAGGCGCCGGTGCTGCCCGTGTCTTTCACCGTTCATTTGGATGAGGCCGGTGAACAATCGGCCCAATGCGCTTCCCGCGGGCACCCGGATGGGAATGTTAGAAGCGTCGAGATTGTGAAAAAGGTCCGGGTTGCCCAGGATGAAACGATTGTGGCGCGGACCCAGCGCGAAAATGTAGTCGCTGCGTCCCCAGGCAAGGCTCGCCAGGTCGCCGAACCGCAGCTTGAGCCGAAGCATGAAACGGATCGGATCCGAGAGAAACATCAGCAGGTTTGCCCGCGCGCCCAACAATGAGGCGGGACCCGGCGGCACGGCGGCGACGCCAGGGCCAAGCGTCCGTTCCTGCATTCCCTCGAGCGGCGCCGTCATGACGTTGATAGTCCGAAAGACGCTTCCGGCGTGTCTGCGAGACGTCGGAAATCTGGAGGATCAGTCGGCGGTTTTCTTCTTGGCGCGGGCTTTTCCCTTTTTCTCGGTCTTGAGGCCGCGCTCCCACTCGTAACGCGCAGTGACGGCCTGAGACCACCAGGGACGCAGGCCGTATTCCTTGCGCAGGTACGCGGCCGTCCGGGTGTGGCCGTGCTCCGCTGCATCCCATCGATCCAGAATCGCGAACCACTTCGCCCATGTCCGGCCGGTCGCGTCGCGCACGGCACTGTCGCCGAAGCTGCGAGGTCCACGAACCGGCGTCATTTTCGACCTCCGGCCCAGTTGACCTGATCGACTGGCAGAGGCGCGGCCGCCCCGTCGTGCCGATTCGTTGAAGGGACTGCGAAAAGCCGACCGCGGGAGCGCTTGCGAAACGCGAGCATGCATGGAGCGCGCGGCCGCACGACGCCCAGGGCAAAGTCGGGCGCCGGTTGTTGCGCGTGCAATTTCAGCTCAAAGCGATGAAGCAACAGCGTGATGATCGTCTTCATCTCGTTGGTGCCGAACGCGGCGCCCGGGCACCGATAGAGCCCAGCGCCGAATCCGATCATCGAATAGGGACTCCGTTTATCCTCCTCCCGTCCCGGAGCGAAGCGCGCCGGATCGTAGAGATGCGGGTTCGAGAAGATCTTGGGATCGCGTTGCGCGACCGCCGGACAGACCACCGTCATCCAGCCCTGCGGAATGTCGTATCCCTGAAACTGGTAGCCACGCGAGTTGTAGCGCGCGTAGTGCGTCATCACCGGATGCATGCGCTGCGTTTCCTTGAGCGACCAGTCCAGGCGCTCGAGCCGGCTCAAGGTTTCCACGCAGATCGCATCCTCCGGCGAGCCGGCAAGGACGTCGCATTGCTCCTTCATCACCAGCGCCAGATAGCGCGGGTTCTGCAACAGCTGAATGAGACTCCAGGAGGCTTGAGCGGCTGTCGCGATATAGGCGGTGAAGACGGTCAACAGTGCCAGACCGACGATGGTCTCGTTCGCTTCCGTATCGTCGGCTGCCCGACAATCGAGATAATTGCCGGACACGATCACCTGAAAGAAATCGTCATGACGGCCAGGTTCGGCCTGACGCCGACGGATGATGGGCTTGATCAGCTCATGCAATTTGGCGCGCGCCCGGTCGCGGCGGCGAAAGCGCGGCAGTGGAAGATTGGGAGGCAATACGAAATCCATGCCGCGGGCGAGATCGTGGAACAGCGGGATGAATTCGTCCAGCCGGCCGCGGATCTCGTCCCCCATCAGCGCGCTCGCCGCGATCCGCATGGCCAGCGAGGAGAAGCTCTGCGACAGCTCGAGCTCGCCGGCGTCGCCCAGCTCGTCCAGCCAGGCGACGGCTTCGCGGACCATGATCTCGACATGCTTTTCCATGCGCCGCGGGTGGAATGCAGAATGCAGCAGCGCCAGGTGTCCCCGGCGGGTCGCGTAGTCGTCCGCCGCGTTGAGCACCTTGCCGAACATCGGGACGACGAAACGATACACCTCGGGAAGCGACAGGATCTTGTCCGCCTGTCCGAAGAAAAACTGATGGGCCTCCGGCCCGATCATGACCGCCATTCGTTGGGGCCCGAATCTGACCGAAAAGATCGGGCCTAACGCCTGATAAAATCTCCAGAATACGCCGAGGTGATCGCCCCGATAGTCCAGCAGATGACCGAGCAGCGGCAAGCCTGGAAGCGTCGGCGGCGTTCGAGCGATCATGGCTGTTCGATCCGGCACGGAAGATGCCGAACGCAGATGCTTTCCGATCGAACCGGCGCCGCCCGACCTGCGATGGAGGGTCAGGTCATCGCGGCGAGGTACTCGTTGGGCAGCAGACCGATCTGGGCGAGCATCGCGAGCTCGTCGGTGACGCCCCAGTGCTCGGCGATTCTTCCGTCCTCGATCCGCGCGATCCCGATCACCGAGCAATTGATCGCCTTTCCGGTGGGAGGATACCCCAGGAACGGACCCTTGTGCGTCGCGCTGGCGGTCATGCGGGTCACCACCCGGTCGCCCTCGCTGAACATGTCGTCGATCTCCCATTGAAGATCGGGGAAGGCAGCCATGAAGTCGGAGATCACGTTCCGCACGTCGGCGACCGTCTGGGACTGGGCGCGCGTGTGATGGACCATGTCCGGCGCCCAGAAATTCGAAAGACGATCGATTTCTCCGCGATTCCATGTTTGGACATATTCGTTGATCAGTATCTTGTTGGATTGTGCGGACATGCCAGACCTCCCGGGGCAGCGAAGGGTTCGGATTGCCAATACCAAGAATGCCGCTGGCGCAGCTTCTCTCGTCTTGCGTATTGTGCCGCACCGCTCGTTCGCACGAGCTGCATCTCCGAGGCCGCGAAGCGAAAAGCGATTGCAGGCTCGCAGAAACGGCATTCCTGTCATGACGCCGCATCAAAGATCCGCGAAGATCGTAATGTCGTATCGCGGACGCACGCCGAGGGCTCCGGAGGGCGGCGTCACCGAGAGTGTATAGAGGGCGTCGTGAGCGGCGGGCGAGGCGCCCGAATGCCCGCCGTGGCATACTGACCCGGCTGGCGCGAGGCATCTTGATGTTTGTGCCGAGCATCCATTTCACTGCACGCGTTGCGAGTTTGATGCGATGCCTATCTTTTTACCAATCAACGCATGGTGAACACTTAATAGTTGCATTATGTTTGGCAGAGGATTACTGTGAAATAGGCCAAGAAGTCGTGCGTGGGGCTCCCAGTTCGCCTGAGCTTGCGGGGCAGCTATAAGTCCGGCGATCTCCGGCGAGCGACGTGAGTAGGAGGCGCTCATGTTGTCCGTGCGTATGCTTGGCGTCCTTTCCATGTCGGTCGACGGACGCCGCGTGGGAGACGATCTCGGACCGAGCGGACGGTCACTCTCAGGGTACCTTTTCGAATTCGTCGGACGGGTGCATCGGCGCGAGCGCCTGGCAGAGCAGTTCTGGGGACATCTCGATCCGGAACGCGCCCGGGCGGCGCTGAATACCGCCTTGTGGCGGTTCCGCAAGCTGCTGGCGTGCGATCCATCGAGCGACGGCGGCAGCAACCTTCGCACCAGCGGATCAGACGTGGTGCTCGCGCCGGCGGCATGGCTCGACGTGGACACGCTTCGGTTCGATCTGGCGATGAAACATCTGCTGCATCAGCACAACGGCAACGGCGGGGAAAGCGGCCTCGAGGCGCTCGAGAACGCGGTCGAGACCTACACCGGCCCGTTTCTCGACGGGGAAGACGCCGATTGGATTCTCGAGGAACGCGAGCGACTCCACTCTCTCTATATCCGCGCCGTCACTGAGCTCGTGCGCAGCTATGCCCGAATCGAGCGCTACGAAGAGGCGATCGCGGCAGCCCGCCGCATCCTGACCGCCGACCCGTTCCGCGAGTCGGTGCACCGCGATCTTTTGATCCTGCTTGTCCTCAACGGTCAGCGGGCGGAAGCCCTGCGTCATCACGACCGATGGTGTGCTCTATTCCGAGACGAACTCGCGATCAGCCCGGTGCCGGACACTTTGCGCCTGGCCGAGGACATCCGGTCGGGCCTTATTTTCGACAAGCTGGACGGACTGAAAGCGAAGCGTTTTTCCCAGGTCCAGGCCAAGCCAAGCGCGGAAAGCCCCAATCCGGGCGCAACGACGGACGGCTCCTCGATCTTACCGCACGCCCCCGATCTTGTGCCCCAAGCCTCCGAGGCGCGGGCGCGCCACGTGCGCCCCAGCTAGCCTGCTTCGTCGTTCCGCGAGCTTGCTTAGACCGCGTTGACGGCCACGCAATCCATCCGACGCCGGTGAGCGCACGCATGCCCCCGCGAGATGTCGCGGCGACGACCCCGTGATGCGCCATCGGCGGGTGATCGACGGCCTCTCGTTTTCCGATTGACAATTCGCCGCGCCTGAACGCGAGCGTCGCGAGAGACGGCGACGAGCGGCGCGTCAAGGCGTGCTCGTAGGATCATATCCAGGAGGTCACTCCAGTGAGCGCAAGCGCCGCGGAGGCCGATCGAGTCTTCATTCTGCGCTTCTGGCGCGAATGTACGTCCGACCGCGCGGCCTCGAAGCGATGGCGCGCACGCATCTGCGATGCGCATAGCGAATGGGAGCGCCATGCCGACGGGATCGATGCCGCGTTCGAAATCATTCGCTCCCGATTGTTCGAGGAAAACAGCACGACAGCCGGGTCGAGTTCATGACCGCAGGAATATCAGACCGACGTGGTGGCAGCGCGGTCACACTCCCACTGCGACGCCGCTTCTCCGGGCTCGGAAGCCGCTGGCGCTCGCTGTTTACGATTCACATCCGCGAGGCGTCGTTCGCCGCGCGCGGATTTGCCCCATCCGATGTCGTCATGCGCCGCCGGCTCGAGCTGGTTGGGGAAATCTTTCTCGCCGGATTCAATCGCGCGCTGGTCGAAGACGATGGCGCGGCGCTCGCGGCGTCCGTCGCCCGCATCGATCCCGCTCACCGCGGCTTTGCGGTCGAGGGCGCCGCCATGGGATCGGCGATTGCCGATGCGCTGATGCTCGGCGGCGGCCGCCTGCGCGCCTGGATGGCGCGCAACGATGCCGACTATACCTACTTGGCGCATGTCGGCGCCGGATGGGCCCTCGGGCGCGTGCCGTGGCGGCGGTCCGCTATTCTGAAACACCGCGATCCCGTTCACGGCTGGCTCGTGTTCGACGGCCTCGGATTCCACGACACATATTTCCACACGTCGTGGATTCTACGCGGCCGGCGTCGCGAGCGTCGCGGCTATGCGGGGCGCGTCTATGACCAGGGCATCGGCCGCGCGCTTTGGTTCGTCGCGGGCGGAAATATCGCGAGCACAATGGACGCGCTGCGTCGTTTCGATGCCGATCGGCATCCCGATCTGTGGTCTGGTCTGGGGCTTGCCCTGGCGTATGCGGGCGGAGCGTCGCCCCATGATCTCAGGCGCGCGACTGTCGCGGCCGGCCCTTTTCGCGCGAATCTCGCACAAGGCGCCGCCTTCGGAGCCGAAGCGCATGCCCGCGCGCGTTACATCCCGCCGCACACGCGCGAGGCTGTGAGCCTGCTGACCGGGCGCGATGCAGAAGCCGCGGTGCGGCTCGTGCGCGGCTCGTGCGCCGCGTTGCCAGTCGCGGAGGCGCCCGCGGCGCCGCATTACGAAGCGTGGCGCCGCGATGTCCGACAGATGCTCCTCGATCCATGAGGCAATGATGCGCGCCTTCCTGCGTCGTCACGCTGCGAAAATCGCGACCGCATCCGTGGTCCTCGCGTTCTACCTCATGGCCGTCTCGCGCGACCTTCCCGCCGACGACACCAGCGCGCTCGCGGCGCGCTTCCGCTTCGAAGCCGTCGAGCTTGCGTCGGCCTCGAACGGACGGCTGCTCCGCACCATCCGCGAGGTGCATCCGGCGTTGCGTCACATGGATGCATGGATCTCCGGGGTCGGAGCCGGCGTCGCACTCGCGGACATCGATGACAGCGGCCGTCCGGCCGATATCTGCCTGGTCGATCCGCGCAACGACAGCGTGACGGTCATGCCCGCGCCCGGCACCGGCGCGCGCTACGAAGCCTTCACGCTGCCGAATCCATCCGAGGGTTATGACGCACGCACGATCGCCCCGATGGGCTGCCTGCCGGCCGACGTCAACGAAGACGGCAGGATGGATATCGTCGTCTACTACTGGGGACGCACCCCGGTCGTATTTCTGCAGATCGGCAGCGGGGCCTTGTCGGCCGCGCGCTTCCGGCCGATCGAGATCGTGAGCAGCCGCGAACGCTGGTTCACCAATGCGGCACTGTTCGTCGACGTCGACGGCGACGGCCACCCCGACCTCGTGTTCGGCAACTATTTTCGCGACGGCGATCGCATCCTCGATACGGCGGCGCGCGACGAGGTCGAGCTGCAGCACTCGATGTCGCGCGCCGACAATGGCGGACGCAACCGCCTGCTGCTGTGGCAGTCGGCGAGCGCGGAAGGCGTCGTGTTCCGCGACGCGAGCGCGGCGTTCTCGGCCGAGATGGCGAGCGGCTGGACGCTCGCGCTCGGCGCCGCCGATCTCACCGGCGATCTCCTTCCGGAAATCTACATGGCCAAAGATTTCGGCCAGGACCGCCTGCTCCTGAACAAGTCGAGCCCGGGCGCGCCGGCGTTCGAGCTGGTCGAAGGGCGGCGCGATCTCTGGACGCCGCGCTCGAAAGTGCTCGGACACGACTCGTTCAAGGGCATGGGGGTGGATTTCGGCGACATCACCGGCGACGGCCGCCTGGCCATCGCGGTAAGCAACATATCGGAACCGTATGCGCTCCTCGAAAGCCATTTTCTGTTCGTTCACACCGGCGACGACGCGGCCTGGTCGCGCGGCATCGCGCCCTATCGCGACGAAAGCGGACCGCGCGGCTTTTGGACCGGCGGTTGGGGCTGGGACGTGAAATTCGCCGATCTCGACAACAGCGGGGTCCCGCAGATCCTGCAGACGATCGGCTTCTTTCGGGGCCAGCACAATCGCTGGCCGCAACTGCAGGAGCTCGCCATGGGCAACGACGAGCTCGTGAAATTCCCCTCATCGTGGCCGCAGCTCGGTCCCAAGGACGACATCTCGGGCACGGGCCGGCACGATCACCTGTTCGTCGCCGATCGCAAGGGCCGCTACCACGACGTCTGGCCGCTGCTCGGGCTCGATCGCGACACCATCTCGCGCGCGATTGCGGTGGGCGACGTCTACGGCGACGGGCGCCTGGCGGTGGCGATCGCCCGCCAGTGGATGCCGTCGCGGTTCCTGCGCAATGTCAGCCCGAACGTCGGCCACTGGCTCGGCCTCGACCTGCGGCTTGCCGGAGCGGTCGGCGGCACGCGCGCCGCGATCGGCGCGAGCGCGCGCGTCCGGCTGCCGAACGGCCGCCTCGCCGTCGCGCAGGTCGATGGCGGCTCCGGCCACAGCGGCCGCCGGGCGCCGGAGATCCATTTCGGCTTTGGACGCGAATCCATTGGTCCCGACGTCAATGTCGAGATCGCCTGGCGCGATGCCGCCGGCGTTCACCGGCACAGCTATCGCCTGGCGGTGGACCGCCGTCATCGCATCGTGCTCGGCGAGACCAATCTGGCGCAGGTTGACGCGCCCGCGTCGGAACGCTGACGGAGGATCGCATGTCGGCCGTTATCGACGTCATTCCCGCGCAAGTTACCGGACGAATCGGAGACGCGGCTCGCGCGCCGGTCGCCGCGCCGCCTGTCGCCGAACGATGGTATTCGGAAAAGCGGCTGGGCGGCCTCTCCCGCTTTGCGTTTGCGATCACGATTCTCAATATCCTCGGCCATCTCTTCCTTGGCTTCGAGCAATCGTGGATCACGCCGTTCGTCGCGCTCGCCGCGGCCTACGGCACCGAGCTTCTGGGCGAGACTTTCGAGGCCAAGGCGCAGGGGCGCGCGCCGCGCTATCGCGGCTCCGCCGTCGACGGGCTGAAATTCCTGCTGTCCGCGCACATCACCGGACTTGCGGTCGGCATGCTGCTTTATCCCTGCGAGCAGCTGTGGGCGCTCGCTTTTGCCGCGAGCCTTGCGGTCGCCTCGAAATATATGCTGCGCACGATCGTCGGCCGCGGTCCTGACGGGCGCCCCCAGCTGCGCCATTTTCTCAATCCGTCGAACTTCGGCATCACCGTCACGCTCATTCTCTTTCCCACGGTCGCAATAGCGCCGCCCTATCACTTCACCGAGAACACCTGGGGCTGGGTAGATTGGCTGCTGCCGCTCATCGTCATTTGCACCGGCAGCTACCTCAACACCAAGGCGACCGGACGGATCCCGCTCATCCTCGCCTGGGTAACCGCATTCGCGGCACAAGCCGTCATTCGCGCCGCGATCCACGGCAGCCCGGTGGGCGCCGGTCTCGTGCCGATGACCGGCTTCGCCTTCATCCTCTTCACCTTCTACATGATCACCGACCCCGCAACATCGCCGGCGCGCACCGCCGAGCAGATCGTCTTCGGCTGCGCGGTCGCGTTCGCCTACGCGGTGTTGATGGAGCTGCACATCGTCTTCGGGCTGTTCTACGCGCTGACCGCCGTAACCCTGATCCGCGGCGTCTATCTGCGCGTGAAGAACAGCGCCGGTGCGCAAAGCCTCGCAGTACGGACATCAGGGAATGCTTGAACATCGTAGCGCTCGGCCGAGATCGATCGCCGTCCTGTCGCTTGCGTGCCGATTTCCCGGTGCCGGCAGCCGGGAAGAATTGTGGTCCAACGTTCTCGCCGGCCGCCGCGCCTTCCGCGCCATCCCGCCGGAGCGGCTCGATCTCGCGCGATACCAGGCGGACCTGATCGGCGAAGCCGACTCCATCACCCGGATCAAAGCCGGGCTCTTGTCGGACTGGCAGTTCGACTCGGCGCGCTTCCGCATCCCGAAGGCGACGTTCGACGTGGCCGATCTCAGCCATTGGCTGGCGCTCGACGTCGCGGCCGAAGCGATCGAGCGGGCCGGGGGCGCGGAAATTCTCGAGCGGAACGACACCGCGGTCATCGTCGCGAACACGTTGACCGGAGAATTCAGCCGTGCCGCGATGTTGCGGCTGCGCGCGCCGTTCCTCGACGAGCTTCTCGCGGAGGTCGTCGCCGCCGCGAGCATCGACGACGCTCGCGCATCGGAGCTGCGCCGGCGCTTCCTCGCGGCGTTGCGCGATCGCTTCCCGCAGCCGCACGAGGATTCGCTCGCGGGCGGGCTCGCCAACACCATCGCGGGCCGCGTCGCCAACTATTTCGATCTGCACGGCGGAGCGTATTCGGTCGACGCCGCGTGCGCCTCTTCGCTCGTCGCGGTCGCCAACGCGGCCGATCTGATCGCAAGCGGCAGCGTGGACGCCGCCGTCGTGGGCGCCGTCGATCTGAGCCTCGATCCCTTCGAGCTGGTCGGGTTCTCCCGCAATGGCGCGCTGGCGGCCGACGACATGCGGGTCTTCGACGCGCGCTCGTCGGGCTTCTGGCCGGGGGAGGGCGCCGCATTCACGGTTCTGATGCCGGAGGACGAAGCCCGGCGGCGCAACCTTCCGGTGCTTGCCGTGCTGCGCGGCTGGGGCATTTCGACGGATGGAGCCGGAGGATTCACGCGCCCCTCGGTGAGCGGACAGGTCCTGGCGCTGCAGCGCGCCTACGAAAGGGCGGCGGTCGATCCGGAGGACGTGGGCTATCTCGAAGCCCACGGAACCGGTACCGCCACCGGAGATCCCGTGGAAGTTCGCGCGCTCGCCTCCTTGCGCAACGGCGCCCACCACTCGCTTCCCATCGGCTCGATCAAGGCGAACATCGGCCACACCAAGGCAGCGGCCGGCTTTGCCGGTCTCATCAAGACGATCTCGGCGCTCGAAAGCGGGATCGTCCCGCCGCATGTGAGCTGCACGGTCCCGCATCCGGTGTTTCGCGAGGTCGACGACCGCGTGCGGCCGGCCATGGCGCCGGAATCCTGGCGTGCGAACGGCGCGCGCCTTGCCGGCGTGTCGGCCTTCGGCTTTGGCGGCATCAATGCGCATCTGGTTGTCGAAGGCATCGGCAAAACTCAACGCGCCATCGTGATCCCGCCCGCGCCGCGGCCGCAGGATGCCGAGCTGTTCGCCTTTGCGGGCAACGACGCCGACGCGGTTCTGGCGCGGATCTCCGCGCTCGCGGCACGCGCGCCGAGCTTGACGCTCGGCGAGTTTGCCGACGCCGCAGCCCTCTGTGCCGCGACGGCGCCGGGTTCGGTGCGCGCGGCGGTGGTCGCAAGAAATGCCGAGGAACTCGGCGCCAGGCTCGCGCGCGCCGCCCATGCGGTCGAGACCGCGGCCGAACTCATGGAAGCGGAAGAGGGCGTTCTGGTCGCGCGCCGTACCGCGCGCCTCGGCTTTCTTTTCCCCGGTCAGGCATCGCCATCGCGGCCAGACGGCGGATCGTGGGCGCGCCGTTTCGCTGCCGTGCATGATCTGGTGACGAAGCTTGTGGTCGAGCCAGGCATGGACCCGGTCGACACGCGCGTGGCGCAGCCGACGATCGCGGCCGCGTCGCTCGCCGCGTTGCGCATCCTGCGGGCGTGCGGGATCGAGGCGGCGGCGGCCTGCGGGCACAGCCTCGGCGAGCTGACCGCGCTCGCTTGGGCCGGCGCCGTCGACGAGGCCGCTCTGCTGGCGCTGGCTGCCGCCCGCGCCGCCGTCATGGCGACAAGCGCGAGGTCGGGCGGCGGGATGCTGCGGATCGCCGCGCCGCCCGCGGATGTCCTGCCGCTGATCGACGGCCTCGCGCTCGGTATTGCGTGCCGCAACGGGCCCACCGAGACGGTGGTGTCCGGGCCGCAGGCCGATATCGACCGCGCCGAAGCCCGCGCGCGCCAGAAGGGGCTCGAGACGACGCGGCTCGCTGCCTCGCACGCGTTCCACAGCGCGATGATGGAGCCCGCCGCCGCCGCGTTTGCGGACGCGCTGTCCGGTTTCACGATCGGCCCTCCCGGCCGCTGCGTCTGGTCCACGATCGCCGCCCGGCGCCTCGATGGCGGCGACGACATCGCCGCGCTGCTCGTGCGTCAACTGGTGGCGCCGGTGCTGTTCGAGGATGCGCTGCGCGGGCTCGCAGCGGAGTCGGATTTTCTCATCGAGGTCGGTCCGGGCGCCGGGCTTGCACGGCTCGCCCGGCAGGCCGGGCACGCCGCCATCTCGGTCGACGCGTTCGCCGACTCGATGGCGCCGCTGCTCACCGCGATCGGCGCTGCCTTCGTGCTCGGAAAGAACGTCGATTTCGCGCCGCTGTTTCGCGACCGCGCGATCCGTCCGATCGACCTTGCGACGTTGCCGCGTTTCCTGGCGAGCCCCTGCGGCAGGCGCAACGGCGCCGCGATCGCTCCCGTTTCGCTTCGCGCCGCCGAAGGCGCGTCTGCGGCAGCGCAGGTGCCTGTGCGGGTCGGCGCGTCGGACGACGTGTTGTCCATCGTGCGCGCCGCGATTGCCGAGGAGACCGGATTCGCCCTCGACAATATCCGCGACGGCGATCGTTTCCTGGACGATCTCCACCTCAACTCCATCGCGGTCGCCCGCATCGTGACGAAGGCGGCGCGCCTGAGCGGCGTGCAGATTCCCAACGCCCCCACGGAGTTTGCCAACGCAACCGCGCGTGGGCTCGCCGACGGGCTGATTGCGCTACGCGATCTCGGCCCGCGAGAGCGCCAGGCGGATGAGCGAATCGGCGGCATGCGCAGATGGGTACGCACGTTCGAGGTGCGGTGGACCCCGCGACCGCCGGCCGCCCGCAAGCCGCGGGCCGTCCGGTGGCGCGCGGTCGTCATCGCGGGCTCGCCGAACGACCGCAAGATTGCGGCGCAGCTCGCCGGCGGGAACGATACCGACGGCCTGCTGATCTGGCTCGGGGCGCGCGCCGACGAACGGTCGACCTTCGAGCTTTTCCAGGCTTGCCGCGGGGCCGACGCGAACACGCATCTCGCGATTTGCCACGCCGGCGCCCCGGTCGCCGCATTCGCGCGATCGCTCGCCCTCGAGGGCCGCTTCCGCTCGATCCTCGTGGTCGAACGCCCGTCGCGAGGCGCGATGCTCGACTGCATCCGCGAGGAGCTGCAGTCCGAGATCGACGACGCCTTTTATGAAGTCCGGATCGACCGCAAGGGCACGCGCTTCGAGCCGTATTTCGGCGTGGTCACGCCGAAGGACCACGCGGACGAAGCCGTCACCGAGGCGGACGTGGTGCTGGTCACCGGCGGCGCCAAGGGCATCGGCGCGGAGTGCGCCCTTCGTCTCGCGAGCCGCAGCGGCGCGGCGCTCATCCTCGCTGGCCGCAGCAGCGATACGGACGCGGCGGTCGCGGCCACGCTCGAGCGCGCGCGCGCCGCCGGCATCCGCTGCCGCTATGTCACGGCCGACGTGCTCGACGCGAAGACCCTGGCGTCGGGCGTCGCCGCGGCGGCGCGCGGGCTCGGGCCGGTCACGGTCCTGCTCCATGTTGCGGGCGTGAACGAGCCAAAACTCTTTCAGGAGATCGACGACGCCGAGCTGCATCGTCTCATGGCGCCGAAGACGACCGGCTTGCGCGCCGCGATCGACGCGGCCGGACCTCGGCTGCGGCGCGTGATCTCGTTCGGCTCCATTCTCGGCCGCATGGGTCTCAAGGGCGAAACGCACTACGCGATCGCAAATGCCCGGCAGTCCGCCATTGCCGAAGATCTCGCGCGGGCGCGGCCGCGCTGCAGCGTGCTCTCGCTCGAATGGTCGATCTGGAACGGCGCCGGCATGGGCCATCGGCTCGGCTCGCTCGAGCGGCTGGCGCGCTACGGCGTCGACGCGATCGCGCTCGATGATGGCATCGATGCGTTCGAGCGCCTCGTCCAGGGCGGCGCGACCGGGACGCTGATGGTGACGAGCCGGTTCGGGCCGCCCAGCCACGTGTCGCTCGACGCGACCGAATTGCCGACGCTGCGTTTCATCGACAAGGTGCGCGTGCATTACCCGGGCCTCGAATTGGTGGTCGAGACCGAGCTGTCGACAGGCCGCGATCCATATCTCGCGGATCATCGGATCGACGGAAGCGCCGTCTTGCCCGCCGTGGTGGGCCTCGAGGCGATGGCGCAGGTCGCGAGCGCCCTGACCGGCGTCGACTCGGTGTGCGCGATCGAAGACGCGGTCTTCCGCCAGGCCGTCGTGATCCCGGACGGCGGCGCGCTTCGCATCCAGATCCTGGCGCTCGCCGGGGAAGACGGCCGGGTCGAGACGGCGATTCGTACC
>WNFC01006197.1_pt1 | contig 13159 bp, 19 predicted proteins | sample 5400541 | NCBI WGS metagenome assembly WNFC01 (sample SAMN13153342, study PRJNA577476) | soil metagenome | isolation source: 120 cm saprolite under Douglas fir tree site 2 hole 2 replicate 1 | place: USA:California | collected 2015-04-18
CGGAATTAGACTTGAGTCTAGCGTGGCCAGCGACTAATGGCGTATCAGCTACGGTTCAGCAAACTCGGATGTTCCCCGCGTTACGCATCCCGGTCAGAGGAGGGAATCGACTCATCTACGCTCCTCAAAGTGTGACTGTGTCGGGGGGAACAGACGTCCTTTTGAAGATCATTGGCTTCGATGGTCAATATCCGAGTTAGCCGTGCTGACACGCAAACCCCACGAGAAACCTAATTGCAGATGTGAGCCATGTAAAGAGTGGCTCGCAGCTTGGAAGCGGTCGGTCATTGAAGATAAAGAATTGGAGTTGTCGATCCTTGAGTATCGAAAACAAGACCTCGAGACTGAACTAAAGGTGTTGAAATCAGCCGGTACTAGTTTAGTCATTCCATGATTGATACGGAAGTAGTGCATATCCTACTTGAAGTGGGATTGTTAGCAGGCCTTGGTGGAATCGGTTGGTTCTTGAAGACAGTTGGAAAGAGCTTGGTTGAGTTGAATATCGCGATGGCAACTCTACACCAGAAAGTAATGGACCACATCGCCGACACTCGAGTTCACAATGTTCAAAGCCCTTCTGTGTCTCTTCCTAGTCAGCGCGCCGTGTCGCGCCGAAGACGCCCCTAAGCCCGACTTTCCGATTAAGTTATCGATCGAGTTGGAAGACGTCACGCCATCTGCAGTCAATGCGATCGTCTCGAAGCTAGACGAGATTGAAAAAGTTGGCACTACTCAAGAGATCTGGCTTCGCTTAAACTCCTACGGAGGGGATGTAGAGGCGGGGCAGAAGTTGATCTCTCGGCTTGATCAGGTTCAAATCCCAGTGACTTGTGTCGCGGATTTCAAGGCGATGAGCATGGCAGCGTTGATCCTTGAGAGTCCCGGCTGTAAGACTCGATTGATGACTGAGCGAACTGTCCTGATGTTTCATCATGCATCGGTTGGCGGAGTCAGTGGTAATAGCGACGTGTTACTGATGTTCCTCAATTGGCTCACACGGCTTGATAGCAGTATGGCCAAGATGTGTGCAAAGCGGATGGGGATGACACTAGAGGCGTTCGAAGCGAAGAGTTCCAAGACATGGTTCCTAGATGTTGACGAAGCGAAGGTGTACCGCGCGATTGATGACGTGGTGGATTCCCAGAAGATCCCGTTGCCAATCAAGCTCGATGAACAGAAGTCTCCGCTCTGGTTCCTATGATCGTTAGATGGTGGGAACGAGTCCTGCTTTTCTTCAACGTGTACGATCCAGAGAGTCGAGCTCTGTCTCTCACCAATCTTGCGATGTGGTTGGTCCTCGCTAAGTTGTCAGTTGCACAGAAGCCCTCGATCGCAGACTTGACCGCGTTCTTCATCGCCTGCCTGGCCCGGGGGCATAGTAAGGAAGTCGAGCTCCGCAATGGAAAATAAAAGCATGCTGATCAGCTCAGCGGGTATCGACTTCATCGCCCGACATGAAGGATTGCGCTTAGAGAGGTACCTTGACCAAGCTGGCAATCCAACAATTGGCTACGGCCATCTGATTCTTCCAGGCGAGTCTTATGATATGATCACGTTAGACGAGGCGCGAACTCTTCTCGCCCAAGATAGCGAAGAGGCACAGACAGCAGTTAGAGTGCTTGTTCATCAGCCACAGTCGCAACATCAGTTTGATGCATTGGTCGATTTCACGTTCAATCTTGGTGCGCATGCTTTAGCTAGGAGCGGCCTCCGTCGCCACATCAACGCTGGGATGCCGATCCTGGAGTCTTATTGGACGGCATGGGATTTCGCAGGGGGTCGTCCGTTGAGTGGACTGAAACGACGGAGAGAAAACGAGTTTCAGCTGTATTCGGCTGGGAAGTATTCTTAGGTTCAAATCTACTGAGGTTGACCGTTGCCGTAGAAAAGTGATGATAGTCGGGTCCAAAGATCACAACTACTGAGGGAAACGGAGCACTAGCTTTGGCGCCTATGAACTTCACACGACCTTTGTAGAATCGGATCTCTCCTGGAAAGTCACCGCGCCGGATTGGTTCAACGTAACTGTGCCACCATTTAGTGTCTGTACGAGCAGGCAGTAGGCAGATCACAGTCGCCCCTTCTTGAGCCGAGTCATGGGCTTTCTTGACCCACCTGCCGATCTCTCGACCGTATGGTGGATTCATCCAGCAAACTCCCGTCCAATCCGGTCTCAATCCATCCATGTTCCGATCGTAGTACGAAGCACCACATTTTGTGTTCTCAGCCGTAGCGCATACATCCTGCGTTGGCCTGTACCCCCGACAAGCCCATTCAAACACGTCCCAAGGCGTAGCCCAATCCTGCTTCGCACTAGAGAACAATGTCTGCTGAGTCTTCTTATTCATCTAGATCTTCGTCAAAAGTATGGTCCCAGAAGTACATCCCGATAAACGCCCCGAGCAACGCTACCAAGATGGCGGCGAACATCAACGCTTGTCCGTCTAGCACCCAATGCATAGTGAAGACTCTCTGGAAAAACTGCATCACTGGATCAGGGGGCCCTATCATACGACCCTCACCAACGCACGGCCAAGATTCAACACCTGATACCGGATGATCCAACACTCGTCGCACCACAGTCCATGTGGAACCATTCCTTGATACCGAAGTGCTAAGGAGGCACCTTTGGCTGCACAGCCTCGACATTTCCGAGAGATGGTCTTGATCACCATCGGTACACCCCCAAGATCCAAAGAAGCAGGATCGCTGCTAGTGCCACCTCAAATAAGAGACCTGCTGTCTTCACTTGTACTCCGCAACATCTCCGTTTGCCTTGATCTTCTGGTCTTCATACGGTGTGACAGCACGCCGATAGAACTCGGCAGCAACGTTGGTTAGGACACCGCTAAGTGCAGCTGCGCGGAAGTAGGACGGTTCCACCCGCCACACATAAGCAATCAACCGTGTTATCACGTAGTTAAGCCGGCCAAACACCCCGCGATCTGCTGTCGCAAGTTGATACAACAATGGCTGAAGTAAGGGATCGAGACGACCTCGTTCCTGCTGGGTGATATACGGCATCTTCGACTCCTTACTAGAATGCCTCTTAAACGTCCAAGGTTGATTTATAGGCTCCGATCTCGGGAGGGTACTACTTACCCCCCCCACCCCCACAAGACTCACCATTCTGGTCGTCCGGGGTCATCACATTCCCAGCTATCGTCGTGTCTAATCATGACGCACCGCTCCAAGGCAGAAAGATAGGAACATCGTCAAGGATGATGCCGACTCCGTTAGTCCATGGTGAGAGTCTAGTCTGTGGCCGGTACTTGAAGCACTCAGCCTTAGGATCTCCAACGAAGCCACAATCCAGTTCCCACTTCTTTTGCTTTGTCCTGGTGTATGCGACGTAGCCGACATGACTATGCCCCTTCACCGTGTTCATCCCGTTCTGTGTAGCATGCTGCCCGGGTACAGACAAGTACCCGTGCATCAAGACTAGGTTGTCATCTAGGATGACTTCTTGATTTTCGCTCCCTTGGCTACGAACTCCGGGGAACTGGAAGGGTCGTTCAAGATCAACGAAAGGCTGAACCGATGGCAACTTTTCCATCAATCGCTTTACAAGCCGAGATTCATGATTTCCCTGTAATTGATAGCAGGTCGCCTTGGGCACTCGGCGCTGGATCTCCTTCCACATCGTCTCGGCCGACTTCCGAGCTCTGAACCATTCGGTTGCTGGTGACTCGTGCATGAACTTGGGATAGTTTGACAGGAATGCGAACTCGTACAAGTCGCCGATCTGAACAACTAGGTCGGGTTGCAGTTCTTTGATTAACCCGTAGATCCAGTGCAGGCACTCCATGTTCGCCCAAGGGAAATGGACATCGCCGATTGCTACGATTAGTCGGCTCAAGGCAGCCACTCTGCTTTCATTCTCTTTGATAGATCCGCAAAAAACGTGGCAGAGTTCTTTTCTATTGGTCGCGCTGCCTCAATCTCCCGCTGAAGCAAAGCAAGGGCTCGCCAAGCGACCTTTGCCGAGTGTCTCAATCCATCTACATCCATCTTTCCTCTATCAATTAAATGCCGAAGGAGTGCATCAGCCTCGTCGGTGCTTTTTTCCTTAGCCCAGTGCATCGGTTGTCCCGGATTGTGCTGATCGTTGCCCACTCGAGAGACCTCTGCGACTGCGAGCAAAGCATCTGGGAAGTAGTCCAATACTCCCCGAACTATAGGTAGATCTTTGCGAGCTTTCGCTTCAGTTGGAACACTCATCGCAGACCTATGGGAGCTAGTAGGAACTTAAGCATTTCAGTGATAGAAGAAACATGATGAACTTGAGGCAAGTGAAAGAAAATGTTGTCTCGCTTCTCTCGACCGACCACAAAGACCGGAGTAAACTTCCCTAACGCTATACCAAGCTCAGTGTAGGCCGCCCCGCACTTCCAATCATTCAGCAGCACAAACACCTGTGCTTTCCATACCCCCTCGAAATCATGCTTAGCTGATCTCCTGAGAAAATCAGGATCGGGATGGTCATTCAACGCTCCCCCCTCAAACGTCGTCCAATCATGCGTCACTGTGTAACCGACCGCCTCCACCTCCTCCTTCGCTTGTCGATAGGCGGCCTGTTCATACCATGAACCTGCGATGTAGATCCTCATCGTAGAGCCATTCTTGCTGGTGGACTCTCGAGATATTGAAGCAACCGTCGTGCACTACTCAATCTATGCCGACCGATCACGAAACGATTGCAGAAATAATGGCAGATGCCTCGAACATACATCCGCTTATCTTTCGGAGCCATTTTCTTGAATCCTTTAACATGTTCATGGTCGATATAACCTCGACCAACGATCGGAAGAAGACACAACCCACAAACTCCGTTCTGCTGTACCCAAATCAACGTCCGTTGAATCGGAGTCAATCCATACGTTCGCCACAAGTAACGTACTCGTCGCCTACGGCGGGCGTAAGGTGTCAATCTAGCTTTATTATTTACTCCAGTACTCACCGAGGATCCTTGCTTCAGCCTTGACAGGCACATCAGGGAGATATCGTTGCATGACCGCCTCCATGATCCGTGTCAACTTACATGCGCGATCCTCTGCCTTGTCTGATGGAGAATCGAGGAGGATTGCATCGTGGTGGAAAGCGACCGGATCTAACCCCGCTTTCTCAACTTCATACAGAGCGGCCTTCGCACCGTCCGCTGCCAATCCTTGAAACTGAGAGTTAGCCCAAACAGTACGACTGGTGACATTGCCACGGATTCTACCCGACTTAAAGTGTTTAATGTAGCCGTCAACGGCCGCCCCATACTCAGCCCGGTTCAGATAAGATCGTAATTCGGGCCATGTCTTGTGAGCTGCTTCTATGACCTCTCGCGCTTGAGAGATTGTCAACTCCACTCCACTTTCTTTCGCGTGCTGCACAAAGGTCCGAGCACCCATGCCTACAAAGATTCCGTAGTTCGCGATCTTTCCAAGCTGGCGATGCTGAGGCCCGCCAAGTTGCATCGCAACTTCCATGTGTGGATCCCGTCCTTCCTGGAAAGCTTCTGCCAAGGCTGACTTTCCAAACCAAGACAGCATGATCTGAGCAACGCATCGAAGCTCAATCGTCGCATAGTCGGCATCCACAAAGACACCACGAGCTTGGAAGCATTCCCGAATCCCACCGCTTCGTGGGATGTTCTGGAGATTAGGACCAGTACAAGACGTGCGGCCGGATTCAACAATCCCGTATCGAGCATTGATGTCTTCTCGAGCACCTCGTTCAAGAACAGGTAGATACGTTGAAATCAGCTTTTCTACCTTCGAATACTCAGCTAACTGTTGAAGAGCCGGATCTTTCGCATAGGTCAAAGCTGTTCGATCCGTAGATAGTTTTCCGGTCTCGGTTTTCCTACATGCCCCTTCTCGACGCAGTCGGACTCGAATTGCTGTGAGGTCTCGAGACCATCTTAGTTCAACTTTGGTTCCAGAATGATGAAACAGTCCAGCGTTGATCAGCTGCTCTTGTAATCGCTTCAACTCACTGTGCCAACGAATGGACAACTGTTTAACTTTGACAGGATCCGTTCGCATCCCGCGCGCGGATGTTAGATGCAGAGCATAAGCAGCACGACCCTGCGCCAATTGATCTTTGATTGGCTTCTCCTGTTGCTTGAGATGAATCTGTAGTGCCCCTTCAGCATCCTTGATAGCGATCTCCACAAGTCTAGGATCCCACTGATGGAACGGGACATCCCGCAAGCCTTCATCTTCGAACCGCGCCCAGTATTTGTCGGTTTCTCGATCGCCTTTGTGCGCATCGGCGCCGAGCAAGTCCGTCAAATGGAACGATCGCTGCTTCAACGTCCCTTGTGCGATCGCTTCAAGCTGGGCGTACACCTTGATGTCATAGATCCGTCCAGCATCGTAAGCCTGCCAGATTCCAGGCTGCATCACAGGCCGCTCTTTCCCTAACACGGCCATATCGAACGCAATGCTGTGCCCAACAAGGGATTGAGAACCAAACGTAAGAATTTGTTCTACTTCATCGCCCCCCTGTCGATGATCAAGGATAGCGGTTTGCTGATCCCATGCTAGAGATACACAGACAAGCGGCGGGATCAACAACCCCGGTTTGATCTTGTACGTCTCGGTGTCAATGCCAATGATCATGCCGACTCAAACTTGACTATGAAGAATCCGTTCTTGTTCGCAGCCACTATAGCTTTTACATCTCCACCGACTACCCCCTCAAACAGTGTCGCACGCTTGATCGTCGCAGGATTCACGTTACGCGCAGCTCCCGCAAGTTGTCGGAGCTCCCTGATCGACCGTTCCCGTTTCCATTCCTCATCTGTATCCAATTTGAAGACATTCGTAAACTCCTTCCCGTCTCTGTCTTTGAACTCAGCAACCGCCGCTCGCCCTGTCTTACTGAGTTCGAACTTAGTGATTGTTAGTTCATGAATTCCGGGGAATTGATTGAGATAGTTACGATCCTCAAACTTACTACCGCTCACTTCGTCAAAGCCTTCCAAGTAATCAGGCATACTCTTTCCTTACCTCGTCTTAATGTGAACTTCCTGTGCTAAAGGGATCAACACTTCAACCACTGCATCGGACAGCTCTCCTGATCGTGCCACTACTCGACCTGTTGGCGGATTCTTTCGAAAATCCTCCGCAAGGTATCCTTTGCCTTTACCAAATTCAATGCAGCGAATATCCACTGGAACGCCTTCCCGAGTTGGGTGGGCTATACAAATGCTCGGCGCACGCTCTGCAATCAATGAATCCAGAAAAGTGTAGTTCCCGCTTTTAATAGGCAAACAATCAATCCACAGTTCTAATTCATTCGGTACTCGTTCCATTAGAACCGCGCTGGGCTCCATCGGAATCACTAGCGTCTTTACTTGGTTTGCCTTTGTCATCGTTTGACCTTCTTGCAAACATTTTCCGCAAGTACAGGGCGGCTCAAACTTAGACCCTGCTACTGACTTCATGGATTCTACAACATCTGTGAATGGCTCTGAATCCTCGGTAACAACATCGAACGAGACTATGCGAAAGTCAGGAGTTGCTTTACTCAGATATACAAAGGAAAATTGGGCACTTTGCTGTTTACGCTGCAACATATGCCATTGAGAGTACAATACTTTCTGTGGATCGCTTTCAAGCGTAGATCGACTTGGTCGCCGAGAGACTGTCCCAATCGTTTTCCAGTCATAGACTTGACTCCCCCGAATAAGATCGATCTTGCTCCAAACAGGTATACCTGCAATCTTCAACTCCCCCCGCATAGGAACTTCGGGCACGCCCTCACAACCAATTAAATCCAGTGCCCTCTGAGCCGATACCCAAACTGGATTATCCACGAAAGCAGAAGGTTTAAGCTTGGCTACCTTAGTCATGATTGCTGTCTCAAGCGCCTTATGGACTTGACGTCCAAGATCCATCGCTTCCGTATCCGGCCGTTTCTGTCCTAATACTGTCTCACGATACCATTGCAACGGACATCGAAGGAACAGTTTAATTGATGATGCGGTTACAAGCTGCAGTTCACCATTGCGGACTTGGTGATCGCGGTAATTGTCTGGTGTAATGATTGAATCAGCCAAGATTGTACTCCGACGGAAACCAAACAGTCTCAGAGTTACAACCGGTCTTCTTTACTGCATCAAACCTAGCGCCCACAGCTTTCAGATCAGCCAATAACCGCTTACTGCCTGGACTACTGAATCCTTCTCCAGCCCACCAACACTGGAAGATTGATTGAATCGTCTCTTTCTCAGCAGGTAACAAACGTTTCAAGGCTGCTTGTCGACGTTCCGGTTTATGCGACATTCCGCACTCAAGACAAAGCTGCTCTTCCCCTACCAGAAGACTTTCCATATCCCCTCACTTAGAAGCTCATTCCAACCAATGTGCTCATTGTAGGAATCGTATTGATACGCGCTCCAACGTAGAGTGGCCCAATCAACCGATATGTCACTGTACCACTAAGAAAGGGCTTTAACGGAAACGGATGACGGACGTCTTGCGACACATCTATCGCAAGGTTCCATCGCGGCCGTTCGCGTTCCACTAACTTTAGAGTGTCAGTAACACGATCGCGATAGACGATGACTTCATGATCAACATTCACGACTTTGACTTGAGTTTCAACGGTATGCGTATGAACAGTGGAATCAACGTTCGTGTCACTTGTGACCTTCGCAAGACGGCCAGTACTTGGATCATAAAGTCGTTCCACGTGCCGGTGGAGTTTCCTTTGAGCGTCCGTGACTTGTGAGATCTGTTGCCGAAGCGATTGGATCTCTTTGAATAAGTCTTGCGTTCGATCGACTTGTTCAACATGAGTTTCCTTCAACACCTTGATCGGAGCTTCGAAGCGCCCAAAGGCAAAAGCAGTTACTAAAGCGACCCCTAGCACACCGATTCTCCAATGTTGCACGAACCAGTTGAGAAGCATGTGAAGTATAATAGCGCCGAACCTACCTTTTCCCATCACATTGACAAAAGATTCTCATATGACTCTATTGGAAGCAGCTCTTGAGTATGCAAAACGTGGCTGGTCCGTTCTACCGGTTGCCGCCGATAAGACTCCGCTGACGCCGCATGGTGTCAAAGATGCCAGTAAGGATCCGAATGTTCTGCTAGGCTGGTTTGGTTCCCCACCAACGGATTTGAATCCGTGGGGTATCGCCATTGCAACCGGAACTCCAAGCGGCTTCGATGTTCTAGACTTGGATTCTAAGAGTATCCCATTATCTTCTTTTCCAAGTACGCATATGATTGAAACTCCACAAGGTTTCCACTTGTACTTTCAGCTGGGCGCCCCTGGGAACAAAGTGGGGATACTCCCTGATGTGGATATCCGAACAACGGGTGGATACGTCATTGCACCACCGTCCCCCGGATATTCGGTACTGTCCAATCGTACGATCTCGCCGTGGCCCCAACTCATAGGGCAAGCGGAATGGGCCTTAAACCAGAAGCCTTATGGACCTGGAATTCCTGAGGGGAATCGCGATGACGCTCTGTACAAGTACGCATGTTGGTTGCGCGGACAGGGTATCTCTGACTTGGCCGAGCTCGTCAAGGCTAGGAACTGGACATACCTTCCACCATTGAGCGAAAGGGAAGTCCAAGCAAAGATCACCCAAGCCTTGAAGCAGCCCAAAGGATACAGTCGATATTCGCCGATCAAAACAATTGATTTGCTGAACGTTAAGGAGGAGAAATTGAAATGGTCCATCGAACCTTGGTTGCTTGACTCCTGTGTCACAAGCTTGGAAGGAGACGGTTCGGTCGGTAAGAGCTTACTCGCCATGCATTGGTGCGCTATCCTCAGTCAACGCGGCAGGCACTGCTTGTACGCTTCAGCTGAAGAGATCGCTAGTACGATGTTACGACCTCGAGCTCTGGCGTCGGGCGTAGTGCCTGAATTGATCTCGTTCATTCAGAAACAGGATGTGTTCAAGCTCCCGGATTCGCTGCAAGCACTCGAGGATGCAATCACGGCTAAAGGAACACGGTTTTTGGTCCTGGACCCGCTCACTTCCTTCTTCGCAGCTACACATGACATGAACAACCATCAGGCATGTCGAACGATCGTAGAAGGTCTCAATAACATGGCGGAGAGAACAGGATGTACGATTCTGGTGATTCGTCATTGGAATAAGACGGTGGATGCACCGCTCAACGCTCGCGGAATGGGCTCGAAGGATCTCGGAAACTTCGTGCGCAGTCAACTCGGCGTCATCCGCCATCCAGAGAAGGACAAAGCGTTTCTCTTGTTCGGGATTAAGACTAACTTCGCCGATCCAGTGACGGCCGTGTACGACAAGGGTCCTAGTGGGAATGGTGGCTGGCATGCGTTTAATGAGCGACTGGATGCATTCTGGACGCGAGACCGGATTGAATATCACGTACAAAGGAAAGGCCGCCACAGTCGCCCAGAAGAGGGCTGAAGACCCGTAGCGGCCTGGACCCAACGTACTTACTTCGGTTACTTCCAAGGATCGAATTGATGGACTTTCACGAAAGTGAAGATCTGCTTTGGCTTATCTATGGGTAGCGTGCGTGCATAAGACTCACTCTTTTCCGTAGCCAGCAATTCACCCGGCTCAAGTGTCTTTCCATTCACTCCGCGGTCTCGAGCATTCGTGGGAATGACTGAATACTCGACGCCAGTTTTCGCTGAACGGACGGACTGAAAGCTTGATCCAAGGCAACCGGTTAAGCCTGCTAGAATCGCTAGAACTGCAATCTTTACTGCTCTATACTCGAACATGGGTCTTACTCCTTAGGGACCATAATTGGTCAATCACTACGATCCCACAGCGTCAGAATTCTGTCAACCTGTGTAATTACAATATGTTAGCTGCCTATTGCAGAATGTATGGATCCATGATAATATCGATCACTGTCAAGGGCGGAGTCAAGTGCTCAAGGGTAGATATCAGTGCTCTATAGGCATAAGGTAGATTAGTAAGTATAGTGCTTCTGTGCCAAAGAGAGTTAAATGGCCGAAGAAGCGGGCCATTCAGATCGATTACACTATGGTACAAAGCATCTGTAGATCGATTGTTAAGGGTGAGCCAGAAGACTTCCTTGACTTCGTACAAGATGTATGTGTAAAGTTGCTAGAGAAGCAGAGTCAGTTCAAAGGTAAATCCTCTTGGAAGACTTGGGTGTACTCGATTGCGAACAACCTGTGGATCTCGAAAAAACGACATCTAGCAGTAGAACAATGCTATATCGCTCGCGTGCGCGTCACTCCCCCGTGCGAGACGCATGATTGACATTCGACGCAATTAAGGCACTGGGATGACCGAGCAAGAGCTGGAAGCATGGAATAAGTCGATAAATGATTGGCTGCTTCTTCACGCGGGGGAAGTAGAAAAGGGCGCAACTGTCCGGTCTCGGACGCTGGTTGAGGGATTCATGTTGGCCATCCGCGAAATCCGCGCGCTGCGGGAGGGCCTTCAATGGTGCGATGAGTTGTTCGATAATTGGGGCAGTCAGGATCTTCTCTGCGCCAGAGACAAACAAATTCTCCATAATCTTCATGCACTTTTGGGTGTTAGCGAAACTTAGAGTCCTCTGTTAAAATTAACGCGGGCACAAGAGAGGAGCCCTTTCCCATGACTGAAGCTGAATACCTCGAAGAAGTTGAGCGCAAAGAACGAACTGGTTCAGAGCAGCAAACAATCCGAGCCCTTTTGACTCTGATTCACGCTAAGAATGCTCAGATTGCACAGCTCGAAATTCAACTCCTGGGGGGATCAGAACGGGGTCCACTTGGAAGACTTGGGGATATGCCGTAGCCAACAATCTTTGGATCAGCAAGAAGAAGCGTGCAGCTGTAGAACAACGATACGCAACTCAGTGCCACCCAAGACGGTGAACAACGAAATGAACTGGATTCTCGCCAATCGTCGCGACCTCGGGATTGTAATCTTTCTAGCTTCACCATTGGTCGTGATTTTGGTCGGCACACTTTACGAGATCATTCGAGCTTGGCGAAGGGGGGATGGTCCCTAACGGGCGTCCAGCGGGCGTCCAGCGCTCTTGCGGCCGATCCACGCCTGAAATAGTAGAGGATGGTCCCTAAACCGTTGAGCCGGCTCGGGAATACTCCATGACATTGGTATCTAACTCGATGTCCAGTGAACTTTCCGATCGATGGAGAGGTTGGGGCCCACCCCCGCATCTCACGCCAAAAATAACAAAGAATTCCAGAGGATAAACATGGTCCTACGTGTCTCACAGAGCCTATTTTGCACTTTAAGCGCATCTTGCGTTTTCTTGGGGAAAACTACGGGCGAAGGGGCACTGTAACAACGGTTGCCTGGGCGCCTTGACAGCCGGTTTGTCCCGGTGGTATGGTCAACCAAGAAAAGTGAGGCACATTGGACGAAATCAAGATGGTGAATAGCGGAGACTTAAAGGCAGGAATGCAGCTCCTAGAAAAAGACGGAACTAGAAAAGAAGTTATCCAGGTCGTTTTTCGGAGCGATTGCGTAGAAATCTTATGGCAAAATGGGCTTGCTCTAGGCAGCAGTAAGTTGTCTCTAGTGAAGCGTTTTCCTGTAGTAGTTCAGTAAGAAAGCGAGGCATTACAATGACACGAGGAATCCTAGTAGCCGTCCTAGTCGTCGGAAGCTGGTTGGCCCTTGTGGGTGTAGTCATGGATGAAATGGTCCGTCCGTCGATCCAAGCATCGGTTGAAAAGGTGTTAAATTCACCAGTTCATCACTCAACAATTTGGGCAGGGAGGTAATACAATATGAAAGTCTCAATAGATCAAGAGCGACTGGCCAAATTATCAGCGATGAGCGTCGATGTGGGCGCTCACAAGAGTTATAAGGAAGGACACTGTATTATGGAGCTGGCTGCATGGCTTCGAGGGTTACCAATTACGGATAGACTCAACTGTGTCAGCGTTCCAGTGCAGACTTTCTTGCGTCACTACAACGATGGGTTGTCGGTAATTCCTAGGCAGGCTCTACGCGGCTGGGCGCCAAAAATTCTTGGCTCGGCAGCGCCTCCAAAAATTGAGTGTAAGCGGGCATTCGTAGCAGCGGATTACGCGGTGCGGGTGTTTGCTCCGTTCTGGTTGGAACATGATGGACAGATAGAGGCTGCCACGAAGTTGCGCTTATTGCCAAAAATTGGAAACAACGAAACCGCCGCCTTCAACGCCATCGCCGCCA
>WNFC01014302.1_pt1 | contig 13159 bp, 9 predicted proteins | sample 5400541 | NCBI WGS metagenome assembly WNFC01 (sample SAMN13153342, study PRJNA577476) | soil metagenome | isolation source: 120 cm saprolite under Douglas fir tree site 2 hole 2 replicate 1 | place: USA:California | collected 2015-04-18
GATCTCTCGGTGCTCGCTTCATCCAACGGGAGATAGTTCTCTCGGAAAGTTCAAAACCAAGCATGCGGAGCTCCCCATGGATCCGCGGCGCTCCCCAGGTTGGGTTCTTAACGACCATACGAAAAATCAATTCCCGAACGTCCTTCGGTGTCGGTCTTCTTCCAGCCTGCCTCCGAACTCTGGAGATCAGCCGCCAGTAGATTCGAAAACCAGTCCGGTGCCAACGGACGACGGTTTCGGGCGTGACCAGGATGAGAGAATGTTTCCAATCCGACCAAACCCACCGAGCGATTACCCAGAAAAGCTTATCGAAGAGGCCGAGGCTCGGTCGAGGATGTCGACGTTTCAGCACAGCGAGTTGTTGCCGGAGCACGAGATTCTCCAAAGCAAGATTCCCGCGGCTACGGAAAAGGCGAATCAGGGCTCCGTTCCAGAGGAGAAGCAGGCTGAACATGGCAAAGAGTTATAACAGAGCAACGATTGAAAGTATTGTTGTAAGCTCTTGATTCTGCAGTCGGCCAGAGTTTTGGCGAGGGAGCGGGCTGAAGTCAGACCTGAATCAACAGGGCTTCCTGTTCGAGTCCAGCATCGTGACGGTCAATCATTTCGACTACACGGCGAACGGCGATGGATTCCGAGCGACGCAGTTGCGCGAGCGTAGCTTGGCTGTTGGTTTTTGCCAGTAAGTCAGGGTTTGAGAACCGAACGAATCGTGCTTCAATTTCGCTAGGCAAATATAGCGCGACTCTCTTTCCTAGACGCGCGTGGAGACGTTGAAATTCGGACAAGCCGGAGGGATCGTAGTCCGGCAAGTGCAGCAGACTGAACTTGGAATTCGTTGTTCGAACCAGCCAGTCCAAGACGCGGCTGGAAATCCGGCCATGTCCGTAAATCGCGGCATCCACGCCGAGATTGAGTCGCTCCGCAGCCACAAACACCGCTGGGTTCTCTGTTAGGGCGCACGAGCCACTTAAGACGTAAGGGCAATTCCGCGTAAACAAAAATGAGAAAACACCGTGTTGGGCTGTGAGTGCCGCCGCGTCAAAGGATTTGCCATCCTTCAACAAGGCGTCATTCCGCCACACGCGAAGGGAAATGATTTCACCTTCGCTGTTGGTTATCGCCTTTGTATCGCGGAAGCGGCCCACGCTGGCAACGCGGCTTTCAGCGTCGCTCGACAACACTACGTCGGGAAAGCGTTGTTGGGAAAAGTCTCGCAATGTAATGGGATCTTGCACAATCAATCGGCGGCCCCCGCCAAATCGTTGCCATCGAACCACTCCGCTGTCGAGCAAGGGAACGAGGAGTTTTAGAAACGCCCGGCCACATTGACTCTCTGGCAGCGACCCGCTTTCAGCTAAGTCGTGCAATTTGGTTCGAGCTTGAGCTTGGAGCTTCATTAGTCTTCTACCGGAACAGCTCGCTTGACAGTCACCCTATGTTTGTTCCGCACGACAATACGCCCGTTTTGCGGCTGCAGGAAGTAAAGGGCGTCGACGTCGCTGACAGCCTCGGGTGCTGCGGTGATGGCGATAAAACCTAATTGTTTTGCAGTGCGGAGTATCGCGCGCCTGTTGGCCGGATCGAGTGTTTGAATTTCGTCTAAGAAAAACGGAACAGCACAATCATCACGTCGCAGCTGGTCCTTCAACAAAAGTAGATTGAACAGCACTTTTAGGGTTATGGTTGTCCCGTGTGACTCGATTTGCCGGAAATCATGGTAAGTGTGTCGCTGGTCGTCCGCACCAATCACCGTGAAACTAAGCGTGAACAAGTTCGTAAAACGAATTACAGGATTGTCCTGAATCTTGCGGCGGAAGTTAGCAATAGCGGACTCCTGCTGGGGGTCGGCTTCAAACAATCCGCCCGGCTCGAATGCGGCGAGGCGTTTGACCCAACTCACCAAGTCGCTTTGCTCGACGACTTCCAACTTCACGGCTTTCAGGTTCGATACTTGAATCTTTGCGAACGCACGATTAATTTTAGCGGCGGCACTGCGTACGTCATCAAGGTTCTTCAAAACATGATCAAAAGTCGCTTTCAGCCCGTGGATGTGGGCGTTCCAGTCACGCGCCAAGGCTTCTTCTTTTTCGACGAGCGCCTCCAGCTCCCCCTGCAGCGCGGCGGTTGTTTCGTATTCGTTAGCGCCACGAAACACGTCGCCGAAGCACAGCTCGGTCTTCATAATAAGACTCGCAACTTCATCGGTCAGCCTGCCTTGTTTGTCCTGCTGTTTCAGAAACAGTGCAATAGCTGCATAAAAATCTCCGGGGTTGTCTTCCGCTGCAAGCGCCTGAGTCGAGAAGTCAGGAAAGATGCATTGCTTGAAGGTGCTGAAGACTTTATCGGAATCGTCCTGGTGTTTCCTAGTCGCGGATTCCACTTCGGATTTTGCCTTTTCGGCAAGTTTGAGCCGTGAGCCAAGCTCTCTAATGTTTTCATTTGTGGCTGCGATGCTAGCTTCAACTTTCTTAAGATCGGTACGCAAGCGGGCCTCAGCTGCTTTAGCTTTCTGATACTCCTCGAATCGAAACAGCCGTTTTTCAAGCGCTTCAGCTTCAGCACGTTTGACTTTGCATTGGGACTGAAGTTGCTCACGCTCTTCAACAGCAGCGAGGATTCTCTCCCAACGTTTGAGGTCGGTCTCGTATTCAAGCAGTTGATCGCGAGCGGTATTTGCGTTTTCAAGTCCGCTCAGCGGCTCTCCCGTGTTGGGCAGGGGAAACGAGACGACACTATCCCGATAGACTCCCTTGCGAACATGAGCCAGCAAGTCACGCAGCCTTCTAAGCAGTTCATCTTGCCTGGAGGTCGTGGCGCCACCCTCTCCCACAGGTATTTCCAACAGGTCGCGATTGAGTAATCGAAAAATGGTATTTAGCTCCTTGTCTGTAAAATGCTGACGGAGAGCCGTGACCGCTAGATGGTCAAAACGAGCCAGAGCTTCCTTCTTCTGTCTTACCCGGTCGGCGAGAGCATCGAAAATGCGCTTGGCCCTCTGGCGCGATTCACCTTCCGCATCAGCAAGCTGGAGTTCGAGTCCCCGAATCTCCTGTTTCAGATTGTTAAGCGCGGCCCGTTCGAATTCCTCTAGAAACTCTTTGAATTCACTGTCTTGCGCTTCGATGGTCTGAAGTGGCGCTAGCAATTGGCCTTTTTGTTGAGAAAACGTCGCTGAATCATTGTGCCGTTCGGCCAATTCAGTTTCGAGTTTCTGGATCTTCTTGTCCTGCTCGGCCCTCGCTTCCAGAAGTTTCGCTAGCGTTTCCTTATTATCCTTTTCGAAATATTTGCACTTCGCTCGCAAGTCGGTCCAGCGCCAGACCAATTCGCCACGAACGGTTTCGCGTTCGGTAAATCTACCAACGAGCTTTTCTACCAGTTCCTGGTTCTTCTTGAATTTCAGTAACTGCTCCCGCCGATTGCGGATGCGATCGTAATCGTCACCGAATAGTTCGCGCGTGTCGAACGCAGTGCGGTCGGGCGGGATGTCAGCCAACATCAACAGGCGGTCACGCATCTGTTCCTGCGAGATGGCGCTCAAGGCGAGTAGGTTTTTTAATGTCTCGCGAAAGCGGTGATACTTATCACTGTCACGCAACGCGACCACCCCAGTGCCTACTCCATCCCCGTTGACGGTGGGCAACAACAATTCCTTGTGTTCTTGCGCGCTCTTGATTGAACGAAAGCGCTTCAAGGCGAGCCGGGCGCTCACGTCACGTGGCTCGCGAACTTGATTCCTTCCGTCAAGAAAATCAGACGGATCGAAGGGGCCGACATGGAAAAATCGTTCTGGCTCGCCGCCGCTGGCCTTACTCTGTCCGCGCCAGCCAATAACGCACTTGCCTGTCGCCCCAAGGCATTCGAATAGGATATAGCTGTATTGATTGAGGAAGTAGAACTCGCGTGTCTGCTCCGCCGTGTATGAGCCAAAATCCATGTGGCGGCGGTCGTCCAGGTAGAGAAACTGAAGCGCGTTGATTAGGGCAGTTTTCCCAGTATTGTTCGGCCGGACAATTTGCAGCGCGCCGGATACACTTGCTGAACACGCGGTGGAACGGGCGAAGAAAGCGGAATTCGTCGTCCGTCAACCATTTGACCCAGCCAATTCGCTCCATGTGATTCAGTACGTTCCCTAGATCACTCAAGTCATGCACTTCCACTTGTCTTAGTAGCGCCGTATAGCGGTCGAGCGTGAAATGCGGTAAGGCCGTCACCAAGAAGTTGTGGCCAAAAATAAATTCATCAATAGCGCGACCCTGATTGGCTGCATGATCGACCATAATATAGGAAAACACGGCGATGCGAGGCAGCGTATCCGGCACGGTGTCCTGGGTATCCGCGTTGAAGTAGAAAAAATCGCGCTCATGGCGGACCAGCGTAATGCCAATTGCCACGAAGTAAGCGGCATATTCGTCAAACCGCTCGCAAAGCACGGAAAACGCAGGCTCATCATCTGGGCCTAGATGGTAGCCCCGCCTTAGTCGGTCGAAGATATTCGTCAAATGCGGAAGCGTGTTCATGTTGAAGTCAATTGCACGGGCGAAGCCGTGATTTCATCGCTAGCGATCACGTAGGTCCGCAATTCTCGATCAGTGAAGGTAACACGGAAGCCGCTGTGAAACACCAAGGCGCTGAATCCAGCGAGCACATCGGAAATGTCCCGCCCCGAAAAAGTCTCTACAAGCCAGCCCAATAGATCCTGCACAGGCAAAATGTTAGTCACCCGGTTCGGCAATGACTCCAACCATATGAGGCGAACCAGTGCATCGGGCGTTTCTTCTTCTGCCATAAGTTCCAACACAGGGGGTGATTCGTGCGGATGTTCGATGACGCGCCGCACAGTCGCCACAATCGCTACATCACTCGGAACGTTCTGATATCGCCAATAAGCGACTCCGACGAGATACTCGTCGCCCCATCTCAACAGGCCTGCGGCCTGTAACTGCTCTAGCGCCCGAGAAGCGCCTTCCGCAATGAAGCTCGAACGGCGCAGCGATTCGTATAGCGGCTGAATTTCCTTCCGACATTGCGTGAAGACGCGGAGCGCGTATGCACTCACCAGTCGAAGGAACCGAAGGTTACGTGTCAGCGCAGGGTGATCGTTGAGCAACGCCTCTTCCCTGGCGCGATGGAGCAGCCTTTCCGTCTCGTCAAATGCAGAGCGCAGCGGCCCATCAGCGCGGACTACTTCAATCATGGGTTCGACATAACGCTCCATCCAATAGACAATCCTCTTATACTTTTCCCGCACTGACACACGGGCGCGTTCCGTCTTATAGCGCGTGACCTCAGTTAGAATTGCATTTTGCGTCTCATTCAGGTCGGCGTGGATTCGACGCAATGTCTGGCTAATTTCTTCGAAAGCTAAACTCACGCGCTGGACATCTTCATCGTCCAACGCACGGGTGAGTTGTCCATTAGCAGCTTCGAGTGACGCTACGTAACCGCGAATTATCTCCGGCGAAGCGGGATTTGCCTCATTGAACAAATAGTTTAGCAGTCGCGCCACTGGCTCAGCCATGAAGAGGAGGTCACTGCCCGGTTCGGTGGGAGTGAGAATTTGAAGCTCCCGCAATCGCCTCCACGCTGTTTCGGCCAATTCCTCGCCAACGCCGGGATTGGCGCGAATCAACCGCATGGCTTCCGCCTCGGAAAATTCCCCGCCGTGCACCGAAAGCGCCCGCAACAGGGGCGCGTGGTTTGCGCAAAAATTGAAAAAGCTCTGCGGATTGATTCGCATGCCGGATTTGGCGCTTATTAATAGTGCTAGCGTTTACCCCATGGATTTTGCCCGCTTTTCGGCAATTTGAAAAGATTGGGGTGTGGGCAGATTGGGGTGTGGACAGCTCGGTGGTGGGTTCTTATCGCTTTCCCTGGTTTTGTTCGCGCATGACAGCCTCTATCCCGGTCAAAGATTCGGATTCCATAACTTTCGTCATAGCCTTGGGACGTTTTTGGTTAGCAGGCGCAAGGACGTTAAGACGATTCAGGGGCTACTGCGCCACGCGAAAGTAACAACCATTCTTGATCTATATTCACAATCAAGCGACGTCGCAATCAATTGACGCCGCCAACCTGGAAGCACAAGAAGATATCGCCCTGGCGATCACAAGCGCCGCAGCAGCGGATTAGCCCAATTACAGGTGAAGAACTACGGTGAAGTTTTCCGCTAATGTTTGCTAAGTGATTGATGAGCGACCCGACACATAGAAAACCATGGTAGGCCCGTGGGGACTCGAACCCCAGACCTCTACCGTGTCAAGGTAGCGCTCTAACCAACTGAGCTACGGGCCTAGAACCCATAAAGTTTAGCACGAGTGCGAGGTCAGAGCGGAGCAGCGACCGCGCCCAGCCTGCCAATGATGCTCCCGACGATAGATCGGGCGGTGTGTTAGTGTGTCCGGTGGAGAGTCGCTGAAGAGCATGCCGATCAAGACGATCATCGAGCCGTTCCGGATCAAGAGCATCGAAGCGATCCGCCGCACCACGCGGGAAGAACGCCAGAAACTCATGGAGGCCGCGGGCTACAACCTTTTTCTGGTGGCTTCCGAATCTATTCTGATTGACTTGCTGACAGATTCGGGAACCGCGGCGATGTCCACAGAGCAGTGGGCGGCGATGATGCGCGGCGACGAATCTTATGCCGGTTCGCCGAGCTTCGCGCGATTTCGCGATTCCGTGCAGGGCATCTTCGGTTTCCGTCATGTGATTCCCACGCACCAGGGCCGCGCCGCGGAACGGATTTTGTTCAGCGTCATGTGCAAGAAAGGGGACGTCGTCCCGAACAACACGCATTTCGACACCACCCGCGCGAACTGCGAATTTGTCGGAGCGCAGGCACTGGACCTGCCCGTCCCGGAAGCAAAGGAGCCCGCGCGCGTGCATCCTTTTAAGGGGAACATGGACACGGGGAGGCTGGCGGAAGCGATCGAACGCGAAGGTGCGAAGAAAATTCCGCTGGTGATGCTGACGGTGACCAATAATTCCGGAGGCGGCCAGCCGGTTTCGATGGAAAATATCCGCGCGGTGAAAGAAATCTGCAAGAAGCATGGGATTCCGTTATACATCGATGCGTGCCGCTTCGCGGAAAATGCGTACTTTATTAAACTGCGCGAGCCGGGCTACGCGAAAAAAACTCCGCGCGAGATTGCTCGGGAGATGTTTTCGCACGCCGACGGCTGCACCATGTCCGCGAAGAAGGACGGGATGGCAAACATCGGCGGATTCCTTTGCACCAACGACGATACGCTGGCGCAGCAGCAGAAAGATTTGCTGATTCTGACCGAAGGCTTCCCGACCTACGGCGGACTGGCGGGACGCGACCTGGAGGCGATTGCCGTCGGATTGAACGAGGTGCTGGAGGAGGAATATCTGAAATACCGGATCACTTCCACCGCGTTTCTCGGTAATCACATCGCGAGCGAAGGCGTGCCGATCGTGCAGCCGCCGGGCGGACACGCAATCTATATCGATGCGCGTGCATTCCTGCCGCACGTTCCGCCGGCGCAGTTTCCGGGCGTGGCGCTGGCGAACGAGCTTTACCTGGAAGGCGGGATTCGCTCCGTGGAGATCGGAACGCTGATGTTCGGCGAGCACGCGAAAATGGATCTGGTGCGCCTGGCGATTCCCCGGCGCGCGTACACGCAGAGCCATATCGAGTACGTCGTGGAAGTGATTCTGGACGTTTGGCGCAAACGGGAGCAGATCCGCGGCTACGAAATAACCCACCAGGCAAAGTACTTGCGGCACTTCTCGGCTCGTCTGAAACCGGTTGCGAGCTGAGGCCGCGATGAATGTAACGATTGATCCAAGATTGAAGACGAAGTGCCCGAGAACAGTGTTGGGATGCGTGACGGCGCGCGTGGAAGCGGGCGCTTCCCCCGCGGCGCTGCTCGAAGAGATCAAGGCGAGAGAAACGGAAATTCAGAAACTGGCCGTGCCGCGCAGCGTACTGGCGTCCCCGCAGGTAGAATCGACGCGTATGGCCTACAAGGCACTGGGAAAAGATCCATCGAGGTACCGCGGTTCGGCGGAAGCGCTGTTGAGGCGCGTGGTGGCGGGAAAAGGCTTGCCGCAAATCAACGCTGTGGTGGACGCGATCAATCTCGCGTCGGTGGAAAGCCGCCTGCCGATTGGGCTGTATGACCTGGCGCATGTGAGTGGAGATATAGTTTTTCGCGCGGGGCGCGCAACAGAAATGTACAAGGGCATTGGCAAATACGATTTGAATCTGGAAGGAATGCCCGTGTTTTGTGATGACGCTGGACCGCACGGCAGCGCCACGAGCGATTCGGAACGAACGATGGTGACGGCGGCAACGATGCAAGTACTGGCGATCATTGTTTCTTTCGGAGGTCCAAAAAATCTCGAACGCTGCACGCAAAGGCTTGGGGCGCTCTTGCAACAATATGCCGTTGGCACAGACATCGTGACAAACGTCGTAACTTAGGGAATTCGGAAGCGTGGGTGAGGGGATGCCCCGCACGGAGGCAGATGGAAGCGCCCGAGCGAAGACCGGGCCACACGGCGAGGTGACCGCCGACGTCAGCGGAGGAGTTGCACGGCGCTGGAATAGTTTCCAAGCAGGCGATCATCCGTCCGGAATCTCGTCTGTTACCGGCCAAGTGCGGATATTCCCATTGCAGGAGCCCTTTCTCTTCGGTGCTCTATAGGAGGTTGAAAGATTCGCGAGAATTCGATTTACTCGTCGAAAGAGGAGAACCTGATGCGAATCCAAGGCCTGGTGGGTCTGCTCGTAATTGCCGTATTCCAGTTGATCAACCCGGGAGTTGCGTGGGCGCAACTTCCCACTGATTTTCTGAAACAAATGTGGAGCGCCCAATGGATCACCTCCCCAGACGGCCCACAACGCGACCCGTCCGTACTGCACTTCCGGAAGCTGATTGAGCTTGCGCAACAGCCGGAGCACTTTATTGTGCACGTGAGCGCGGATAACCAATTCATTTTTTATGTGAATCAGCAGCGCGTGGACGCCGGCCCATCGCGAAGCGATTTGGGTCATTGGAGATATGAGACCTATGACGTCGCGCCGTTCCTGCGTCCGGGGAGAAATATCCTGGCCGCCGCGGTCTGGAACTTTGGCGTGCTTACTCCGCTGGCCCAGATCAGCGATCGTACGGGATTTCTTCTTCACGGAGAAGGCGAAGCGGAGCGGACAGCCGACACCGGTCCAACGTGGGAAGTGGAAGAAGAGAAGGGCATTCAAATACTGCCCACGCCAGAGGCGGTCCGAAATCAATACTATGTTGCCGAACCTGCGGAGCGCATCGATGCAACAGCGTTCAACTGGGGCTGGAACACCGCCGACTCCGGCACCGGTGGGCGCTGGAAAAGGGCGCAACCGATTGGGCACGCCACTCCGGCCGGCGCAGTGTTGCAAGAAAACAACTGGCAACTTGTTGCGGACCCGCTGCCTCCGATGCAGATGGCATTGACTTCTGCCGGACAAGTTGTCAGGTCGACAGGTATCGACTCTCCTACAGGTTTTCCAGCGAGGGCATTTACCGTGCCCGCGCATTCAAAGGCCACGGTTTTAATCGATAACTCTCATCTCACCACGGCATATCCCGAGCTGACTGTGAGCAGTGGCCGCGGAGCCACCGTTCGCGTCACCTACGCCGAAGCCTTGATCGACGACAACGGTAAGAAGGGCAATCGTAACGAGATCTTCGGCAAGCACATCCAAGGCATTTTTGATGAGTTCCTCACGGACGGCGCCAGGAACCGCACATTCATGCCGCTGGGCTGGAAAACATGGCGTTACCTGCAACTTGATATCGAGACTGCCGATCAACCGCTGGAAGTTGAGAAACTCCGGACCTGGTTTACCGCATATCCGTTTGAAGAACGCGGACATTTCGAGGCAGATGACGATTCGCTGAATCCGATCTGGGAAATCGGTTGGCGAACCGCCCGCCTGGACGCACACGACACCTACATGGACACCCCTTACTACGAGCGAATGCAGTACGTCGGGGACACTCGAATTCAGGCACTGATTTCTTATACTGTGGGCGGTGATGACCGGCTGCCGCGCCAGGCCATTCAAGCCTTCAATGATTCCCGCATTCCTGACGGTATCACTCGCAGCCGATATCCCTCGTCCATGAGGCAAATCATCCCGACTTTCTCATTGCTATGGGTCGGTATGGTGCACGATTTCTGGATGTACCGCTCCGATCCTGACTTCGTTCGCGCACAACTTTCCGGCACGCGGCCGGTTGTGGATTGGTTCCTACAGCAGCAACGCGCGGACGGCCTGCTGATGAAGATTCCCTGGTGGCCCTTCGTAGATTGGGGCACAGATTTCGGTTTCGGCGTGCCGCCACAGGATGACGATGGCGGATCTTCCGTAATAACGCTGCAATTTATCGAGGCGTTAAGCTATGCGGCGGAGATGGAATCTGCATTGGGCGACAAGAGCAGGGCCGGACTCTATCGCAGCGCCGCGGAGCGCGCATCGCAGGCGGTGTACAAGCTCTGCTGGAATCAGCAGTATGGTTTGCTGGCAGATACCCCCGCACAAAAACATTACAGCCAGCACGCGAACATTCTCGGCGTCTGGCTCGACGTGATTCCCCGCGAACAGCATAAGGATGTGCTTACGAAAATCCTTTCGGTGAGTGACGGATACGCGGCGACCGGACCCGTGCCGCCCCTCACCAAAGCCACTTATTATTTCCGTTTCTATCTCGCACGCGCGCTTGACCATGTGGGAATGGGAGACCAGTACCTCCATTTGCTCGGGCCATGGCGGGAGATGGTATCGCTTGGCTTGACAACTTGGGCCGAGCAGCCGGAACCCACGCGCTCAGACTCTCATGCCTGGAGCGCGCATCCGAACTATGATTTCCTGACCATTGTGGCGGGTATTCGTCCAAGGACACCTGGTTTCGCACAGGTCATCGTTGCGCCTCATCTAGGAACACTCAAACATCTTTCGGCTGCGGTCGCGAATCCGAAAGGAATGATAGAAGCCGAATATACGGTTGAACATTCCCACGTCAAAGCAATCATCAAGTTGCCGGCCGGCGTCTCCGGAGAGTTGCTATGGAACGGCAAGACTTCAAGCCTTCATGGAGGCAAACAAGAATTGGAATTACGGCTAGAGTAACCATTCTATTAGGGCCAACACGCCAAGGACGTCTAAAGTACGTGGGACCCATGGTTGGTCTAGGAGGGCAAGAGCAACGCCGCGCCGGATCAATTTTCATGTTGCAATCGTGGTCACTTGAGTCTAGTATCGCGCCACTGTCGTCCCCCAGTTAAGAGGCGGGAACCGGGTCAACGGTAGCGCTCTCAGCTTCCTAAGACCTATCGTTCCCAACGATTCCCGCTCGTCAAGTCCTGCGTACTTCTGCATTCCGCCATCTTTGGAAAGCCCGCAGGCGGTGGGGGCACTTGCTGCTGCATGCCGTTTTCCATTCAAGGAGGTTCACCTCCCGAGTCGAGACGCACGAGCACGTGTGGGTCGATTGGCGGTGCATTGGACGTGAGGACATTTCACGAGTTCGGAATTTGAGCCTGGGTGGTCTGTTTGTCGAGACACCGAAGCCAAGGGTTGTGGGTTCGACGGCCAAGCTTGAATTTCTTGTCCAGGAAGGACAGATCAGGGCCGACGCAGTTGTGCGGCGTGCCGAGTCCGGTCGTGGATTAGCAATGAAGTTCACGGCAGTGAGTGAGGAAGATCGCCCGCGTCTAGAAGCATTGATAAGCAGGCTTCGCTATTCGTGCTGATCTCCGGATTACCGGACATCTGCCTGCCAGCTTTGGCCACAGATCTCCAGTAAGCGCGTTACACGTCCAACTTACCCCATCGTGTGCGCAGTCTGGATGCTCTTCCTAAAGAGTGACAACCGAGGTCGCTCTTGCTCCCGCTGCGTGAATTGCACTAAGTTTCTCTTGGCTGCCATGGTCCTTCCGGGCCATTGCGAAGCGGCCAATTTAGATTAGGATGGGGCAATCTCGTATGGAGGCAAACATTGGAGGCACCCATGCCCTCTTCCTACACTCCACCTGATATGCGCGAAAAAGTCGCTCTTGTGGCCGGTGCCACCCGGGGGGCCGGCCGAGGAATGGCCGTAGCCTTGGGAGAAGCCGGCGCGACGGTGTACTGCACGGGGCGCAGTTCGCGGGCAACTAGAAAATCGGCACGAAGCGCTTCGATGAGACTGGAGACGATTGAAGAAACGGCGGAGAGAGTGACGGCGCGCGGGGGCGTAGGCATCCCCGCGGTCATCGACCATACCAACCGCGAGGCCGTCCGGATGCTCATCGCTCGGATCGAGAAGGAAAAGGGTAAGCTCGACATCCTGGTCAATAACATCTGGGGCGGAGATCCGCTCCTGGAATTTGGCAAACCCTTCTGGCAGCTCGACCTGCCAAAAGGCTTCCAGATGATGGAAAGCGCGCTTAACACGCACATTATTACGAGCCATTTTGCCGCTCCCCTGCTCATCGAATCTGCGAAAAAATCAGGCGGAGGACTGATCGTGGAAGTGACCGATGGCGATTCGTATCAGTACCGCGGGAATTTATTCTACGACCTGGTGAAGACAAGCGTGATCCGCATGGCGTTTGCCATGGCGCGTGAGTTGCGTCGCAAGAATGTGACAGTACTTGCGCTCACGCCAGGTTTTCTGCGGTCCGAAGTGATGCTGGATCAATTCGGAGTAGCCGAAGCCAATTGGCGGGAGGCCGCGAAGAAGGATCCCAATTTTGAAGAGTCCGAGACGCCGCTGTTTTCCGGGTCGCGAACAAGTCGGGGCGGGTGTTCAGCTCCTGGGGGCTGTCCGACGAATACGGCTTCTGCGACGCCGACGGCAGGAAACCCCACTGGGGCAATCACTCGAAGAAAAAATACGGCGATGTAATGAAGCCCTGCGACGAAGACTTTTATGAGTACTGGACAGGCAGACTGATGGATTCCATTTTTCCGAATTGGCCTTGAGATGGGAAGCTGGGGCGGGGCTAACTAATTTCACCTGGATGTGTAGCCGGTTTACCGGAGAACGGATGCCACTTGTACGAGTAGCGCGTCTATAAGGCATTGGAAGCCGCATTCACGCTGGGTGCGGCGCGTGCGACGAAGAGGCCGTAGACGAAGTTACCGGAGGCAAAACCTGCACGCATAGCC
>WNFC01007046.1_pt1 | contig 13157 bp, 9 predicted proteins | sample 5400541 | NCBI WGS metagenome assembly WNFC01 (sample SAMN13153342, study PRJNA577476) | soil metagenome | isolation source: 120 cm saprolite under Douglas fir tree site 2 hole 2 replicate 1 | place: USA:California | collected 2015-04-18
CGCAAGGCGCGGTTGCCGACAGGATCGGAATTCACCACGCGTTCTTTCTTCCCGTGATCTGCTATCTCTACATTCTGTTCTTCGCGCTGAGTGGATCGAGGCCCAACAGCGAGCGCCACACCCTGACATAGGAGACGGGCGTTCAGGCTGTCGCCAGTCCAGGCTTTTTTCTTGCTCCTTCAAAATGCGCTTCGATCTCTTCCAGCGTCTTCCCTTTTGTTTCAGGCAGGAAGACTGCGGCCGTGATGAAGTAAATCACGGTGCACGCCGCGAAGGCGAAGAACATGGTTGAGTAGCCATACTTGCCGACCGTGGGCAAAAACGTGGCGGCAATGCCGGTCGACACCGCCTGGTTTATCAATAGGGCAATACTCATGCCGTTCGAGCGAATGCGAGTCGGCATCAACTCCGAGAGAGCGAGCCATACGCACACGCCTGGACCAATTGCGAAAAAGGCCATGAAGACGAATAGCGTGATGGCCACCATCCACCCGTTATGGGTGCTGGGTACCGGACTAATCAGAGCGTTGTCGATTCGAAGCGGAGCCTGCCGCGAAGCATCGAGATTGCTGAATGGGTTCGAGAAAAATGCCACAACTTTGTTCGCGGGCAGGCAGCCTTCGCGGGTGATCTCAATCGGTTTTGCTGCGGGATCGTCAGAACGCGCCACTTTGGTGGCGGCGCGAAAGTCTCCGCAGGAATAGATGACGATCAGTGACGTGGGCCGGTTTCTGAGAGCGTTGCCCATGTCACCGCTCGCCGCCAGGAGATTATCGGCGGCCTTCCCATCGTAAAGAAGCGCGAGCTTCTGGTCGGCACTGACCATCGATTGAACCGCGCCTTGAGAATCCACGCGCAGCTTCTCGGTGCGGCGGAACAATACGCCCGTGCAGAGCAGCGACACGATGATGCCCGCGCTGCCGAGCGACAGCAAGAACTTGCGCCCCTTACGATCCACCAGCAGGACGCCGCCAATGGTCATCAGGAAGTTAACGACCGTGAAAAGAACATAGCCCCAATGCGCCTGAACATCCGAAAGACCGCTCTGCAAAAGAATATTGGCGTTGTATCCAATGATGGAATTGACGCCGGTGGCCTGATTGCACGCGAGGATGACGCAGGCCAGCACAAATGGGATCACGTATTTTCGACGCAAAAGCGATTCTTTGGCTCTTGCTCCGGTTGAGGTGTTGGATTTCTCAGCGGCGGCCGCCTGTTCCATTTCCGCCAGTTCAAGATTTGCCTGCTCGGGGGTGCGCGATCGCAGAAGCGCCGTATGCGCGGCATCACGCCTCCCGCGTCGAAACAGCCACCGCGGGGATTCCGCAACCATAAGGCTGCCGATTACGAACAAGATGCCGGGCGGTAGCGAAACCCAGAAGATGCTGCGCCAAGCTGTCTCCTTGAACGCTAAGAGCCGAGCGGCATCGCCGATCTTCGCGACCTCTTCGACGCGAATACTGAAAAACATGCCAACCACGGCTGCCACCACGATGCCAAGCGTCAAGAGCCACTGGAAAATGCCTGTGCCCTTGCCCCGGCTCGATGCCGACAAGCACTCCGCGAGGTACAGAGGCACGACGACACCGATCAAGCCGGCGCTGATACCCTGCAAAAGACGGCCCAGCACAAGGGCTTCATAGCCATGCGAAAGAGCAATCACCGGAATGCTGACGACGAACAGCACGCCGCTGAGCGTCATCAGCAGCTTGCGTCCCATCCAGTCGGAGAGAACTCCCGCGAACAGAGTTGAGATCACGCTGCCGAGCAGTACGGCTGCGACCACGATTGAAAGCTGGCCCGCGGTTAGACCGGAAGTGGCTTCCAGGTACGGCAGAGCGCCTGCGATAATGCCCACGTCCACTCCGTAGAGCAAGCCGCCCAAGCCTGCCACCAGAAGGAGAAAGCGGTTATAACTGGCCTTTTCGTTGTGCTCCACGCGTGCAGTCCTTTCGCCGATAGAGAAACAAGAAATTTGTTCCTCGCGAGGATACTACGGCAATTCGGCAGGAGTGGATATTTCTGCGCGAGGCACATTTCGAATTCCAGGCCGGAATTTGCGCGTGACGTCCGCCAAAATCAAAAAGCCCCAACCATAAGGCTGAGGCTTTATCGCGGGCGCCCAAAGAGGCGCGCTACTGAGCGCTAACCTGGACCGATACCAACTCTGGGTTGCAGCGGGAATTCTGGATGGATTTGACCGCATCTTCGGCCGTGAATCTTCCCATCGCCAGCGCCAGCTTGCGATTGGTTGTGGTCTGGATGGGAGTCCGGTCAATGCGTTGCACGTATTCCGGAGCTCGTGTACCGCTGCGATTCACTCTCACAAGAAACTTCGTGTTGGTCATGGTTTCCTTTCCAGACTCAGGACAAAGATGATGGGAACCAAAAACGCTTCCCAACCTGTTAGCAGCCCTGCAAAGCGATTTCTCCCTCGCAGGTGCGATAAGTGGAAATCAGATAGGCTGAAATACTTTCAAGAACGTGAAAGAGTAAGTAAGAAAGAATGAGAAGGAATATTAGCTCAGTTATGATACTAAGCCGAATTGCGGCTATTGTCAATGTGAAGCGCTCTGCGCAGGCCGGCGAGAGAGCTCATTTCACGCAATCAGCAAACCTGGATCGCCGATCTATTGCTGCAAAATCTGGCCCGCTTGCGGATGAATTTGTTCGTGGTTAATCTCGCTCGCGTCCCATCCGCCGCCAAGTGCCTTCACCAGAAAAACCGAACTGACCATCTGCTGGCCGAGCAACTGCGTTGCCAGGCGCTGGTTGTTCAGTAAGGTAGTCTGGGCGGTAATTACGTCGAGATAAGTAGTGACGCCGCCGACGTACCGGTTATTGGCGATGGTCAAGGCGCGGCGCGCATCCTCGACCGCGGCGGATTGGGTTGCGAGAGCTTGCGAAAGGGTGCTCAGGTTGCTGATACCGTCTTCGACCTGCTGGAAGGCAGTGAGCACAGACTGGCGATAGTTGGCAACGGACTGGTCGTACGCGGCGCGGGCCGCAGCCAGGTTGGCGCGGTTCCTCCCACCTTGAAAAATGGGCTGCAAGGCGTCCGCACCCAGCGACCAGATCAGGCTCGACGCGTTGAAGAGAGATTCTAGATTCCGACTTTCCAATCCTCCGGAACCACTGAGCGTGATGTGCGGATAAAACGCGGAGCGGGCGATACCGACTTGCGCATTCTGAAGAGCCATGGTTCTTTCGGCGGTGGCAATATCGGGCCGCCGCTCCAGCACGTCTGAGGGCACTCCCAGCGGAATCAGTGGAGGCGCATCGCGCAAGGGCGCAAGCTGCATACTGAAGCTGGAAGCCGATTGGCCCACCAGCACCGCGATGGCGTGCTCGAACTGGGCGCGCGATTGCTGCACCAGGGCCAACTGCGACAGAGTGGAATCGAGCAAAGCGGCCTGCTGCGCAACTTCCAGGCCGCTGGCAACTCCGCCGTCGTGGCGGTTGCTTACCAGATCCAGCCCCTTGCGCTCGTACCCGACGGATTCCTGCACCACCTGGTATTCGGCGTCCAGTTCGCGGAGCGTAAAGTAGTCGGCGGCCAATTCTGCGGTCAGTACCAATTGCACGTTTTGAAGATCGGCAGCCGTGGACTGAAGCGAGGCGTTCGCCGCTTCCACATTGTGCCGCACGCGCCCGAAGAGGTCAGCCTCATAGCTGACCGAAAAAGGAATGGTGAAGACGTTCTGTGTGTAGGCCGAAACGGGCTGCATGACGCCATTTACGACAGTCGGCGATGCGCCGTTCAGCGGGCGATTCGCGGAGCCGCGTTCACGGATGGCGCTGGGGTCCGCCGAAACTTGAGGAAACATGTCTGCCGTGGCCACACGCGCCAACGAACGAGCTTGGCTTAGGCGGTCGCGCGCGGCAACCAGAGATTGATTGGCCTGAAGCAATTGCTGTTCGTAGGCGTCAAGCGCGGGATCGTGAAAAATCTGCCACCACGCGCCCTTTGGGATCGAATCCTTTGGCGCGGCCTGCTCCCACGGCGGCTGCGTCTTCCAAGCGTCGGGTGCCGGAGTTGGAGCGGCGGGCCTACTGTAACGCGGTCCGACGGTGCATCCTGCGGCAAGCCCCAGAAGCGCAATCATCAACGGGAATGCGGCTTGCTTCACTGCCCCCCGCCTTTCTGCTGCCCTTGGGACTGCCCTTGCGGCGCCGGCTGACCCGGCGTCTGTTGGTTCTGCGTGGGCTGTACCGCATTCACATGCTGACCGTCTTCGAGCGAATCCGCCGGGTTGATGACGATCCGATCAGTGGCCGAAACACCGCCGAGGATCTCTAACGTGGTGCCGTAGTCGCGTCCAATGTTGATGCGCCGCAACTGGACCCTGTTATCGGAACCGACAACCGCAACCTGCGGCCCTTCGGCACGGAACAGCATGGCGTTCACAGGAACAGTTATCTTATTCACATTCGTGCCTATGGCAAAGTGCACTTCACCAAAGGAACCCGGCAACAGACGCCCGTCTTTGTTGGGTACGTCGACTTCTGTCAGCAGGGTCCGCGTGGCCGGATCAATGGCCTCGGCGGTGCGCGCCACTTTACCGACAAACTTTTGCCCGGGAAACTCTTGCAGTGTGACAACGGTCCGGGATCCCACCTTTATGCTTGGGGCGTACGCTTGTGGAACGCTGGTAAAAACCCGCAGCGGATCGACGCGCGCAATATCAAACAGTTCCCGGCCGGCCACGCCGGCGCCCGCATTGATGAGCGCGCCGGGATCGACATTGCGGCGCGTCAAGACTCCGGAGAATGGCGCGTATACGTCTTTGAATCCTTCAAGCTGTTCAAGACGACGCACATTAGCGTCAGCGGCGGCCAGGTTGGCCTGGGCCTGCTTGTATCCGCTTGCCTGCTGGTCGGCTTCCTGAGCTGAGACAGAGTCGCTTTTGCGCAGATTTTCCCAGCGGTCGGCGCTGATCTTCGCCAGCTCCATCTGCGCCAGAGTTTGCTGGCGCGCGGCTCGCATCTGGTTCAGTTCCTGATCAACCTCGGGCGCGTCGATCTTCGCCAGCAATTCTCCCTTTACCACTTTGCTGCCAATATCTTTGTACCAGCGAACCAGATACCCGCTGGTGCGAGCGTAAATCGGCGATTCCTCATAAGCCTGAAGCGAGCCAGGTAAGACAAACTCCTCGTCAGGCTTTTCTGATTGCGGATAAACCACCGCGACCGTGGGCACAGTCTCGCGCTCCGTCTCCTTGGCCAGGGCGCGGCTATGAGTCACGTGGTCCCACAGCGTAATACCTCCGGCAATCAACAGCAGCAACAGAAATACGCCCACAATCATCAAGGCTTTACGCGGTGGCGCAGGGGGAACTTCGGGCGGTTTCTGGATACCCACCCGTTGGTGGCGGGAGTGCTGCTGAATCTGCTCGATCTCCGCATCGCGCTGCGCCTGCGCTCCCGGAGTGTGACGCTCCTCGTTCAGTTGCGACGGCTGAACCTCGCGATGAACCTCGCGATTCTGCTCAGATCGCTGGGCCTCAGCCGGCATTGTTTTGAAATCGTTCTCTGCACTCATGCGTAACTCCGATTCTTCCGTAAAGACCAGTTATGCTTGTTCCTGCCGCGCCCGCTTAGCTTCCCGGCGGCTATGAAACATCGCGAATACACTCGGCACAAAGAACAAAGTTGCGACTGTGGCAAACAGCAGCCCGCCGATGACGGCCCGTCCCAGCGGAGCGTTTTGTTCGCCGCCTTCACCAAATCCGAGCGCCATCGGAACCATGCCGATGATCATAGCTAATGCTGTCATCAACACCGGACGCACACGCGTGTACCCCGCAGCCACGGCGGCTTGCACGGCGGGGATGCCTTCCTCCATTTGCTCACGCGCGAAACTGACCATCAGAATCGAGTTGGCGGTGGCAACGCCCATGCACATGACCGCGCCGGTCAACGACGGTACGCTCAACGTGGTGCGGGTCAGCAGCAGGAACCAGCAGATTCCCGCCAGCGCTCCCGGCAAGGCAGCAATAATTATGAACGGATCGAGCCAGGACTGGAAGTTAATCACGATCAGTAGATAGACGAGAAGAATGGCTCCTATAAGTCCCAGACCGAGACCGATGAATGAGGATCGCATAGTGACCACCTGCCCGCGCACCACGATGTGAGTGCCTCGTGGTAATTGGCTGTCGAATGTCTTGAGCACTTTGTCGGTGTCGGAAGCAACCGCGCCCAGATCGCGGTCCTGAGTGCTGGCGTAAACGTCGACGACCGGTTGCACGTTGTAGTGGTTTACCGTGGCTGCCCGCGCAGCCGGATAGGACTGCACCAGATTGCCCAGCAACTGTGCCCCCTGCTGCGAGTTAACCGGCACTGCCATGAGGTCCTGCAGGTCGGTCAAGCGATATTGCGGCGACTGCACCGCCATCTGATAGGTAACACCGTTGCGCGGATTCAGCCAGAAGTTCGGCGCGGTCTGGAAACTGCCGCTGAGCGAAACCAGCACACTCTGCGCCACATCGCGCGCCGTAAGCCCAACCTGCGTGACCCGGGTGCGGTCGATATCCAGATGCAGCGTGGGCGAGGAAAGCAACTGCTGAACGTGCACATCGGCAGCCCCGGGAATGTGGCGCATCTTGTTGGCAATCTGCTGCGCCAGTTGATAGCTGTTGGCCATATCCGTTCCGACGATCTGAACGTCGATGGGTGCGGGCAGGCCGAAGTTCAAAATCTGCGTGACAATATCGGCCGGCTGGAAGAAAAACTCGACTCCCGGGAAGCTTCGAGGCAGCGCCTCGCGCAAATGGCGTATATGGTTCGCGGTGGGATGGTGATGCGCGGGATCAAGCGCGATCAGAATCTCGGCATCGCTGGTGCCGATCGTGCCATTGGAGCTGTAAGACTGATTGATGCCGGAGTTCGGCAGGCCGATGTTATCGAGAATCGTCTGTAATTCACCGTTTGGAATTTCCTGGCGCAGTGCGGCCTCGATTTGGTCAACCAGCCGCGCCGTTTCTTCCACCCGCAACCCGGGGCGGGCGCGCACATGCAGGCGCAGCAGGCCTGCATCCACCTGGGGGAAGAAGTCCTGTCCCAGGAACACGAACAGCCCGAGGGAGAGCAGGCAAAACGCTAGGAAGCAGAGCACGAAGATGCCGCGATGCTCGAGAGTAGTTTCCAGCAATTGTTCGTAGCCGCGCCGGAAGTCTTCAAATTTACGCTCGAAGCCGCGTTGGAAACGTCCCAGGAACGACTTGGGCGTTTCGGAACGATGCTCGTGGCCTCGCATGATGAACATCACCAGCGTGGGGATAAGGGTTCGCGAGAGCAGGTAGCTGGCCAGCATGGCGAAGCTCACCGCCTCCGCCAGAGGCACGAACAGGAACTTGGCCACGCCGCTCAGAAAGAACATCGGCACGAACACGATACAAATACTCAAAGTTGAAACTAAGGCCGGCACCGCGATCTGCTGCGCGCCGTCGAGAATCGCCTGTTTCATCTCCTTGCCCATGGCAAGGTTGCGTTCAATGTTTTCGATTTCCACCGTGGCATCATCGACCAATATGCCGACCGCGAGCGCCAATCCTCCCAGCGTCATAATGTTAATGGTTTCGCCGATGGCGCCCAGCACAATGATCGAAACAAAAATCGAGAGCGGAATGGAAATCGAAATGACGATCGTAGGACGCCAGTCGCCAAGGAAGACCAGAATCATCACAGCGGTGAGAATCGCCGCAATCAATGCCTCGCGCACTACTCCGTTGATCGACGCCCGCACAAATAGGGATTGGTCAAAGAGCGAGGTGATCTTTAACTCGGGTGGCAGCGACTGTGCCGCTTGCGCAACAATATTCTTGATGCCAGCGACAATCTGCAGGGTAGAAGCGTTGCCGTTCTTGTAAATGGACATCAGCGCGCCGCGATTACCATCCTGGCGCACGATATTCGTCTGCGGAGCGAAGCCGTCGCGGATATGCGCGACATCCCGCATGTAAAGCGTGGAACGGTTGCTGGTCTTGACCGGCAGGTCATTCAGTTCCGCGATAGTCTGCGGCGTTCCATTCATCTCTACGTTGTATTCCAGCGGACCGAACTTGACCGAACCGCTGGGGAGAATCAGGTTCTGGGCGTTGACCGCATTCACAATGTCGGTGGGAGCGAGCCCATAAGCCTGAAGTTTCGGCAGATCCAGATCCACCTGAATTTGGCGAATCTTGCCTCCGTATGGATAGGGCGTGGCGGCGCCCGGCACCGTGGCCAAAAAGTTCCGCAGAAAGTTTTGGCCGAGATCGAACAGTTGCTGCTCGGGCAGGGTCTTGCTGCTCAGCCCAAGCTGAATGATAGGAGTGGTAGAGGCGCTATAAGAAATAATCAGCGGTGGCGTTGTGCCGGGCGGCAAACCGCGCACGGTAGTTTGCGCAATCGCAGTGATCTGGGCGACAGCCCCCTGAACGTTCGTGCCCGGACGGAAAAAAACCTTGATCACGCCCAGGCCGTTTACCGACTGAGACTCCATGTGCTCGATATCGTTGACGGTGGTGGTGATGCCCCGCTCGGAATTGGACACGATACGGTCCGCCATGTCCTGCGGCGACATTCCCGTGTAAAACCAAACTACCGAGACTACCGGAATATCGATGTTCGGGAAGATATCCGTGGGGGTACGCAGAATCGTAATCGGCGTGAGAAGAACGATGACCAGCGCCATCACCACGAATGTGTAAGGACGCCTCAGAGCTAACGCAACAATCCACATCGGTTAGGCCACCACTCCCGGGTTCGAATAAAAGCAAAATTTCGCTGCCGCAACGCGAACTGGAACCCGCGGATTTTAATTTAGATTCGATACTGATCGTATTGGATTCTAAATTCACCCCCATTATATGGTAGGGTTAAGGCCATGCGCCAGAAGTCTGCGGCTGATAACGACCATGGCGGGCGCAACTCCCGCGCCCCGGGACGCCCGCGCAGTGAGCAGGCGCGTCTGGCCATTCTGCGCAGTACGCTGAAAATTCTGGGGAGACACGGTTTTTCCGATCTGACGATCGAAGACGTCGCGGCTCATGCCGGCGTTGGCAAGGCCACGGTTTACCGCTGGTGGCCCAACAAAGCCGCTCTTATCGCAGACGCATTCGCCAGCAGCACAACTCGTGCCTTGCACTTTCCGGATACCGGTTCCGTGTGTTCCGACATGAGTCAGCAAATGCGGCAACTGGTCAAAATTTTTCGCAGCCGGCGCGGGCGAATCGTTTCCGCCATCCTTGGCGGAGGACAAAGCGATGGAGATCTGATCGCTGCTTTCCGGGAACGCTTCCTGTTTCCGCGGCGACTGGAAGCATACGCCACGCTTCGTCGCGGCATTCGCCGCGGCGAACTGCGCAAGGACGTAGACATGGATTTGCTTCTTGATTCGCTCTATGGACCCATTTACATGCGATTCCTTATCCGGCATGCCAGGCTGACGCCCGACTTTATCGACCGTCTTTGCGAACTGGTGCTAGGCGGGGCGCGTCCTCACCGGAAACGTCGGGGACACCGATCGCATTAATTTGTCGATCAGGTTGAACTATTGCGGAATCCATCTTGCGTGGGTAGTGAAAAGGCCATCCACAACGCAGATCTGGTAGGCAATGAAAAGGCCGAAGCCAAGGCTCAGCAGGCCTGAAGCGAACGCGAGCCGGCGGGAGAATTTCTGCCGGCCCCTGCCCACCATTGTGAACGCGGATGCGATGCTCATTGTGATCAGCATCATGCCGGCGATCGTGCCAACACCAAAGATTAAAAGATAAGCGATAGCCCAACGATAATTTCGGATCGTAGTCAAAACCAGCAATGCCACCGCCGCTGAACCCGCAAGTCCGTGAACCACGCCCACCACGAACGGTCGAAGATACTGATACAAGCCAGCCTTGCCAAATATCTGGTCCATCCAGGCGAGCGGCGTGCGAGAGCCATCCTCGGTCAGGTGAACATGCGGGTGACTGTGAGTGAAATTTCCGTGGCTGTGGGAATGAGAGTGGACTATCGCCTCTTCGCCGGACGATTCAATTAATCCAGCTGGCATCGAGCGCAGAAAACCGGATACGTTCATCAGGCCCAGGATGATCAGCATCACTGCGACGGAGAGTTCCATGCTCAATCCAACACGAACTGGAATCACAAGATTAAAGAGAATGATTCCAGTGCCAACCACCAAGATGGTAAGGGTATGGCCCACTCCCCAAAATGCTCCAATCAGGGTGGCACGGGCCTTGTTTCGCTGATTGCTGACAATAGTTGTGACCGCGATGACGTGGTCGGGATCCGTAGCGTGGCGCATCCCCAGAAAAAACCCGACGGCGAGAATAGAGAGAAATTCGATCATGCTTTCCAGGTGAGTTGCACCACATTCGATGAGTAATGGCGGAGGGAGAGGGATTCGAACCCCCGGTACCCTTTCAGGTACAGCGGTTTTCAAGACCGCCTGTTTCAACCACTCACACATCCCTCCGCGCGAGCAGGCAGCGGATTGTCGCCGTCTCCGGCTAGTTTACAACAGGTTTCACGTGAACGAAGAGAATGCGCAGGCTTTGGTAACGCGATGCCAAACGCGAAAGGCGCCCATGCGATCTTGCGAACCAGGGCCTTAGTGAAATGACCTTACGGATCGGTTTCGCAACTCCCTATTTAAGGCCGAATGCGCGGGAATGAAACTCCATGACCTCGGTGAAGTGCGCCAGAAAATAAGACAAGCTGTGGTCGCCGGGATAAAGGTGATACTCGTGCTTTACATTCTCCTTTTGTAACTGCTCGTGCAGCGCGGCGGCGCCTTTCTCGAAGCCATAATTATCATCCTGGCCGCAATTGAAATAAATGGATAGGCGTCGAAGTGCGTTCTGGTTTCTGTTCGCCAGATCGAAAGGACTATTGTTCTTCCAATGCTGAACCGCGATTGGGCTGCCGAAGACTGTCGCCAGCACCTTTCCCAGCGGAGCGCCGGAGCGGTCCACCGTATTAAGCTCTTGCGGGGATTCGGTAATTAACGCGGCGCTTTGCGCGCTGACTGCGGAAAACATTTCAGAATGAGAAAAAGCGAAACGCAGCGCACCATACCCACCCATTGAGATTCCGCTGATGGCCCGCTCAGATCTGCTCTTCTTTATGCGGTACTTGTTTTCGATCAGGGGGATGAACTCTTGCTGGAAAAAATCGCCGTAGCGCACGCGGCCGTCGGCAGAATTGATGTAGAACGTTTGCCCGCCCTCGGGAGCGGCAATGAGAAAGTCCCCGATTTTGTGCTGCTGCCGGAGATCGTCGAGCAGAGTCCATCCGCCAGTGTTAAAAAGAGTTCTCTCGTTGTCCCCGAGGCCGTGCAAAAAATAAAGCACTGGATAGGCTTGAACGGGATGCTTCATTGCGCCAGCATCATAGCCTGCGGGCAGGTAAACACAGTAGTGAACAGAGTGTTTCAGGATTCGGCTGTTCAGCGCGTTGCAGTCAATTCGACTTTGAGCGTGGATGGGAAATGAAAATGCGACCGCCGCGAAGAGCAAGGAAATTCTGAGACGGCCACCCATCTGTTTCAGTTTACTCGTAGCGTAAGGCCTGTACGGGATCGAGACGGGCGGCGCGTCCCGCCGGGTAAAGGCCCGCCGCAAGGCTCACGAGGAAAGAAAAGAGGACGGCGAATGCCACCAACCACCAAGGAACCGACCAGAAATGCTCTGGCGGAAAAGACTGACGCTTCAGATAAACATTCGTTCCCAGATTGATGATTTGTCCGATCGCCCATCCCAGCGCGACTCCGACGATGCCGCCGAGAATCCCCATCGCCCCTGCCTCGGCGAAGAACAGTTTCTTCACATCCCCGTCGCTGGCTCCAATGGCCTTCATAATGCCGATTTCGCGGCGGCGCTCGAGGATGGCCATCACCAGCGTGTTTACGATTCCGATGAAAGCGACCGCCAGAGCGAGGCTGCCGAAGATTCCCAGAAACACGTCCAGCACCTTGAAAAACTGCTGGATGCTGCGGCTGGCATCGAGGATCGAAAAGGTATTGAATCCCATCTTTTTGATGGCATCTTCCACGGCTTGAATCTTGCCGGGGTTCTTCACTCGGACACTCACCGAGGAATAAACCGGCTGGCCGCCGGCCGAGCGAGAAATCTCTCGCAGATCGGTAGGCTGCATTACGTGCAGGCTCTCGGCTAGTTTGAGCGGAAGAAAAACTCGCGCACGGGTGGGGCCGCGCATGCTCTCGGGATCGAGATCGGCCACGCCGACAATCTTCAGTTTCTGCTCACGCGAAATGACGGAATAGGCGGCCCCGGCCAGACCTTCGCTGCGCAGGTTCGATGCATTTTCAGGCGCAGTCTTCACGGCCGTGCCCTGTCCCTCTCGTTGGGCATAACGCATCGTCAATTCCTTGTAACGGAGCGGCCAATTCCGCGACCTTGGTTTCGTCGAGTCCGGGCTTCGGAGTTCTTCCCAGAAGTTCTTCGGCGAAGGTCTTTTGCAGGATCGCTTCGGGCGCTACGTCCGACGAGAAGAAATGTCCCTGCACTCCTTCGAATGCGTCGTTCGATTTAGCGGACGCAGGCAGTGCCGCGACCGTCGTCAAATGAGGTTTGTCTTCGTAACGCAGTTCAGTAATGAAGCGAATGTCGGGATATGCCTCAACCACATTCGGCAGACGTTCGATCTCAGTACGCGTGGGCTCATCCAGGATGCGGCTCTCGCCGGGTGCTGGACCCGAGCGCTCTTCTTCGCGATTGAAGTTGCGCAGGTCGCGACGGGAAGTGACAACGACTGTATCGAACAAACCAGACTTCATCAAACGGCGCGACGCCAGCTGTTGCAGCCCGATGCCCAAAGAGAGCATTGCCACCAGCGATGCCACGCCCACGGAGATGCCGATGGTGGTCAGCGAATTTCGCAGAAGAGATTCGCGTAGATTGCGCACAGCGAGCTCCGTCAAATCGGGAAGCTTCATCGCAGTACTCCATCTGTTCCTGCGGGGGCCACGCCATTCGAGGCGGGCACGGCGGAGCTCGATTCATCGCCCACCAGCTTGCCATCCGCCAGGAAGATGAGGCGTTGCGCGTAACGCTCCGCCAAGGCGCGTTCGTGCGTCACCATGATGACCGTCATTCCTAACTGCTGGTTGAATTCGCGAACCATGTTCATAATCTCGGTTCCGGTGTGGCTGT
>WNFC01009560.1_pt1 | contig 13156 bp, 13 predicted proteins | sample 5400541 | NCBI WGS metagenome assembly WNFC01 (sample SAMN13153342, study PRJNA577476) | soil metagenome | isolation source: 120 cm saprolite under Douglas fir tree site 2 hole 2 replicate 1 | place: USA:California | collected 2015-04-18
CTCCGAAGGCTTTCGAAATTCCCTGAGCGTTGATAATCGGCGGCAACGACTTGCAGTCTCCTTAAGGGGCCTAGCTTGAGATTATCAGGAAGTGCGGCCGGGACGCTGCAAACGTCGGGGAGGGCTTGCTGCTTCTCCCTCTTCGGAAGATTTTACTCTGCCAGTTTCATCATAGCTTCAATTTGAGCCTACGTTAAAACGTCGGTCCAGCTTCTATGGTCTGGTCGCACTTTCCACCGACGGTTTGTGTATTCAGAAACTGCGGCCAGGTTTTTCCAGTGGGCGGGTTCAGCAGTACTGGCGGATTGGTCACGAAATCAAAGAACTCACTCATGTCACGCGTGGGATCCTGCCAGTAGGTATCCCGGGCAGTGAGTGGTGGTATGTTAAACGTCTTCTCGATAAAGGCCAGGATCGCGGTGTAGTCGCGCGGTATGTGCGATACAAAGTGAGGCTGTATGTGCGATACAAAGTGAGGCTTCGCATACGGGGAAATCACAATAACCGGGACACGGAACCCGGTCAGATCAAATGCTCCGCCAAGCTTTCCCGTGGTGCAGTAGCCTGAAGAACCGTTGTTCGGATCGGGGCATTGTCCTGGTCCATATTGATCGGGCATTGGGACCATGAACGGCGGCACGTGATCATATAAGCCGCCACCTTCGTCGTAGCTCAGAATGAAGACCGAATCCTGCCAGGCGTCGCTTTGCATGAGCGCCTGAATAATGTTCTGCACATACTGGGCACCGGTTTGGATGTTGTTGTCAGGATGCTCGTCCAGTCCGCTGCTGCCCGAGGCACTATCAATGAAGATCACCTGAGGAAGGGTTTTGTCCGGATCGCAGGAGCCGCCGCACGTGCCCTGCAAGACAGACAAGAGCGAGCTGACGGGATAAGTCTTGGGCCCAATCTTGGGATCGTTGAAATCGAGAAAGTTCGCCAGGAAAATCCCATCTTTGTAGAAGTACTGCCAACTGACGTTGGCATCGTTCATGGCGCGGAAGATTGTCTTGGCCTTGTACAGGGGATGGTTGGCGTCAAAGTCAGGATACTCGTGGCCAAACGAGGTGCCCGCCATCAAGTACATGCGGTTCGGCACGGTGTTGGCCAGGACCGGAGAGTGCCAGGAGTCGCTGGTCGCAAAGAATGTGGCCAGGTCGTAATAGTAGGGCAGGTCCGTCTGATCGTAGTACCCCATGGCCCGAGTGCCGTCGGGGTCGTTGGTTTGCGGGACGTCATTAGCTGTGTCGAGAAAGCCCTGCATGAAGAAGTCGCTGGCGGTATACGTGCCGGTCTTGGGCCACACCGGCCACGCTGGATCGCCTCCATTCAGCGACACGTCGTGATGGCTTTCATCCCACGCCGGCGACAGATTCTCGGTGCAAACGGTGGCCTCATGAAATGGTTTGACCTTAGCCGGAGGCGTCGTATTGTTATTGGTCAGCGTGACGTTGGGATCGAAGGTATTAATCGTTGGGGGATTGAGAATCCCAAACTCCTGAAGCCGGGTTGGCTGATACCCCGCCAGTTGTCCGAGGTACATATCAAAGGAGCGATTCTCCTGCAGCAGAAAGAAGATGTGCTTAATCACTCCCGTGCTAGCGGAGTTGACCGTCACCGTGGCGGATTGCTTTATGGTGCTGCCATCTGCTGCTGTGGCGGTTGCGGTGTAGGTTGTGGTCGTCGAGGGGCTAACGTTGGCGGTGCCTTGCGGCAGTGCGCACGCAGTGCACACACCGTTATCGATGGAAAGCGCCGTTGCCGCGCCACCCGTCACTTGCCAGGTCAACGTCGCCTGCTGCCCCGCCGTAATCGTGCTGGGCGAGGCGGTCAAGCTCAACACGAAGGGGACCTGCACGGTAAGGTTCTGAGTCGCAGTACCTCCTGTGCCGGACGCTGAGATGGTGAAGGTAGTGGTGGCGCTCACCGGAACGACGGAAGAGCCTGACGTCGGCAGCGGGCCAGTGCCTTCTGCTTGTGGGATCGGCGGCGAAATCGTTACCGATGTCGCGTTAGTGGTGGCCCATGTGAGCGTAGTCGTCTGTCCGGCATTCACCGCCGTCGGATTCGCGGTGAACTGCGTGATCTGCGGTGGTACGGCCTGTGCCACCTGCACGGTAGCAGTTTGAGGCTGAGTGCTGCCACCAGCGCCGGAGGCGACCGCCGTATAGGTTGTCGTTTGTGTGGGTTTATCAGTGACACTACCAGAGAGCTGCCCATTGGTTTGCAGCGTGCGTGAGCTTGATCCAGCTGAGGCCGTTATCGTGACGGATGTAGCATTGGTGGACGTCCACTTCAACGTGACGCTCTGCCCGGCCGGGATTGTATTCGTGCTTGCGGAGAACACGAGGCTCGGCGTACCGGAAGTTGTGCCCGTGCCGCCGCCGCACCCGGAAAGGCCCAAAAGTGCAGACAGTACTACTACAAAGCAAATGCTGCGAAGGGGGTTGTAATTCATCCGGTTCTGGCCCTGTTCGGGATCTCTGGTGCCAAAGTTCAGATGCTTTGCTGAGGGCCAGAGTTGCCGGGATGGTGGGCGAGGAGGAACGCTTCAACACCGCAGGAAAGGCGGACGCAGGATTTATGAGGCCCGCTCCTCGCGCCTTCGGAGCGTAAGTCTGCGACGCTTGCGAATCAGGTGAGAATGACAAGATGACGACTGAACCTCCGCGAAGCGCATTACTTGTTACATCCGGGTGTCCGTATGTTGACATCGTGTCGTGTCGTCGACCGATTCAGATCGTCTCCTAATGTCTTGGTGGCCCTTGAACATTCGCTGGCAACGCCTTGCCATCGATTTTTTCTGGTATTTCGATTGCATGAATGGACCATGAGGTCGCGACTCTTCGGCTTTGCCCGCGGCGTGATACTTAGTTGTTCCACAATTCGAATCGAGCCTAGCGATTGATTCATCGAAAAGAAAGTAGCACTATTGCATACAACGAATATTTTGGAGAACAAATATGAATACAGCAATTGGAAGTCTGCCTGCCGCTGCTAGTGGAACTGTCTCACTGGGTGGTGAACTCACGGTTCACCGTCTTGGTTTCGGAGCCATGCGTATTACCGGTGACGGAATCTGGGGGCCGCCCAAGGATCCCGCTGCAGCGCTTGCCGTCCTTCGCCGCGCTGTGGAGCTGGGGGTCAACTTCATAGACACCGCGGACTCGTATGGTCCGAACGTCAGCGAAGAATTGCTCGCCAAAGCACTGGCACCGTACCCTAAGGACCTTGTGATCGCGACCAAGGGTGGATGGAATCGCCCCGGGCCGAACCAATGGACCCACGATGCCAGTCCGGAGCATCTGCGTAAGGCGGTCGAAGGCAGCCTGAAGAGACTGCGCCTGGATCGCATCGACGTCTACCAGTTGCACGCTCCCGACCCCGTAATACCTTTCGATGTGTCAATTGAGACGCTGGCCGAGCTGCGCGAGCAGGGAAAGATTCGTTTGATCGGACTGTCTAATGTGACTCGAGAGCACATCGAGCGCGCGCAGAAGATCGTCCCCATTGCCTCGGTGCAAAATCGGTACAGCTTTGCCGACCGCGAGTGGGACTACGTCGTGGACTATTGCGAGCGGAATGGAATTGCCTTCATTCCGTGGTTTCCGCTGGGGGCTGGAACAGTGGCCGGCAGGCTGCTGGAGAGGATCGCGAAGGCTAACAATAAGACTCCCAAACAGGTTGCATTGGCCTGGTTGCTGAAGCGTTCCCCGGTCATGCTGCCGATTCCTGGTACCTCGTCGATTGAACATCTTGAGGAAAATGTAGAGGCGGCGTCTTTGCGGTTGAAGGACGAAGACTACTTGCAACTCACCGGTATTGCTGAAACGGCGAGCTGAAGTACCACTGGGTGTGGGTAGATCGACCGAAAGGGCTTTCGCGGGCGCTGGAGAAGAACTAAACTTACGCAAAAGGAGAACCTCAATGCCATACGTTAATGTCGGCAAGGAAAACTCCGGGAACATCGACCTCTACTACGAGGACCACGGCTCGGGTAAGCCCGTTGTTCTAATCCACGGATATCCGCTGAGCGGCACTTCCTGGGAGAAGCAGGTCCCAGTTCTTTTGGACGCGGGTTTCCGCGTTATCACCTATGACCGTAGAGGGTTCGGCAAGTCCAGCCAACCAACTACGGGCTACAACTACGACACGTTTGCGGAGGATCTGCACAAGCTTGTGACGCACCTCAAACTGCGTGATTTCGCGCTGGTCGGTTTTTCCATGGGTGGCGGTGAAGTGGCGCGTTACTTAGGGAAATACGGATCAAAGGACGTGAGCAAGGCGGTAATCATCTCGGGGGTTCCGCCGTTTCTACTGAAGACGCCGGACAATCCTGAGGGCGTGGACGGCAGTGTCTTCGCGGGAATCCAGAAAGCCGTCGCCGCGGACCGGTATGTGTTTTTCACTGAGTTTTTCAGGAATTTTTACAACACCGATCTGCTGTTGGGTAAGCGCGTTAGTGAAGAAGCTGTCCGGGCGAGCTGGAATCTCGCAGCTGGCGCCTCGGCGACGGCGTCGCTCGCTTGCGTGCCAACGTGGCACGAGGACTTTCGCAAGGATGTGGATCGCATCGATGTGCCTACGCTGGTCATTCATGGCGACGCGGACCGCATTCTGCCTATCAGTGCTTCGGGGGCACGCACCGCGAAGCTGATCAAGGGCGCTCGCCAGCTGGTTGTGAAGGATGGTCCGCACTGCATCACCTGGACACATGCGGACGAAGTGAACCTTGAGCTGGCGAACTTCCTCGGGGAAGGCATCTCGAAGCGCGCCGTCTCAGCTTCCAAAAACAAAGCCGTTGCCTGACCGAATAATTCTTGGAGCGCCGCTTCACGGACGGCGACGTCTCAGCCGATGGTCCACAGGGGAGCTCCGCTCAACTCCACCTTTGTCGTGAAGGAGCGGCTCGGATAAATCAGTCTCGCATAGAACGAAGTGGACCTTAACCCTCGCTATTTGGCTGTTTTGGAAGGAACCGAATTGGCAGGCGCTGACCACGGGCGGCTTACGGGCTGCACTGCGCCCCCAATCGGCGAGGTCGGCGATGCTACCGCTGCTTTGCGCATGAAGTGGCGCACCGTCACATCCTCTCCTATGTTGGCGACTTCATTCTTGCTGACCGGAAGGCCATGGGGTGCGGGTTTGGACGTGAAATAGCGCACCGTCACATCTTCTTTGATGTAATCGACTTCATTCTCCCCGACCCGAACCCGCCGGACCGCGTTCTTGTCAGCCCTCGCGGCTGCCGGCCGAACTGGCGCAGACTGCAGCTCGGACGTGCCTTTCGCTGGCACGGCCGTCGCAGGCGGTGAGGGCGCCCGCCGCTCGGTTGCAGTCGATCTTTGAAGCGCTGAAGATCCCGACGGCAAGGCCTGACGGCGATGGCTGTACGCAATCCAGCAAGTCAGCACGAGCACAGTTACAACTGCTCCCAAGGGCATGTTCCACCGGCGGTTGTACCATGAAACGCTCTTCCCTAGCCGCGTAATCATTGTCGCCGGCACGTCGGGCTGCCTGATACATCCACCATGGTTGAGAAGATTTTCCCCTTGAGGTGCAATCTGCTCAATGGCATGCAAAGTGGTGGGCAGTTTTGCTGCCACAGTCTTTTTCTGTTCAAGGTGCGCCGCGTGGGACATCGCTTCTCCAACCAGTCCCGCCATCAATCGGTAGGTGCGCACCTCCCGGTCCTGGAAGGCGTGCGCTTCGCTGAAGAAAATCTCCAGCACTCCGGCCACGGCGTGATCGTGACAAATCAGCAAGATCAGGAGGGATTTGGCGCCGAACTGCCGACAAATCGCTGCTTCAATCCGTGCGTCTGTCTCGGCGTTCTCGACCCGGAGAATCTCCCAGTTCGTCTTACTGTCGGCTGCAACAACCAGCCTTGCCGTCACACTGCGTCCGATATAAGTGGCGGCACTTCCACTCCCCGCGCGGTAGACCAGTTGATCTCCTTTCAGCAGACCGATGGCGACTCCAGTGGCGTTCGCAACGTTTTGCGCGCGGTCGACGATCAGATGTAGAGCCCCATCCACGTCGAGGTCGCCCCGGCTGATCAACCGTTGGAGTTCGACAATGGCAGAGAGTGACTGACTATCCATCTGACTCTGCTGCACCGCATATGCGTTGGCCAAGAACTTTTGGAAGGACTCGCGATCGAGGGTGGAGAAGTTACTCATATCGGGTGCGGCGATTCTGCTGCGGCACTGCCGGGTGGCTTTGGCTGGCGAGCGGGCCGAGCCAATTCGCGGCCGGCAGGCGCAGTCTCTCATCGAGCCAATGCACTGTCAATAGGGACAAGTACGGATGTCCCGCTCCTCAATCCCAACCAGCCAGGAGGCGCTGTCCGACTCTTTTTCAGAGTGCCCCGCATTTGCGCGGCACAGTATTTACGAGCGAGACTAAAGCGCCCGGCGGGAAATGATGGCAACTCCTCCCCCAAGAACAGCAACAATCAAACCCTTGGTACGCCAACGTACCGACGACGTATCGACAAAGAACGGACCAGCGAGATTCACCGCCTTGGTGATCGCCAGGCAAGCTCCTAAAGGCTGACGATGGCAACGCCGGCCGGAGCGAATGCTTGATTACACGAGTCCCCGTCGCGCTTCCCGCAATCCTTCCTCCGCAAATATACAGCCGCTGCCCAGTCGGCAACGCAAATGGAACTGTCACTCTCCGCCTGACCACCCGACAAAACCTCAAGGCTGGAATTGGAAGTGTTTCTTTTTATTCCCAACCTGTCTCTGAGAACAGAAGGAGTCGGTATAACCACTAGGAATAGGTCTCGTGCGAAAAGTCATTGGACAAGCCGGCAGAGTCGGTGCAGATTCGTTGAACACCCGTGGATCCGTTGGAGCCACTCAGAGCCAGAGACGCAGTTCGATCTTGCAGAGACCCGACAGGACCGAGACTATTGAGTCGGCTCTGTAAAGGAAGTGCTTCATCTTTGGAATTAACCAGCCAGGAGTGCTGACATGAGCGCACACCTTTCAGTCGATCAGCCAACACCTCTTCATTTTTGCGAACCGTACGTGAAACCAGAGATCGCGGCAAAATTTCTAAACCTAAGCCGGAAACACGTCCTCCGCCTTGCCCGCGAAAACGTCCTTCCCTCCCACAACGTCAGCCGGGAAAACGGTAAACGCCAGCACAAACGCTTTCTGATTTCTGAGCTAGACGTCTGAATGCGTTCTCAGCTAAATTCAGGACGCCATCCGTCCCGCAGATAAGGAAGGAATCATGCCTTTGAAGCGGAAACGGTACCAAGCCGGTTCGTTGCACCGGAAGAAGCGATCGAGAGATTCTGACGTGTGGGTCCTGCGGTATCGAGAACCGCAGCAAGATGGAACGACTGCACATCGCAGCATCATCGTTGGAACGCTCGATCAATACTCGACGAAGGCGAAAGGACAGAAGGCGGCCGAAGCTCTTCGTCTATCCCTTAACAGCGACTACGTGCCAACAATCAGCACGACCTTCGGCACGCTTGTCGACCGCTACATGCTTGAGGCAATGCCCGACCGATACTCCACTAGCCAGAGCTACAAGTCCTACCTCAACGGTCACATCAGGCCGAAATGGGGCGAGTACGATCTGGCCAATTTGGGGCGGAATCCGTTGTTAGTTGAGAAATGGCTTAGGGAGTTGCCTAAAGCACCGAAGACGAAAGCTCACATCAAGGGGCTCATGCACCGCCTCTACGAGTACGCGATGAAGTGGCGCATGATGTCCATTCAACGAAACCCAATGGAATTGGTCGAAGTAAAGGGTGTCTCGAAACGAATGCGTAAGCCGAGAGTGCTGACGGTTAGCAATACCATTTGCTACTACCGTTGATCCCTGAGCCTTATCGCACAATGGTCGTTCTCGCCCAGTGCATCGGCCTGAGAATTAGCGAAATTCTCGGATTGCAGTGGCGTGATATCGACTTCAATTCACTCGTCCTTCGGGCACAGCGCGGAGTAGTTCAGGGTCGTGTGGATCGCGTTAAGAGCGAATATTCAGAGGATCACGTACCACTCGATCCTGCCGTTGTACAACTCCTGCAGGTATGGCGGCGGACCTGTCCTGCTACTTCCGAGGGCTGGTTGTTCCCAAATCCGACGACAGCTAAACCGTATCACGCCAGCGAGATCTGCAAGAACTACCTCAGACCTGCTGGAGAAAAACTCGGAATCGGGAAGATCGGATGGCACACTTTCCGCCATACCTATCGCACCCTTCTCGACGAAACTGGGGCACCCATGAAAGTGCAGCAGGAGTTGATGCGGCATGCAAACATTCAGACCACCATGAACGTGTACGGATCTGCAATGTTGGAGAGCAAACGAACAGCAAATAGCAAGATCGTGCGGATGGTGTTAGTGCCGCCGATAAAACGGGAAAAATGGAAAGGGCCGCGCGCCCGCGGCCCTTTAACGTTCCCTATTGTTCCCCCGTCGTTCGGGGCAGTTGCTCGTAACCTCTTGAATCTTTTGGTTGCGGGGGGTGGATTTGAACCACCGACCTTTGGGTTATGAGCCCACAGGGAATAGGAATTACAACAACTTACAAGACGCGGGTGGCCCTCGAAAACCCTTGTAAGAAACGTCAAGGAATCGTTATTGGACAGCTAAAGGACAGCGAATGAGCGCCGTGTTTGCGTGATGGTCGCGCGACAGCTTTGGCAGAGATCGCAAATCTGCACCTCGAGAGACTCCACGACTCTGATGACCGAACAGAAGACCGAACATGTGACTCGCCGTCAGCCGGCCCTGTTCCATGGACGTGCTTGCGAGTGCTGGAAAGCCGATGACGTCGCCGGCAGCATAGATGTGAGGAACCTCAGTCTGAAAGTATTCATTCACTTTCAGCCTGCCACGCGAGCCAACCGTCACTCCAGCCGCTTCAAGGTTGAGCTGATCACCATTCGCTTGTCGGCCTACGGCATAGATAAGGGCATCACTTTTCGTGCCTCGGATGAGTACCGAGAAGCTCCCAACCTTCAACGGCGGCGTGTTGCTTTGATGCCTCCCGCGATTTTCGCGAGCGCACGAGTGTAGCCTGCGATGGTTTCTGGAACGGCCTGGTTATAGACGAACTGCCCTTCGCGCCGGCAGGTGATCAGTTTTGCCTCGCTGAGAACCTTGAGATGGTGAGAGACAGTCGCAGGAGTGACGCCGCGCATCGAGACGATCTCGCCACAGTTCATGTGGTCGGTTGCCGAGATAGCCTCGAAGATTCTAAGGCGGGTCTTGTCAGCCAGCGCTTTCGATATTTTCTCCACCTCAGAGCGGTTCATGGTCCATCTAGAGTGTAGCGAAGTCGCTCGCCCTGCCGCCATAGGGCAAAAACGCTACCCGACAAGGATTCTATAAAACCTGCATCCGAACACTTCGATACTCATCTAACTGTCTAAGTCCGACTGAGACACGGGCGACACGCAGGTTGCTTCTGAGACTCAGTCAGACAATTCCGCAAAAACCAGGAGAATGATATGAAGAGGCTCGAAGGAAAAGTGGCGGTGGTGACCGGCGGGAACAGCGGCATCGGACTGGCGACGGCCAAGCGCTTGCAGGAAGAAGGCGCGAGAGTAGCCATCTTGGGCCGAAGCAGAAAGACGCTGGATGAAGCGGTGAAAACCATCGGAAACGGCGTGGTGGCGGTGCAGGGAGACGTCGCTAAACTCGCGGACTTGGACAAACTGTACGCCGAGGTTTCGCGGAAGCTGGGCAAAATTGATGTCTTGTTCGTGAACGCCGGGGTGGCGAAGTTTGCGCCCTTTGCCGAGACTTCGGAAAGCATCTACGACGAAAATTTCGATATTAATATCAAAGGAGCGTACTTCACGATCCAGAAAGCCCTCCCGCTGCTGAATGATGGCGCGTCGATCATTTTGAATACCAGCGTTGCGGGCCAAACAGGTACCGCGGGGGCGAGCGCATATTCGGCGACCAAAGCAGCGCTGCGTTCTTTGGCGCGAACCACAGCCGCGGAGCTGGCGGTGCGCGGCATCCGCGTCAACACGGTCGCGCCCGGGCCGATCGTTACGCCGATCTTTGGGAGAACCGGTCTGCCAAAGGAGGCCGTGGATGAATTTGCGAAAGAGATCATTGCGCAGGTTCCAATGAAACGCTTTGGGCAGCCTGAAGAAGTCGCTGGGGCCGTAGCATTTTTGGCCTCGCAAGATGCGTCCTACATCACCGGTGTGGAAATCAACGTCGACGGCGGACTCGGACAAATCTGAATGGGTCCCGCGGTTGGCCAGGGGGCGGATCGGGGTCCGCCCTTTTCTAGTTTAGAGTGGGCTGCGCCATTTAAGTTTGCGGAGGGATCGACTCGTTCCAACGACGAGTAACTGGCAATCCACGCCCTTGTGGAAGTCTGAGTGGTGAAGTCTGAGAACGGCATTCAGGAAACAGAAGGTTCTGTAAACAGGCGAACGCCACTACCTTTCGGCAGTGGCGTTCATGGTTGCGGGGGGGCGGATTTGAACCGCCGACCTTTGGGTTATGCGATCTGACTCACCTTTCGATGAGATTCTTCGCCCCACTGCAGATCGTCCTTGAAGAAAATTAGCGGAATAGCTTTGCCCGGTCTGCCGTCCGATCCAAAAACTGCTCCCGATTGATGCCCCCGGCAGCGGCAGATTTCGCCCTAGCGGTTACCTGCACAGCGAGCAGCCTCACCTCTTCCATCAGGGGCTCGAGCACTTCCTTCGAAGGCCGGGCTTCTTCCAACACTTGGCGGCAGTCTTCGCAGGTTGCGATATGGTTCTTCTCGCTTTCAGAGAGAGCAGTTCCGGACGAATACGCCTCCAATCGGTCGACCGGGAGGCACTCAGGTGTCGGATATTTGGATTCCTTCAAACGCTTGGAATAGCTCTCCAACAGCTCACGCGGGGATATCCCCAATCGCGCGGCCCGCGTTTCTGCTGCCTGCAAATAAAGAGGCTTGGCGCCGGCCCTCAGTCCCTCACCGGGACCATAGAGCCGCTCGACATCTTCCTTTGCGACTGGGTTGAGTAGCGACTGAAGCAGATTTCCTTTGGCCATCTTTCTGTCCCTCTATAGATCAATACCCCCAAAGCGGCTGTATCAGCAGGTTCAGCAAGTCTCGGCTTTCCTCATCGAGTTGTACCAGAAGCTCACTCATGAGCTGTTGCGCTCTTACCAGGTTTTCTGGCGTCTCTGGCGAGACCCGCAAGTTTTCGATGACCGATTCCTCGACTGATTCGACAACCGCTGCCGCACCCAATGCTCTTGCCGCATCTCGGGCCGCGTTTCTGGAGATCGCCTTCAGGTAGAGTAGGAACGCATCCGGATCCTTTAGCTGGCCGAAGTCGCAGTAGCGGACGACCCGTTGAAATACTTCTTGAGCGACATCGCGCGCGATATCCAGTTGGCCTCGCAGAATGCGATTCGCTGTACTAAGCGCAGTAGCCCAGGAGCAGTCAAAGAGCGTCCGCCAAGCACCCTCGTCTTTACGATCAGCGGCCAACTGCGCTAGGGCCTCGCCTAATCGTTCCCGAATCTGTGGCTCCATAGTCCTAAGGCTCCGGCAGGAGCTTGACCGCCCGCAACACGGCCTGCTTTGGATTTACGTACGCCATCTCTGCCTCGAGGGAAATATCCTCCGGCTGTTGTGACTTGCGTCGTTCGATACGCTTCAAGCGCGCCTCCAAGGCTTGTCGTACCAATTTCCAGATGCCGCTCACCGCTTGGCTAACCAGTTCGTCAGTGTCCTCGCTCTCGCCAAAACGACTCACGACTTCTTTGCGCACATACTCCTCGAATGTACCTTCCGTCCAACGCCATCGCCTGGCCCGCAAATCTTTCTCAGCCCTTACCAGCCGCTCGTCCACGTGACCGGCTGCTTGTGCAGCCTCGCTCCATTCACGATCTAACTCCGCGGCAACCCGGCAATACTTTAGGAAGTCGGCGTATTCGGCCGGTTCAACTCCCCACAAGAATGGCAGCCAGAAGACTTCAGCATAGCCGCTGCTGACAAATGTACCGCTGTGACCGAGATACTTGGAAACGATGTTGTGAACCAGCACTGGGTGCTCTGAACAGCTATCACAGATGCGGCCTGGATCATCCACCTTGTGTGTCAGGGGGCCCTTGAAACCTCCAAGGCCGGCTCTCCCCAGCCCCAACACAACCCACGACATCGCCCATGCGATCCACACGACCACATCCCGCCTCGACAACTCGTTCCGGACGCTCAAGCACTTGAAGCCTTCATCGAGCCCTACTGCCCGGCAAGCGGGCCATGGAAATTTCCTGGGCAGAACGCAACCTACGAGAATGACCCTGCCAACATGGAAATCTCCCCGCGTCTTTAGCGCATGTCCGGCCAGGTAACTGCCAAGACTATGGGCGATGAGGTGGGTTTCGGACTGCGACGCCGGTTGCGCATAAGGACCAGCCTGCGACAGAAACTTCGCAAAGGCCCGATCGCGCCGAGCGTAGCTGGCGGCGTAGGCCAACACCGCGACGACCACATAACCCCAGGACGGAAGGTGACTGACGATTCCCATCCGGTGGAGCAGAGTTAGAGCAAGGACCGGAATCCAAACAGCCGGTTCGAGCACTAAATTAAAGGCGCCAAGCCACCTGTAATGGCGGTATTTCACAATGATGGAATCGAAGTGCGGCCGGAAGTACCACGCAACGTCCTCCTGCCACTTGCCAGCACTCCATATGCCGTGGACCGTGATGACACGCGGGCGCAATCGTATCTACCTCACGAGGATAGCTATTCGGTGCTGGCTCGATCCCTCTCCTGAATCCCTACTTCTGAAGTGGAAGGAATTGTGCCATCACGGCGAAGGAAAAGCCAAGGCTCGATTGTTGTGTTACAACTCCGGAACAACAACGGGCAGACAATGCCGGCGAGCCGCGGAGGCGCTTCAAGATGATCGCGGGTAGCCGGAGTCCCTGCCGGGCAATGATTTCACGCTGGTCACTGAAGCCTCTGTAAATAGGCGAACGCCACTGCATTTCGGCAGTGGCGTTCATGGTTGCAGGGGGCGGATTTGAACCGCCGACCTTTGGGTTATGCGATCTGACTCACCTTTCGATGAGAGTCGGACTGTACCTTCACCCACGAGGGGTGCTCGCCATCCAGTCTCTACGCCTTCCCCCAGTTTCAGGGGCTTGGTTCGGTA
>WNFC01046192.1_pt1 | contig 13156 bp, 14 predicted proteins | sample 5400541 | NCBI WGS metagenome assembly WNFC01 (sample SAMN13153342, study PRJNA577476) | soil metagenome | isolation source: 120 cm saprolite under Douglas fir tree site 2 hole 2 replicate 1 | place: USA:California | collected 2015-04-18
CGGCTGCCCGGGTTCAAGGAAAGCATCCTCGACAAGACAAGCGAGGTGACCGAGCAGCGCCTCGCCGCGCTCGGCTCTGCTCTCGTCTCCGAGGAACGCTGCGCGCACGAAGCGGCCGAACTGGCGCTGCGCATCGCCGCGGCGATCGCGGCGGGCGCCGAGATGGTGCTGGTGCACGGCGCCTCGGCGATCGTCGACCGGCGCGACGTGATCCCGGAAGCGGTGGTCGCGGCGGGCGGGCATATCGACCATTTCGGCATGCCGGTCGATCCCGGCAATCTGCTGCTGCTCGGCCACGTACGGGATAAGCCGGTGCTGGGCCTCCCCGGTTGCGCGCGCTCGCCCAAGGTCAACGGCTTCGACTGGGTGCTGGAGCGCCTGGTCGCCGGGCTGAAGGTTGGCCCCCATGAGATCATGGGCATGGGCGCGGGCGGGCTCCTCGCGGAAATCCCGTCGCGGCCGCTGCCGCGCGCCGCGGCGAGCCCAGCCCCTGATGCCAAGACGGCGGAAAAGAAACCGCCGCCCGGCCCGCAGATCGCCGCTCTGTTGCTGGCGGCCGGCCAATCGCGGCGGATGGGCGGGCCGAACAAGCTCCTGGCCGAGATCGACGGGCGGCCGATGGTGGCGCGGGTGGCGCAGCGGCTGTTGTCGTCGCGTGCCCGGCCGATCGTCGCCGTGCTCGGCAACCAGGCCGATGCCGTCGATGCCGCGCTCGGCAAGCTGCCGGTCGAGCGGGTGCGCAATCCCGCCTTCGCCGAGGGGCTGTCGACCTCATTGAAGCGCGGCCTCCAGTCATTGCCGCCCGAGTGCGACGGGGTCATCGTCTGCCTCGGCGACATGCCGCTCGTGACCGGCCGCGACCTCGACCGGCTGGTCGCCGCGTTCAACCCGCTGGAAGGGCGCGCCATCATCGTGCCGACCCGCCGCAGCAAGCGCGGCAACCCGGTGCTGTGGGCCCGCCGCTTCTTCCCGGAAATGGCCGAGCTCGCCGGCGATGTCGGGGCCAAGCACCTGATCGGCGAGCATGCCGAGCTGGTCGCCGAGGTCGAGATGGATTCGGACGGCGTGCTCGTCGACGTCGATACGCCGGATGCCCTCGCCGCGCTCAGGGACAAGGTGAAGCCGAGCGCGGCGTAGATCTTTACCCTCTCCCGCACCGCGGGAGCGGGGGGTGAGGGTCGGCTGATTAAGAGCTCGACCTCGCCCCCTCACGCCCAACCCTCTCCCCCGGTGGGGGAGAGGGGGTACTTTTTCTCCTTACCGCAGCGCGTTGTGCACCAGATAGGCGGCGAAATCGGCCGGGGTCAGCTTCATGTCGCGGCGGTCGCTGTCGCCGGCGAGGGCGCGCGAGACGATGATGTGGTTCTCGACATGGTCGGCGACGACCCGGAACACCCCGGCGGCGCCTTTGAGTTTGGGGTAGAGGTTCGGGTCGATCATCTTTTCCTTGCGGGCGAGCCGTTCCAGCGCCTCGGCCTCGGAGAGACCCTCGACCTCATCGCGCCGCACGATCTTCCAATCCGCTTCGCCGGCCCAGCCGGCGGCGGCCAGCGCCTTCGGGTCATCGTCAGAGACGCCCAGTTTGTAGAGGTGCTTGCCGAACCCGACATCGGAGGCCCAGCGGGCGAGCTTGGCGCTGCGTGCGACATAAAGTACCGACATCCGCTTCTCGCTTTCCCGGCGCGGGAATAAATCGCACCCCGCACCCGTTACAACGCCGCTTCTCCGGTTCCGTCAACCCCCGGATCTCACTAGGGACCGCTGCCATGCCGATGCTGCTCGGATCGACTACCGTTGTCTGCACCCTCCTCAGCATGATGCTCGGCCAGATCACCATGGGAATGGAAGCAATTGGCGTGTTACTGGCCGCTCTCGTGTTGATGAGCGTACAACGCGAATAATCGCGGGCTGAATCGCGCCTTTGGGCTGCGCCAGTTCGTCGCAACATTGCAAGACTTCGTAGACCCTAGCGTTTCCGCCACTTTGCGGCGCTTGGGGGAATGACCAAAACTTTCGTTACGAAGTGACACAAAAGGACATTTTTTGTTAAGCTCTGCGCGGTAATCCGTATGCGAACAGCATGGGGGAATCGCGCGGATGAAGCGACTGATACCCAAACACATCGTCGGCCTGGTCTTGGCCGTCTCGCTGTTGGCCTCCGCTCCGGCCTGGGCGCTCGGGCTCGACCCGGCCTTCCCGGAGCCGGCACTCGGCCCGAACCAGACGAAGGGGGTCGTCGTCTGGAGCCACGGCCGCTCGATCAACGCCGAAGATTCGCAATCGCCCACCCCATCCTATCTGCGCGCGCTGCGCGACAATGGCTGGGACGTGATGCGTTTCGACCGGGCGAGCCGCGGCGACACGCTGACCGACAGCACCGGGCGCCTCGTCGACCATGTCAGCGAGCTCAAGCACAAGGGCTACAAGCAGGTCATCCTCGCCGGGCAATCCTTCGGCGCGTTCCTGGCGCTGATGGCCGCGGATGCCTCGGTCGAAGTCGACGCGGTGATCGCCACCGCCCCGGCGGCCTATGGCAGCTTCGACGATTTCTATGACAGCTGGCGGCTCAACGCGACCAAGCTTTATCCGCTGCTCGAACAGGTCAAGCGCGCTCGGGTCATGGTGTTCTATTTCCATGGCGACGATTTCGATCCCGGCGGGCGCGGCGAGCGTTCACGCGAGATCCTGTCGGCGCGCGGGCTGGGCTACGCCGTCGTCGACCAACCGGCCTTCCTGACCGGGCACTGGGCGTCGTCGAGCGGACTGTTCCTGCGGCGCTATGGCAGCTGCATCCGCGACTTCGCCGAGAATGCCAATTTGTCGGGCGAGCAGGTCTGCTCGCCGCGCTGGGGGACCAATCCGAGCGCCGAGATGAAATTGCCGCCTGAATTGGCCGATACCCGCCCGCAGCGCGAGGCGGCGACGGCGCCGGCGGCTCCGACCGGCTCGGGCCCGGCCCGCGAGAGCGGCAAGGCGCCGCAATTTCGCGATGTCTGGTACGGGTTTTATCCGAACGGCCGCGAGGTCCTGCTCGGGGTCGAAGCGGTGCATGGCGACGACCTCACCGCGGTCTACGCCATCGGGCCGAGCATTGACGGGGCGTTTCCGGCCGCCTGGTCGCGGCGCCAGGGCCATATCGTCGACGACAGTTTCGTGTTCGAGGAAAAGGGCAAAAGCACGCTGCGCTTCCGCCCGCGCCCGGATGGCGGCCTCGGTGCAAGCTGGAGTGCCGCCGACGGCAAGACCTCGATGGCCGCGCATCTGCGATCGATCGACCCGCACACCCTGGCGCAGCGCGGCAGCGTGAAAACATCAGCCCCAGTATCGGCCGCTGCTGCCCACGGCGACGGTGATCAGGCCGAGAACTAGATTGATCGCGACGATCACGCGGATCTGATTGAGCCGGCGCGCGGCGGCCGGGTAATCCTGCCGCCGCACCGCCGCCTGGAAGCGCCGCCACGGGGCGAAATAGAGGTGGAAGAACAAGAGCATCATAATGATGCCGACGCCCTGCATGAGGTTGATGTGCAGGCCGACGCCGCGAAACCCGCCATAAACCCCGAAAATCATGCCGTAGCCGCTCGCCAGCAACAGCACGATTGCCACGATCACCCAGAGAAAGAACCGCTCCAGCACGCGCGACCACAGATCGAGCCGGGGCCCCGGCTCGAGCGGCGCGGTCGCCGGCCGCAGCGCCAGGAGCGCGAAGAACATGCCGCCGACCCAGACGACCGCCGACAGGCTGTGGAAAACCAGCGCGAGCGCGGCAGTGGCGTTCACGGTTCAGTTGCCGTAAGCGGGAGCGCGGCGGGCCAGCCCATCGTGCAGGTCGAGGATACGCCCGCGCCAGGCGCGCACCGGGTCGTCGGCCGCCAGCACTTCGAAATCGCTGATCGCGCGGGCCCATTGGAAGGCGCCGAACACGATGTAATCGGCGTAACCGGGACTATTCCCCGCAAGAAAATCCTGGCGCTCGACCGTGCGGCGCAGCGGGTCGAGGCTGGCGCGAAAGGCGGGGAGCCGCGCGGCGCGGTCGCCGACGAATTCTTCGAGGGTGGTACCAAAGCGTTTTTCGCGGTCGCCCCGGAAATAAGCCTGATCCTCGGGGCCGATATGGCGGTAGATGTCGAGCAGGACTAGCCGGATTAGCCCGGGTTGCAGCACCGTTTCGGTCCAGTTCTGGACAAAGCGCGCGAGCGCGCGGCTGGTCTCGCCGCCAAAGAGGGAGGGCCGGTCGGGATAGCGCTCCTCGAGGTAATCGGCGATCGCGGTCGAATCATGCACGACCCGATCGCCGTCGCGGATCACCGGCACCCTTCCCGCATTCGGCTGCGGCAGCTTGTCCTTCTCGGTGAAGCGCCACGGCACGGTCTCGACCGCGAGCCCCTTATGCGCCAGCGCCATCTTGGCGCGCCAGCAGAACGGGCTGAAGCGGCGATCCGGCTCGATTCCGGCCAGGTCGTACATCGTGATCGCCATTGCGCACCTCTCGGCGCGAGCAGCAGGAACGCGACAATGCCGAGGGCGAAATCGCCCGGGCCGAAGATCGCGCTGGTCCATACCGGCCGGTAGAGCGCGGCGAGCAGGAGGCCGACGACCGCGGCGTTGATCCCGAGCAGCGCGGCTTGCACCGCCGCCCGTTGCCGCAGCATGTCCCAGAACGGCAACGCGCCGACCAGCAGCAGAAAGGACGGCAGAAAGATCGCGACGAGACACAGCAGCCCGCCGGCCCAGCCGTTCGTCGGCGGTCCCATCACCGTGCCGAGATAGGCGGCGAACGTGAAAAGCGGCCCCGGCACCGCCTGCGCCGCACCATAGCCGGCAAGAAACGAATCGTTCGACACCCAGCCCGGCGGCACGACCTCGGCCTGCAGGAGCGGCAACACGACATGGCCGCCGCCGAATACCAGCGCGCCGGAACGGTAGAATGAATCGAACAGCTTCAACGGCTGCGCCGGCACCACCGCGACAAGCACCGGCAGCCCGATCAACAGCACGAAAAACAGGATCGCGGCGGCGACCGACAAGCCGCGGGGCAGATGCACCGCCAGCGGCGTACCCCCGGTCCGGACCTGCGCTCGGTCTGCCAGCAAGGCCCATCCGATCAAGCCACCGGCGAGGATCGCGCCGACCTGACCCAGCGCAGTCGGTACGGCAAGCGCCAGGATCGCAGCGCCGACCGCGACGCTGGCGCGCTCCTTGTCAGGGGCGAGGCTGCGCGCCATGCCCCACACCGCCTGCGCCACGACCGCGACGGCGACGATCTTCAGCCCGTGCAGCCACGCCGCCCCCGACAGATCGCCGAACCGGGTCACCCCGTAGCCGAAGAGGATCATCGCCACCGCGGACGGCATCGTAAAGCCGAACCACGCCGCCACGGCGCCGAGCATGCCGGCGCGCATGATCCCGAGGGTGATGCCGACCTGGCTGCTGGTCGGACCCGGCAGGAACTGCCACAGCGCAACGATGTCGGCGTAGGTGTGCTCGTCGAGCCATTTGCGGCGCTCGACGAATTCGGCGCGGTAATAGCCGAGATGGGCGACCGGCCCGCCAAAGCTGGTCACGCCGAGGCGCAGGAAGATCCGCAGCACTTCGAGCGCCGAACCGCGATGACCGGTCCCCTCGTCCGTTTCGATGACTGCCGCCATCATCCCTCCCGCGCCGAATGTCGTTGCGTTGCCAAGGCTCAGCGACCGCCGGACGGCGGCAACATCTGCTGAACCCGCGGCCTGACCTCCCGCGCGAACAGCTCGATCGTCTCGACGACTCGATCCTGCGGCAGGTTCCCGAGGAAGCCAGTTACCAGCATGAAATTGCCGAAACCGAACTCGTCGTGGAGGGCGCCGATCCGCTCGGCGACCGTATCCGGGCCGCCGACGATCGCGACCTCGCGCAGCCAGCGCTCCGGATCGAGCTCATCCTCGGTCGAGATCCGCCGCCGCACCTGCTCGCCGCTGCGGCGATAGCCGGCGGTCAGCTGCTCGGCCGCCGGCCGCGCGGCCCGGCGTGCGGCCTCGTCGGTCTCGCCGACGACGAAGCGCCCGATCGGCACCTGTGTCACATCGCCGCCGGCATCCTTGAACGCAGCGATGCAGCGACGGATGCTGTCCACCGACTGCTGGCTGCCCTGAAACAGCGCAAGCCCGCGCCGGCCAATCCACGCCGCGGCTTCCTCGCGATAGGTTGCCACATACACCGGGGGATGCGGCTGCTGGACGCATTTCGGCTCGATCGACTCGGCGCGGGAGCCGACTTCGACCTTCGCTTCGCTCCAGTAGCGGATCAGCCTCTCGAAGACGGCATCGAATGCGGCGGAGCGATCGTCATAGTCGAGCCCCCAGGCCTCGAAATATCGGCTGGTGTTGCCGCGCGAGACGCCCAAATCGACGCGACCCTCGGAAAGGACGTCTAGGGTCGCGATCTCCTCGGCCAACCGGATCGGCTCGAAGAGCGGCAGCACCAGAACAGAGAAACCGATCCGGATTCTGCGGGTCCGCATCGCCAGGGCAGTCGCCAGCAGGATCGGAGAGAGACAGACCCGGCTCCCCTGCCCGAAATGCTCCTCGTTGATCCACAGGCCGTCATAGCCGAGCGACTCGGCCAGCGGGCCGAGCTCGAGGAGGCTCCTGGCGGACTCATCCAGGCCGGCGCCGCACCCCGACAGGTCGAAACGCATTCCGAACACCTCCCCGATATGCTTGACCTGCGCCTGTCGAACCATTCCCGACGCTCGACACGCATTACTGACCCGATGTGAGCGGCGACCGGAACAGCACCGTCATTTCGCAGGCTCGAAAAGCTCGACCGGGTTGCCGGACGGATCGTCAATCAGGACCTGCTTCCCTCCATTACCGATAATGATGTCGCTGCGGAAGCTGTGCCCTTCACGTTTAAGCTTGGCGACCGTTCCTCCCAAATCGTCAAACTCGATCTGAATTCGATTCCATCCGCCCGGTGCGGGTTGTCGCCCGCCCGGCATAGATTGCCCGGCACCCCCAGCGCCGGGACGGTTCAATAGAAGATGCAGTTCTCCACGCGAAAGTCTTGCAAATCCAGGCGCGGGATGCAGATCGAGTTTGAAGCCAAGCACCTTGGTGTAGAAGCTGATGGCAGCCTCGACGTCGCTCACGATGTAGCGGACCGAAACAGGCATTGCGACCTCCTCTGTCGTAGCAGAGCCAGTGTCCACTGCGGTTTGCCGACACAATGCCGCTCCTCGCGGGCGGCATTTGCTTTGCCCGCGACCGTTGTTGCATCAGATCTTCGGCGGCGGCAGGGTGGCGAACCGCTGACGACTACCCGCCAACGCGCGGCAGCGCGCGACCGTCCATGTCGTCGTGAGCCATGTGCAGGTGGCGCAGCACGGTCGGTGCGATGTCGATGAGCGAGGTCGGCTCGTGCCGCGGGCCGGGGGCGAACCCGCCGCCCTCGATCATCAGAAACGGCCGCTGCTCGTTGGGGCCGAGCCCGCCATGCTGGCCGAAGCCGACCTTGCTCTCGCTGTCCGCCGGGTCCTGCACGATCGGGCAATAACCGCGCACCCCGTGCGGGTTGGCGCAATCCTCGCCGGCGAGCGTCACCGCGATCCGCATCGCGCTGTTCGTCGGCAAGCCTACCGCCGCGAGCCGGTCGCCGACGAACACCTCGCCGACCCAATCCTCGGTGGAGAGGAAGCGCGCGACAAGCGGCACGAGATCACCGTCGGGGTCGGCGAAATAGAGGGTCGCAGCTGTGCCGTTGGGCGCGACGACGACATCGCGCGATTGGGGGCCGCGCTTCAGCCCCGCGCCAATCAGCAACGCATCGAGATCGATCGCCCGGGTGATTGTCTCCATGCCGTGGTCGGAGCCGGTGATGAACAGGATCCGATCCCCGGACGGGTCGAGCCGGCGGACGGTCTCGAAGACCTGCCGCGCGCAGCGATCGGCGCCGGCGATCGCGCTTCGGTGCTCGGGCGAGCCGAGCGGCGAATGATGGCCGGTGTAGTCGGGCTCGGACAGCCACATGATGGCCAGCGCCGGGGCACGCTCCTCGAGGATCTCGGCGCAGAACCGCTCGGTCATCGCGCGGTCGCCGGCGATCCCCTTCTTGAGCACGACGCTCGCCGGGTCATCGACCGGAAGGCGTCCCGGGCCGTAGCTGCCGGCCGCGTGGTAGACAAAGCCATGCCCGTCGGGGTCCTGGAAATAGGCGGCGCCCGGCGAGACATTGGCGCATGAGATCGAAACCGCACCGTGCCGGCGCAGCCGTTCGGCAAGGGTCGGCACATGCAGGGTGCGGCCGGTCGCGCGGCGCAGCCGGTCGGGGAAATCGGGATGGCCGGCCGAGCGGCAGACCAGCCCCTCGCCTTCATCGAGCGCCATCGTGTTGCCGAGGAGGCCATGGCGCGCCTGAAGGCAGCCTGTGGCGATCGAGGCGGCGCTGGCCCGCGTCGTCGACGGGAAGACGCTGCGATGCGCGGCAAAGTAGGCCGCACGCTCCGACAATTCGACGAGAAACGGCGTGTCGGTCGGCGTGATCAGATCGGCGCGCAGAGAGTCGCAGATCACGATGACGGCCCCCGGCCCCGCTGCGGTCATGACGCCACCCCGTTCAGCGCAAACTCGAAGATAGCGAAATTGCGCAGCCTTTGGGACTGCGACAGGCGACGGTAATCCTCGGTCAGCGGGTGCGACAGCAGGAACGGCACGGTCTGCTCGTATGCTCCGCCATGCGAACGCAGCCGATGCCCGGCGAGCGCCGACAGATCATGCTCTGCTTCGCGCGCGCCGATCACCGTATTGCGGTCGCCGGTCACCACCAGATCGGCCTCCCGCTCATAAGGCAGCTCGTAGCGCTCGGAAGCTTCGGCGCGGGTCAACACCGCATCGATACCGGGCAGCGCGCGCACGCAATGCGCCAGCGTCGCCAGCGGCACGCCGGTCTTGCGATAGACCCGGACGAACGAGCCGAGCGCGCCGTGATGGCGCACGAACGGGTCGGTTGAGGATGTCCTCGAGAAACAGGACATGCGGGTTCCCGTCCGGGAGCGCCTTGTCGTTCATACCGTGATCGGCGGTGACCGCGACGACGCAGCCCAATTCGGCAAACCGCGCGAGGCGGTCGTCGAGGGCGCGGTGAAACGCCAGGGCCTCGGGCTCGCCGGGGGCGTGGCCGTGCTGCACGTAATCGGACAGCGACAGATAGAGCAGCTGCGCGCGCTCCTGCTCGACGAGGCGAATGCCGGCATCCAGCACGAAGAGCGACAGATCGGCCGAATACATGTCGGGCGCGGTGCGGCCGACCAGCGCCTCGACGCCGTCGATGCCGTGCTCGGCCAGCGTGCAGCGCTCGGCCTGTTCCGACGAGAAACAGATGCCCCCATGCGCGAAATCGAGGCCGCGGCCGAGCATGCGGCGCAATTTGTCCTTGGCGGTGATCGCCGCAGTCGGCACGCCGGCCTGCGACATCAGCGCGAGGATCGTCTCGCCGCGCACCATCTCGGGGTCGGTCATCATGATTTCCGCGCCGCTGTCGCGGTCGAGCGCGAAATTGCCGGAGATGCCGTGCAATGCCGGCGGCGCGCCGGTGACGATCGAGAGGTTGTTCGGGTTGGTGAAGGTCGGCATCACCGCGTCGGCGAGCGCGTAAAACCCGGTCTCGCGCCACCGCGCAACGGTTGGCAGCACCCCGGCCTCCAGCCCCGCTTCGAGATAGGCCGGATCGCACCCGTCGGCACAGATCACCACGGTCGGGCGCGCCGGGACGCGATATGAGCGGTCGTTGAGAGCGATCATTTCCAAGTGCTGATCGTGAGTCATAAGCTTACCAAGGAGCCGGGACCAGCACGATGTGTCCTTCGAGACGCCCGCTGCGCGGCCTCCTCAGGATGACATTCTTTCTTAATGCCATCATAAACTTACGTCATCCTGAGGAGGCGCGAAGCGCCGTCTCGAACGACGCCCGGTGGCGTGTGCAGCACATCTCAAAACGTCGCGCCGGATTGCAGCCAGTGGCGCACGATTTCCTCACCGGTGGCGAACCATACCTTGTCGTGCGCTGCGATGTAGCCGAGCGCCTCGTCGAGCCCGGCGATGCGGTGCGGCACGCCGATCAGATAGGGGTGGAGGCAGATCGCCATGACCCGGCCCGAATGCGCGCCCTCGGCGTAGAGTGTGTCGAACTGGCGCTTTATCGCGGCAACGAACTGCTCGATCGTGCCGTTGCGGGTATGGAGGAACGGCGAATCGTTGATCTCGTAGGAATAGGGGATCGACACGAGCCGCTTGCCGCCGACATCCATCAGATAGGGCTGGTCGTCATTGACCCAATCGGCGACATAGAGACAGCCCTCTTCGATCAGGTAGTCGAGCGTGTGCCAGGTCTCGGCGAGCCCGGAGCCGAGCCAGCCGACCGGCTTCTTGCCGCTCAGCGCGGCGATCTTGGCGAGGGCCCGGGCGATCGATTGGCATTCTTCCTCCGGCTCCATCTGATTGAGCCAGCGCGAATTGGTCTCGTTATGGCCGAGGATCTCCCAGCCGAGCTCGACCGCGGCCTTCACGATCTGCGGGTGATGGTCGCAAATGTCGCTGTTGAGGTTCGCGCAGGCGCGGATCTTGTGCTTTTGCAGCACTTCCATGATCCGCCAGATCCCGACCCGGTTGCCATAGTCGCGCTGCGCCCAGGCGCGCACCGTGGGGGCCGGCGGCGGACGAGTGTCGTAAGGGCTGCCGGGGATGCCGATGCTCAGCGGGAAGAACTCGATATTGGGGACGATCCAGACCGCAAGCCGAGCGCCGCCCGGCCATTCGAGCTTGGGCCGGTCGTTAATCGGCACATAGGGGAACGGACCGTAATCGCGCGGTTCCATCGGGGCCTCCATCGCGGCAGGATCGAGACCGCGAACTATAGACCGAATCGGCGGAGGGCAGTGTGGAGATTGGCGATCGGGCGAGGCTCGAATGGCATCGCTTCGGCGATTTTCCCGCGGCGCTGCTCTATGACGTGCTGCGTTTTCGCCAGGCGATCTTCGTCGTCGAGCAGCGCTCGCCGTTTCCCGATCTCGACGGGCTCGACGAACGCGCGGAGCACCTCCTGATGCGGGTCGATGGTGAGTTCGCCGGCTATTCGCGGCTGATCCCCTATCCCGGTGAGGCGCGGGTGGCGATCGGCCGGGTTGCTGTCGCCGCGCCGCTGCGCCGCCAGGGGATCGCCCGCCTGCTGATGGCGGAAGCGCTCGCCCGCTGCGCGCGCGATTACCCGGATTTCGCCGTCACCCTCACCGCGCAGACCTATCTGGCACCGTTTTACGAGACCCTAGGCTTCACCGCGACCTCCGCGCCCTTCGACGATTACGGCCTGCGCCATGTGGAGATGGTGCAAGCATCGCCGGCCAACCCGCCCCGCTTACGCGAGCTTTAGCTTGGCGTTCTCGACCTCAATATTCATGATTGCGCGGAAATCTTCTCTGGCGGCGGTCGCCGTCTTGCAATAGTCCGCGGTGATTTGTGTCTTCTTGGCAGAGTCCGTTGCACCTGCAAACGCGGCCTTGAGCCCGATCATCGATTTTACCCGATCCTCGAGCGTTTGCTCGCGCTCGGCGATTGCCTTGCCGCCGACATAGACCCCTTGGCTGATGCCGATCAGGTAGAGCAAGGTTGTGGAGATCTTTACTTCTCCGAGGTCGGTGGCCCCCGCCCCCAGGATATAGACCGCAACGAGAACCGAGAACATCGCCATTTGGAATTTATAGACATCCAGTCGATTATTAGTGAGCAATAGATCACCCATACGCGGTTCTCCATTGATGGTGGTAATTTGTCTCCCGGAGAACCACCCTTCGGAATAAAGGAATTTTGACGCGTCCTCGCTCAGGCGCGATTTGATGGTAGCGGTATACTTGGCACCGACGGCTCCAAGTGAGCTGATTCCCATGAGCATCAAAAGATCTTCCGAAATATTCGAAAGTAATCCTGTCCATAGCCAGAGGAAGAAAAGGATCGATGCAATCAGCAGGCTGAAAAAGAACACCTGCAGCTGCGAGATGCTGCCGCTTCCCAAAACGCCGGCGGTAATCTGAACAGGGCTAAGGCTGAAGGTTTCCCGGCCCCGAATCCCGGTCTTCCGCCATGATGCCAGCGCGGCGCATAGGTAGGCAATCACTGCGAAAGCGAGCCCGCCCAAGCGCGAATAGGTGCGGCTACTGATGCTGACGGGTAATGAAAAGCTCAAAATCGGATCGCCCCCCGCCTTGGGATAGGCGCCGAGGATCAAGGTTGCCGGCTTCCAAAACCAGTGCGGCGGACTCTCCTTACTCGGGATCGAAAAGAAAATTCGCGTCGACTCCGCTCCCGACGCCGTGTCCTTGAATGTATCTACGTTGACAGAGCGGAAGTGAAGGCGACGCAAGTTCCGAAGGCCTTCGACCTCGTCAACCAGGAAGGCCAACACACAGCTTTGCTGTGCTTCGTTGATCTTGCTGTCCATCGACAACCGGCTCAATCCCTCAGCCGGCAACACATTGCTGCTGAGTACGCCGTGATACGGCTGCGGTAGCTGGGCGGAATCATAAAGCTGCTTGGCGAAGCGCTGCTCGGTCTCATCGAGCTGCGCACCAGTTTTCTGGTCGAGCCACTCGCACGGCGATTTGGCCGGGGTCGCCGCCGTTGGGGCGAGAGCTGAGGCCAGCGCCCCGACCCACGATGTTGACGTGGCTGATGGGGCAGGTGATTGAGCTGCCGCCATAGGGATGGAATTGAGGAGAAATCCCACGACAAGCGCGCCGATCGACCATCCGTCGTACCTTGTGCGTGCTCGCCACATCGTTTCCTCCCCTGTGCTCCGCATGCCGGGTCTTTCGGTGGCGAATTCACACCGGCGGGTTGCGCCCGCTTGCCGACAAGCTGCTGAGATCGCGTCAGTCGGCGCCAAACATTATTGCCGCGCGAACTCATTCGTGGAAACTGTACGCGCTGTATTGCCGATAGCGGCCGCACGGCCGCGATCCCCGGGAGAAAGTCGATGGAAACGCGCGCTGCGGTCGCCCACAAAGCCGGCCAGCCCCTGGCGATCGAGACGGTGCGGCTCGACGGCCCGAAGGCGGGCGAGGTGCTCGTCGAAGTAAAGGCGAGCGGCATCTGCCATACCGACGCCTACACGCTCTCGGGCGCCGATCCCG
>WNFC01006202.1_pt1 | contig 13153 bp, 10 predicted proteins | sample 5400541 | NCBI WGS metagenome assembly WNFC01 (sample SAMN13153342, study PRJNA577476) | soil metagenome | isolation source: 120 cm saprolite under Douglas fir tree site 2 hole 2 replicate 1 | place: USA:California | collected 2015-04-18
CCATCCCGGAGAGCGGCTTCCAACAAGCGAAACCAGAAACACAAACTGCGCAAGAGCGTCCAGCTCGCTTCGAGGAGCGAGGAGGAATGATTGTCGCGCAACCCGCACCTGTCAACACCTCGTCACTGCGAGCATCGCCTATTCAGGATATGCCTGTTGAACGCGCTCCTGGCACCCAGGCTCCGCTGAAATCCTCGTTCGTCTCTCCGATGATGCCACCTCCCCCACAAACCCCCGAACCGGCGTATCAGGACATCGCTCAGGGGTCACCGAAGACGTATGACACAGGCACCGGCGAAGAAGATCATGACGACAGTGATCAGCATGGGTTGGTACAAACTGCTATCCATCGAGCGCTGCGGCGCCGGGGATCAGCGGTGGATATAACATCCGATAACACCCTGCTGGATATCATGCAGAGTCTTCCTCCCATGCCTGCACCTCCACCTCCGCCTGCCCCGCCTGTGCTCAGTGGCCGTGCCACTCGTTCGCTAGGCAGTGTGCTGCTCGAAGGGCATCTTGTTCCACAAAATCGCCTGGAGGTTGCCCAGAGTGTGCAGCGTATGCTACGTGGTGTGGATCTGAACTATCACCTTGGTGAAATTCTGCTTATGTTCAAACTGCTGACACCCGACCAACTGCTGGCGGCCAGCCTGGTCAGTTATGGGTTGATCTCAACAGCCCAGATTAGCGCCCTCGGCCGCATCCGGCAAGAATTGCATTCTATTGGCCTCGAGTATGATCTGGAAAACCTGGTCATTCTCTTCCGCATACTGTCACCGGATCAGTTGCGCGAGGTGCGGGCAAGCTGGTCCTAGCAAGTAAACGACGGTGTGGACTACTGGTAGCAACGGGGGATCGAGATGCTTTTCAAGAATGCCACTATCATCACCATGAATGCGACCCGTGACATCATCAGAGACGGGGCTATCGCCATCAAGGGTAATCGCATAGTTTCCGTTGACAAAACCGCTGCTCTCCTGCCTATGTATGGGGATGATGAAGTAATCGATGTACAGGGCAAACTGATCATCCCAGGGTTGATCGATACACATGTTCACCTGGCCCAGGCGTTGATTCGGGGGTGCGCGGATGACATGGCGTTGATCCAGTGGCTCTGCGAGCGTGTATGGGTGCTGCAGGGCAATTTCACTACAGATGATGGCTATGTGAGTGCTCGCCTGTGCATTGCCGAGATGCTCAAATCAGGCACCACCACCTTTCTCGAATCCATGCTGGCCCATCGCTACGGCTTCGATGGGATAGCGCGAGCCGTCGATGAAAGCGGAATTCGGGCCTGCCTTGCAGGCATCGTAATGGATATCGGTACCTATGCAACCCAGGATAATGCCATGCACCCGGGCATGATCGAGAGCCGCGAAACGAGCTTGCTCGGCGTGCTGGATATGCATAGCAAGTGGAACGGCGCTGCTAATGATCGTATTCATGTCTGGTTTGGCCCGCGCACCCCTGGAGGCGTCTCCGGTGAGCTGTATCGCGAAATGAGCGAACTGGCTCACTTGCGCGATATGGGCATCACCATGCACCTGGCCGAGGTCGAAGCCGACAAAATCTTCCTCAACGAGAAGTATGGCCTCTCACCCGTGGCTTATGCTGGGAGCGTTGGGCTCCTTGGCCCGAAAACTGTGCTGGTGCATATGGTATGGCTCACCCGGGAGGACATAGAGAAACTGGCTGCCACCCGTACCAGCGTCTCGCATAACCCTTCTTCAAATAGCAAGCTCGCCTCCGGCGTCTGCAAAGTCCCGCAGATGCTTGCCAGCGGCGTCAATGTAGCACTGGGCTGCGATGGCGGGCCCAGCAACAATGACTACGACATGATCCGCGAGATGAAGCTGGCTGCCCTTATTCACAAAGCTGTTACGCTTGACCCCCTGATAGTGCCCGCCGAGACAGTGCTGGAGATGGCAACGATTAACGGAGCACGAGCATTAGGCCTGGAGCATGAAATCGGCTCGCTCGAAGCCGGTAAGAAGGCCGACCTCGTTGTAATTGATCTCAACCGCTTGCACACGGCGCCTTCCATGAATCCCGTCTCAACGCTGGTGTACGCTGCGACCGGCGGCAATGTGGATATGGTGGTCGTTGATGGGCAGGTCGTGCTGGAACAAGGCAACCTGCTGACAATGGACGAGGACGAGATAATTGAGCAGGCTCACCAGCATGCCGGTCAACTCTACCGGCGTGCTGGCATTGAGATTAAGCCAAAGTGGCCGCTCCGCTAGTCTAATACTCCTCGAACACAATATCTTGCGCCCCTTCCCACAGCACGAGCCTGCCCATTTCACGCAGGTGTTCGCGCCCGTCAACCACTGTCAGGAAGTGGTTTCCCGCCAGTTGTCCAACTTTACTGGCGAAACGAGCGCCCCCGTAGGGAAAAAGGATTTCCGTCTCGCTGAACCCACCGGGATAGAACAATATCTCACCGGGAGCTGGGAGGCTGGTGTGGTTCTCATAGCCAACCTCCAGAGTGAAATCACCAAGTGGAATCCAGCAGGCCTCGCCACTCCAACGCGCGTGTATGAGCTTATTGCGGAATGGCAGCAATTTTTTGAAAGCCGCACAGGTCTGTGGCGCGTCCGCCTCTTCCATGCGCGCCGTGAATACCAGGGGATCCACAGTGATACGTAACATGGTCATGGATGAGTTTTCTCCTTCTGCCTCTCAAGCGCTTCCAGCACCCGTTCCGGCGTCATCGGCAATTCGGTCAGCCACACACCTGTGGCATCGTGAATTGCGCTTGCGACTGCCGGCGCGAAGGGTACCAGCGGCATTTCTGCCACGCCGCGCGCACCGTAGGGTCCATTGGGGTCGGCCAGTTCCAGGATAATCGGCACGATCTCTGTTGGCATATCCAGTATGGTAGGCAGCAGGTAAGTGCTGAAGTATGGTGTCAGGATATGGCCGTCGTGTACCTGGAAATGCTCTAGCAGCGTATAGCCTAGCGCCTGGGCGAGGCAACCCTCGATCTGACCTTCCACCTGCTGGCGGTTGATGGCCTTGCCCACGTCATGAACACTGATTATACGCAGTACCTGCACCTGCCCGGTCAGCATGTTCACCTCGACCTCCACTGCTTGCGCAGCATAGCCATAGCAGTAGTTCGGCGTCCCGGCGCCGGTCACGGGATCGAGCGGCGTTGTTGCGGGCGGGCGATACTGTACCGTTGCCTTGACGCGATAGTCATCGGTACTGCCCCATTGCTCCCGTGCAGCCAGGGCAGCATCTCTCACGGCTCGCCCTCCCATCAGTGTCATGCGTGAAGCCGAGGCGCTGCCGGCATTGGGCGCCTCGCTGCTGTCGTTGCAGATTATGGAGACCTGTTCCAGGCGCAGCCCCAGGACCTCGGCAGCGATCTGGCGCAAAATAAGGTGCGATCCCTGTCCCACATCGGCAGCGCCTACGCGCACCTCTGCGCGCTCAAGCTCCGCCTCGCCAGAAAGTTCCACTGTAGCGGTAGCCTGCTCCCGAGAGCCGAACGAATAGCCGACGTTTTTCATACCACAGGCAATCCCGGTGCCACGACGCAATTGGGGAGCGGGATGCTGGCGCGGCTCACCGTAGCCGGAACGCTTACGGGCTTCCTCGACACAGCGTTCTAGCACGGGCAATGCGCTGACGCCCGGGGGGAGTGGTCTTTGTGTTGGCTCAATACTCCCCTCGCGGTAGATGTTGCGCCGCCGCATCTCGACTGGGTCGATTCCCAGTGCCTGCGCCAGGCGCGTCACCATCACCTCACTGGCAAAATGTGCCTGCGGCGCCCCGAAGCCGCGGAAGGCGCCGCATGGGATGTTGTTGGTATAGACTGCATAGCCGTCGACAGCGATATTGGCGATCTCGTAACACCCGCTGGCAAACAACGTGGCAACCTTAGTCACTTCCGCACTGGTCGAGGCATAGGCTCCTCCGTCAGCGATCACTTCAGCCTCGACTGCGCTGATCCGTCCGTCCTTCTGAGCTCCCCAGCGGCAATGTATGGTTATTGGGTGCCGCTTATGATGGGCAATCATCGACTCTTCGCGGCTCCACACAAGCGCGGTCGGGCGCTTGAGCTTCCAGGTCGCAAGCGCCAGGAGATGCTGTATGGACAGGTCTTCGCGCCCGCCAAAAGCCCCTCCGATGGCGGCATAGCGCACGATTACCTGCTCTTCCGGCAGTTGTAGTATCTCTGCGATCTGGCGGCGGTCTTCGTGCAGCCACTGGCCGGCCGTCTCGATCACCACACGCCCCTGTTCATCAAGGAATGCAATGCCCGCTTCTGGCTGCAGAAAAGCATGTTCTTGCCAGGAAGTCGTAAATGTATCCTCGAGCACCACGTCGGCCTCTGCGAATGCCTGGGCAACGTCTCCCTTGCGAATTGGTATGTGCAGGAGCTGGTTGCTGCCAAGATGCTCGTGTACCAATGGAGCTCCGGCTGCCAGCGCCGCGCGCGCATCAGTAACAGCAGGCAAATCATCGTATGCGACGGTCACTAAACTGGCGCCTGCCACCGCGGCCTCTTTGCTTTCGGCCACGACCAGCGCCACTTTATCGCCTTCAAAACGTACCACGTCACCGCAAAGAACGGGCTGGTCGGCGTCGATTAGCCCATAAGGATTGTAGGGCACGTCGGCCGCAGTAAGCACGGTCACCACGCCAGCATGCTGTAATGCGCGACTCGCATCAATCGAACGGATACGTGCATGCGGGCGATGAGCGAACACTACCTGGAGATGTAACATACCCGGTCGCACCAGGTCAGCCGGATAGACAGCTGCGCCTGTCACTTTACCCAGTGCGTCCGGGCGGGGCAGCGATGCCCCGATCAAAGTTTCCATACCGGATCTGCCTTTTCTATGCTGCTGGTTCACTCCACTATCACCTGCAGCAATCCTGGATTGCCCACCTGCTCCTCTTTGAACATATTGCGCACAATCACGGCCCAGTGCTGAGCATTGGCCTGAGAGTCTTTCTTACCGGCGCCTGGTCCACGCGACAGGCCCGGACCCTCTCTATCCTTACCTGCAGGCAGGATCGTGGAGCCTACTGCAGCCAGCGGTACGCGCAGCACGTTTTTCTCACAGAAATCCAGGCTGAAGCGCTTGACCTGGCCGCCGCCAACAACGCGTGCCAGCGCATCTGGCAGGCATACATGGGCGATCAGGCCCGGCTCGTAGTGTGGTACCGTAATCACCAGGTCAAGCTCATCTCCAACCTTGAAGCGCTGTTGAGATCGTCCCTTGCGTTCAAGGCGAACTTCAGCAGACAACTGGCTATTGAAGGCCCTCCAATCCTCAATTACCTCAGAAGTCACCTGGACAGCAACGACCCCTTCAAGGCTGCGCAGCGCTTCGACCTTGCCAGCATAAGCCAGCGCGTCGGCCAGGCGCATCTCCTGTCCGTTGAGCAATACGCGCCCTGCCTGGGCGTTAGTGACAACCCCAGAATCGCGCAGCCCGATCATCAGGGCCAGGCATGCCGCTGTATCGACGGTGCTGTAGAGGCGGCCCTCTTCATTCAACTGGCCGGTCAGGTAGTTTGTTGCTGCGATAGCTTTGGGAAGATCACCCGGTTCTTTCGTTGCGAGCAGTGCGGCGGCCGCGTAGGCAGTCTCCTCGCGCGTGGAAACGGCCATGCCCCACAAACGGTATGATGGTTGATGCTCTGCTACCTCGACGTACGTCTTCCCGTTGCGCTCAACTAGCCGTGAGCGCACGTAAGCCGCTGCCCTGTCCTTGTCCTTCTGTGAAGCGCCATTAGCCAGCGCCCGGTAGGCCGCGTGACAATCTTTGATCTCCTCCGGCGGAGAGTCGATCTTGTAGTAGGCAGCAGCGTCCTTCACCATAGCACGGGTGTCGTCCAGTACCTCCAGCAGGGCCTTCTGCTTCACTCCTGAGCGTTCGCTGGCGGGCAGGTTGAGGAGGTGCTGGACACCCAGCGGCGCGCAATAAGTATCGGGCTTTTTTGCGCCTCCTTCCTCAGGTGGGTAGAGGCAGAAACCCTGCTTTGGTAGGTACATGCTCTTGAGCCGCTTGTACCAGACGAGGATAGCCGCTTCATAGTCGCTCGCAACTTCTGCATGATCCTGGTTGGTGATGTAGCCGGTGTACATGGCCAAGACCTTGGCCGATGTCTGCTGTATTCAGCCATAGGGATACTTAGCCGCGCCTTCGACGAAGAACTGGAAGGGTCGCTCCAGGCCGGGCATCGGCCTGAGCTCTTGTACGTGCGCCTCTTGCAGCGTCACTTCATCGCCGGGAGTCAGCAGGCGCAGGCGGCGCATGATATGCCGTAGCTTTCCCGGCTCTGTAATATAGCGCTCGCTGGCGTCCGCCTCGCCTGTAAGGGCATCTCTCACGGTAGCCGTAATCGCGCCTGGCCGCGCAGGAAAACGCACGACCGCACCAGAGGTCACCGGAAGGTCAGGGGTGACTGCACTGCCATCGGCGAGGAACAGCGGCAGGACTTCGCCATCATGGCGTACCTCGACGAAAGCCTTGCCGGAGGCGGCTCCGACGTCGAGTCGCCCCATCACAGGATCGCCAGGGAAGACGAAAGGCGAGACGGTCAACTCACCGTAGACCTGCTGTATTGCTTCAAGCGTTGTTTCTGCACGCTGCCAGTCCAGGGTTTCAGGGGAGAGCGCAAATGCTTCGATGCTATAGCGCGTCATACTATCGCCCAGCGTGATCTCCACCTTTGCTTCACCCTGCACTCGCACGATGTTGTTGTAAATGATCTCTGGGAATTGCAGGCGTACCCTGGTCAATGTTGCCGCGGATTTGGTCTCGCTGCCACGCTCCCTTTCCCCTGTCACCAGGGTATCCGTTGCGCTCCTCCCACGAGCCTTCTCTTCTCGTGCCATGTGCAGCAGTCCACTGGTCGGTACAGCCGTTGCACTCGCTTGTGTAAAAGCGCTGCCCTGGGGTGCAAAGGCGGGTGGGGCGACGGGTACAGGAAAAGCATTCCCTACGGCAGAGGCACCTAATGCACGATAGAGGACCTGCGGCTGTCTCAGGTCGGACAGTTGTAGATCGACTTCGCCTGTGTACGACTGTTCATGCCAGGTGCCGAGGTTCTTCTTGATGCACGCTGCCAGTTCGACCTGTGGATCGCTCGGCGCTATCAGACGCTGGTCCTTTACGATCAACTGCACCGGCACAACGCGGTCGGTTACACCGGTTTTGAGCGTCACAGCGATGCGGGCGCCCGGTTTTGCCGTTCGCGGGGCCTCGCACTGCAGCTGGAGATCCGCTGGATGCAGGACGGCGCACCAGCCCTCCCAGGCCTTGTCTTCGATGAACGCGCCCAGCAGGACGATGCCGTAGGGCTGCGGGACGGGCAGGCGGATACCCTTATTCGCGCTCACCTGCTCGTGCAGGCTCACCTCGCTCGTCCCGCGCGCCGGGTCAACGACTACCGCGCGCAGCATCTCGACCTCGACGCGCGCAGTGATCTCGACCTCACCGCCAATGACTCGCTGGACCAGGAATGGCGCCGTGTTGGAGCCACCTGGCATGATGTACATACCCCGGCACTCTTCCGCCTGCGGCAGCGGCAAGAGGCTCAACTCCTGTACCTTGCCCAGTTCACTGATCGTTAGCGTCTCGCGTCGCTCCTGTTCCGAGCCCTTCAAGGCTACCGTGGCCGTTCGCTCTCCGGCGAAGACGCTGAGGGTATAAGGGCCAGCGCCCGTCAGTTTCACCGTGCCATGACACTCCCCCTCGCGATTGCAGGTGAGGCGCTCGCGCTTGCCGACACGCTGCCCGCGCTCCTGCAGCTCCACTTCGACAGGGCCTTGATATGGCTGCCCGAAGGCCGTTACCGAGAGGGTATAGTGCAGCGTCTTACCGCGCAACTGCTGTTCGACCAGCTCGGCATTGAGAGCGGCCAGGCGATACTCCGCGACCTCAAAACGACAGGCATCGATGTCGACTTCTTCAAGTGTTGCTTCGTACTCGCCTTCTGGCAGCCCTTGCATAGACCACAGGCACAACCCGTACTCATCTAGTGTAAGGGGATAGTCGGCATAAGGATTACCGCTCAGGCGCAATTTGAGCTTCATTTCTGTACTGACAGATTGGGGGGCGGCGATCAAGAGGCGAACCGTGTCGCGATTGGCGCGATAGAGTGCCTTGTCGCAGGTGAGGGAGACGAGTTGAGGCCTTGGCAAGGCTGTCGGCGTAATGCGTGTCCCCGGCAGCGTTATTTCTTTGTCTTGACCACGGAACAGGATGGTAGGTTTAGGAGCTCCCGAGATGCCAGAGGTCGCCAGGAGAGCATCCATGCCTGAACGCTGCAGCCAGTGAGCTTTGAGAAAGACGAACCATTTTCCTACGAGTGCAGCGTCTCCTAATGTATTGGCAACAGTAGCATCTGAAATGCTGATAGCAGGATCATGAGCAGTTGGCGGGAGCCACCGCCCACAGCCAGGGCAATATGTGGCCCCCGGTCGTCTCTGGCTGCCACAAAAAGGACATTTCGCCAGTCGTCCTCGTTGTACCATAACATTTCCTTTCATTTGTATCATGCCTGGGTTATCGTACGTTGGATATAAGACTTCACCGGCTAGCTGGCGCCTCCTGCGCTCAGCACAGCATCGAGGATCTTGCGATACCCCGTGCAGCGGCAGATATTGCCACTGAGAGCAGCCTGTACCTGCTCAACATTGGGATGTGGATATTCTTGCAGCAGTTTAGCGCCCGCCATGAGCATGCCCGGAATGCAATAGCCGCACTGTACAGCTGCGTGATCGATAAATGCCTGCTGTAGTGGGTGTAGTGCGCTCCCATTCGCCAGTCCTTCAATGGTAGTAATCGCAGCGTTATGAGCTTGTGGCGCGGGCACGAGGCAAGACATAACAGCCTGTCCATTCAGCCACACTGTGCAGGCGCCGCACTCTCCCTCGGCGCACCCCTCCTTGGTACCCGTCAACCCGGCATCCTCGCGCAAGGCATTCAGCAGCGTCTTGTGCTGTGCGTTGGCAAGCTGGTAGGGCTTAGCGTTGATGGTGGTTATGATGGTACCTTCGAACCTGCTGGATGCCGCCGTGCCGACTTGTGTTTCTAACAGTACTGGCTGAGATACCCATCCTTCGGCCGCATTGCCTGCCGCAATGCGCTGCAGCCCTTGCGTGACGAGAGCAGCCAGCGTGGCCCGCCGGTACCTGGCCGAGCCGCGTATATCGTCGATGGGTGTGACATCTTCATTGGCAAGCCGTCCGGCCTCGTCGCACACTGCTGCATCTAGCGTTTTTCCTTTGAGATATGCCTCAGCGGTGCTGGCATGCACAATCGTTGGCGCCAGGCAGCCCAGGGTGATGCTTGCGTCACTGATCTGCTCTCCGTCGAACGTCAGCACCAGCGCCACATTGATCACTGAGATAGCCTGCGCTCGCCTCAGCCCGAGTTTAAGAAACAGGCCGCGCTGGTTGCCTATCATGGCGGGAACGCGAATCTCGCGCAACAGCTCATCGGGTTTAAGCAGCGTGCGCCGCACACCGACGTAAAAGTCATGCAGCGGTACGACCCGTTCGCCTTCCATGCTGACCAGTACTACTTCTGCGTCCAGGGCCATCAGCGGTGTAATTGTATCGTTAGCGGGTGATGCGGTAACCACGTTGCCTGCCAGGGTAGCACGGGTGCGAATCTGCGGTGCGCCAACCTCCCAGCAGGCTTGTGCCAGGGGCAGGGCATGTTCCACACATGCCGCTGATGCCACCACGTCGTTGTGGGTAGCAAGCGCGCCGAGATACAAGTACTCGCCTTCATGGCGTATATATTTTAGGTCGTGTATTGTGCTGATATCGATGAGTGTCCGAGTTGGTTTCACACCCCGCTGCAGCTCTACCAGTACATCGGTGCCGCCGGCGACGAGCCGCGCTTGCCCGTTAAGTTGATGTAGCAGTTCCAGCGCCTCTTCGAGGCTGCCTGGTTGCAGGTAGTTTTGCCACATAGACACTTGCCTTTCCAAAAGTGTTGAACATCGTTGTTCGCCTGGTTGCCCAGGACACCGCACTTATGCTCCTGGTGCTGAATAAACTCGTCAGCGAGTCGCTGCAAGACGATGGCTGCACCATCCTCGTAAAAGCTACCCTCTATTATACACCTTGCGCTACTGACACTCCCCGCTCGCAAGAGACGGGGGTTCTTCCTTCATCCAGAGGGCTTGCCACTGTCCATTGCTGGTACAGCAGTAGAGGTCCCCTGTCCAGAAGCGTTTCACGGGGCAAGCCCGTCTGTTTCCGAGTGCCCCCCGGTACAGCCTAAAGCTTTGTTGAGGATATTCCTTGCGGCATTTTCGTCTCGGTCCATCATCAGCTTGCACTGCGGGCAGGTGTGGGTGCGTTCGCTCAACGACTTCTTGACAATCTGTCCACACCCGGAGCATTGCTGACTGGTGAAATGGGGAGCAACGGCAATCACCGGAACCTGATGCATCACTCCATAGGCGTTGACCCATTGAAGGAACTGCCCCCATGCCACGTCGCTGATACTCTTGGCAAGGCTGTGATTGCGTACCATGTTGGCAATCTTGAGGTCTTCATAGGCAATCAAGTCGTGAGACGAGACGAGCGCGTTCGCCGTTTTCCGAGCGAAATCTTCACGCTGCCGTTGGACCTTGAGATAGCCCTTTGCCAGTTTTTGGCGAACCTTTTTGCGATGGACGGACTTTTTCTGTGTTCGGGAAAGACGACGATGCAAGCGCTTCAGCTTCTTTTCAGATTGATGCAGGAAGCGAGGATTCTCCACCATGTCCCCCAGGCTCGTGGCGTAGAAGTACTTCAGACCCATATCGATGCCGACCTGTGTGCCCGTTGCCACATGCTCCACCTGGCGATCCGTTTTGACTGCGAACTGGCAATAGTAGCCATCAGCGCGGCGCACGAGACGCACCCGCTTGATGCGTTTCGTGGGGAAGGCTGCGATCTGCTGTTTCTTGTTGCCAACCAGACGAAGACACCCAATGCCACAGCCGTCGGTAAAGGTGATGTGCTTGCCGTCGGGCTCCAGTTTCCAGCCGGTGGTTTTGTACTCGACGCTTCTATTGTCGTGTTGAAACTGGGGATAGCCCTTTTTGCCCGGCTTGTGTTCGCGGCAGTTGTCATAGAAGCGTTGGATAGCAAACCAGGCCCGATCAGCCGCCGTTTGACGAGCCTGGGAGTTCAAGAGAGAGGCAAAGGAGTACGAACGTCCCAGCACGGCACAAGAGACTTGCAAATCGTTCTGTGAGACGCCCCGCTCGTCCATCCACTGGCGCACACATTTATTGCGAATGAACTGGACAATGCGGATGGCCTCATCAATGGCTGCGTATTGTTGTGGCGTCCCAGCGCACTTGTATTCGTAGATCAGCATGACCTCTTGCCTTGTTCTTGCTCTTCTGCTAGATTATCCATCACAATTATGATGTAGTCAAGAGAGGTGGTCGATGACACGAACACGCAAAAATATTTATTTTACCGACAAACAAGTGGAACGCTTAGAGCAAATGAGTCGAGAAGAACACTTACCGGAGGCAGAAATTGTCCGGCGGGCACTCGATGCCTATCTGGCCTGGAATGATCCCACCTATCAGCCCACTCCACCCAAACCCCAAAAAAAGGAACGACGTTTCATCCCCTAGATGAATCACAGGGGCTTTCAAGTCCGACCTTCTGTAACTGGGATTTTTTTCCTAGCCTTCCTCTTTGGTGCGTCTTTCTAACTCAGCGCTTCTCTGCTATACTGGTGCTGCATCTACTCGACCTGAAAGTATATGTGCTTCTCACGTAGTGGAAAGGATAGCGCTGATGCCCAGTCTCTTTGTGCGCTGTATGTTGTTTGTCAGCTCGTACTTCCCGCTGGCACTCATCTTCAGCATTTTCCTTTTTGACAAACAACGTCTCTGGGCAGTCATCATCTTGCTCGTCGGTTCATCGGGCCTGGTAATCATGTTGCTCTACTTTCTGTTAATCGCGCCGAGGAGGGCTGTCCTCCATGAGAAAGTGGTCGAACTACAGAAACGTGATGGCGATGTTATGAGCTACATCGCCAGCTATCTCATCCCTTTTGTTGCTTTTCCTCTTAGCAGTTGGGAGCAAATCGCGGCAATCATAGTTTTTATGGCTGCCCTGCTGCTCGTTTATGTAAACTCCAATATGATTTATATCAACCCTATGCTCAACTTGATTGGCTATCATCTCTATGAAGTTACCCTGGAGCATAGTGAGCTATCACACTATCTCATCATACGCGACCGTATTGTGCGTGGAGAAAGGTTACACTTGGTGAAAATAGGCGAAAGTATTTTTCTAGGGAGGAGAGCGTGATCACATTGGCAGAAATGGAAATCCAATACAAAGATATCCTGGAAGGCATCTTTGCGCTGCTCGCAGAAGACTGGAAGGCATGCAGCATGGCCGTCTGTCTTGCTTCGGTACAACCGGATGAAGACGTGCCAGCGTTTAGAGTGGTAGAACTGTCCCCGCGCTTAACAGAAAAATTCCGTGATGACATAGTCATTCCCTTCCTTGCGGATCTCCACAAGAAGTGGCTCAGTGCCGATCTTGTATTGTACAACTACGATGCCGCGAGCAAGCCCCTCGTAGACGAGATCGAGCACCTGGATTTCTCCATGCCTGGATACGAGCCTATTAAGAAACAAATCGAGCCATTACAGTCGCTTCCAGACATGGGAACGTTTCAGGAAGATGAGAGACAGTTCGTTTTGGGCCTACGCTTCTATGTCATCAGGATTCAGTTCAGCGAGGATCATGAACCGGTGTACTTCTTCCGTTCCTATGCTGCCAAGAATTTGTTGAGCAAGTCGCGCTTTCTCGCTGCCATGTGGCGCGACCAGGATGAGTACGATGTTGTAAGTCAGCCGGTGCTCCTCTTCGATAAACACATCGATTGCATAAGCCGGGGCAGCAGTATGTTCATCTTCCACAAAGAAAACTTCCACTACCTCTTCCGCTTTTTGGAAGAGGTGATGAAGACCGCGAAACATACATTGAACGTTATCAAAGTAAGGGTGCCGATCAAGAACTTTGACAAATTTGCCCACCACTGTGAAAGACATCCGCAGAAGATGGCGAAACTGAAGAATATCTCGCAAAAGCCTTACCTGAAGGACCTCACGATCGACAGAATCCAGAGGGTTATCAACAGGA
>WNFC01006205.1_pt1 | contig 13151 bp, 6 predicted proteins | sample 5400541 | NCBI WGS metagenome assembly WNFC01 (sample SAMN13153342, study PRJNA577476) | soil metagenome | isolation source: 120 cm saprolite under Douglas fir tree site 2 hole 2 replicate 1 | place: USA:California | collected 2015-04-18
TGGCGGCGACGGCGGTCTTCGGCAGCCAGCTTGCCTCCATCCTCCCCGCGGCGAAGTACGATGGCGTCCTCGGCATGTGGTACGGCAAGGGCCCCGGCGTCGATCGATCCGGCGACATCTTCAAGCACGCCAATTTCGCCGGAGTGGGCAAAAACGGCGGCGTGCTGGCGTTGGCCGGCGACGATCCGTCGTGCAAGAGCTCCACCATCCCCAGCCAGAGCGAGCCCGCTTTCTGGGCGGCAGGGTTTCCCGTGCTGTACCCCGGGAGCGTGCAGGAAGTGCTCGACCTCGGGCTGCACGGCTACGCGCTCTCGCGCTGCTCGGGCCTGTGGGTGGGCGTGAAGTGCACCACCGACGTATGCGACGAGGCAGGCACTGCCGAGGTGTCGCCGGACCGCGTCGCGCCGGTCGCGCCGCTTCTGGAGATCGCCGGGCGGCCCTTCGCCCCTTCGTTCGACGAGCGCCTCTTCGCGCCCTTCTCGCTGGAGATGGAGGCGACGCTGCACTCCTCGCGCCTCGAGATGGCGCGCAGGTATGCAGCGGCCAACGGCCTGAACCGCATCGTCGCGCGCAGCGGCGGCGACCGCATCGGGATCGTCGCGGCAGGAAAGACCTGGTTCGACCTGCGCCAGGCGATGCGCGATCTGGGTCTCGAAGGTGAGGCGCTGCAGAGGGCCGGCGTGCGGCTGCTCAAGATCGGCATGCTCTATCCGCTCGAGCCGGGCATCGTGCGCGAATTCGCCGACGGTCTCGAGCAGATCCTCGTCGTCGAGGAGAAGCGGGCCTTCCTCGAGCTGCTGTTGCGCGACGTGCTCTACGGCGCTCCGCAACGGCCGCGCATCGTCGGCAAGCTGGACGAGGCGGGGAACCCGCTCGTTCCGTCCTACGGCGAGCTGGACGCCGACTCGATCGCGCCGATCGTCGCCGCGCTCCTCGCCGGACGTCCGCTGCCGGAGTCGGCCCGCGCGCGGATCGCGACGCTCGTAGCCGTGCGCATGCGGCCGGCGCCGCTCGCGGTTGCGCGCAGCGCATTCTTCTGCAGCGGCTGCCCGCACAACACCTCCACCGTCGTCCCGGAGGGATCGATCGCCGGCGGCGGCATCGGTTGCCACACGATGGCGATCCGCATGAACCGCTCCGTCGTCGGCCTCACGCCCATGGGCGGGGAGGGTGTCCAGTGGGTCGGGGCTGCCCCCTTCACCGGCACGCCGCACTTTTTCCAGAACATCGGCGATGGCACGCTCTTCCACTCCGGCATTCTGGCGATCAAGGCCGCCGTGTCCGCCGGCGTGAACATCACCTACAAGGTGCTCTACAACTCGGCGGTGGCGATGACCGGCGGCCAGCAGGCGGCCGGCGCGCTCCCGGTGCCTGCGCTCGTCCACCAGCTCCTGGCCGAGGGAGTCCACCAGGTGGCCGTCGTCTCCGACGAGCCGGAGAAATACCGCCCGAGCGATCTGGGCGGCGCGACGCTCCACCACCGCGACGAGTTGGACACGGTGCAGCGGCGGCTGCGCGAGATCCCCGGCGTCACCGCGCTCGTCTACGACCAGGAATGCGCGGCCGAGAAGCGCCGGCTGCGCAAGCGCGGGAAGCGTCCCGACCCGCCCATGCGCGTCTTCATCGATCCCGCGGTCTGCGAAGGGTGCGGCGACTGCGGGGTCGTGTCGAACTGCCTGTCGGTGCAGCCGATCGACACCGAGCTGGGCCGCAAGACGCGCATCCACCAGTCGTCCTGCAACAAGGACTACTCCTGCCTCAAAGGAGACTGTCCGTCGTTCCTCACCGCAGTGCCCATCGGCGGCGAGCCTGCGGCGCCGAAGCAGAAGAGGCGAGCCCCGCCTCTGACCGAACCGCCGCCGGAGCCGGCGCGGAAGGCGGCGTGCGGCGACGGTTACTCCATCTACTTGATGGGCATCGGCGGCACCGGCGTGGTGACGGTGGACTCGATCGTCGGCACCGCCGCGCTGCTCGAGGGAAGGCACGTCCGCAGCCTCGACCAGACCGGGCTGTCGCAGAAGGGCGGGCCGGTGGTGTCGCACTTGCGGCTCTTCGACGCGCCGCCCGAGGTCGGGAGCCGGATCGGCGCCGCGCAGGCGGACCTCTATCTCGGGCTCGATCTTCTAGTGGCCACCGCGCCGCAGAACCTGGCGCGCGCGGATCCCGATCGCACCGCCGCCGTGGTCAGCACCAGCAAAGTGCCGACCGGGCAGATGGTGACCCAGGTGGAGAGCGCCTTCCCGGAGGTGGAGGGGCTCACCCGCGCGCTCGACCGCGCCACGCGCGCCTCCACGAACCTGTACCTCGACTCGCTGACAATCTCGGAGGCGCTGTTCGGCGATCACATGCCCGCGGGACTCCTGCTGCTGGGAGCGGCGTACCAGGCGGGCCTCGTGCCGCTGCGGGCGGAGTCGATCGAACGCGCCATCGAGCTGAACGGCGTGTCCGTCGAGGCCAACAGCCTCGCGTTCCGCTGGGGCCGGCGCTGGGTGGCGGACCGCGGCGCCGTGGAGGCGGCGACCCGCGCAAAGGCGCCGGTGCTCGGGCGGCTACCGAAGCCTTCCATCGACCTCGCGGGACTTCTCGCTGGCGCGGGTTTCACGGGCGAATTGCGGCGGCTGGTCGAGATCCGCGCGCCCGACCTCGCCTCGTACCAGGACGTAGCGTACGCCCGCCGTTACCTCGAGTTCGTCCGGCAGGTCGCGGCGCGCGAGCAGGATCGCGCGCCTGGCCAGACGCGCATCGCCGAGGCGGTGGCGCGCCATCTCTACAAGCTGATGGCATACAAGGATGAGTACGAAGTCGCTCGGCTGCTCTTGCGCGAAGGGGCGGACTCGGAGATCCGCGACCAGTTCCCGGGCGGCGCCCGCGTCTACTGGCACCTGCACCCGCCGTTTTTGCGCGCGCTGGGGATGAAGCGCAAGCTGAAGCTGGGTCGCTGGGCGCGCCCCGCGCTGCTCCTCCTGCGCGCGCTTCGCCGGTTGCGCGGCACGCCGCTCGATCTTTTCGGACGCGCGGAGGTGCGCAAGGTCGAGCGCGCGCTCATCGGCGAGTACCGCGATCTCGTGCTGCGCTCGCTGGAGACGCTCTCGCCGTCCACGGACGACGCCGCGGCGCAGATCGCCGAGTTGCCCGACCTGGTGCGCGGCTACGAGTCGATCAAGCTGCGCAACGTGGCGCGCTTCCGCGAGCGGGCGGCCGCCCTCGAGGCCGAGGCGCGCCAACGCGCTCGCACATTGCCTCTGTCCGCCGGAGGCTAATATTCTCCATAACGGCCCTTCACCGAATCCAGCAGCTTGTTGGGGTCGTATCCGACGCCGTCCTTGAAGACGCAGATACTTGCGCACCTCCGGCCCGAGAGCATCCACGCGCTGGGCATCGGCAGGCTCGGAGTACGACAAGCCCGCCAGGTAGAGGAGAGGAAGCCAACTACGCATCTTTGCTCTCATGCGATCTCCTGGAGTCTGCCCCGTAGCAAGGCCACGAATGAAGAACTCCGTCCCCGTGAGAAGCGCGAGGTCGCCGCGCCGCCACACCAAACAGCAGAGCCGTCTGCTAATTCCCGCAGCGCATGAGTAGCCGCCGAATGCGGTTCGCGAACGCGCCCGGGGTCTGGTAGGTCTCATGTCGTTGAGACGAGCCCTCAAGCGTCTGATGCCTGGCGCGCTGCTGCTGGCGGCGGTGGCAATCCCGCACATGCCGTCCTTATGGCGTCCGGTCCTCGAGCTCTTGCCCGTCTATTTCGCTCTGGTGTTCGTCGGCGGCGTCCTGCTGGCCTGGCGATTCGACCGCAGCCGCGTCGCGCTCACGCTCCTGGCGCTCGCCCTTGCCGACCGCGCGATGCTCCACGGCGGGCCCAATGTCCGTGGGGCCGTCGCCCTGCTGCTGCCCATCAACCTCGCCGCTTTCTCGTGGCTCAAGGAGCGCGGGCTGCTCACTCCGCGCGGCTCGATCAAGCTGGGCGCGCTGGTGCTGCAAGCGCTGGCCGTGGCCCCGCTCGCGCGGGCGCATGCGCCCGCCGCCGTCTCTTTCTGGTTGAGCCACCCGCTGGTGAGGTGGCCGGCGCTGGGCGCGGTGCCGTTGCCCCAGCCCGCGCTCGCGGCCTGGCTGCTCGCCGCGGGGCTTGCCGTGGCCCGGTTCGTCAAGCGGCCCGGGGCCATGGAGGCGGGCTTGTTGTGGGCGCTGCTGACCGCCTTTCTTGCGCTGCTCGCCGGCAAGACCGAGCCTCTGCTGACGTTCTACTTCGCCACCGCTGGGCTCATCCTCGTGGTGTCGCTCATAGAGACGTCCCGCAGCATGGCCCTCGACGACGAGCTGACCGGCTTGCCCGGACGACGGGCCCTCAACGAGGAGCTGCTCAAGCTGGGCAACCGCTACGCCATCGCCATGGTCGACATCGACCACTTCAAGAGCTTCAACGACGACCATGGGCACGACGTCGGCGACCAGCTGCTGCGGAAGATCGGCGCCAGGCTCCTGTCGGTGGGGGGAGGCGGTAAGGCTTTCCGCTATGGCGGCGAGGAATTCTCCGTGCTGTTCGACGGCAAGACGATGGAGGAGGCCGCTCCCGTCCTCGATAAGTTCCGCGCCGAGATGGCTGCCGCCCCCTTCATCGTCCGCGCGAGGAGCCGGCCGCGCAAGAAGCCGTCTGCTCCCCTGCCGGGCGGCAGCCAGAAGAAGGTGTCGGTCACGGTCTCGATCGGCGTGGCCGAGCCCGACGAACGCCATGGCACACCCGACCAGGTCATCAAGGCCGCCGACGCCGCCCTCTATCGCGCCAAGCGCTCGGGGCGCAACAAGCTTTGCACCTAGCTATTTTGTCCTGAGCCAGACCTGCCGATCAGTGGCCGACGCCGACGAGCACGTCGCTTGCCTCGGCGTCACGCACGGCTGCGTCGGCGTCGTCGGGAAGGAGGAAACGCTCCTTCACGCTCTGCCGGACGAATCGCTCGACGGCCTTCACGTAGCCCTCGTGGCTCTTGTACAGCTCCTGGAGCGAGGGCCGCGGATCACCCGCCGCCTCGGCCTGCTCTTTCGTCACCGGCAAGGGCAGGAACATGCCGTTCAACTCGCAGAGCTCGCCGTCGGCGTAGGGGGCGCGGCGAAGGTTCCATCCGGTCAGCGTCGCGGTAGGAACGCCCACCACGGGAACCTCGACGCCGCCGAGATCGATTCCGATCTCGCTCACCCGCGGCACGAGGACGCGGTAGTTCGCGAGGACCGGAGGATGACCCCAGTTGGTGATGATCCCGCGGTTCTGGGAGACGAAGGGGCCGAAGTCCAATTCGCCAAGCGCGTTGAAGAGCCCGTTGTAGGTCACGCCCGGGATCGCCGGGAAGCCCACCTCCTCGCGGTCCTTGGGCGGCACCAGCAGCCCCTCGTCCACCGTCGCGCGGCGGCTTGGCGGCGCCTCGATTCCCTTCGTCACCCACTCGTCGAGGTCCGTGAAGATCGCCCGCAGCGCGGGCCCGGGGTACACGGGATTGTTGAGCTGCTGGCACAAACCCCGGTCAGGGACCGAACCGAATCCGCTGAAGTGCTGGAGCCCCGCGACCACGTAATGTCGCGCGTTCTCGGGCAGCTCCACCTCGTGGCCGAAGCCGTCGGTGTCGACCAGCGAGGATTGCGCCCACCAGTACTCGTTCGACGTGTCGGTCTGCACGAAGAGCGGATCGGTCGCCGGCCGCTTGAGGATCCCGTCGGTCAGCGGCCCTTTCTCGATCCCGAGCGCGACCAGCGGATTCACGCGGACGCCGAAGTTGAAGGGGAACGTGACCTGCGGAATGAAGCGGTCGCGGTGCTCGGTGGACCAGGGATGGACCTGCCCGAATCGGTAATTGAGCCCGAGCTTCACCGCGCCGGAGATGTGCGCATGGACCGCGTCGAACACGCGGCCGCCGGTCAGGTCCTCGTTGAAGCCTTGGTAGACGTAGTCTCGAATGTAGACGCCGGACTGGGACGCTCCATACAAGATCGAGGTCTTGACCCCTCCGCGAGTTGCCAGCGGATTCCGCATGCCGGCGTCGTCCGCCGTCCGGTGTCTCAGGAAGGAGGCGAAATCGCGCTGCGCCGCGTATCCAAGTCCCATGATGCGGGTGTCCTCGGCGACGTAGTTGAGCTGGTACACCATCCCGGTCTGAAGGCCGCCGGCGACGCAGAGGTGGTCACGGTCGGAAAAGGACCACTGGGCGTTCGGCACCAGCGTGCCCGCCGGAATCGGAGACGCAGAAGGCCGGGGCGAGTCGCTCGGGCGGACGAAAAGCTCATCGTTGGCCTTCTCCGAGAGGACGGCGGGATAACCCTTGATCCCCGGCGAGCCGCTCAGCGGCACGCAGCTGGTGCCGCCTCCCTCGGGGAAGCTGAACTCGTCGGCCAGCTCGATGGTGATCCGCTGGGTCACCGGGGTGCCGTCGCGGTGCAGCGGAGCCGGTACCCTGAGCGTGAGGCCCCCGCCACCGGGCTGCACGTCCGCTCCCCAGCCCACCCAGGCCATCGCGAAACCCTGGTTGAGGAAGAAGCCGTTGCCGAAGTCGGCCTGCGAGGTCGGATTGTTGTTGAAGGGGCTGTTCGCAAAAGAGAGGAAGAGAAGGAGACTGCCGCGGTTGTTGATCTCCGAGACGAGCTGGTGGTTCCACTTCGAGAGATCGGCCGGATACAACAGCATGTAATCGGCATCGAAGGACACGAGGCCGTCAGCGTTCCGCGGCGCCAGGTTCAAATCCGTGATGATGGCGTTGCGCGGATCGGTCGGGTCGATCTGGAACTCGACCGTGCCTCGCACCTTCTCGTAGGCTCCTCCCGAGCCGAAGGCGTGGCCTCCAGCGACGATCACGTCGCTCGCCGGATGAAGGAAAACCTTCGTCAGCTTGGCGGCGACCGCGGCGCTTGCGCTCCAGCAGACTGCTGCAGTCCACAGCGCCAGCAGGCGAGACATCCGAAGCCCGCTCGACCGGTACGTTGCGACATTCGTGTCCATGGGTTTTCCTCGATGACGCAATGGAAATGCGGCCCCTGCGAAACCATTCCGCGGCAGCGGCAGTCAAGACGCGATGCGCCAGCAGCCTTGGACAATCGTCGGTTCGACGCATGCCGGACTGAGAGAAGGATGCGCGCCGTGCCGCTTTCCCGGCTCGCAGTGTCGCGGTACACTGGCGAGACGGCGAAGCCCGAGCGGACCGCGCCGTAAGGCTTAAGTATGGCTACGCCTCCGTCGATCATACCCACCGAGCCGATTGGCAGTATCCCAAGACCCGTCGATCTCATCGAGAGAGTCGCCAGAGCCGACAGCGAGGATCCCGACCTCGCTGCTCTCTACGAAGTTGCCATTCGAGACACCATCGAGCGGTTCGAAGCCACAGGCTCACCGGTCGTTACCGACGGCGAACAGAGCAAGTATCACAATTTCGCGACGTACTGCGTGCATGGGCTTGCGAATATGGCCCCGGACGGCTTGACAATCCTCTTCGCAAACGGTCACACGCGCCGCATGTCGCGGCTCACAAGCGGGCCGTTCCGTTATAGGCGGTACGCAGACGGTTACCTGGATGTAGCCATGCGCTATGCGCACGTGCCGGTCAAGCAGGCGGTGATATCGCCTTCGTGCTTGAGTCTGATGTACCCATCCGAGACGATTCCGGATTATTCGCGCGAGCAATTCATCGAGGATCTGCTGAACGAGCACGAAACCGAGATACGGCGCTGCCTGAAAAAGGGCGCGCACAAGGTTCAGGTGGACTTCACCGAAGGACGACTGGCCGTGAAGATCGATCCCTCCGGGCATCTTCTCAACAGCTTCATTGACTTGAACAATCTCGCGCTGTCGCGGTTCTCGCCGGAAGAGCGCAGGCGCATAGGGGTCCATACCTGCCCGGGGAGCGATCTCGATTCGACGCACAGCGCGGACGTCGATTACACAGAGTTGCTGCCCAGCTTGTTTGAGCTGAGGGCGGGAAATTTCTACATCGCGCTTGCGGGTGAGCGGGACCGCCGGCACGCCCTGAGAATCATAGGCAAATACCGAAAACCGGATCAGCAGATTTTCGTCGGAGTCATTTCTCCGATCGACCCACGCATCGAGACCCCAGAAGAAGTGCGCGACCGTGTGCTCGAAGCCTCTGAGTACATACCGATCGAGCAACTCGGTACTACCGACGACTGCGGATTCTCGCCTTTCAGTGATGACACTTCCACCAGCCGTGACACTGCTTTCGCCAAGATCCAGGCGCGTGTCCTGGGCACGAAGCTTGCCGAGGAACTCATCGGAGATCGCTTGTGACCACGAGTGGCGACGAAGGCGAGCTACTGCGATCGGTTGCCCTGCAGAATGCAAAAAGCATTCTCGTCGCACGCCAGCGTGCCGAGCGGCGACGCGAGGCGTACCTGGCGGAAGCGCAAAGGCTCAGTCGCACGGGAAGCTTCGGCTGGACTGTTTCCACTGGCGAGATCAACTGGTCAGAGGAAACCTTTCGAATCTTCCAATACGACCGAACGACGATACCGACCGTGGAACTTGTTCTGCAACGGGTTCACCCGGAAGACGCCGCCCTGGTGAAGCAGACAATCGAACGCGCGTCGCAGGATGGAAGGGATTTTGATCATGAATATCGCCTGGTGATGCCGGATCGTTCCGTGAAACATGTCCATGTTGTCGCTCATGCCTCGAGGGATGAATCGGGCGGCATCGAGTTTGTGGGAGCGGTGATGGACGTCACCGCGGCAAAGCAAACAGAAAGAAGAATTCGACAGATCATCGACACGATTCCCGCGCATGCCTGGAGCAGCGTGCCTGACGGCTCCGTTGATTTCGTCAATCAGCGTTTCGTGGACTTTACCGGTCGATCAATCGAGGAGCTACTGGGCTGGGAATGGGGTTCCTCAATTCATCCCGATGATCTGTCCAGTCACGTCGGTTTGTGGCGCGCAGCGCTGGCAGCTGGGGAGCCGATGGAGAGTGAAGTGCGGGTGCGGAGCAGGGACGGGGATTATCGCTGCTTGCTGATGCGCAACGTGCCGTTCCGCGATGAGCTGGGAAACATCGTTAAATGGTACGGAACCGCTATCGAGATCGAAGACCGCAAGCGGGCCGAGATGTTGCTGGCCGGTGAGAAACGGCTTCTCGAGATGATAGCCAGGGGCGATTCTCGCGCCTTCATCCTCGATGCCTTATGCCGGCTCGTGGAAGAACTGGCCAGCGGCTCTCTGTCTTCGATCCTTTTGTTGGACTCGACCGGCAAGCGCCTTCGGCACGGCGCAGCGCCCAGCCTGCCAATACCCTACACTGACGCAATCGATGGCGGCGCCATCGGCCCGGCTGCAGGATCGTGCGGAACGGCCGCTTACCGTGCAGAGCCAGTGATCGTCTCCGACATCGCCACAGATCCCCTGTGGGCCGATTACCGCGATCTGGCCTTGGCGCATGGGCTGCGAGCATGCTGGTCGACGCCGATACTAACCTCGGAAGGAAGGGTGTTGGGGACGTTCGCGATGTACTATCGCGAACCGCGCAGCCCCACTCTGCGCGAGCAAGATGTCATAGAGCAGATCACGCATCTTGCTAGTATCGCCATCGAGCGCGAGCAGGCGGAAGAAAGGCTGCGCCAGGCGCAGGCCGATCTCGCACGCGTCAGCCGGGTGACCACCATGGGAGAGCTGACTGCTTCCGTGGCGCACGAAGTGAATCAACCGATTGCCGCCGCCGTCACCAATGCCAACGCCTGCTTGCGCTGGCTGGCGGGCGACATCGCCAATCTCGAAGAGGCGCGCGCGGCTGCGACGAGAATCGTGAGAGACGGAACGCGTGCGGCGGAAATCATCAGCCGGATCCGCCTGCTTTTCAAGAAGGGTACTCCGCAACGGGAGTTGGTTGATGTAAACGAAGTCATTCGAGAGACGATCGCACTCCTGCGCAGCGAGGCAACGCGATACTCCATATCCGTTCGTACGGAGCCGGCCGCAAACCTTCCCCAGATCATGGGAGATCGCGTGCAATTGCAGCAGGTGCTGATGAACCTCATCATGAACAGCATCGAGGCGATGAAGGATGTGGATGGAACCCGGGAACTCGTCATCGAGTCGCAGCAAGGTGAGAACGAGGAAGTTCTCGTGTCCGTCAGCGATACGGGCGTAGGGCTGCCCCCGCACCAGGCGGACCAGATCTTCAATGCATTTTTTTCCACCAAACCTCACGGCACCGGCATGGGACTTAGCATCAGCCGCTCCATCGTTGAGTCGCATGGCGGACGCTTGTGGGCTGCCGGCAACTCTCCGCGCGGCGCGAGGTTTTGCCTCACCTTGCCCATCAAGGTCGAGGCATGAGAATGACGCCGCACGCAGTGGCGACAGGTAGAAGCCTGCAACCTTGCCCTTACATCAAAAGTCGACACTGCTGTAATATTCGTGTACCATCATCTTGGGGGTGCGTCCTGACTCGTCACCTCGTCGACTTGACAGTAGCTGTGCGTGCGGCGCCAGCCGACGTAAGGGAAGAAGCGCGCGCCTGTTTCGAGGAGATCGTCGACGGACTCGCCGGAATCCCGCAGGGCCACGCGTTCTGGGATTCAGTCCGCGGCACTCGGCTGTGTTTGATGGTTCGCGGCTGGTCGTTCTTCTACAGGGTCGACGGAGAGACAGTTCGCATCGTCGATGTCCTCCGGGAAGTCCGCCTGAAGTAGTGAACCCGTCTTGCGATGCTTGCAGCGCGAGCGCGGCTACTGCCGGGCCCAGGCGGGCACCGCGCCGACGATCGTTTCGAGCGGCACGCCGGTTCGTTGTGAACGGCGAAGCTGACGACCGCGCCAGATCGTGTACAGGACGGGCAGGACCTCGAGCGTGAGAAACGCGCTGGTCGCGAGCCCCCCCAGCATGGGCGCGGCCACGCGTTTCATGATCTCGGCGCCCGAACCGTCCGCCCAGAGCAGGGGCAGAAGGCCCGCCGCCATCGTAGTGATGGTCATGATCTTGGGGCGCAGGCGCTGCACCGTCCCTTCGGCGTGCGCGGCGACGATGTCGTTGCGACTCTGGATGAGTCCCTCCCGTACGCGGCGATGAAAAGCCTCGTCGATGTACACGACCATCACGACGCCCGTCTGCATCGCCAGACCGACGGCGGAGAGCAGCCCGACCCAGACCGGAGCCGACAGGGGATAGTGGAGCAGGAACAGGGTCCAGCAGCTCCCCACCAGCGCGAACGGTACGGCGACGAGCACGATGAGCGCTTCGGTCAGGCTGCGGAACTGCAGGAACAAGAGCCCGAGCATGGCGATGGCCACGAACGGGACGATCCATTTGAGACGCCGCTCGCCCGCGGCGAGGAGCTGGTACTGGCCGGTCCATTCGATCCGCTCTCCGGACTCGAGGTGGATTTCCTGGGCGCCGAGCGCCCGGTCGAGCTCGCGCTGCGCCCCTCCGACGTAACTCGACACGTCGGTCCCTGGGTTCAAGTCGACGTAGACGAAGGCGACCAGCTCGCCGTTCTCGGTCCGGATCGCGGCGGGCGTCGTCACGTACGACGGGTGCCCGAGCAGGCCCAGCGGGACCGGCTGGCCGGTCGCCGAGCGCACCGTCACCTCCCGAAGCTGATCCGCGTCTTCGCGCTTCATGCCCATGTCGGGGGTGACGCGGAACCGGTAGGGCTGCTTGCCGCGCGGCACGGCCTGGCCTCCGTGGCCATGGGTGCCTTGGAACGGTGCGATACGAATGGGTTGCCGCTCCTGGAAGGGCCTGTTCTCCCAAGACAGCTCGCCGACCTGGCCGCCGCTGATGACCAGATCGGCCGTTGAAAGAGCCAGCGCAGGATCCACCTTGTGGAGGGCCAGCGCGGCGGGATCGGCGTCGAATTTCAGCCAGGGCTCGCCCCCCAGCGACTCGAACACGGCGCTCCGCGTCCCGGGCAATCGGGCCGCCCATTTCTGCAGCGCGGTGCCGACCGCATCAAGGCGGGCCGGGCTGGCCGCGACCACGCGGATCCCCACGGGCGTGCGCACGCCGCCCGTGGACATCATGTCCATTCGCGCGCGAGCCGGCGCGGTCCAGGCGCTGGTCCATCCGGGAAGGCGGGTTGCCTGATCGAGCTTCTCGACCAGCTCGGCGGTCGTCTCGGACGTCTCCTCCGGCCAGACTAGCCCGAGGACCAGTTTGATCGGCGCAGGCGCCCAGCGCGAGTACCAGCGCGTGCGCGGCAGCGTGGGCCACTCGGCCCGGGGGCGAAGCCGGATGGTCGTCTCGGCCATCGAGAACGGCGCCGGATCGGTGGCGGTGTCGGCCCGCCCCACCTTGCCCAGCACGGCGGCGACCTCCGGGAACTGGCTCAGCGTCAGGTCCATCCTGCGGAGCTGCACGGCGGCCTCCCCGGCCGACACTCCGGGTAATGTTGTCGGCATGAAGAGCAGATCGCCCTCGTCGACGCGCGGTAGGAACTCGCCGCCCAGGCGGGTGGCGATCGGCAGGCAGGAGACGATCGCGAACGCCGCCGTGAGCAGGGTCAAGGCCGGGCGCGCCAGGGCGAAATGGACGAACGGCCGGTAGATCCGCACCAGCCGCTTCGTGATCGGATTGTCGAACTCGGGCGGCACCCGGCCCCGCAGCAGCCGATCGCGCAGCGCGGGGGCCAGGGTGATCGCCACCACGGCGGCCGAGACGATGACCAGCGTCTTCGTGATTGCGAGCGGCCGGAGGAGCCGGCCGGTTTCGCCCGTGAACGCGAACACCGGCAGGAAGCTGAGCGCGGTGATCAACAGGGAGGTCAGTATCGCCGGGGCGATCGTGCCCGCTGCCGCGACGATCGCGGCGCGTCGCTCGCCGGCCGAGGCGTTCGTTCCCAAGCCCTCGATCCTCCGGTGGCAGGCCTCCAGCGCCACCACTTCGGCGTCGACGGCCATGCCCAGCGCGATGCCGATCCCGCCCAGGCTCATGATCGTGGCCGGGACGCCGAGGAGCCGCATCCCGGCGAAGGTGAGGAACAGGACCAGCGGCAAGGTCGCCAGCGGCACCAGCGCGCTCGGTCCGTGGAGCAGAAACATGAGGATGACCAGCACCACCACCGCGACCTCCTCCGTCAGAGCGCGCAGCAGCGTGTGCTCGACGCGGTTGGCGAGGTCCAGTCGATCGTAGACGGTCACGATCTCGACGCCCCGAGGCAGCCGCGGGCGCAGCTC
>WNFC01007799.1_pt1 | contig 13151 bp, 10 predicted proteins | sample 5400541 | NCBI WGS metagenome assembly WNFC01 (sample SAMN13153342, study PRJNA577476) | soil metagenome | isolation source: 120 cm saprolite under Douglas fir tree site 2 hole 2 replicate 1 | place: USA:California | collected 2015-04-18
GCTGACGCGAATGGTTCCCAAACGATGGCGAGCGTCGAGCCCGTTACTGCCGAATTGCATCACGAGATAGAGCAATTCCTCTACCACGAAGCGCGCCTGCTCGACGATCGGCGTTTTGAAGAATGGTATGAACTGTTGGCCGAAGATCTGCATTACGTGATGCCGACGCGCTACAACCGGCTACGGCGCGAAGCTCAACACGAATTCGCTGGAGCCGACGAGGCGCAGCACTTCGACGAGGACAAACACAGTATCGCTCAGCGCATTCGACGGCTCCGCAGCGGCACGGCATGGGCGGAGGACCCGCCCTCGCGCACGCGCCACTTCGTCAGCAACGTGGTGGCCCGGCTGGGCGCGCAGCCCGAGGAATTCGAGGTCGATTGCTATTACCTGTTATATCGTTCGCGGCTGGAGCGCGAAGTCGAGATTTTTGCCGGGATGCGCCACGATGTCGTGCGCCGCAACACAGGGACACCGCGATGGCAGCTCACGCGCCGGCGCATCATCCTCGACCAGACGGTGGTCCTCGCCCGCAACTTGAGCTTTTTCTTCTAGAGGTTTGACTTCTCGCTTGTTCGCGTCCCTTCTGGAGTGAGCGAGCCACGCACAAGTCCGACATGGGTTTTTGTCATCCCGACCGAAGCGGAGGGATCGCGTGCCGTCTGCGGCGCGCAGGCAAAGGCAGGTGCATCGGCGAGCTTCCTGGGATGGGCCTCGTACCCCTGCGCAGAGCATCGCCTGCGCCTCGCGGACGAGGCGCGATCCCTCCGCTTCGGTCGGGATGACGGATGGGATGAAGTGACAAGAGAGGGTCAGGATCGAGCCGGGCGCGCGGTTGAAGGTTAGGTCCGCAAACGCAAGGAGTATTGACCATGGGATGGCTCGACGGAAAGGTGGCACTGGTGACGGGCGGCGCCTCCGGCCTGGGACGCGCGATCGTCGCGCGATTTATCGAGGAGGGCGCCAATGTTGGCATTCTCGATCGTTCGCAGGAGGGATGTGCGCGGCTGCGCTGCCGGAGGATAAAATAAGTGAGGCGTTCGACGAGCTGTTCGCGATCAACGTAAAAGGCTATCTGCTGGGAGCGAAAGCGGCCGTGCCGGAACTTTTGAAGTCGCGCGGAAATATCATTTTTACTGTCTCGAACGCAGGATTTTATGTTGCTGGCGGCGGGCCCCTCTACACCGCCTCGAAGCATGCGGTGGTTGGGCTCGTGCGCCAACTCGCCTTCGAACTCGCTCCCAGGATCCGAGTCAACGGAGTGGCGCCGGGGGCGATTCCCTCGGATATACGCGGGCCACGGGCGCTGGGGATGGAAGGACGCTCGATTGCGTCGATTCCGCTCGGCGATTTTGCCGAAAAATTCCTGCCCTTGCCACGTGACTACACTGCCCATTACGTGCTGTTAGCCTCGAACGAGAATTCATCGACCGCAACCGGCAGCATCATCAATTGCGACGGCGGCATGGGTGTACGGGGATTTCCGCGCCCGGCCGGCGGCTATGATTTATAGGGCGGTCTTTCAACGGATGGCGCCTTTGCAGAATCCTTTAACCGTTCTTGGCCGACTTACGAGCGGCCGAATTAGCTCGCCGTCAATCTAACCCTCATACAACCGTAACATTTGTCGCGTAGCTTCCGGCAGTCCGGTGAGTGCGCGCGCCGATTGTCAGGTGGCCCGCGCAGGCGCGGGAGTACGCGAAAATCTGCTCAGCTTCGGTGAGGGAGGAAAAAGACCTATGGCAATGAAGTCGAGAGGGTCGCTGCGATTGGCTGTGATCCTGTGCGCGGCAGCGTTCGCTGGCTGCGCCATGGACAATCCTTTCGTGGCGACACAGAACGCCAGCGGCAAGCCGACGGTTTGGGATTGTATGGCCGTACAGATGAGCTCGCCGCCCAGGTATGCGTGCACCGATAACAAGACCTACACCGCTTTCCAATTGCGCGACCTGAGACTCGGTACTGGTGCATCGGTCGCCAGCAAGTAATCCGCGTTGGTCAATCACACGAACAACCACATTATTAAAAACCTGATGGGTGGCAGCGGCGCGTACGCGCCTCCTGCGCGATGACGTAACCGTCGGGGGAGGAGATTCTGATGAAGGGTAAGTGGAAGATGGCCTTGGCGGCCGCCTGTTGCGCGCTGCTCTGGACCGCGCCGCGGCTGCGTGCGCAGGACGCTTCTAGCATTACGAAAGCGACCACATTATGGGTCGACCAGCGGACCGGGCAGGTGTTCATTCGGCCGGGGCGCGGACGCGTTCCGATGAGGATTGGCTCGGCAGTGGACGCCGCCACAATTGAACAACAGGTGGAGGACAACACTAACGCGAAAGTCCAAGCGGCCGTGACGCAAGCTCAGGAGCAGCAGCGGCTGAAGGATGAAGAACTCGCCAAAAAAGTCGACGCGATGCAGCCGGCCTGGCAGAGCTACATGGCCAACTGGCAGGATAAATTTCGCATTGGCACCCTCTTCTACGGCGACTATCGCTTCTATCCTCATACCGGTTTCCAACCGCAGGAGCTGGAAAACGTTACCAACCCTGGCCCCGGAAACAACAGTTACAACGCTTTCGATATCACGCGAACCTACGTCAACCTGTACTTCTTCCCAACCAAAGACTGGCAGTTCCGCTTCACTCCGGATATCTACAAGACGATCGGATCCTCCAACATAAGCATAGGGAGGACTGGACAAACTGGAACAGGACCGGCGTTGCCCGCTGCGGCCGGCACCAGCTTCGGCAGCAACCTTGATGGCAATATAGCCGTGCGACTCAAGTATGCCTACGTTCAATATCTCAATTTGTGGAACGATGTGCCCGCACTGAAGGGTGGTACTATCTCATTCGGCGCCGTGCCCAACCCCTTTATTCCATGGGAGGAGGACCTCTATGGCTACCGCTTCGTCAACCTGGTGCCGTGGAACTATCTGAGTCTGTCCTCATCGCAACTCGGGCTCCAGATGGAGGGTCCGGTTAAGTTGTTCGGCGGCGAAGCCACTTTTCTCGAGTATGGTTTCGGCGTGTATAACAACACCAGTTTTCACGCCTTCGAGCAGACCGCGAGCAAGGAAGTGATGGGGCGTTTGACCGCGTATCCGTTTGGCGCCAACTGGCGCTATCAAGGCCTTGGCCTAACCGGCTTCTATAACTACGGTTACGGCAACACCACCCCCGACAACATCAATGTAATAACGCCGCTCAAAGCGACCAACGCGCACTTCGAGCGAATCGCAGCGTTGATACATTATTCTCAGCCGTTATGGAACCTGGTCGCTGAGTTCGACTATGGGCAGAACGCGTTCAGCCTCGGCAATCTATTCTCCGGTAGCGGGACGCCGGACGCATTCGGGACGGCGAGCGGGCCTGCGATTACGACCAAACCTACGGCGTTCCAGTCGGCGTTCGAAACCGGCTCCACCACCTGCTCCAAGGCGAGCCCTTGTTATAACGCGTTAGCGAGCTGGGGTCCGCAGACGGCGGTATACCGGGCAATCCTGCAAAACGGACGCGCACGCAACATCGGCTTCGACTTCTTCGGCCATTTTAACATTCCCAATACCAAGTTGAGCCTGTTCGGCATGTTCCAGTTGTTCATGCCGAATGATAACATCAAGGAGAATCCGCTGGACTTCGAGCGCTTCATCTACGGTATTTCTTACCAATATAACGAGTACCTGCGATTTGCGGTCGATAGCCAAAACCTGCTGTTCTACCATGATAATTTTGGCATTCCGGTCGGTACGGCGAAAACCTTTAACTACGATCCGACCAGCACTTTCAACGGCCGGCAATTGCCGAGCGCGGACGGCTTCGTGATTCCGAACCTGGTCCCGCGCGATACCCATTCAGTCTTTTTCAATGTGGAATTCGCGTACTGAGTAGTCGGCAAAGCTCAAGCTAGCCAACGGCGCGCCGTCCAACATGGGCAGCGCGCCGTTCTCTTGCGGCCCACAAAAAGGAGAAGCACAGGCTGGAAGCCCGTGCCACAACTGATCGCTTAAAACTTGTCTTTGAGCTCGCGGGCTTTGGCAAAGATCGCCACTCTATCGTCAACCAGCGCCGGGTCGAGTTTTTTGAGACTGGTGCGCAGTTCGGGACTGTCGGTGCGGAGAAAGGGATTGAATTGTTTTTCGTCGCCAATCGTCGACGGAATAGTATACTTGCCGTCGGCCCTGACTTTCTGCGCCCATTCGTACTTGTTCCTCAGCGCCGGGTTATTCGGCTCGAGTGTTAGCGCGAACCGCAGATTCTTTTCGGTGTACTCGTGCCCGCAATAGACCTGGGTGGAATCCGGCAGCGCACTCAGCTTGGCCAGCGAATCAACCATCGTCTGTGCGCGGCCCTCGAACACCCGGCCGCATCCGGCAATGAACAGCGTATCGCCGGTGAAAACTGCGTTTAGTGCTGGAAAATAGTACGCGACATGGCCGCTGGTATGCGCCGGAATTCCGATCACGCGGCCTTTGAGCGAAGCGACCTCCACGGTATCGCCATCGTCGACGGCATCAGTCTGTGCGGGAATCCGGCCATGCTCGCCGCGTGCGCCGTAAACCCGAAGTCCTGGAATTGCACGAACCAGGTCCTCATTGCCGCCCACGTGGTCGAAATGCCAATGGGTCGGTAACACAGTGATAAGTTGAAGGCCGCGGCGGTTTACTTCGGCCAGGACCTTGTCGGCTTCAGCACAATCGACCACGCCGCACTGCTTGCTCATATCGTCAACCACCAGGTAGGCGTAATTGTCCGAGAGTTGGGTCACTGGAATGATTGCCATGATCTATCTCCGTGTGTTTTGTCGTGGCGATCAGGCGAGGCGCTCGAGGCTACAGCCCGACGAGCTACAGCCCGACCACATTATAGCCCATATCTACGTAAACTGTCTGGCCGGTGACGCCGCTGCTGAGGTCGCTGAGCAAGACCGCCGCCATCCGTCCAACTTCCTCCGGCCGCATCGCCCGCTTGAGCGGCGAGCGCTGCTCGACTTCGTGCGCCATCGTATGAAAGTCGCGGATCGCGGCGGATGCGAGGGTGCGCGCCGGAGCCGCGCTGAGCGCGTTCACGCGGATATTGCGGGCACCCAGATCGAGCGCAAGATAACGCACGCAGGCTTCGAGCGCGGCTTTGGCCACTCCCATGACATTATAATTGGGAATCGCGCGCACCGCCCCGAGATAGCTCATAGTTATGATTGAGCCGCCACCGCGCGCTTCCATCAGCGATTCGGCTGCGCGTGCCAGCGCGACCAGTGAGTAGGCGCTGATCTCCAAGGCGCGGGCGAAGTTGACGCGATTGACATTGAGGAAGCGATCGCGCAGGTCTTCTCGTTCGGCGTACGCCACTGCATGCACCATCATGTCGAGCCCGCCCCACAGCTCTTTGACCTTGCCGAACACCGCCTCGATCTGCGCATCGCTGCTGACGTCGAGTTCGCCGACTACGGTCGCGCCCAACTGCGCGGCCAAGGGCCGGACGCGTTTTTCGAGCACCTCGCCCTGATAGGTAAGTGCGACTTCGGCGCCTTGCGCTTTCAACTCCTGGGCGATCGCCCAGGCGAGGCTTTTATCATTTGCGACGCCGACGACCAGGGCGCGCTTACCATCCGCGATTCCCATTCAGCGTGACTCCTCAGGCCAAGTCGTCTGTTGTTAAAATGCGGTCAGACAACCCCCGCCTAACCTCCCCCTGGTCAGGGGGAAGGATTGGATTCTCACCCGCGCCGGGGCGGGTCTCCGCTCCATACGCGTCTCCCCTTGCCCAGAGGGGGACAAGCAGAGAACGGCTAGCGGCGAAGCTCATATAGCGCCGAGAATGCGTCCTTGACCGGCAGTCGCTGAAATCGCGTAAAGCCGGCGTCACGGGCGAGTTCACGCGCCTTGCTCTCGCCCATCAGCGCGCCGATTCCTGCACCGTTGTGCGCGAGTGACACGGTCATACAATAGAGGGTGCTCGCCGCGTACATCATCCGGCCCATTGGATTGATATTGTCCTCAACCCGATTCGAGGCATTGACCTCGACCATCAGGCAGGTGCCATCCGGCTTCAGTGCGCCGTGAATCGATTTGAGCAAGCCGGCCGGGTCAACCGAATCGTGCACGACGTCGAACACCGAGATGAAATCGAATCGCTCAGCTGGCAGGCGGGTGCAATCGACGACTTCGAAGCTGACCCGTTCGGCGACCTCCGCAGCTTTGGCGTTCGCCCGCGCACGCTCGATTGAACCAGGATGGGCGTCGTAGCCATGCACATGCGCCTTGTCGAAAGCGCTGGCGATAGTAAGGACCGCGCGTCCGCTGCCGCAGCCAACGTCCAGAGCATCGCCGCCATTATTGAGGCATTCGACAACCTGTGGCATTGCCGGCAACCATTTTCGCAGCAGGCTATGACGGTACATGGGGGCGGAGCTTCGCTCGATCGCCTCGAATACCTCAGGCGGATATTCGCTTTGCGGCACGCCCCGGCCGGTGCGAAAAGATTCCATCAGTTTTGGCGCCATGCCCACTTCCGGCACAACCATCTGCATGAAGCCGCCCATGTAAAATGGCGAATTCTCATCGGCCAGCACCATCGCATGTTCACGCGGCATCGAATAGCGCGCGCTCGCTGGATCATACTCGATGTATTTCGCCGCAGTCATAGCGCCGAGCCATTCGCGAAGATAACGTTCGTCGAGGCCGGTGCTGGCCGCCAGTTCAGCGCTGGTGACCGGGCCTGCTTTGGCCAGCGCCTGGAAAATTCCGAGCCGGTCACCGATATAGGAAAGGGCACCCTGCAAGGCGGCGCCGAGATCATTTGTCATCAGCCCGGCGAAAGCCTTCACCTTGTCCCAATTGAGCGATGTAGTTTGGTCGGCCATGATTATGTCCTCGCCCGTTTAGCGAGGGCGGCCCGAGAGCCGCCCCTACGAAAATCTTAAATCGCGCCGTAACCCGCCAGCGGGCCGTGCTTAGTCACGGGTACGCGGAACTTTCACTAGCAGATTTTACCGTCGTGCGGCTACTTCGGGGTTTTGAAGGCGAACAATTCCTGTTGGACTGGTGCGTTCTCCATCTGCTCCATTTCGGCAGGAGCAAAAAGTCCGTCGCGGCGGGCGAACGGCCGGAATTTTTGGTACAAGTCGGCGAGCTTCGCCTGATAATATTCGACGTTTTCGTCAGGTCGATGGGAGTTGTACTCGGCTGCCATCTTCGCCGCGGCGGCAACCTTGACATTGGCGCCACGCCCGCTGACGTAATACGAAATCTGATCACCGCTTAAGTATGGCCGGGCGGCTTGCAGCGCCAGCTCGTAGGCAGCCGCGATATTGCGGCGCCCGCCGTCGAGTCTATCACGGTAGATTTCGGGCGAATCCTGTAGCGTCTCGGTCTTCATCAGCTCAGCGATACCGAGCTCGTGGCGCGCGAGACGGCGAAGATAATCCTCATAGAGCCGTTCGAGCTGGTCGCGGCGGCCGCTCAGCAGCAACCCGAACATCGCTTCCATGAAGCGGCGCTGGAAGCGTTCGAGACCGCGCGATTTGAGCCCTGAGCCACGAATCGTAATCGCGCCGTGCTCATCGAGCAGCACATAATTTTTCATTTTGTAGCTGAACATCGCCGGATAGCGGCCATCCATTTCGAGCCGGATTCCCGGTGGCATCCACGTGCCGATTTCTTCAATCAGCTTCAATGCGGCGCTCTCATCTTCGAGCGGGAAAGGCGCCACGAAATAGATCCCATCGGTATCCACTTCAACCACCAGCGCGCCCCGATTTTCGAGCTCAGTGACCGCTCGTTGGATCAATTCGCGGCCGCGGCGGGTGACGGTGTTAGCCTGCTCGAAATCATTGAAATGGCCGAGCGAAAAACCCAGGTACCCATAAAAGGAATTGATCAGGATTTTGAAGGTTTGCTGGAGCGCCTCCATGTTGCGTTTTTCGACCCCGGCCAGTTCGCGCACGGCAGCCTTGGCCTGGATGCGAAAACTGCGGAGATCGGCGAGGATCCGCAAAAAGACCCCGAGACGATCGTTCGATGGCTGATGGCGCCCCTCGAGCATCAGCGATGGATAAAGCGAGGTCACATCGCAATGCAGCACGTTGCGGGCGACTCCGCAGCGGCGGATTTCCGTATAGCCGCCGGCCACTTCCCGCGGCTGGCTCGGTAATGGGATCGAATGACCTGCGGCCAGATACGCGCGCATCAACAACGCATCGATTTTGGTCGCGTTGCCACGCAGCATCGCGTTCTGGTACGAGTACGGGAAAATCTGCGCCTGCACGAAATAACTGGGCGACAGCATTTCCGCCAGCGCCCCGGCCTCGCGCGCGTCATCGAGCGCATAAGCGAACAACTCGTCGGTGCGATGGTCGAAATAATCGCTCACCTTCGCCGCGTCGATGTAAACCCGGTCCGGCCGAACCACTCCGAAATGCCGGGCCAACTCCTTGAGACCGAAGCCCTCGAGCTCGCGGCTGGCGATATCGTAATGCTGGGCCAGCAGCCACGTATCTACGATGCTGCGGCCGTACACATCATAGCGCCGATAGGCGATGACCCGCTCGGCGATCTGCATCCGCGACGGCCGTGCGCGAAGTGCGGACCCATCACGGCCCAAGGCCAGAGCAATCCGCTGGCGCTCGGCGCGAGCTTCGAGATATTCGAGGTCGAAGCGGAAGAGATTGTGCCCTTCGATAACATCGGGGTCGCGCTCGCGCACGATTCGGACCATTTCCGCCAGCATCGTCCGCTCATCCATCTGCTTGCCCGACAATACGCATTCGAAACCATCGGAATCGGTCAGCGCCACTGCGATAATCCGATCCCCTTCGCGCGCCGCTGAAGGAAATTCGAAGCCGTCGCTGATATAGGTTTCAATATCGAGCTGCATCCGCCGTAGGTCACCGAATTGCATGTCCATGAAATAGGTGGTGCCGGTCAACATCAGGTATTGCTCGACTGGATCGGCCAGGATCAGGTACGGAGCGTCCGATGCGCCCGGCGCTTTGTTGCTAATTCGTCGCAGATGGCGGCGGCCAGCATCGAGCGCATCGAGCGAATCGAGTTGGACAATAAAGCGTAACGGGAAATTACCCTGCAGTTCCAATGTGTGATGAGCGGCGCGGGTGCCGTTGACGAGTTCACGGTCAGAGAGCAACACAAACAGCTTGAGCGGGCGGCGTTCGCTGCTCAGTTCACCCTTTATTCGCCTGATGATCTCGGCCTCGTTACGTGAGGCGATTTCGACCGCGACCACACCGTTGTCGGCCGGATCCCCGAACAACAGCCGATTGCCATAGAACTGCGCGCAAATTTCCTCGTAACGGTTCATGACGGCATTTTGAAGTGAATTGTTGCCAACCGGCTGGGTTCGCTACAACGATCGAGTAACCGGCTCTTCGCGGACGGTAACCAAACCAGGGCTTACCTCCCTGGCCGTGTGCGGCATGGCCCTTCTGGATAAGTTAAAGGCTCCCAGGCACGTATTTTGACGATGACTTTGATGGTCGATGTTTGGACGCCGAGGTTTTCGACTGGTTGGGAAGCGGGATTCCAGGCGCGATGCTCGAACGCTGCCCTGGGCACGCGGAAAGAGCGTCCACTTCTACAGAATCGTTGTTATAATTGGAATTAGCAGGATGTGCAACGAGGTACAGTTTAGTCGGGTTGACTTTATACAAGCATTTTCTTAACCTCGATCCTTTGCCAGCTTTCCCTCTGAGTTGGCCGGTCGGACCGCGGCTGTGTCCTCAAATGAGCCGAAATGGCTGTTACGAAGCCATTCGGCAGCGTTGCGGCGGTGTGGCGTTTATGCCGCTCAAACCGGAAGCTCAAGGAGCATTCCGGCGGGCGGAATGTTTATGCGCCGCATGCGTCGCGGGACGGATGAAAGAGCGCTGCGACGGCGCATGCGAGTCAGTGGAACCAGCATGAAGCAGAAGTACGAAGGAAAAGACTTACAAAGTCTGGTCGATCTTGGGCGGGAGCAGGGTTACCTGACCTTTGACCAAGTCAACGATTTCCTGCCCCAGGATGTTACCTCACCCACCGATCTGCGGTCTGCGCTCGAGAGTTTCGAGGACATGGATATCAAGGTCCTTGATGACGTTCCGTCGGACGCCGTCGATCCTGAATTGGAGACCGAGGTCAAGGAAGAATCAGAAGAAATCGCCGAACCCGCCACCCCTGCCGATACGCTCAGTGAGTCATCCGACCCCGTACGCCTCTATCTCAAGGAGATGGGTAACTTCCAACTCCTCTCCCGCGAGCAAGAAGTCGAGATCGCAAAACGGATCGAGGCCGGCGAAAAAGAAGTCGAGGACGAAGTCCTGCGCTCGCCCGTCACTCTGGATTATATTATCGACATCGCCGCAGCAGTCGAATCTGGCGACGCCGACTTACGAGACATTTTCGAGGACAATGAGGAGCAGACGGACGCCGACGAGGAACGTGGCGCCGAAGCCAACGAAAAGCAGCTCAAAAAGCTGTTAACCGCGACCAAAAAGCTCGATTCATTGCGGAACAAAATGGAGGGGAACGAGGAAAAGCTCAAGAATAAGCCGAAGGGGCCGGCCCGCACCAAACTCGAAAAATCCCAGGCGCGGTTTCGTGAAGCCGTCAAGCGAGAGCTCCATCGGCTCGAACTCTCACGTCATCTGCAGGATGCAGTCATCAGCAAAATGCGCCGCAAGCTTCACGAGAGCCGCGCCGCCCAGGCGATGATCCTGCGTTATGAGGAGGCCACCGGCCGCAGCAAGAACCAACTATTGCGCGAGGCGGGCGGGGCTGAGGACCGCCGCCATGTACTCAAGGTCAACGGCACCCGAGAGAACCTGCTGGATATTGCCGCACGAATCAAGGAAGCGCAAAAAACCAGCCGGGAAGTCGAGAAGCTGGTTAAGGCTTCCACCGAGGATTTCGCTAAGTCGCTCGAGATCATCGCCTCGGGTCAGGACAAGAGCCGCCGCGCCAAAAAGGAACTGACCGAAGCAAATTTGCGGCTGGTCGTCAGTCTCGCCAAGCGCTACACCAACCGTGGTCTGGGCTTTCTCGATCTGATCCAGGAAGGCAACATCGGCCTGATGCGGGCGGTCGACAAATTCGAGTATCAGCGCGGTTACAAATTTTCCACCTATGCGACCTGGTGGATCCGGCAGTCGATGTCGCGCGCGATCGCTGATCAGGGCCGCACGATTCGAATCCCGGTGCACATGGTTGAAACCATTAACAAGCTGCTGCGCGTGACGCGTCTGCTGGTGCAACGGCTGGGACGCGAGCCGAGCCCGGAGGAAATCGGGGAGCAGATGGAAATGCCGCTGGACAAGGTCCAGAAGGTGCTCAAGATCGTCAAGGAGCCGATCTCGCTCGAAACCCCGATCGGTGATGAAGAAGAAAGCTCATTGGGCGACTTTGTCGAGGACGAACTGGCGCCGTCACCGGTCGAAGCGGCCATCCAGGGCAATCTCGGCGAGCAGACCCGCAAAGTCCTGGCTACTCTCACACCGCGCGAGGAACAGATTCTGCGCATGCGTTTTGGTATTGGCCAGAAGACCGACTACACGCTGGAAGAGGTCGGCAAGCAGTTCGCCGTTACACGCGAACGGATTCGGCAAATCGAAGCCAAGGCGCTGCGCAAGCTGCGTCAGACCGGCCGCTCGCGCAATCTCGAAGGCTTCATGGAACGCGAATAACGCCGCGGCCGACGGCCGCAGCGCCAGGCGCCCATTCACGTCTTCGAGCAGGATAACCAACGCCGTGCTCGGACCTGAAAATCCATTTGACAGTGGCTGCGACTTCGATGCGGTCCTCAGGCGCCGCGGGCTTGGGCCGCTCCGCCGCGAGCGACCGCCGCAGACGTTGCAAGTCAATCTGGGCAAACTTTGCAATCAGGCCTGTCATCATTGCCACGTTGATGCGAGCCCGAAACGCACTGAAGTGATGACCCGCGCCACCGCGGCGCGGGTGCTCGATCTACTCACTCACAGCCCTTCAATCAGCGAACTCGACATCACTGGAGGAGCGCCGGAGCTGAATCCCAATTTCAAGTGGCTAGTGGAGGAGGTGCGGGCACGCGAATACCCAGTTATAGTTCGTTGCAATCTCACGGTTTTGTTCGAACCCGGAATGGATTGGCTCCCGGATTTTTATCGTGACCATCGGGTGCACCTGATCTGCTCACTACCTTGCTATAGCCGCGAAAACGTCGAGCAGCAGCGGGGCGGAGGAGTTTTTTCCAAAAGCATTGAGGCGCTGCAACGGCTTAATCGCCTCGGCTATGGCCGCGAGCTGAGGCTGGATCTGGTTTACAATCCGCTGGGTCCATCGTTACCGCCCGCGCAAGAACAGCTTGAAGCGCGCTATCGCGAGGAGCTCGGCCGCAATTTCGCAATTGTGTTTCACCGGCTGCTCACCATCACCAATATGCCGATCAACCGATTTGCGCGACAGTTGCACCACTGGGGCAAGTTCTCGGAATACATGGGTCTACTGGTCAACCATTTCAACCCGGCAACGGTTGAGGCCCTGATGTGCCGCGGACTTGTCAGCGTAAGCTGGGACGGAAGACTATTTGATTGTGATTTCAATCAAATGCTTGAAATGCCGATTTTCGACGGCAGCGCACAAGCTCCTCTTACGATTTGGCATATTGACGATTTGAGCGCGCTGAGCGGAGCCCCAATCGCCACTGGTTCTCATTGCTTCGGATGCACCGCTGGGGCTGGCTCCAGTTGCGGGGGCGCTCTGGCCTAACGTTTTGGCGCGGATCGTACTGGATACGCAGTCGCACGCCGGCCCAGGCCTTGATGAATGTTCCGGTTGAACCGGGCGTGTCTGAGTTGGACGCCCGAGCTGATAGCCGCGCCGCTGAGCGAAGACTCGGCGGCGGTCCATGGCTCGCAGCCGAGCTTATCGCCCTGGTTTATATTGCTGCGATCGCCGAGATTGCATACGCCACCGGCGCCTTTTACGTTTTGTTCCCCGAGCTCGGTGCGCTTTCCCACGATGTGTTTACGCGGCCGCGCGGCACCTGGGCGGGTGCCCCAGTTCTGCTGGCCATTACCCCGGTTTTGACTGGGGCTATCGGCATCGCCGTCACGCGCGCACTGCCATACGGATATCTCTCTGTGATGCTTACGGTAGCCGGCGCCGTCGCGGTGATATTTGCGCTGAA
>WNFC01012102.1_pt1 | contig 13149 bp, 11 predicted proteins | sample 5400541 | NCBI WGS metagenome assembly WNFC01 (sample SAMN13153342, study PRJNA577476) | soil metagenome | isolation source: 120 cm saprolite under Douglas fir tree site 2 hole 2 replicate 1 | place: USA:California | collected 2015-04-18
CATGTTGGCGCGGTTGCGGGTGACGATGCCGTACATGACGAGGATGACCCCGAGCGCGGCAGCCACCGATACGACCACGACCGCCAGCGGCATCGCTAGGTGATCACTTCGTGGTCGATGACGTGAAATTCCACTTCTTGTCGACGTCGTGCGGTCCGACCCCGCCTGCCGACGCGAGGGTGGGGCAGTTCGAATCGGGCTGAGTCGGCGCCGTCTCGTAATCCTTGTACGACTCGAGCGTGTATTTGAGGATCGCGTTGGTGAGCAACCAGTTCATGTATTCGGAGTCGCAGGCGGTCATGAGCACGGTGAGGCTGCTCGTCAGCTGCGTCGGAGCGTTGGAGACCGAGGCCGGACCCACCCTGATTACGTAGAGGTTTCTGAACACGGTGCGCACAACGGACACGCCCGGGGAAGCCCCGAAAACCGACGTGTTGATGGTGGCGAGCACCGTGATGCGGTCGCCCAGCTGCACGTAGCCGCCCACGCCCACCAGCTCTGATGTCGGCACCTGGACGGCGACAAAGCCTTGCGGGATGGGCAGGTAGGTGACGTCGCTGCTGCTGAGCAGGTCTGGCGACTGCGCGATCAGGTTGGCCGTGATGGGGGCGTCGGCCGGGATGTCGACCCGGGCGCCCTTGCCCTCAACCGATTTGATGTCGAAGAACGCTTCCTTCGGGACCGGCGTGATCACCGCCGTCGTGAGGTCGGAGGCCTGGATCTGGGTGCGGGCGGCGATGGCGTTTTTGGCGACCACCACTTTCGTGCCGATCGCCGCGGACGAGAAGAGATAGGGCAGGCTGGCGACCCCCGCGGCGGTCACAAATGCCAGGACGGCGAGAACCGTCCCGATGATGATGTAGGTCCGGCCGCGTCGCGACCGCCTGATCTCAGAGGACATGTGAGTGCTTGATCAGGGCGTTAAGTGGGCGTTTCACGGAGCGATTCACGGTGCACATGATGCGCGAAGTGCACCGGTTTTTCATTCGATCAGGATCGCTTCGACGTTGGCGGTTCCGATCCCGAAGTCGCTCCCGACCCCGATCCCGGCCCCCACACCGGCCGAGATCGTGAGCGAACCACAGGCCAGCGAGCCGTCGATCACGCTGGTCCCATTGATCGCGTAAGTGCAGGTGCCGGACCAGTAGATGGAGCCCAGCAGCCACGCATGGACGGCCGAGCCACCGAGCGAAATCGTGCCGGTGCTGCTCGCGGGCGAGTAGATGAGCAGGTTCTGGCACGCCCGGTCGCCGGCAGGGCACCACGATCCGGAGCAGCTCGTGTCCTGGGTTCCAGCTGCCGGGGGCGCCTGCGAGCACGGGGCCCCGAACCATGTGTTGCCGCCCAGCGGGGCGAGTGGATCGGCGAGAGCGTTGGGCGGGCAGACCGAGACCGAGCATGGCGTCGACCCGAACTGGCAGGTGCCGGCGCAAGCGGCGCCGCCGCCGGCCGCACACGTTCCAGATGAGAACCCGGCCTGGTTGACGAACTCGAGCGTGACGTCTCGCGCCAGCAGCGTGCCCCCGTTGAGGCAGATGCCACCCCCGCCCGCGAACCCGGACCCGTTGAAGTAATAGAAACCGGGGTCGAGCACGGCGCCGATCGCAGCCGCAGATGGCTTGAACGTCGCCAGCACCACCGCCCAGCTTGTCGGCTTGGTGCTGTTCAGCGTCTCGCTCGCGGCCGCGGCGGGGAGATCGACTCGGTATTCGGCGCTGAAGCCGTCGGTCGGATCATTGGCCAGGCTGTTCCACCCGACTCCCTGCGTGAGGACCTGGCCCGCCAGTCCCTCGAGCACTCCGACGTCGGTGATCGCGAGCTCATTGGGGGCCGCCATGGCGCCTCCGGTCGTCACCGTCGCGGTCGACTGGTTGGTGCCGACTGCAAAGTTCCCGGTCTGGTCCATCGGGAGCACGGTCGCCACGTTGCGCCACTCCGTGATCTGCGCGCTTGAGTCGATGCTGGCCGGGGTGATCGTGAAGGTGGCGTTCGAGATCCCGCCTGGATTGTTCGGGTAATACCAGATTTCGGTGCGAGGGCTGGTTCCAGCCTGGCTCGGGACGAGGCCGGTCTCCACCCAGCCGGCGGGAGGTACGAATTGTGCCGGCGTCGCATCGGACCGGACGTCAGCCACCAGCAGGGTGCCGGCCGTGCTCGGTGCGGGCAGGGTCGGGGTGAGGAAGTGTCTCGCAGTCACCACCGGCCCCACCTGGACGTTCGAGATGCTGCCCAGACTGGCCACGTCCAGATAGCCGTAGCCGCGCCCGATGTGCATGCTGCGCCTCCAGTGCCCTGAAGCGTTGCGATCGCAATGGCGTCGGTGTTGGGGTCCGGCGGGAGCAGAGTTCCGCGCGCGAAGACCGGCTGCGGCGCCACGCCCGCCGCACACGGATTCGGGTTGATCGTCGCGTCACCCGCCGATAGGAATTGGCTCGTCCCGTTCGTCCCGCAAGCGGGAGTGACGTGGCCGGACATCTCGGACCCGTCGGCGCAGATGGCCGTGCTGGAACCCGCGTTCGCGCCGGCCGCGCAGGCGCCCCCGCCGCCGACCCAGCTCTGTCCGTCGGCGTAGACCCGCACGTTGCCCAGGCTGGAGTAGGTCCCCGACGCTGCGTCAAAGCGTTGATGCGCGTACAGCGCGCACGTGCCGCTGATGGTGACGGCGTTTTGTGCCACCACGTCGCCGCCGATGTTGACCTGCCCGCCTCCGCACGTGAGCGAGTTGGCCGAGATGGCCGGCACCGAACCCGGCAGCGCTTGCGCGACCGCCCGGCGGGTGACGGTCGTGTTGGTGGTCCCGAGCTCGCCTCCGAAAGAGATCGGAAGTGTCAACGTCAGGATCACCTCCACCTGCTGCTGATGCGCCCGATATGGGTAGTTGTAGGTCGCGCTGAGACCGCCCGTGAAGAAATCGGTGCCTTTGTAGGGCGTGGCGCAGGTGCCCGCCGCTACGCCGTATGGCCCCAGCTTGGTGCGCCGCGTGGCCAGGAAGTCGTCCGCCTCCTTGAGCACCACGTTGGCCTTGGTCGAGTCGCAGCTGATGCCGATCGTCAAAGCGGAGTCCAACGCGGTCGAGTCGGCAAGCTCCTGGAGCTGGTTCTTCTGCCACTCCACCGAGCCGGCGAGGAGGATCAACGCCGCCGAGCCGATCAGCGCCAGGAGGGCGACGGCGACCAGCACCATCACCTGCCCCGACTGCCGTGCTCCCTCTCGCTTTCGGGGAGAGGGGCGTGTGTAGTCGTCAGCCACTCAGAACTCCATCCGCACCACGGACTGCGAGTCGAACGTGATGGCCGCCGGCAGCCCGAGCAGATGCGCCAGGACGGGCTGCCAGCTGAGCTTCAGGTCGACTACGACGCGCTGATGCCCTGGCGTGCGGACGTAGGCGCCGTTGGCGGCCGCACAGGTAGGGCAGCTCCATCGGGGATTCGGGTTGCCGGCCGTCGAGTCGATCTCATAGATGAAGACGTAGACGGTGTTGTTGGTGAAGCCGCCGGCCAGCGCGATGGTGCCCGGCTGCGTCGGATCGGCGTTCGGGGTGTAGGTCCCGTATGACGGCGCGGAGCCGATGGCGGTCGAATCCAGGTACATGACCTGCGCTCCGAGCGGGTCGAGCAGGTGGGCGCTCTTGACCAGGGCGGTCAACGAACACGGACTGGCCAAGGCCGTACAGGCCGGGGGCAGGGTGTTGGATCCGCTGTAGTCGACGAGGGCCGCCTGGCGGGCGGTGTCTCGCGACGCTCCCTCCAGCAGCGAATAGAGAAGGAGGCCGCGACCGAGGTCGACAGTGGCTCCTGTTGAGGTCGTTGAACCCGTAGTAGACATAGACGTCGACCTCCGAGTGGACCTGGAGGTTGGCGCTGCCGGCGCAGTCGACGCTCGCGCCGCAGTAAACAGCGACCACCGCCTGGCCGCCGACGGGCACCGTGTAATCCACTCCCGGCCTGAAGGGCGGTGCGGCGGCGACCTGTGTCGCGCAGCTGACGTTCGTCGTCACCGCCGCGAGGTCAGCCTTGATCAGGTTGCACATCGCCGCGATCCCTGGACCATTGGTGGTGGCGTTTTTGCCTGCCACGTAACGAGCCCCATCTCGCGCCGCGTCGGATACGGCGACGGCATACGAGTAGCCGCGGCCGAGCTCGAGTACGCCCGCGACCAGCAGGATCAGGATCGGCAGTGCAATTGCGAACTCGACCAGAGCTTGTCCCTGGGTGCGTCCGTGTGGATTATCCATCGAGCTTCAACTTCCCAACGATCAAGCGCGCGAGCTCGTTCGCACCTCGCGAGACCTGGGAAGAGGGGTCGCGCTGCAGCACCAGGCTGCCGGCCAGCGTCGCATCCTCCGGCCGCGTGTCGTCGAAGTTCACCGTCAGCGACATCTTGTGATTGAGGATCGACTCGATGGCGCTGCGGTCCAGCGGCGCTCCGGGCACCCGCTGGTTGAGAACGAGCTCGAGGCGGCTGTCGGGCACGTTCATGATGTCGCGAAAGACCGCCAGCGACCGCCGGGCATCGGTCATCGCCGCGATCTCCGGCGGTATCACCACGACGAGCCGCTCGGCCCGCTCGATCACCATCAGGGCCGCCTCGCCAAGGGAGGTGCCCAGGTCGGCCAGCACCAACCGGTGCCAGGTGGCCGCCACATCGAGCGCGCGAGTGGTGAGCTCGGCGGTCATGAGGTCGACCTGTTCGGGGCGGAGGGTCCCCGGAAGCACGCCCAGCCCGGTCTTGTGGTAGACGATCGCGCCCCGAAGGTTCTTCTCGAAGTCACCCGATTTGGAGGCACCGGCTATGGAGCCGGTGGCGACGAGGTCGGCAAACAGGGCGGCGTGGCCGAACGGGGCCGAGAGGTCGATGAGCAGGACCTGGCGAGGGAAACGGTTCGCCAGGGCGGCGGCGGTGTTCACAGCCAGCGTGCTGACGCCAGAACCGCCCTTGGCGGAGAAGAACCCCACGATCGGGGCCGAGGTTCGCGTGGCGACCTGGGCCTGGGTGGCGGCAGCGGCCGCGACCTGCTGCTCCCAGAGCTTGTCCAGCGCGATGGCGACCTTGTCGACATCTTGACCCAGACCGTCCAGGAGCCCGTCGCGATCGAGCGTGAGCAGGATCGAGTCGGCGATGCCTTTGATGCTCGTGACGTAGCGATCACCTGTCCGGGGGGCGGGGAGTATGAGCAGGTCGCCAGGAGCCGGGCGAGTCGAGAGCAAGAGCTTGCCCGAGCCGTCGGTGATCGACTGCTCGGCCGCCCCCGAGGCCAGGAAGATCACCACGTCGCCGCCCTTGCCGCCCACTCGCAAGGTGTCGGTGGGGGCCAGGTGGATCGTCTGCATGCGCCGGGCGAGCGCGCGAAGGACGCCGTCGGACAGCTCGGCGAAAACCGACGACATTTCGAGGATGCGTACGCGCAGCTGCAGGACCGACGGAAGATCCGCCCCGTGCCCGCCGCCCGCAGCCATCTGTGCTCCTTCCTCTCCCGCCCCGGGGCCATCGCTAACCTCGTGGGCGTTCAAAACGCCGATAATGTACCAACGTCCCCCGAGATCGACCCTCGGTTGCCGGTACAGCTTGAGCAGCAAACCTCCGCCTGAACTCGATTTACGACGCACCACCCGGCGGACGATCCGACCGGAAGCTCCCCGAACGCGCCTCGCCTCCAAGATCGAACGCGTGCTGGCGACCGCACTCGGCGGCGACCCGCGTGTGGTCCTCAACGTCAAATCGTCCGAGGTGCTGGCGGAGCCGGGGCAGGTGGCTGACGTGATCTCGGCGGCCCTGGAGAGCGCGGGGAACGGTCTTATGGCTCAGCTGGCGGTTACGCAAGCGTTTCGCCGCAGCGGCCTGGAAACTGACCTGCTCGACTCGCTGGCCAGCCCCGACCCGGCGGTCCGGATGGCCGCCGCCCGCTTGTGTGGAGCGCTGCGACTCCCCGACGCGGTGCCGTGGCTCGCCGACATGCTCGACGACCCCAGCCCGGCCGTGCGCGACGTGGCGATCCGCTCTCTCGCCAACGCCGGCGGCGGGCGGGTGGTCGCCGCCCTGCTGGCGCGCGCTGACCGCCTGCCTTCGTATCGGCTGGCGAAGGCGCTTGCGCAGGCGGCCTCTGACATCGATCTCGAATTGCTCGTGAGGGAGCCGATCTCGGCCAAGACGAAGGTGACCGTCCTGATGGCATGCGGATTGCGCAGAGATGCGCTGCAGGTGCCCCTTCTCGTCAGAATGGCCCTGGACCGCCAATGCGAAACACAGATTCGAGTGGCCGCGTGCAGGGCGCTGGCGATGACCGGTGAGCCTTTCGGCGCCGATGGCATGCGCATGCTTGCCACCGACCCGGACGAAGCCGTTCGCAAGGAAGCCGTACGCGCGCGCATGCGCATCAGCGCCGCGATCAGGAAGCGGATCGCATGAAGCTTTCCGAGCGCTTCGACCGCCGCTATCAGCAGGCGCCGGCTGGCGCCACGGTGCCACCCGGTTCGGCCTCGGCCGTGCAGCAGGCCGCCGCCCCGCCTCCGGCTCCCCCGCCCATGCCTTCACCGAATCCGGTTGCCGCGACGAGCGAGTACTCCAACGTCGCGCCCGAGCTCTCCGATCAGGTCATCAACCTCAGCCCGGCGCTGGCCGCCGCCAAGGCCGAGATCCATGCCCAGCTGCTTTCGCACCACACGGCCCAGATCGACATCAACAACCGCGCCGGCATCCGCCGACTGCTGTTGCAGCTGACCGAGGAACATTTCCGCAACAAGCCTCCGGCGGCGGTGGTCACCGTCGCCGACAAGGAGCGCCTGGTCGAGATCCTGTTCGACGAGGTCATCGGCCTGGGGCCTCTGGAGGCACTGCTTCGCGACCCCGACGTCACGGAGATCATGGTCAACAGGCCGGAGCAGATCTTCGTCGAACGCCGAGGCAAGATCGAGCTGACTACGCTGTCGTTCGAGGACGATCGAAGCCTTCGGCGTGTTATCGACCGCATCGTCCAGACGATCGGCCGGCGCGTCGATGAGTCAGAGCCGATGTGCGACGCGCGACTGAAGGACGGATCGCGTGTCAACGTGGTCATACCTCCGGTGGCCATCTATGGCCCGTGCCTCACGATTCGAAAGTTCGGACGCGAGACCCTGAGCCCGGAGCAGATCATCAGCTCGGGCGGGGCGACGGCCGCGATCATCGGGTACCTCGACGCCGCGGTGCGAACGCGCCTGAACGTCATCGTGTCCGGCGGTACCGGCTCAGGCAAGACCACCCTGCTCAATGTGCTGTCGGGCTTCATCCCGGCCAATGAGCGCATCGTCACCTGCGAAGACGCGGCCGAGCTGCGACTGCGCCAGGTGCACGTGATCAGCCTCGAGTCGAAGCCGCAAAACGTGGAGGGTAGAGGCGCCATCTCTATTCGCGACCTGGTGCGCAACTGCCTTCGTATGCGGCCGGACCGGATCGTCGTCGGCGAGTGTCGCGGCCCCGAGGCGCTCGACATGCTCCAGGCGATGAACACCGGCCACGACGGATCGATGAGCACGCTGCACGCGAACAACCCGCGCGACGCCGTGAACCGGCTCGAGACGCTGGTGCTCCTGGCCGGCACCGAGCTCCCGTCACGCGCGATTCGCACACAGATCTCCTCCGCGGTCAACGTCATCGTGCAAACGGAACGGCTGCGCGGCGGCGCCCGGAAGGTCGTCAGCGTGGCCGAGGTGATGGGTCTGAAGGACGGCGACATCGCACTCCAGGAGCTGTTCGCGTTTCGGCAGGTCAGCGTTTCTCCCGATGGGCGTGCGGTCGGCTATCACACGGCCACCGGGGCGCGCTCCGCATATCTGCAGCACTTCCGCTCCAATGGCGTGGAGCTGGCAGAGGAGATGTTCGTGCCGGTGGCCCAGCCTCCGGACGACCAGCTGTACTGAAGGCCATGGATGCGACCAATGCGGTAGGCGGTAGAGACACGAATCCGCCGCAGCCGGTCCTGCTGCCCAACGCCGAACTGCCTCTTTCGGCGGTGGGGCGAGAAGACATCCTGGCGGATTTCGGCCACCAGTTGCGCAACGAGCTCAACGCGATCGCCATGGCCGCCAACATGCTGTCCGCGACCGCGACCTCGAGCGAGCAGCGCGAGCTCTCGGCCATCGTCGAGACGGGGGCCAATCGGGTCGCCAGGCTTCTCGATGACGTTCTTGATGCCGCGTTCATCCAGAGCGGAGACTTCGAGCTGGCGCTGCATCCGTTCGACGTCCGCGCTAGCGTCGAGTCCTGCCTGGGGATGATCGTCGAAGAGGCGGGCGGCAAGAGCCTGGATCTTTCGTTTCGGGCCGAGCCCGATGTTCCCAGCATCATCGTCGGCGACTCGCGACGCATCGAGCAGGTGCTGCTCGCACTCCTCCACGGGGCCCTCGAGCGCACGGAAAAGGGTGGGATCGGCGTCGAGCTGAGCTCACAGCCGCGCGGGGACCTCTTCGAGCTCCACTTCCGCGTGCGCGATACCGGTCGCGGCGTACCGGCGAGGATTCTTCGCGGCGGGCTGAGCGACGAACCGGTGGTTCAAGCTCAGCAGGTCGAGCCGGGTGATGCGATGGCCATCGTCAGCCTGTCGATCTGCCGGCACCTGGTCGAGATGATGGACGGCGAGCTGCGAGTCGAGCAAGGGGGCGTTGAGGCGGGACCCGACGCGGGCACGACGTTCGACTTCACGATCCTCACGCAGGTCATGCATGCACCGGTCGCCGTTGCGCCGCGGACGCTGGAGGGAATGCGCGTGCTGGTCGTCGCGGCCGACGCCACCGAGCGACGCGTGCTCGCGCTGCAGACGGAGCTCTGGGGAGCGCCATCGAGCGCCGCCAACGTCGCCGACGCGCTTGCACTCGTGCAGACCGGACAGCCGTTCGACATCGCCATCGTCGAGCACAGGCGCCCGGCCATCGACGGCCTGGCGGTTTCGATCACCCTCAGGTCTCTGCGCCCACCCGCCGAGCTTCCGATCGTGCTCATCGCCGCCGCGCCGCCCGGTCCGGAGGAGGCGGGCGCCGCCGATAGCGGGGTTGTGCAGGCGACGCTGACCAAGCCCGTGCCGCCGCACAAGCTCCACGACGTGATGGCGCAGGTCGGGGCGCACCAGGAGGTCGCCGAGGCGCCGCATCCGGCCCCTGCCCCCGGAGTCCTGAAGGTTTTGGTCGCAGAGGACAATCCGTTGAACCAGAACACGATCCGGCGGATGGTGATCAGGCTCGGGCACCACGTCGACGTGGTCGCCAACGGTCGCGAGGCCGTGGCGGCCGTCGCCAAGGAGGCATACGACGCGGTGCTCATGGACGTGCTCATGCCCGAGATGGACGGTTTGCAGGCGGCGGAGGCGATCTGCCGTCGCTGGCCACGCGGCACTCGCCCGCGGCTGGTCGCGCTCACGGCGATGGCAGCGCCGGGCGACCAGGAACGCTGCCTTCGGGCCGGCTTCGACGACTACATGAGCAAGCCGATCCACCTGGATGAGTTGTCGGACGCGCTCACGGCGGCGGCCGGGTGGCGCGCCACCCCCAAGGTGCTCTAACGGCCGCTGAGGCGTTCGTCGAGCCGCGCGGATTGGTCGTCGACCGCAGCGCGCCTTGAGGCTCGGGCCTCGAGTAGAACAACGACGATGACGATCATTCCGCCCAGGACCATCAGGCCGCCGAGCGCTTCTCCCTCCACGCCCCGCGGCTGCAGGATGATCTGGACCATCGCCGACCCAAACACCAGGATGTAGCTCAATCCGAGCAGCCGCACGCGGGGCGCCACCCTTTCAGGCTCGTCGTTGCGCCATGGTCGCCTGCCGATGATCAGAAGGTAGGCGCCCATCACCAGCGCCAGCAACGCAAGGATCAAGGAGACGAGCTGCACCAGGGCTGTGAATTGTGGGGACATGCGTCGCCAGATACTAAATGGACGCGCCCGCCTCTGCGGTCGGTTTGGTGACTGTACATACAATCCGTGTGTGCCTCGCACCGAACCGATCAAGGCCGTCCGCGGGATGCGCGACCTCCTGCCGCGGGAGCGCGCGATCTGGCGACTTGTCGAAAAGGGAGCGGCCGACGTGGCGGCCAGGTTCGGCTACGCGGAGATCGTGACCCCGGTGATCGAGCCTGCTGAGCTCATCGAGCGAGTCGGCGAAGACACCGACGCCGTCGCCAAGGAGCTCTACCGCTTCGACGACCGCGGCGGCCGGCACCTGGCGCTTCGCCCGGAGGCGACCGCGGGCATCGTCCGCGCTTACTTCGAGGGCCACCTCAACCAGGAGCCCCAGCCCGCACGCCTGTATCTGATGGGACCGATGTTCCGGTACAACCGCCCCCAGAAGGGCCGCTACCGCCAGTTCTTCCAGTACGACGTCGAGGCGATCGGCTCCGACAGCCCGGCTCTGGACGCGGAGGTGATCGAGGTCGCCGCCACGTGGCTGCGCGAGCTCGGACTGCGCCAGCTGAGGCTGGAGCTCAACTCCATCGGGGACGCCAAATGCCGGCCCGCATACCTGGAGCTGTTGAAGGCTTACTACCGACCGCTCAAGGACCAGCTGCATGGCGACTGCCAGCGCCGGCTCGAGACCAACCCGCTGCTGCTGCTCGATTGCAAGGTCCCGCAGGACCAGCCGTTCAAAGCCAAGGCGCCACGCATCACCGACCACCTATGCGAGGAGTGCGCGGCCGCCTGGGCCGCGGTCCGGCGCCTGCTCGATGCCGCGGGGATCGAGTATCGACTCGATCCTTATCTTGTGCGCGGGCTCGACTACTACACCCGGACGGTCTTCGAGCTCTTCCCCTCGAACGGCGCCGGGGCCCAGGACGCGCTCGGAGGTGGGGGACGCTACGACGGTTTGGCGCAGGCCGAGGGCTGGCCGCCGACCCCAGGGGTTGGCTTCGCCAGCGGACTGGACCGCGTGGTCGAGCTGGTGCAGGCCGCCGGGACGGAGGTCAGCGCGGCTCCGGCGGCGGAGGTTGTGGTCCTTGGGGACACCGGTCTCGAGGTCGTGGTCGCCGAGGTCGCGCGGATCTGCCGCTCGGCCCGATCCGTTGCGGTCGACTACGAGGCAAAGAGCCTCAAGGCGAAGATGAAGTCGGCGAACAAGCTCGGGGCGCGATGGGTGGTGCTCATCACGGCCGGCGAGGCGGAGCGGCGTATCGCACAGCTGAAGGAGATGGCGAGCGGAGAGCAGGTCGAGGTCGCGTGGGCCGACCTCCCCGCTCATCTCGCATGAGCGGCTTCACCGCGCCGCACTGCGGCTCGCTGCGCGCGTCGGATACAGGTCGCGAGGTCGAGCTGTATGGATGGGTGGCGCGCCGGCGCGACCATGGAGGCCTGATCTTCATCGACCTGCGCGACCGCTGGGGCGCGGTGCAAGTGGTGTTCAAAGGCGAAGGGACGGGAATTCTCGCCGCCGACCTGCGCCTCGAATTCGTCGTGCGCGTGAAAGGCGCTGTGGTGCGGCGCCCGCACGGCTCGGACAACCCCAAGATGCCGACCGGCGAAGTCGAAGTCGAGGCGTCAGAGCTGGAAATCATCACGCGGGCCAAGACCCCGCCGTTTCCAATCGAAGATGAGACGAACGCTGACGAATCCATTCGACTCAAGTACCGCTACCTCGATTTGCGAAGGCCGCGGATGCAGCGAATCCTCGAGCTGCGCCACCGCGTGAACAAGATCATCCACGGCTACATGGACGAGCACGAGTTCATCGAGGTCGAAACTCCACTGCTGGTGAAGGGAACACCGGAAGGCGCGCGCGACTTCATCGTCCCGTCACGTCTCCATCCCGGCGAGTTCTTTGCGCTGCCGCAGTCACCGCAACAGCTGAAGCAGCTCTTGATGGTCAGCGGCCTTGGGCGCTACTACCAGATCGCCCGCTGCCTGCGCGATGAGGACTTGCGCGCCGATCGCGCTCTCGAGTTCACCCAGCTCGACCTCGAGATGTCCTTCTGCGATGAGGAGGACATATTCACGCTCATCGAAGGGCTGTGGGCGCGAATCTGGAAACAGATCCTCGACGCCGACCTGGTCACGCCCTTCCCGCGCCTTGACATGAAGGACGCGCTGCTTCGGTACGGCACCGACAAACCCGACCTGCGATACGACCTCGTGATCTCTGATCTTGGGGATGTCCTGGCCCAGACACAGGCCCAGGTCTTCAAGACAGCGCTAGCCGACGGCGGCGTCGTGCGTGGCTTTGCCGTTCCTGGTGGCAAGGACATGACCCGTCGCGAGCTGGACGAGCTTTCAACAATCGCAAAAGGCGCCGGGGCCAAGGGCCTTGCGTGGCTGCCTGGCCCGCTCGACAAGTTCCTGTCCGCATCGGAGATGAACCGCATCCAACGCGAGACACACGCGGGGCCCGATGACCTCGTTCTCATCGTCGCGGACAAGCGACGAAAAGCCGAGACCGTGCTCGGGCTCATTCGGCAGCAGGTGGCGCGGAACCGCAAATTGATCCGAGAGAACGAGTGGCGTTTCCTGTGGGTTTATCCCATGTATCTGTTCGAGGAAGATGACGAAGGCAAGCTGACCTACGGCCACCACCCGTTCACGTCACCGATGGAAGAAGACCTGGCTTTCATCGACGAGCGGCCGTACGACGTTCGCGCCCACGCTTACGACATCGTCTGTAACGGCTACGAGCTGGGCGGGGGAAGCATCCGCATTCACGACCGCGCCCTGCAGGAGAAAGTGTTCGAGATCCTCGGTCACTCGCGCGATTCGATTCGCGAGCGATTCGGTCACCTGCTGGATGCGTTCGAGTACGGCGTGCCGCCTCATGGTGGCATCGCTCCAGGAATCGATCGGATCGTGATGATGCTGGCCGGCACCGAGAACATCCGTGAGGTCATCGCCTTTCCCAAGACGCAGAGCCACCAGGACCTGATGCTCGGCGCGCCGAGCCCAGTCGATCCCGCCCAGCTCGAAGAGCTGCACATCAAAGTGGTTCCTCAGCAGAAATCGGACCGGTAAGATGGGTTTGCTCCCAAAGGGGCGCGCGTTCGTGCGTGTTGCCCAACAGTCGAAACGTAGGGACCCCGGAGTCCGGATAGCCGACCAAATGCCCGCTGGAAAGCCCCAGAGACGGGACTTGGAACGCCAAGGCAGGGGACCCACCTGAGCTCGCTCAGGACAACCCACCGCCGCGTCCCGGAGGGAGCCTTTTGG
>WNFC01006207.1_pt1 | contig 13147 bp, 16 predicted proteins | sample 5400541 | NCBI WGS metagenome assembly WNFC01 (sample SAMN13153342, study PRJNA577476) | soil metagenome | isolation source: 120 cm saprolite under Douglas fir tree site 2 hole 2 replicate 1 | place: USA:California | collected 2015-04-18
CAGGAGCACTGAGTCGAAGTCGAAGCGCGCGAGGCTTCGGCGGTGCATGGCGGGAATGGCCCACCCGTGGCCGGTGACGCCGATGAAGCGCGCCAGGCCCTGCGCGCGCGCCTCGACCGCTGCCTCGAGCGCGCCACCCGGTCCCATGGCCTGGTCCCAGTCGTCCGGATGGCCGAGCGAGTGGAGCTGGATCAGGTCGACGTGATCGACGCGCAGCCGCTCGAGCGAGCGGTGAATGTCCTCGCGGGCCTCCGGTCCCGTGCGCGAGCCGGTTTTCGTCGCGAGGAAGAAATCCTTCCGGTGACGCGCCATCCAGGGACCGATGCGGAGCTCGGAGTCCCCGTACCGCGCGGCGGTGTCGATGTGGTTGACGCCGTGGCGGAGCAGCACTTCCAGCGCGCGGTCCGCATCCGCCTGGCTGGCCCGGGCCAGCGCGGCCGCGCCGAAGAGCGTCACCGTGCTCTCGTGGCCCGTCCGTCCGAACACCCGCTTCTCGATCATCGTCCGCGAGCCTCCACGATGGCCCACCCCGCCTCGGCCATCGGCCGCGCCCGCTCCCCGCGCGAGCGCGCCTGGGCGTCGTTGGCCGTGCCCGCCAGCACGCGCCCCATGATTCCCTGCGCGATGGCGGAGAGCCTGAACATCGAAAACGCGACGTAGAAGCTCCAGTCCGGAATGTCCGTGCGCCCCGTGCGCCGGCAGTAGGCGGCGAGGTACTCCTCCTCGGTCGGGATGCCGAGGGCTTTCAGGTCCTGGCCGAGGACGCCGCCCAGGACGTCGGGCTCCAGATGATAGGGCATGGCGTTGTATGCCAGGTCGGCCAGCGGATGGCCGAGCGTCGCCAGCTCCCAGTCGAGGACGGCGGCGATGCGCGGCCCGGTCGGGTGGATGATCGTATTGCCGAGGCGGAAGTCGCCGTGAACGATCGTCGTCTGGTCATCGGCAGGAATGTGCTCGGGAATCCACGCCATCAACCGCTCCATCGCCTCGATGCGCTCCGTTTCCGACGCGCGGTACTGCTGGGTCCAGCGTTTGAACTGCCGCGTGAAGTAACTGCCGGGCCTGCCGAAGTCGGCGAGGCCCAGCGCCTTCCAGTCTTGCTTGTGCAGCCGCGCCAGCACGTCGTTCATAGAGTCGTAGATGGCCGCGCGCTCGGCCGGCGTGCATCCCGGTACGATCGGGTCGACCATGATGCGCCCCTCGACCCAGTCCATGAGGTAGAAGATCGTGCCGATGACCTCTGGGTCCTCGCACAGCACGTAGGTCTTCGGCACGGGCACGTCGGTGGGGCCGAGCGTCGTCAGGATGCGGTACTCGCGGTCCACGGCGTGCGCCGAGGGCAGGAGCTTGCCCGGCGGCTTGCGCCTCAGCACATACTCGTGACCCGGGGTGGAAAGCCGGTAGGTCGGATTCGACTGCCCGCCCTGGAACTGGCTGACGATCACGGGTCCCGCGAACCCCGGAGCGCGCGAGCCCAGGTATCGTTCGAGCGCATCGACGTCGAAGCGGTGCGTCTCGCGCACCGGAATCGTGTCGGATGTCAGCGTGGTCTCTGTGGTCATGAGCTTTGGGCGTCTCCGGGAAGTGAATTATACCCGGCGCCGCCAGAGAAGGGCCAGCGCCGAAACCATGAGCAGCCCCATGCCGCCGCCCCAGAGACAGGCCGAGCCCACGCCCCACTTCTCCGCCAGGCCGCCCATGAGCAGGGCGCCGAAGGGGTGCGTGCCCACGAAGACCAGCGCGTAGAGGCTCATCACCCGCCCCCTGAGATGGTCAGGCGCCGTCACCTGGATCGTGGTGTTGCAGCTCGCCATGAATACGATCTGGGTGAATCCGGCGAGGACCAGCACCGCTGCCGCCATCCAGAAGTGTCGCACGGCAGAGAGGCCGAGGACGCCGGCCGAGGTGACGAGGGCCGCCGAGATGATGAGGGCCAGCGGCGGCCGCATGCGATTCATGGAGGCGAGGGCGATCGCGCCGCCGACGGCGCCCACTCCGAGCGAGGCCATGAGAAGCCCGAAGCCGCGCGCGCCCTCGTGCAGGACGTCCCGGGCCACCAGCGGCACGAGCACGTTGAAGTTGAGGACGAACAGGCTGATGACGAAGAGCAGAGCCAGGATGAGCCCGACGAGCCGCGAGCCAGCCGCGTACCGCAGACCCTGGAGTATCTCCTGGCCCACCGTGGCAGCCTCGCGGGGACGCGGCGACCCTTCGTTGCGGATGGCGGCGAGCGCCACCAGCACCCCCAGGAAGCTCAGGCCGTTCACGAGGAAGGCCGGTGCCACGCCGTAGCGAGCGATGAGCAGGCCCGCGACGGCGGGCCCCACGATGCGGGCGCCGTTGAAGACGGTGGCGTTGAGGGCGATGGCATTCATGAGATCGCCCTTGCCCACGAGCTCCACGACGAACGACTGCCGCGCCGGCAGGTCGAGCGTGTTGGCGACGCCGTACACGCCGGCGAGCACGGCGACGTGCCAGTACTGGATTTGCCCCGTCCAGTCGAGGGCGGCGAGGGCGAGGGCCTGGAACATGAGCGCGCTCTGGGTCAGCAGGAGGAGGCGCCGCTTGCGGACGCGATCGGCGAGCGCGCCCGCGAGGAGAGACAGGAAGAGCATGGGACCGAACTGGAGCGCGCTGATCACGCCGAGCTTGAAGGGCGAGCCCGTCAGCTCGAGGACGATCCACGCCTGGCCCACGCTCTGCATCCAGGTGCCGATGAGGGAGACGAGCTGGCCGGACCAGAAGAGGCGGAAGTCGCGGTGGTGAAAGGCGCGAAGCCCTGCGGGCAAGACCATCGTCTATAATGTGACACGAATCCAACTCACGGCGTGAGGTGACAGGCGTGTTCGTTCAGCGGCCTTCACGGTGCGCGGCGGTCTCGGCAGCCGTCGGGCTGGGGGCGGCGCTCTGGGTCGCGCAGCCGTCTGACGCGCCCGCCCAGGACACGCGCCTGGCCGGCCAGCTCCTCGTGGCCACCACCGAGCTTGAAGGCCCGGTCTTCGCGCAGACGGTGATCTACATGGTGCGCCACGATGCCCGGAGCGGCGCGATGGGGCTCATCGTCAACCGCCCGCTGGGAGACTTGCCCATGGCGGTCCTCCTCCAGCAAGCCGGGCTGCCGGGCGAGGGCGCCAAGGGGTCCGTGAAGCTCCACGTGGGCGGCCCGGTCGAGCAGACGCGCCTCTCCGTCCTGCACAGCGACGACTACACGGGGCCCGATACGGTCAAGGTGGGCGCGGGCGTCGCGATCACCGCCGAGCCGTCGATTCTCCAGGACATCGTGAAAGGCAAGGGCCCGCGACGCGCCCATTTCACCGTGGGCTATGCGGGCTGGGCGCCGGGGCAGCTCGAGGCGGAGATGCGGGCGGGCTACTGGATCGTCGTGCCGTCCGACGACGGCATCCTCTTCGACGACGCCTACGACACCAAGTGGGACCGCGCGATGGCCAGGCGGAGGATCAATCTCTAGCGCGTGGCGAGCTGGCCGTTCATGCCGAGCGGGCCGTGAAACTTGCAGGAAAACACAAGCGTGCCGGATTCCGGGATCGTCACGTCCACCTCGATGGTCTTCTTGGGCAGGATGTCGCGGTCGATCTGCTGGCCGGCGATCGTGATGTTGTGGAGCGTCCCCGATTCGTTCTCGATGCGGAGCCGCAGGCGCTGCCCCGGCTTGCCGCGAAGGAAGGTCGGCCCGTAGTAGTAGTCGTCGGCTTCCATCTTCACAACCGTCAGTGAGCTGACGTCGCGCGTGCCGTGGTCGGCGAAGTTGACCCCGCCGATCGTCACGGTCTTCTGCTGCGTCCGCGACACCACGGCGGGAGCGGCCGGCACCGCGGCCCGCGGCGCGCCGGCGGGCTGGACGGCGATCTTGCGCGGGGCATTGCCGACAGGGATGGTCGCGATCACCGTCCGCTTGGCGAGATCCACCACCGAGACGTCATTGGAGCCCTCGTTGGCGACGTAGGCCATGTGGCCGTCGGAGGTGGAGGTGACCCAGTGAGGCAGCTTGCCCACGGTCACCGTGCCGGCGACCGTCCCGCTCGACACGTCGAGGATGCCGATTTCGCCGGGGCCCTGGCTGACCGCCAGCGCCCAGCGCCCGTCGGCCGTGAACGGCGCCTCGTGGGGCGAGGCGCCCACCGGGATCTGCGCCACGACCTGGTTCGTGACCGTGTCCAGCACCTGCACCGCGTTGACGCCGGCCAGCGTGAAGTAGAGCCGCTTGCCGTCCGGCGACAGGTCGAGCGCGCGCGGGGTCTTGTCGAGCGGCACCGCGCCCGCGCGGGTCATGGTCTTGAGGTCGAGGATCACGATCGCGGCCTCGCCCTGCTTCTGCGACGCGACGTAGGCTCGGCTGCCGTCGGCAGACAGGGTCCCGTTGTGGACCTGGGGTACCGCGACCTCACCCACCACGCGGTCGGTGCTCGTGTCGATGACCAGCGAGCGGTTGGTGCCGAAGCCGGAAACCAGGAGCCGGCGGCCGTCGTGGGACATGGCGAGCCCGTGCGGGTTCGCGCCCACCTCGATGCTGCCGACGACCTTGTCGCTCGCCGTGTCGATCACGCTCACGGTGGAGGCGCCGTCGCTGCTGACATAGGCCTTGCGGCCGTCGGGCGTGACGACGAGGCCGTGGGGGCCCTTGGGCACCGGGATGGTCGCGACGACCCGGTTCTGCGTCGTGTCGATCACGGCGACCGCGTCGTCCTTGAACAACCCCACGTACGCCTTGGGCCCGGCCGCGAGCGCAGCGTCCGCGCCACCCAGCGTCACCATCAATGCCAGTGCCATCGCGCCCGCCGCCGGTCGACTCATAGTTCCCTCCCTTACCCACGCTAACGCTCCGGCCAGGCATTCGTTCCATGCGCCATCGGCCATGCGCCATCGGCCATGGGCCATTGGAAGGTATGGAACGATTCCCCTGCCCTGGCGTTAGGGGTAGGGTGAGGCCATGGGAGCGGGAGACGACCGAGAGCGGGCGGAGGCCGTGGGGCACGAGGCCCTCGCCTACGCGGACGGCCTCTACAACCTCGCGCGCTATCTCACGAAGAACGAGAGCGACGCGGAAGACCTGGTCCAGGAGACTTATGGACGCGCCCTCAAGAGCGCCGCGCAATTCACGCCCGGCACCAATCTCAAGGCCTGGCTCTTCAGGATCCTGCGCAACGCCTTCGTCAGCCACTACCGGCGCGAGCGGCACAATCCCATCACGGGCGGGCTCGACACGGTCACTCCTCGACTGCCCGTCCCCGAGGACATCGGGCGCCGGCGTGACAGCGTCGAGATCGACCGGTTGCGGAAGGCGGCCGCCGAAGACATCCAGCGGGCGCTCATGGCGCTCTCGGAGGAGGCGCGCACGGTGATCCTGCTCGACCTCGAGGGACTCAGCGAGACGGAGACAGCCGACGTGATCGGCTGCGCGGTGGGCACCGTCAAGTCGCGCCTCTCGCGCGCGCGGGCCGCGCTCCGCCAGACGCTCCGGGACTGGGAGCCCTGACGAGCCCATGGACTGCCACGACGTCCTCCTCGTGCTGCTCGACTATCAGCAGGGCCGGCTCGCGCCCGAGGCCCACCGGCACGTGCGCGCCCATCTCGACGGCTGCGCGAGCTGCGCCCACGAGGATCGGCTCGAGCACGAGTTGACGCAGGCGCTCGAGCGCCGCCTGCCGCAGTATGCGGCGCCGCTCTCCCTCAAGCGCCGTCTCGCCGCCCAGTGGCCGGTGGAGCCCAGTCCCTCGGAGCCCTCGCGAAGCTCGCTCAGCCAGCGAAGCTCGCTCAGAAGGACAGGCTGGCTCAGGAGCTGGATGCCGGCGGCAGCCGCCGCAGTGATCGTCCTGGTGCTGGCGCCGCTGGCGTGGCAGCGGGCGCTCGGTCCGGCCGGCACGAGCCCCGACGCCATGGTCACCGAGGCCGTCAACGATCACGTGCGCCTGCTCCAGAGCGAGCGTCCGTTCGAGATCGAGAGCGGCGGCATCCATCAGGTCATCCCGTGGTTCGCGGGCCGGCTCGACTTCGCTCCCACGGTGCGCTTCCCGGGCGACGCCGACTTCCCTCTTCGCGGCGGGGCGGTCGGCTACTTCGTGGACCGCAAGGCCGCCACGCTCGTGTACGGCAGGCGCCTGCACACCGTCTCCGTCTTCGTCTTTCGGGCCGACGGCCTGCCCTGGCCCCACTCGGGCCTCGAGAAGCTCGGCCGCCTGGAGGTCCTTCGAACGGCGTCGCGAGGCTTCAGCGTGCTGCTCTGGCGGGACGGCGAGCTCGGCTTCGCCCTCGTCTCCGACGTGGACCCGCGGGACCTCTCGCTCCTCGCCTTGAAGCTCGCCGGCCCCGCCTGAGACGCGGCGCTCAGTGGGAGGGCGCCGGCGTCGCGCGATACGTCGGCGCCGCGACGCCGTCGATCACCACGTTCACGCAGGCGGGGAGCCCGGAGCCGATCGCCCGCTCGAGCGCCGGCCCGAGATCCTCCGGCCGCTCCACGTGCTCGCCGTGGCCACCCAGCGCCGACGCGACCCGGTCATACCGCGACGACTGCAGCTCGCACGCGATGGCCCGCGCGGGGCCGTAGTGCTGGAGCTGCAGCTGGTGCTCGGCATTCCAGCGCGCGTCGTTGCCCACCACCGCCACGACGGGCAGTCCCGCGCGAAGGGCGGTGTCCAGCTCGAAGGCGTGGAAGCCGAAGGTGCCGTCGCCCATGGCCGCGATCACGGGCCGGTCGGGATGGCGCAGCCGGGCGCCGAGCGCCAGCGGCAGCGCGCTGCCGATCGAGCCCGACAGGCCGTTGATCATCCTCGTTCCCGCCTCGCACCCGGCCTGGATCCACTGGCCGAACTCGCCGCCGTCGGCGACGAGGACAGCGCCGCGGTCGAGCAGCGGCTGGATCTCGGCGCACACGCGCAGCGGATGCATGGGTGTCCGTATCGACCGGCGAAGACCCTCCCACTCCGCGGGCACCAACGCTCGCGCCGCCGCGACTTCCTCGCCCCATCCCCGCCAGCGGCCCACGAGCGCCGCCGCCGCGGCCGCCAGCTGCTCCGCCAGGAGCGCCGGGTCGGTGACGAGACCGAGGCTGACGCGGCCGCTGCGGTCGAGCGCCTCGGCGTCCCAGTCCGCCTGGACGAAGCGGCACGACGGCTCGAAGGGCGGGGTGCCGCCGAAGCGCACCGCGAAGTCGAGCTTCTTGCCGAGAAGCAGGACCAGGTCGGCGCGGCCGAGACAGGCGGTCGCCGTGTGCAGCCACGGGTCGTTGACGCCCCGCGGACTCTCCATCGGCAGCGCCGGCACGCCCGTCGCCGCCAAGAGGCGCTCGACGGCGGCTCGGCGGGCGGGCCTCGCCATGGCGGGCCCGAGAAGGATGAGCGGTCGCTGCGCCGCGTCGAGCAGCTCGATCACACGGTGAAGATCCCCCTCCGCGACTGGCATCGACCCGCGCGGCACGATGGTAATGCCGGCGACGCCTCCGTCTCCGACCTTCGCCTCGAGCAGGTCGCCGGGCAGGCTCACGTGCACGGGGCCGGGCCGGCCGTGCTGCGCCAGCTCGAGCGCCAGTGCGACGTCTTCGCCGAGCCTCGCCGCGTCCTTGGCGACCCACGAGGCCTTGGTGACGGGAGCCGCGGCGCCGGCCTGGTCCATCTCCTGGAAAGCGCCCCGGCCCGACTGTCCGGCCGGCGCGTGTCCGCTCAGCAGCACCACGGGCGATTCCGCCATCAGCGCGCCGTAGAGCGCCGAGAGCGCGTTCAGGTGCCCGGGCCCCGCCGTCACGAGCGCGACGCCCGGCTCTTCCCCGAGCCGGCCCCACGCGTCCGCCATGTGCACGGCCGCCGCTTCGTGGCGGGTGTGGATGATACGGATGTCGCGCCCGATGGTCGCGTCGTAGACGGAGAGGATCTGGTTGCCGGAGAGCGAGAAGAGGTGACGCACGCCCGCGTCGGCGAGCGCGCCGACGACGAGGTCGGCCCCGCGTGCCGTCACGGCGAGCCTAGCGCACGCGGCCGCGCGCGGCGACGGGCCACACCACCTCGACCGCCGGGCCACGGACGCCGTACAGCTCGTCCACCATGTTGCTGACGACGCAGCAGTGATTGGGCACGACGTGGACGATCTCGCCGACCTTCGGGCGCTCGGCGCAGGCGGAGAGGTCCACGATCCCGTGCTCCTCGGAGAGATTGCCGACCACGGCCTCGGGGTACTCCATGATGTGGCCGAAGCCCTTCTGCCCGTACTGGTCGGAGGTCAGCATCTTCGTGCCGCAATCCAGGATGGCGCGCCCGTCGGTGGGACGGCTGACGACGGTGGCGCGCACGCGCATGGCGCAGTTGTCCCAGGTCGCCGTTCCCGAGGAGACGACCATCACGTCGTTGAAGACGCAGGTGCCGGCGCGATGCTCGGTCAGCATGGGGAAGTTCTGCGCGGTGAAGAGGCCCGGCGTGCCGCCGCCCGAGACCACGGGCACCGGGATGCCCGCGCCCTTGAAGAGGCCGAGCGCGCGCTCGAAGAACTCGCGGGTCGTGGGCTCGCGGTTGGGAAAGGTCATGAGGCCCCGGAACTGCATCCGGGGCAGCCGCGCGACCTGGCGGGCCAGGTCGAAGGCGGCCTCGGGAGTCTGGACCCCCGTGCGCCCGAAGCCCGTGTCGCACTCGACGAGGAAGCGCACGTCGAGGCCGTGACGCACGCCGGCCTCCGAAAGCTCACGCGCGACCACGTCATTGTCGAGCACCACCGTCAGCGCCGGCGCCCGCTTGACCAGCGCCATCAGGCGGTCGGTCTTGGCCCGCCCGAGGATGTTGTAGGTCAGCAGGATGTCGTCCGCCACGCCCGCGTCGACGAAGACCTCGACCTCGCCGATCTTCTGGCAGGTGATGCCCATGGCCCCCGCCCCCATCTGGAGCTTCCCGATGGCGGGGATCTTGTGGGTCTTGATGTGCGGGCGGTTGCCGATGCCGTGCCTGGACAGATGCGCCTGCACCCGGCGGATATTGTCCTCCATGATGCCGAGGTCCACGGTGACGGCGGGTGTATCGAGGTCGCTGACCGCGCTCATGCTGAGATCTCCTGGCGGAAGGGGTTGGAGCGGTAACGGCCGCCCTCAGGCATGGGCGTGGCCACCGTACTGGACGCCGAGGACATAGATGACCTTGCCGAGGGCGATGAACTCGGCGAGGACCCACGTCAGCTCCAGGAGCTCGTCTTCGCTGAAGCGCGCGTTGAGCTCCTCCCACATCGTGTCGTTCACCGCGTGGTGGTCGGTGAAGAGCCGGTCGGCGTAGCGGAGCGCCGCCTTCTCGCGCTCGGAGAAGGGCCCGCTCTCGTAGTCGCGGAGGGCCGCCACCATCTCCTCCGTGATGCCCTCGCGCCTTCCCAAGGCGTAGCGAGTGGCCATTCAGTAGCCGCAATCGTTGAGCTGCGCGAGCCTGAGGCGGGCGAGCTCCTTGGTGCGATGCTCGACGAGGCCCCGGCGCACGAGCGGCGAGTAGAAAGCTACGAAGCGCGTGAGCGTTTCCGGCAACCGAGCGAGGGTCAGGATGAAGTTCGGATCGCCCCCGTCGGCCTGCCACTTCTCGAGCATGAGACGCAGCTCGGGCGAAAGCGCAGCGGGCTCGAGGAGCGGCAGTCGTGGCATGGCTCTGGACCCGGCGCTAGGGCGCCGTCACGCTCACGCCGCCGCCGGACGAGGTGACGGTGAAGTTGAGGTCGCCCTGCTTGGCGTACTGGTACGGCGTGAACCCATTGGGCGGAGTGGGGACCCGCGCCAGGAAAGGTCCGCCGGTGGTGCCCGAGACCGTCCGCGCCTCGGTCAGGTCCGCGATGGAGTCGGGCAGCGCGCCGAAGGTCGCCTGGTACTGGCGGACGGCGCCCGCGATGGCCTGGGTGTCGGCGCGCGCCCTGGTCGCGCGCGCGGCGGGCAGGTCCTCGCTGATGCCCTTCTGCTCCCGCTGGCAGCCAGCAAGGCCGAGCGACAGCAGGACCAGGAAAATGACGAGCGCTCTCCGCATGGACGGCATTATGCCAGAGGGTCTGCATCGCCGCCGCCCTAGTACCTCGCATCGGCGGGCTTGCCGCCGTGGGGCCAATCACCCTTCTTCGCCTTGAAGTCCGGACGCGGCTGGCGAGTGAAGAAGGCGGCGACGTCGTAGGCTTCCTGATCGGAGATCGTGACGCCGCCCAGCGGCATCTTGGCCTTGACGAAGGCGGCCGCCGTGTCGAGCCGGGCCATGCCGGCGCCGATGTTGAAGGCGCGCGATCCCCAGAGCGCCGGGAACACGACCTGGCCGCCGGCTCCCATCACGCCCTGCCCCGATGTCCCGTGGCAGGCCGCGCATTTCTGTGCGTAGAGAGCTTTCCCCTTGACGGCATCGGCTGGTCCAGGAACCTGGATCTCGACGAAGCCACGGCCCGCCACCGGCACCCCCGTCGGCACGTCCTTCGACAGCCACCAGATGAACGAGAGGAGGCCGCGCATGGCGACCGAGTCGAGCGGCAGGGGCGTGCCGTTCATGGAGCGGCGGAGGCACTCGTTGATGCGGTCGGCGAGCGTGATCACCCGGCCGCTCCGCGCATCGTACTCCGGATACACTCCCGAGAGCCCGACCCACGGCGAGGCGTCGGGCGTGCGGGCGTCCTTGATGTGGCAGCTCGTGCAAGTGACATTGGCGCCCACGTTGGCCTTGACCGTGGCCGCGGTCTGCGTGGCGACCTTCTCCCCGTACCGGACTGCGTCGCCCAGCGGGCCGGGCGGGACGGCGTCCGGCGCCGGCGGCGCGAACGGCGCATCGGCGGCAGCCGCCGCCCCAACGGTGAAGAGCAGGGCGGCGGCCGCGGCCGCGCAGGCGCGCACGGCCGCCTATTTCATCGGCGAGTACGCCGTCGGCTTGAGGATCTGGGCCGTCAGCCGGCTGATGAGCGGCCCGTTCTTTTCGGTCTCGGCGAACTTGGCGAGGCGCTCCTTGTCGGCGACGAAGGCGCTCCACTTCTTCTCGCGGTCGGCGAGGCTCTCCCAGGCCAGCATGTAGATGAGCTGCTCCGAGGAGCCGCCCAGCTCGTTGGTCCAGAAACCGACGACCTCGATGTCGTACTGCTTGAAATAGCCCATGGTGATGTCGGCGAAGCGGCGGCTGATGTCGGGCAGGCGTCCGGGCATGGCGTAGTAGGTGCGGAGCTCGTAGAGCATGGCGGTGGTCTCCTTGTGGATGGGATTTGGCGGCAGGCCCGAATTTAGGCAAGGCGGTGGCCGCTGTCAATTGCTCATTTGCCTCTCGCGCCCGAAAGCCTTATGGTACTGGGTCATGGCCGACAAATTCGTCACCCTACCCGAGATTCGGAAGCACGCAAAGAAGGTCCTGCCGCGAGACGTGTGGAATTTCGGCGACGGCGCCGCCGAGAGCGAGACCACGAAGCGCCGCAACCGGCGCGCCCTCGACCGCCTCGCCATCCGCCAGGACATCCTGGTGGACGTCCGCGAGATCGACCTGCGCACCTCTCTGCTGGGGCTGCCGCTGTCGTGGCCCGTCGTCATCGCGCCGATGGGCGGTCTCATCCTCTTCCACCCCGAGGGCGATCGCGAGATGGCGCGCGGCGCGGCGCTGGGCGACACGCTCCAGTTCCTCTCGGGCGCGGCGGGCTGGACGGTCGAAGACGTCGCCAAGGCGGGAACGGGGCCGAAAATGTTCCAGCTCTACCACTACGGCGACCGCGCGTGGGCGGCCGACCTCCTCGCGCGCGTGGAAGCCTCCGGCTACCAGTCCGTCGTGCTCACGGTGGACGTGCAGGTCTACGGCAGGCGCGAGCGCGACATCTACAATCGCTTCAGCCCGCGCGAAGCCATGTCGAAGGCGCCCAACCCTCGCGGCCCCGACGGCAGCTACCCGGAGCGTCTGACCTGGGACGACGTCGCGTGGCTCAAGAAGACGACGCGGCTGCCCATCGGCATCAAGGGCATCATGACCGCGCGCGATGCCAGGCGCGCCGTCGAGGCGGGCGTGGACATCGTCTGGGTCTCGAATCATGGCGGCCGCCAGCTCGACCACACCCAGGGCTCCATCGACGCCCTGCCGCCGATCGTGGATGCCGTCGCCGGTGCCGCCGCCATCGTCGTGGACGGCGGCTTCACCCGCGGCACCGCCGTGCTGAAAGGCCTGGCCCTCGGCGCCACGGTGGTCGCCGTCGGGCGCACCGTGCTCTGGGGCCTCGCCGCCGACGGCGCGGCCGGCGTCGCCTGCGCCCTCGACATCCTGCGCCGCGAGCTGCGAACGACCATGGCCCTCTCGGGCCAGACGAGCGTCAAGAACCTGGAGCGCGAGCTGGTCTTCCGCGTCGACTGAGCGGGCCTACGCGGCGGCGCCGACGAACCCCACGACGGGAATCAGCCGCTTTGCGACTGGATCCACCGCGAGGAAGAGGCTCTCGAGAGCAACCGCGCCCAGGAGCGCAGGGTCGTCGGGCGCGATGAAGCAGGGTGTGGTGACGCCTGAACCGTCGAGGGACAGGCTTACCTCGGCCACAGGCCGCTCGACCCGCTGACCTCCAGCAATCAACACCGGCTGAGAACGCCGGGCCACCAACTCCAACCGATCCGCGAGTGATCGCGGGACCACGAGCAGCGTCGCTCCAGTGTCGACCAGAAGCTCGACGTCTTCGCTGCGGCCAGTGGGCCCAGTCAGCCATCCCCTCACGCGGAACAGTCCCATAGCCCCGACTCTACGTTCGCCGTGGTGGCCCCGCAAGGGTCTCAACAACGAGACGGTGAAGAGTGAGCGCGCAGCTCACCTTGGACCGACTACTTCGGACGCTGGCGGGAAGATCGTGGTGACCAGCTCCCGGGCGCGGGCCGGGTCGATCCCGTTGGCCTGCTGGCAGGCGGTGGACTCGGCGAGCACGCGCTCTGGGTCCTCCCACAGACGGTAGGTCTTGTAGCGGTCCTCGAACTCGATGCCGAGCGCGCGCGCGAACACGGACAGGTAGTGCTCGATGCCGATCGGGCGCTCTGTCTCGAAGCTGCAGAGCAGTCGCTGGCAGCCGTGGTAAATCGTGGCCAGGATCTCGGCGCTCCCGCTTCGCGCCCGTTCGATCTCGTCGAGGACCAGCGCCTTCTACGTCTCCGCCCCCAGCTCCGCCTGCACCTGCGGCGTGCAGAGGCGGCCGAAGCGCGGCTCGGGCT
>WNFC01012154.1_pt1 | contig 13145 bp, 13 predicted proteins | sample 5400541 | NCBI WGS metagenome assembly WNFC01 (sample SAMN13153342, study PRJNA577476) | soil metagenome | isolation source: 120 cm saprolite under Douglas fir tree site 2 hole 2 replicate 1 | place: USA:California | collected 2015-04-18
CGGTTGAACGGCTTGTAGCCACCCTCGAACGTCTGACAACACTGATATTAGGAGGAGCTTCGGACTGATCACTTCAACACCCACCATGTAGTCCGCAATCAGTTCGAGGTGCCGGATATCGACCTCAATGTTGTAGACGCGAAAGACGCCGCTCATCTCCTTCACGACAGCTGCACGCGCCATCTCTATGCCATATGTCATAAGGATGGCGTAGATGTCGTTCGAGTAGATATCATCTTCCTCGATCAGGGGCTCCTCAGTCGCACACGCAGCTTCCCAGAGACCGCGGAAGTTGGAACCATTTGTGGTTATCTACGGTCAATGATTAACAACCATTCAAGTTTTGGCGGCGACAAAGGCGCTCACCTTTGTTGACCCGTCTTTGCTCGCTTCCTTAACTCGGAAACAGTCCACAATCCCTGGGATCTCCCGGACCACAGTTTTTATACAAACGCGTTCCACAATGTCCACGACCATCAATTTGGGAAGATCAGCTTCAAACTATGTCCGGCTCAACGTTAATCCTATACAACCCAGGACATGCACCGCTCACCTCCAATTCGATGGTGCACCGAGACGCGCTGAAGTCGAAGCCTGTGGCATGCGGGAAATTGTCAAGAAACGCCTGTTCCACCCTGCTTACAGCGTCCTTGAATTCGATCGTCTTCCCAGGTTCCTTCTCCAGCTCGTCGTTTGTGGCTCCTTCCGCGTCCAAAGCAGGCGCAGCTTCTAGATCTGCCTCGGCAAGTTCAATATCACCCTCAGAGTCCTCGTCCTCATCCGACTCGTATGACACTTGCTGCTCTTTCTGCCGTTGACGCTTCTCCCTGCTCGCGTCGCCATCACCAACCTCGCTTTCGTCGTCATCGTCCCTCCGAGGCGCTGGCTCCCCCACGTCTTCGCCCTCGTCTTCTTCCGCATTTCCGGCTGCACCTGGAGCACCTTGTTCGCCCTGGGGTATGGCTTTCCCCTTTCCAAGTTCGTCGATCTGACTCCTGAGGTGTGCGGCGAGCCTTTTCATCTCCAACTGAATCTCACGCTTCAGAGTGAGCGGGAAGCGAGTCCCAAACGTTTGAAGTAGCTCCGTAGAAGACACATCGAACTCCGCACGGTACTCCCTTGGGGGGTAGAACTCTATGTGAATTGTGAACTGCTTTCTGCGTGCTTGGCCGTTGATGGTGAGCCGCTCGTGGACAGTGACCATGTCGACAACTTGGGAGAGTGTGACCCGGGACGCTCTGCGCGCGAATGCATCGGCTTGCTCGTCGGAAATACCCTTGGCGACGGTTATCATCATGGATGGTGTTTTGGGCTGCCTAGATGCCGTCATCACGATCTCGCGTAGCCGTGGAATACCGAGAGTGACGTTGGCAGCACCATGACCTACACCTTATCTTAGACGAGAACTTAAACCTAATCGAGATACGTACCAGCGAACTGGAATGTATTTAATGTCATCTGCGTGGAGGGCTCACCGACGCTGCAACGAGATCAGCCAATAGGGCGACTTTCTCGACTTCGATGCTCACCCTTGGCCAGCCAGTAAACCAACAGCCTCTCCTGGCTCCACCAAGCTACGCAAATACTTGAACATCATCATGAGGCGGAAATCGTTTGCGCCGCGCAGTGCATGCCGCCGCCGGATTGGGAAGGTGTCGTGTTTTGACTTTAGAAGATTGTCGGGATTGCCCTTGATATAATCGCTTAGCCGCTCCGCGAACTTCTCGGACGTGCTACCTAGAAAGCGGGAGGGGTTGAAAAGCTCAAGTGGTGTTGCCATGGCGTCCCTTCTCGAACGATCTTCTCCTGCCTTGCGCTCCTTGGAAGCCTTAAGAACGCTCTTCATGTACTTCCGAGCCTGTTCATCGTCCAACAAGCCCAACGCGTCGCGCGGTCGATATCGATCGATGAGCGCCTTCATGTTCTGCGCCATAAAAGTGAATTGGTATATGTGTTTTTGTTTCGTGACATCGAGCGCATCGCCGCCGTAATGAAACTGGTATACCGAACCGTCGCTCCCGCGTACCGTATTATCGTAGTGAACGCGGATGCCCTCCAGGTGTTTGATCAATGAACGTTGCAAGTAGCCCGAGCGAGAAGTCTTCACGGCCGTGTCAATCAGACCTTCGCGACCAGCCATGCAGTGAAAGAAAAATTCCTGTGGCCTGATACCGGTAAGGAAGCGGCTAGCAACGTATCCACCAGCGATGGCCTTCGTTTCGAAGGCCTTGAAAGAGGGCAGCGTCTTGCCACTGACCATCACCGGGACACGGCGGCCTTCTAGCTCCTGCTGGCCCAACGCGCACGAAATTTGCTGTGCATTAACCGTGCTGCCTTTGGCACCAGATTGTGTCATCATCTGCATGTTATTGTGCGGGAATCTGCGCAGCAAGCCATGGGGCATCACCGCATCCGCGATGGATTTGGTGAGTTCCCTGAGCCGCGACTTGACGGTCATGTCAAGCCCTGCCATCTTCTCGTCGTCGCGAAGTACTTCGCGGAGCAGTTGTGAAAGTGCCGTGGGTTTCTCGTCATCAGGAACGTCGTTGAGTGTCGGAAAATTCTCCATGGCTCCCTCTGTACCAAGGTTTTCGCCGTTGCGCAGGAGTTCCGCTCGCTTTGCGTTGCCCTTATCAGTGAGTACCAGGTCATCCATACGGCAGGTGAATGCTCTAAGCTGCAAAAACTTGGTGAACAGCCGGCTCAGTATGCCAAGCAACCTTCCTGCAACATCGGCACCGTACAGTTCATAGACGGAATGGACCAAACCAAAGTCACTGGCCCCAAAAGCAGACTTGTCAAGGGTTCCGCAGAGGAGCTCTCCATTCATAAATATGACCTGATCTTCAGAAGAGCCTTTCCCCCATGCTACACCAGGAACTTTGGCCTTCGCATTTAGGTTGAGCCCTTCTGCGCTGCTCGGGGTGATATTCAATAGAACGGTAGAAATCTACTCTCCGTTAGATGCAAGGGACCAAAAAGGACAAAAAAGCGCATTCACGATTTGCTTTCCCGTCCATAACGGTCTTGGCTTCCATATTGTTGGTGGAAGCGTCCGTAGACGACCGTCATCACGAACAGAATACTCCTCGGGTTTAAGAGCCCCATAGAGTAACTGGAAGTACTCCTCCCGGGTAAAAAATGTCTCCGGGTTGGTCATCCATACGCCAGCCACCACATGATCTTGGATGAGACCACGAAGGGGTTTTCCAGATGTTGGTACGAGATATTGGTTGTCCGTGTTGGCAATCAACATAGCTTCCGCCCGCGCGGCTTGGTTTTCTTTCTGTGCGTGAGAAGAATGTCTGTGTCTCAATGGCGAGTTGCTTACGGGGGAAATGAATATTCATTTCTGCGGGAGTGAATCAGTCATGGCGTTAGAACTCAGCTAGCTATGACAAACCATCGCCATCAAAATCAGCTGGATGTTCGCAAAGCGGTCAGCTTCCTCAGAGTAATCATCATCTGCAGCAGAAGACAAACCATTATACGAGTTGCTGTGGTCACAAAGTCAGTGGCTTTTAGGTGATGAGAGCGTGTTTCAACTAACCAGTTTGCGTAATGCATGCGTATCGTCTTTTCTCCATGCAACACGCGCGCTCGATGCGCCATCATACTTGGTTTGTGCAAGGTAGGTTGTTAGCCGTAGTTCGGGTGGCAAACCGTCGTCGGTCAGCACGACTACCGTCTTGCGGTGTGAGTAGTTGATTGGCAATGGCAGTTCTTTGTTCTACTGTCAGTTTATCCTATACATCATAATTAGCGTAGACCCCTCCGGTAGAATGTGATATACCAAGTAAATCTGATGGCCATCTTCGTATTCGACTATCGTCGCTCCCGGATAGATTTTAGGTCCGTTGATGACCAGCTGCCGCATCTCGTGAAAATTCGCGTGCGTCACCGGTTCGGGATAAGTCAACTTCCTGGCGAAGACAGGAGGTACGCCGATTTCATTTGGTTCGATGTTGACATCTGGCGAGATGACCGACCGAGCGGCATAATTAACACGTTTACCCTGAGGTAGGCATTAGGGAGGCACTATGGGAACAAGAACACATACCATCATGTGCATTCGGAAGAGACCCTCTTTCTTCTCGAGAACTTGCTTGATACCGGGAGGAGGTAGCTTCCCGTTTCTTAATTTCGTCGTGTTCTTGCCGCTGTCAATGAAGCTGTTTACATCAACCTGGAGTTGAATTAACGTCTCCAGCAGTGTACCCAGTAACTTTCTCCGAGTATTTTCATCAGTTGTGGACGTTTTCGCGGATGCCTTTCGCAGTTCCGCATTAAGGTCACGTAGACGGTATGACGTAGTGAGCATTTTCGTAAGGAGCTCGTTGTGAGGGTTTTCGAACAGTGTCTCGCCCATCTTCGCGGGCGGTCGAAATCGGGTGGGGGAAACAGGGACAACGTCCATGAAAAACATGTCTGCGGACGCCGGGGAGAGACCGTCGACGGTAGGAGACAAGGGACCGTGCCGACCGAAGATCAAAGAACAAAGCGTTGCTTCGTTGGAAAAGAGCAGGCTCAGGTGAGCCCTGCACTCTTCCGGTGCCACGACGCGTTCGTTACGACCACGGGCGCTCTTGACGCGACCGCTGGCTGCCCTAGGAAGACGATCCTGTTCTTGCTGGGGTTGACCTTCACCGTCGTCGGAAAACGTTGGATCGCCCCCTTCTGGTTCCGAAAGCTCAGCATCCGAGTCATTACTGGCAACGTCAACTCGCCCCACCCGAGCAGCCGTGCGCTCTCGCGATAAGGAAAGAAGGACGTCGCGCCGCCGCAGGCCAAGGGCCTCGTTTGCTAATTTATTCTTCTTTGACAGACCATACTCGATTACTTTAGTGTATCCTTCCTTTCGGAAAGTGTATCCGTTACTGCAATGTAAGGTCCGTTAACTGAGGAACCAATAGAGGGCAGCGCGACTTACGCGCCGCAACCTATATTTTGGCACCTCTTGAGCAGAGAGGCCTTAAGGATTTGCTGAATAAGATCCTTTCGCGCTTGATAAACAAGGGTGTGTTTGTGATTGTCTCTGCTACCTGAGGCACGCAACAGGTTGAGCTGAACAAAGGCTTGCAATCGCTGTTCAAATGCTTCCAAAGTCTCGGCCTCGGACTCGGAATTCCGTGCCTTGTTTTTGGGTTTCATGTGCATGTTATCCAAAGCGGACGCTGCATCTAGCATTCCGTGATCGAGGAGTCGCAACTTAGCCACGTATTTGACCAGCTTTGGCGAATATAGTATGTCAGACTGCCGGTCCAAGGGGAGGAAAAGTGTTGCTCACCTCTGGCCTTGGTAACTTGAAGTGATGACAAAATAGACACGTAGCTCTCAGCAAATTGTACATATGATTCATGAAAAGCGGATGGAACACCGGTGATGGTAGTTCAATATGGCCAAAATGACCGGGGCAACTGAAATATGTTTGTCGGCAGGTTACGCAGCTGTCCAACTAATTAGAGACACATCCACAAGGAATCACGACGGGTATACGTACATGTCTTGCTTATATACGGGACCCAGAGCAGGGTCATACAAGCCCCCGATGTTAGGCCTATTCAAGTCATCAAGAAGGACCGGGTTCGTGATTTGCTTGACAGAGATTTGTCGAACATCTTCGGTAGTCAGGACCGAAAAGGATACGCTTTGAACTGTTGAAGGGACGGGTAATGAGACGTTCATTGTGAAGAAGTCACGTATCAGACGCGACCAATGCGACGACAGCTCTTCAGCAGCTTTCACTTTCACCGGCGCTGGCACGCGTCCGTGATATTTTGCAAGTTTTAAGCTGTCGGGCCGTCATACCGGCCCACCTGTGATGCGCACGTGACGACGGCTAAGCCGTTGAAGATGACCACGTGGTCACCGGCGGCTCACTCTTAATTACAGTGTATATTACAATAGGAGACTGTATATGATACATACATCAGGCAATTCCACTCCCCCGCCGTGAGGGTACTCTGCCTCTAACCGTCTTCATCTTCTGCGCTTCTCCAACCAGTTCTCCAATGAGCCTATTATACGTCTCTGAGTCTTGCTGCAGTGCGTCTTTTACCTGCAGTAGGTAAGTCAATAGCGCTGATGTGTTCTGCGTCTGCGTGCGTAAGTCGGATAAACATGTTTCTAAGGAAGCCAAGGGTAGTAGTGATAGTTGATCTGCCGTGCGGTCAGCATAGATGTCCGTGTACCAGCCTGAGATCACGTAAAACGAGTACATACCTGGTGTGATTGCAAGAAGCTCCTCGATTCTCTGTTCGTCTAGCTGTGGCTTAGGACCCAGTCCTAGCTGCGCGACTGCTCCATTCTGAGAACTTCCTGCTGTTGGCCCAGGAGCACCAGAAGATGGGACGGGAGTCCCCGCCCTCGAATTATGCAGAGACGTATGGCCGTTAGCTGGCTGCGACCCGTTGCGGGAGACAGGTGGAGCTGACAAGGGTCGCGAAGAGATGTGCAGCGCAGGTAAAGGTTTGCTGCTCGCATACGGAAGAACCTCGTCGAGATTCACGGGGATGCCTAAAGTGATCAGATGCTGCCTCCTGATACGCGACCGCGTCCAATTTGGGGGGTGTGCAGATGGGGGTGATTGCTGAAAGAGCGATTGGTAGAGCGTGCGGCTACCGGGGTATTATGAGTGGTCGATTCTGTGCATTCGAAAAGGGGTATCACCTATCTGGGGATACCAATATCTGGGCAAGACCACCTACTTCGCGCACATCCTCGTCAGTCAGTGCCTGACTCGTGTCGTCCGTGTTCCAGAGTGGTCCCAATATTTCCTCGATCTGCGTCTCTAGCATCTGCTGCGACGGATGTGAATCAATGTGGAGTGGCTCCCAATCCCACGACGAGGAGCCCGCCGCCGATACTGCTCCTGCTGGCTCACTCAAGTAGCCGCTGTTCCCGTACTCTTCGGTGATGCCCTCCGCTTGTCCAAATTCGCCAAAATCTCCAAAATCGTCGTCGTCGTCATCGTCATCCCCGCGTGCGGGTGCATCTTTTTGGGTCCCAAATTCGTTAAAATCATCAAACCGGTTGATTGTGAGCGATGCCTGGGGGAAGGTCGGAAAATCTGAATCTGGGGACGACAAAGACGCGACGCGGGATGCAGGTGTTGCCCACACTGATGAGCCAAAGTCTTCGTCCATGGCGTAAGATGGATTAAAAGGCCGTGATACGAAGAAGATTCAGCCCGTATAAGGGATGGCGTTTATCAGCAGTGAACAAAATCAACTCTCGAGAGATTCAAGTCTAATCATCCGGCCTGGGACCCCGGACATTCTAGGAAGCAAAGTTGGATGGTAATTTTTCGTTTCGGATCAGTAAACACATCAAAACGTCACACGGTGCTACAACATATACATGTAGGGCATATTTAATCACATCACGTCTACTTTGGCATTTATTCATTTGAAAGAAATAGATCAGACACCCGTCGGTATTTGCTGGACGTTAGCCGGCATGCCATTTCTTCCAGGTTGAATTACTAGCGACTGCCCGTGCTGTTGTTGGAAGACATTACCGCCGTAAGTCGTACTTGGATACTGTGAGTACGGTCCATTGGTAGGATAACCATGGCCGTATTGTGACGAATACTGGGCGTAACCGAGCCCAGGGTACCCAGGTGCTTGCCCGAACCATGGTAGTTCTATGATATCTTCGCTCCAGATAAACGGGCGCCCCATGGCCACAGAGCGGGTAGCAAGACTCATGAGGAACACGAAGTATAAAGTGACTGCAAAGTACTAGGGATAAGAAAACGTATAGATGGAAGAGAAAACCGTACTCAGGCAAAAGGTAGCCCACGAGAATGCCTCGAGGACCTTTGACAAGTCGCAGTACGAACGAGCGGACACTGAAGGGGGCAAATCAATAACAGACTGATCTTCTAAGAAGGTTACTGACTAGTGCCATGCTTCGTTGCTGTCCTAACACCTCCGAGGGCATCACATTGTGTGGCGCCAAGGGTGTCGCTGTGTATACGACAAGTTAATGATGGCAAGGGAAATATTCCAGAAAACCTACGAAGACCATGCTGCCAATGCTGGTATCCCGTGTCAGTTGTCGTAAGACTACATGGGGGAGACTAGAAGGACATACTGAGCCAAAGAATGCTTGATATGAACAGGTAAATTGCGTCTGCACGCGGAGTCGAGCCCACCAAGCTAACGGTGGGGATGACATCCGGATGAATGGGGAAAGTAGTCTTCCAAACGAATAAACGCACGCTAAGATGAACATGAATATGGTCCAGGATGGAGGAACCAAGGCATAGATCGAGTAGTCATCTAAGTGATCGACGCTTTGTAGGCAATCTACATTATCCAAATAACGACGTACGATGTAGATTTGGTAGGAATATGGTTGCAAAGTAAATGGAAAGCCCCAGCACCGCCCCAGAGAGCAAAATGACGGTGACTAGCACGAACGAGCGTCAGACGTGTCGGGTAAGGGTCATAATAGTCGCATGAACGAACCATAACCGTAGAATCTAAGATCCCTGAACAAAACGGTCATCGCAAATCGTGAACAGCGTCGTGAAGTGAAGGTGAGGTCGCGGAGGGAAAGCAGGAATGGGAGCAAGCAACGTGTCAGTCAGACGCCCTTTAAAAATGGGGGCCCTTTGGTTTTTTATTGGCGTCCAACACGTGGAGCGCGTGGAGGACAGATTCAACGAATGGAAAGTGAACGTGAAAATCATATTGCCAACATTCATTCATTCGGCATCGGCAGCATTATATTGCTAGCTGTCATTATTATATAATCTGAACTCTCTCTCTTCGCCTTCGCGCCAGCTCATGGCATTTATCCGTCTCTTTAGGTCCCGCCTCATTTCTTCTCCGTTATCTCACCTTCTTCCTCCCACCCTAGCTGGCGCATTTCCGAAGAAATATTCCACAGAGCTGACTCTGGAACAACGGCCAACAGATGTCAATGCTGCCTTGTCGCGGACTGCCACTCTCTTTAAGACATACAAGCCGATAACGCCGGGCATCCGCCACCTTCGCCGTCCTCTTAATCCACATCTTTATAAGGGTAGGCCTTTGCGCCCTCTCACAGTCGCGCTTCGGAAGAAGGGGGGCCGAAACTCGAAGGGTCGCATAACGGTTCGCTCCCGAGGAGGCGGCCATAGGAAACGCATTCGTCTTGTGGACTTTATGCGCACGGAGCCTGGACCACACGACGTTATTCGGATCGAGTACGACCCCAACCGCTCTGCCCACATCGCCCTTATAACAAATCGGGATCCCAACGTTGAAGGAGCGAAGAAATGGAGCTACATTCTCGCTTGCGAAGGCTTAAGAGCAGGACATGTGGTGGAGAGCTTCAGGAAGGGTATCCCTGAAGGACTTGTTGAAGGATTCGTCGACTCGAAGAAAACTCGGGGAAAGGCACTGGCGGTGGGTGGTGATGAACCTGCAGCTGCCAACGCGTCCCTCGCCATCGGCCTCCTGCGTGGCAGAACAGTCAAACCAGGGAACGTCCTCCCCCTCCGTTTGATTCCGACTGGTACCATCATCCACTGTATCGCGCTAAATCCGGATGGCCGCGGCATCCTTGTCCGTTCGGCCGGCTCATTTGGCCAGGTCATCGTCCACGAGGATAATGGAAGGTACAGTCAAGTACGCCTACAGAGCGGAGAGGTGCGGAAAGTGCTTCAGGATTGTGTCGCGACGATTGGGAAGGTCAGCAATCCACTTTGGAAGGGAAGGAGCCTAGGCAAGGCAGGGCGTGCACGATGGCTTGGTCGAAGACCCCACGTACGTGGCGTGGCTATGAATGCGTATGTTCCTTACTTTGCCCGATCGTGCAACTATATTCATGAAATTCCTAGCGTTGACCATCCCCACGGAGGTGGCCGTGGCAAGTCAAAATCCAACAAACATCCTCGATCTATTTGGGGGTGGCAAACAAAAGGCAAGCGAACGCGCAAACCGGGTCCCAAGGGCCCTAAGGGTAGCAATATGATGGTCGTTCGCGAGCGTCCGAGAGGTGTAGAGAAAAGAGCGCGTTGAGCTTGCAATGAGGGCATGCCGTCGGCCCGGTTAAATTGGCGCACATTACAGTAGTACCCTACCGCTACACACTGCACCCTCATTACATTCCATGTCGACTTCCGACTCTGTGCATCCCCTCAAAACATTTCTGCAGCTGCAACTTGCCTCGGATAACGCTGCCGTCCTGAGTTTACCTTATCTAATCCAGTTCCTGTCTCCCCAACATCTTCAACCTTCAACTCACCTTCAAAAATGGGCGACGCGTATCAACTCCTTGATTCACTCGAAAGACCCCGGTGCACGCTGGGCCGGTCTTTCTATCGCGTGCCAAACATCTGTATTGTCACGAGAATTGATGCTAGAGAACGCCAGGAGTTGGGTCAGCGCAGCTTTGCCCTTATTTTCAGTCCGTGTGTCTATCCATACTCTCTTCTCGTGGATCTCACTATGCGAAAGAAACAAGAGCCTCTGCCGACTCTAAAAGCCGCCACGCGACTTCTCACTCATATCTTCTCTGTTGCAATCGATATGCCAGAGTTTCAGAGACAAATTGCGTCCCCAAATGTGCCCAAGTTTGGCCTCGCACTCATCGTCATTGCTGAGGACCACCTGAGCCGTGAATTGAAGGTCAGCCATTGCAAGTCGCTTTCCTTTTCTGGCTCACAGCACATTCAGCTACTCGCCATTGATGCGCTGTCCGTGTTAATACCACTCTATCCTACTCTTCACAAGGCTCTCCACGGACGGCTCTCTGCGGTGTGTCTTCGCCAGTTCAATGGCACTGTGGGACAGCCAACGGACGATTCACTCGCTCGAGCTACATCCCGATTGTATTCAGTCCTCCCTTTCACTGGGGGGAAGGTTGGTGCAGCCGTCCTGTGGAGGAAATCTGTGGAAGAGATTCTGTCCATCGGCTGGGCATCGCTTTACGCTATCAGGACTACGTTCCCCAATGACGGTCTGATCAATTATCCACCATTTCAACTGAAACAAAGTTCAGCCAACGTGGCACCTCCCAAACAGTACCAGCCGTACAAGGAAGATGCGACTCTGTCCATCCCGTTGAATCTCGATCGCCTCCGATGTGTCGTCCTCGCGCTCTCCGATCTTCTGACGTATACACGCCCCTTTTTCAATCCGATTCAGCGTTAGCTTAGTGTCTATCAGGTCTACAACTGCCAGAGCTATCCAATTACCCTTGGGCGCTCTGGTAGGCTTTAGTCAAGCATTATTGAGCTGCACGCGCGATAGTGGCAAGGTTTGCAGATCTCTCCCTCGGCCATTACGTATCTGACCAACGCTTTCTAGGAAAACGGACGTGCAGAACCTTCTGTACGCACGATGGAAGAGGCGGCTGTCCCAGAGATCTGCGCTCTCGGCAGTGACTTATTGTCTAGGCTTGCCACTTGGTATGTTGGAGCGATCTCTCCCCCATCTCCACTTTCCACTGACTTGACTTGATATATTCATTTAGTACAGAACGTCATCTTACGCCGCATGCAGGGCGATTCACAAGAATCATATTGTTTCATCTTGAGCTTGCTCCACCCACGTACGTGTAGAGTACCTTGCCGCTGCTATAGAGTAACATCCGATGCTCATCTGGACTCTTCCAGGAACCAATGTGTGGTATTTCTGCGAGCTCTAGTGTCACTATTGCGGAATGTTCACGCGATGCACTTCCCCTTGGTATTGAATCGAATCGCTAAGGTTCTTCTATCTACCCTGTCGGACCTCTTGCCTACCCAGTCCGATATCAGAACGGGCCCTGGATCTGTTACAGGTAGCAAGGGTCGGAAGAGCAGAAAGCGAGCACATGATTATGAAGGAGACGAAATATTCAAGACCACAACCAATGTCATATGCCCGACCCTAGCGCACAACGCGATGATATTAAGCGCGCTGGACGGTATGCCATTAACCCCTCTTCCTCCTGCAAGCACCCTTTCACAAGGCCCACGACCTAGCCCTTCAATTGCTTCTTCACAATCCATGCGTACCTCCAGCGACATATTCGCTCATCACTCGGGTATTACTTAGCCTCAACGTTTGGCTGCCTTCCTTGAATCCCGCTCAACTTTCAGGCGATCTATCGCTCCACGCCCAAATTTTGCGGAGGATTCAAGCCGCATCCATAGATCTTGGCGCTGATACTCGAAGTACGATGAGCAGGAACTTGGGCTTAATCATGCACGAACTTTTGGAGCCAATTGATGACCCCGTGAGTTGTTACGTACGACGTGGGGGACAAATTATGCTCACGACTGTTCTAAAGAGCACTACCACTCTGAGAGATCTCGATAGACTTCTTCATCCCCGCGTTCCGCCACTTGTGCGAGCTCCCTCACACATCGAGTTGCTGTCTTTATCCCACACAGAAGAGTGTGTCGAGGAGCAGGAAATTCGACAAAGTCTCCACATAGCCGTCGTTCCATCACCCAGGGCAACGGATAATACGTGCGCCGAAAATCAACAATCAATAGCGGCACCAGCGCTGCCTTCTTTATCACCTTATCGAAATTCTGATACATCGCCCAACGTTGATGAGCGCAAGGTGCCGGAGCCAGCCGCACCCTCGAGTCTCGAACCTGCTTCCACACCCTCACACGTATATGATGTTGCTTCTTCCGCGCGATTTCCACACCAGGGCCACTCAAATTTCAATGACACATTACATCCCTTACAGGCACGCGAAGGTCCTCCGTTATTTACGAGCGGGGTTGTTACTGCGTCCGAGGAGTCGCGCTTAAGTGCGGTACCGGCAGTTATCAATGCGGCGGAGGACGACGATGACGAAGAGATGCCCAGTATCGACATGGGATCTGACTCAGACTGAGCCTCAATCATCGGAAAAATAGTCAATACGCCGCTCCGCGGCTCCAGTAGTGTTGGCGATTAAGCGCTCGAGCGCTCAAGATGGGAGTGAAATGTGGTGTTAAACGTGTAACTGGGTGTCTCGCGGAGACCGGGTTGAAGTCGAGTTGAGTCAAACGCGAATCCGTTTACGACGTAATCCCTTGGAATCTACTTCCATCATGTCATCATCTGATTCATTCTGCGCTGTGTCACGTTCCGGCGGTAATGTTGCCAGCTAGGGTTGATGGCAGTGCGTCAGTTGACAATCCGACTTAGCACGCCGTCGCAACTGAT
>WNFC01006210.1_pt1 | contig 13144 bp, 19 predicted proteins | sample 5400541 | NCBI WGS metagenome assembly WNFC01 (sample SAMN13153342, study PRJNA577476) | soil metagenome | isolation source: 120 cm saprolite under Douglas fir tree site 2 hole 2 replicate 1 | place: USA:California | collected 2015-04-18
CGGCATGGGCGCTGGTCGCGGCAGGGGTGGCCCTGGCATGGGCTCAGGAATGGGTGGCCCAGGCGGCGATGACATGATGAGTGCTCTACTCGGCATGGGCGCCGGTCGCGGCAGGGGTGGCCCTGGCATGGGTTCAGGAATGGGTGGCCCAGGCGGCGATGACCTGTTCAGTGGCTTGCTTGGTATGGGCCGCGGCCGCGGTATGGGTGCCCCTGGCATGGGCTCGGGCTCGGGACCAGGACCAGGAGGGCGCACTATGGGTGGCCTAGGCATTCCCGGCATGGGCATGGGCGGTGGAAGGGATGGCTCAGATCCGGGATTGGGCGGGCTCGGTGGCAGCATGGGTAGCCCCGGATTGGGCAGCCGCCTTGGTGCTGGTCGTATGGGAGGAGGCAGGGGCGGTTTAGGCGGCCTCGACGACATGGCAGGTATGGGGGGCAACATCGACAGCCTCACGGAGAGCCTCTTGAGCAACTTGAGCAAGCTCGGTCCAGACTTCTTCAAGGGCGGCGACGAAGACAGCACCACCGGCGACGGCAAGGGTGAGCATGTCAACGGGGACTCCGATGCTCAAGGCGGCCAGTCGTCGCCCAAACCTCGTACTGGCACCTGGAGTGGGATGGGGATACAGAGCAATCTGACAGATGACTCGGCGAAGGGTGCCTGATGTGTCGTCGCGCGCCGTTTTCTCTGTAAAGCAAAGCTTTGGCTGGTTTTCTTTGCTGCTCACCTATTTCTGTTACTCTGGAATTTCGCGTCATCTATATCCACGTACTGTACTATCACAACTCGCAACGATCAGCATGTATGAAAACTATTTACGCAACGAAAATATCAGTAGTACATTGGTCACTTCGCGTTTGTCTTGCTTTGCCCATTGTCTTGAACAGAAACGTTCTTCATGCACGTGATGGCTAGCAGCCCTGTGACAAAGCGTGACTGACCACTGTTACCGTATGGCGTCGATTCACTCGAAAGCTGGTATAGCCCGCCTGCGCAAGCACCCGCAAAGCGTCGCCGACCTTGTCCTCCGCCCCCGCCACAATGAGCACCATCCCCATCCCGCGATTGAACGTGCGCACCATCTTTCCCAGGAAGATCGCGCCGCGCATCATCCAAAAGACGGACGGCAGCGCCCTGGCGACTTAACGACAAATGTGGGCGGTGGCGTCTTTTGACGCTGGCAAGCACTGCTTCCTATTAACTGTTAAAAACCATCGTACCCCAGATTCGACCCACCGTGTGCCTTACTTTCCGACCGTTACCATGAGCATCCCGGGTTCCCTACCGAGTTTAGGCCGACAGGCAGGAGGGTTGATAGACGAGGTGAATCTAGTCGCTGGTCTGCGAACGAAACGTTGAATTGATGGCTGCCACTATTTAGAACGGGGACAAGTCGCGGTCTTCAGTCGCAGACGGTGGCGCGCCGCATGGCTCAAGTGATAACACCAGGTATTTTATCGTCGGCCTCCCTCCTCAGAGAGAGAGTTGAAACTCATCCCATGTCCCAGCGACACCATCTCTGTTCCTAAAGAGATTCAATACACGATCGCAACTATCTCATCAACCCTAGACAAGTGTGCCCCTGTGGAGCGACATCAACTCGTACTCATTGTTGCCGTAATGTAAGCAAACGGAAACACAACCCCACGTCTTGCGCCATCGACTTATGCATCCTGCCCAGATGTGTCGAAACGGCTTTCCTGAAGTGGATACGCCGTTCTGATGAGGACGTTCTTTCCACCATCTTTTTCACGATTCTCTTGGGAAGCTTCGCATGGCCCGTGTGGTCTAATCTGCAGCGTGTGCGCTGCCAGCTGTACGAAGTGTTTGGGAAGCTTGAAGCTCTTCAGCAATCCATTAAGGTAATCGTCGCTTCCCCGCGTGTTCGAGCTGGTAGTTGACGAGTCGCGTCAGGCCCTTGAATCAACCATTGTTGCTTGGCCTCCCATCGAATACGTCCCCGTGCCCGCTGTGCCAAATGACCGTTCTTTTTTGCCAAGAGAAGAACCTATTTCGAAACCAAATGCGGAGCCCATCGCAAAGCAGATTGATGCACAGCCAGAAAGGCCTGTCGAACATCCGGTGGCCACTGACAAGCCCCCCTACACCCCGTATGAAGTCTCTCCTTTGCCACAACCTGCTACCTCCCCTGCCATCGTCGAGAACCCACCCCCCGCCGTCGCGGAGAACCTGTGCCCTACTGTCATTGAGAATCCATCCCTTTCTATATCACCTGCCGCCTCAAGGGTTGATCGTGGTCATGGTATCCAACTTGACGGCATGGACAATATTATCGGTGTGCCTGACGTTGGGACAGCGAGCAGTCCGACCGAGCAACCCACGCCAGCAACTGAACGCGGTTCAAGTCCTTGGTCACCTGTTCTACGCGAGATTAAATTACGTATAGAGCAATATACTGAGGGCAGGATTGAGAGGATTTCTCACCTAGACCAGGTACGTGTTCCCCATTGCAGTCCAGAGAATGAGCCTTATACGTTATTGTCCAGAGCAAGCCATCTAATCTTCTATCACTTCGCCGCTGGGGCGTGCGCCTCCTCATGTCTGCCGCTTCGCTCTCCCCTGCCGAATTTGCGCCTTCTGTTGGCTATTTAGGCCCTCCAGAATCCACACCCTACTACCCTTCCGGTGACCTCCGAGGCGATAGAAGCGTCGCCTTTACTATTGCCATGAATTGTATAGACGACCTGGAGGTCAATTCAGACGACGTTCAAATCGCCATGAAGCTCTTTGAGCTTGCCCAAGCACTCAGTGACCTCGGTCTGCATGGCTACGCGTTGAATATATCTGGTTATGCATCGGACGTTCTCGAACGTCTGTGCATTGCGGAACCCAACAAGTACCGTCTTCGTCTCGCATCCATCCTGTCTCTGCGGGCCAATATTTTGTTCGACCTGAACCGAAATGAGGAGGCCAGAAACGTAGCCGATAGGGCGGTGACACTTTGTAAGGAGCAGAGGGATTCTCAGGTCGGGCCCATCCTGGAGCTGGCATACGCTTTGCTCAACTATGCTGTCCTACTCTGTTCCATGGGCTTCAAGGACGAAAGTGCCGCAGTCGCGTTCGAAATCCTATGCGAGGATGAAACACAGCCACATATGGAGGACATTTTCGTACTCTGCAAGCTGTGCCTCTCGAATACACGCATTGGAGCTGACGACGACATGGGCCTGGAAATGGCTGAAGAGTTGATCAATTTAACTTGCATGTCGTCGGATGCGGACTCCCAGACAGTATTAGCTGGTGCATTGCTCGTCAAGTCGAAGATACTTTCATCAAGAGAAGATAATGATATTGCATCTGCCATCAGCGCCGAAGCCGTGATGCTTCTTCGCAGGATGAGCGCGGCGCTTCCCGTTTTTACACTCTTCCTCGCGCATGCCCTCGACGTTCATGCTCACCATCTCTCGGAAGCGATGCGCAAAGCGGAGTCGTACTCAATCAGACGAGAAGCAGTTGAACTTTGGCAGACGCTGAAAATTACCGCCGGTGGTGCAGTCGCGCGGTCCTTGGCATGGTCCCTTTTCAAACTGGCCCTGTTCCGTTCTCAAGATGATGACAAGAATGCTCGCTACGAAGAGCTCCGACGTGCCGAATTCGCCGTCGACGCGTTCCGTGAAGTCGTACCGCTGGACTTGCCCGGCCTCGGCAAGGCACTTTATAACGCTGCGGCGCGCATGCTGGAACTGGACAATAACCGAGAAGCTTCCACTTATGCCGAAGAGTCGATTCAGTATTTCCGCGACGTATCAGCCGAAGATCCAAAGTACACAGATGATCTTATAGCCTCGCTGTCGCTTGCGTCATCCTGCCTCGCCTGCACCGAAAGAGCGGACGATGCATTCGAGTACGCGAAGCAAGCGGTTGGAGTCCAACATGAACGAAAGGGCGTAAAGGATGAAGAATACAATGGCCTCCTCCAACAACTACTGGCGGACGTTATTGCCCGAGCCTCAGAGATAGATAATGAAGTTGAGGTATTCCTTTGGGTGCAAGAGCTGCAAGCCCTTGGTGGGTTAGGAGGTATGCACTGGTCTCCTCTTTTCGATCAGTAAATTGGATGACCTAACAACGGATTTACAAGATTCTACCAACCCTTCGCTGAACTCAAGTGGCAAGTCTCGGGACACACCTACGCCAGCGGCGAGCAGCCCTACTCCCAGTTCTTCCCCCAGCGTTGACGAAGGCAAGGGAAAGGAAGCCAACTCCCTGCGCGAGCCCAGCACTCCCGGGCGTCCATTGCCCGACGAGGAGACATTCAGCCCCAGAGCGGCGGCGCAGAGTAGGCCGGCAATCCTCGAGAAAACAGGTCCTCCACAGGGCAACATGTTTGCGGGTGGCGGCCCAGGCGGCAACGACTTGCTGAGTGGCTTGCTTGGCATGGGTGCCAGTCGCGGTAGGGGTGTTCCCGGCATGGGCTCAGGATCAGTAGGACATACTGCGGGTGGCTCAGGCATTCCTGGCCTCGGCATGGGCGGTGGAAGCCCCTTCGACGCCATGGCGGGCTTTGGCCGCAGCATCAACAGCGCCACGGGGAGTCTCTCGAGCAGATTGAGCAAGCTCGACTTCTCCAACGATGGCGCGGGCGACAATGACAGCACCGCTAGCTGAGCGGCCATGTCGACGGAGACTCCGGTGCTCAATCGTCACCCAAACCTCGTACTGGCACCTGGAGTGGGATGGGGGATACAGAGCAATTTGACAGATGAGGGCGTGTCGTCGCGCGACGTTTTCTTCCGTTATACGTTGGCTGGTTTTCTTTGCTGCTCACCTACTATTGTTACTCTGGAATTTCACGTCATCTATATCCATGTACTGTACTTTCAGAATACTCGCAACGATCATCTATGAAAGCGAAAATAACTCGTCATATTGTTAGGATGTTTCTGAGCGCGAAAAAATACACATATATACACGTCGATTCACTCGAGTGCTTCTTTTTTCTATTCGTTCCACAGCTCGGCGTTCAGAATTTCAACCCCTGGCGACGCGACCACCTCGCCGATGGTATAAACCTCCCTCTGGCCCGCAAGCGCAAGCGCGCGCAAAGCGTCGCCGACCCTTTCCCGCGCCACGACGAGCACCATCCCGATCCCGCAATTGAACGTGCGCACCATCTCGCCGGGCACGACCGCGCCCGCGCGCATGACCCAGCGGAAGACGGGCGGGAGCGCCCACGTCGCGACGTCGATGCGCGCGCCGAGGGACGGCGGGAGCGCGCGCGGCACGTTGTCGACGAAGCCGCCGCCGGTGATGTGCGCCATGGCCTTGAGGAGCCCCGCGCGCGCCGCGGGGAGCACGGTGCGCGCGTAGAGCGCCGTCGGCGCCAGCAGCGCGTGGCCGAGCGTCGGCGTCGTGGGCGCGTCCCAGGGACAGGGGGCGCCGTAGGACGCGCCGGTGCGCGCGACGACGGCGCGCACGAGGGAGAAGCCGTTGGAGTGCAGGCCTGTTGAGGGCAGGCCGAGGAGCACGTCGCCTTGGACGATGTCGTTCCGCGGGAGGAGCTGCGCGCGCTCGACGGCGCCGACTGCGAACCCTGCGAGGTCGTAGTCGCCTGCACCAGCCGCCAGCCAGCCAGAGTGGTGGTATGCGGTAGTGGTCAGTAGCCAGTTGGGAAGGGATGGGTTATGCCTCGTTCAGCGACGCGCACCTAGCTGGTACATCCCTGGCATCTCGGCCGTCTCTCCGCCGATGAGGGCACAGCCCGATTGCTTACAGCCCTCCGCGATGCCCTTCACCACGTCTGCGGCGACGGCGATGTCGAGCTTGCCGCATCCGTAATAGTCGAGGAAGTACAGCGGCTCGGCGCCCTGCACGACTAGATCGTTGACGGACATGGCCACTAAATCAATGCCTGCAGTAAAAGAAAACAGACAGGCAGTGCGTTTTGTTTTGTTTATCAAGTCAGAAGAGATGGGGAAACGGTGCGGGCGCAGTTGCGTACCAACAGTATCGTGTATCCCTGCGTCGATGGCGATGCGGAGCTTCGTGCCGACGCCGTCCGTACCACTGACGAGCAGCGGATCGGTGTAGCCCGCCGCCTTAAGGTCGAAGACGCCGCCGAAACCACCGATTTCGGCGTCAGAACCCGAACGACGCGTCGAACGCACGTATGGTTTGATCGCGTCGACGAGCGCGTTTCCCGTATCGACCGACACGCCTGCCTGTGCATAGGTGAGGCTTGGAGCTGCTGAGGCAGTTGTTTTCAGTGCTCTTCATATCAAGGTTCTCAACAGCACTTTGCGTGAGTTCCTTGACAGACATACCGGTGAGCGATGTCTCGACGATACACTTTCCCATCAAAGTTTACTTTCCCCACACCTTCATATGCACGGTCGAGGGCCGTCTGCAGCGACGGAGCATAGGCTGATACGGCGATAACGCGACCGCCAGATGTCTGCACCAAGTCTCTTGTCTTAACTGTTCCCGCATGGAAAACAACCACGTCTACGAAAGAACGTGAGCGTGGCGACAAAGAAAGCAAAAGTTTGCACGGGCATACCCGACGGAATCTCCCCAATAGAGATGGTCTTCCCTTTGTCGAACTTACCAGGATACCCTGAGGAGGCTAAAACAACGGCAACGGCAAAGCCCGGTCGGGTGGTTATTGCCACAGAATCCAGCCGTCGTTCGACGCAGGCCTACGTAACAAGGGTCAACGCACGGTCGTCATTGGGACGGTATCCTCACCAGAATGATCGCGGCCAAATCGGTGTCTCCGCTGAGGAGCAACATCAACACCTGCGTCTCTGGATCTCCGAAGCGGACGTTGTACTCTAGCACTTTTGGTCCCGAGTCCGTGATAATGAAGCCCGTGAACAGGAGCCCGACGAAAGGGTAGCCTAGGTCAAATAGCTTTTTTAGATTTCCAAAAAGCAAGGAAGACAGCAGGGACAGAAACGGACCTTCTCGCCGCATCCCATCAATCGTCGGTTTCAGCGTCTCGCGCACGATTTGCTCCATGATAGCAGGGGTCGCCACCGGGGCAGGCGCATATGCGCCCATTCCACCTGTGTTGAGCCCTGTATCACCCTCTCCGATCCGTTTGTGGTCTTGCGCTGCCGGAAGTGGGACGAGGGTGTATCCGTCGGAGAACGCGAGGACGGAGATCTCTGGTCCAACGAGTAACTCCTCGATGACGACCTCATCGCCTGTCGGGGAGCATCGGACATCCCAACCGTCACGCGGTGCGTGGATAGGGAGTAATCAAAGGCGACGGACCTGCGGCCCCGAACGCGCGTGCGACCATTATTTCCTTCAGACCCGCTATCGCATCTTCCGTCGTCCCGGGAATGAGCACTCCCTTGCCCGATGCGAGCCCGCTCGCTTTGAGCACGACCCTGTGGCCGCATGTCCTAACGTAATCGATCGCTTCGTCAATTTCGGACGATGCGAAGACGCGGAAGGCGGCGGTGGGGATCGCATGCCGCGTCATAAAAGCCTTGGAGAAGGCCTTGGACCCTTCCATCCGCGCGGCGAGGGCGGTTGGGCCAAATACAGGAATCCCAACTATTGCACATACGCAGTGTAAATCCAGGAAGATGGATAGATGGACGGATTAGTTAGGAAACGTGGAAGGCACCTTTGCGAAAATAAGACTCCACTCCATCTACGAGCAGTTGCTCTGGTCCTGGAATGACGAGGTTGATCTTTAAAGGCTACGTCAGCGTATGAAATGCAAGAAATGGTGGCGCCCACATCGTTTGCGACCGCCCACTCGGATAGGTTTTGAAAGGTTGGATCTGGCAGGATCACATTGGATACTTTTGGAGAAAGTTCTGTGCCACCGTTCCCAGGACAGACGAAGATATGGCCCACGAGGCTTGATTGGTGGAGCTTCCACACCAATGCGTGCTCCCGACCTCCTCCACCAAGTACCAAGATACGAAGAGCCATGAAGAGGTGGTCTGGACGTGGCTTGGACTGTGACGGTTAAATCCAAACGAAAATCTTCATCGGATAAGGGGCAAAGATAAGATAAGATTTGAGTTTCCGCAAGGGGAATATATCGCCGTAAGGCCCGAGAGTGCGATCTGAGGGCCGAGGGTCAGGCACGGCAAAAATGCAGTGAGCGATGGAAGTAATCATACACTCTAAAAGAAACTCATAAAAAAAAATCGGTGGCACAAGGATGGGTATATTGTAATTAGGGGGCCGTTACAGTAAACAACGGAAGCGAATAAGAGAATTGCAATCCTCGGGCGCTACACCAAACGCCCGATGTGACGATTTTCTCTTCGCTCTTCACTTCGGTGAGGAGCTTTCCTTCGTATCCTGTGGGCAGCTGGAGTAACAGTCCAAGCAGCATCTCGGTCTCACCTCAAACACGAGAAAGGAGTATGAGTATGTGAAAGGGATGGGAGAAGGGGGAGGCAGGAGGCCTCTCTAAGTGTCCGATGAACATTCACTTGACCATGCTGCAGTATGCAGTGCTATAAGGGCAGACGGTTTCCTCGTGCAGGTTCAAGTGGTCGACGCGTTGCGAACTGTCATGGAAGCCGATGTGAGCCGGTGTACAGCAACGGTTGGGCAAGATCAGAACACGCCGCCACAGTGCCCGCAATTGTCAAGCTGTTTCCAGGATTGCGATCGCCCGGTGAACCTGGGACGGACAAGGGTCGCAAGATTAGAAAATGAGTGGCCAAGATGGAAAGAAAATAAATTGTTTATCACCATCGGGTGAGGCACGGGCATGTCAGCTGACCGGATGCTGTGGTGGAGGATCGAGCAGGCGCTCGTTGTGTGAAAACCGGGGAGAGGGTGCGTGCGTGGTCGCAGGACACGAGCCACGAGCGAGGACCGCCGGACAATGGGAATATATTTTGCCGGAACACACGAGGATAGTTCGGTTTGTCAATATGTCGATGACTGAATGAATGACTGTTAATGCAAGCTACTGGGTTTGGGAGACAGAACCGGGCGCAAGGAGCTGACCATATCGGCTATGGAAGCTAATAAGGCTAATAAGGCTGAGGGAGATAAAGATGCTCCTGTTTGTTACGGCTTGGAGTATCCCCCCCATCGTTTCTCTCAGCTTAAAGCTTGAAGGATGGAGACGACGTGGTACCAGCAGGTGTTCGGGCTTGAACCGTACGAAGAGGTACGTTGAGGGGGTTCGAACTGGTCGGGCACGTTTTCGTTCGAGTTGAACTGGAACCGATTACATGTGCTCATACCCACGCTTGCTCGCTCATTCAGTTGCAAACACAAGTTGTGGCCGTCCATCCAGACTCGCAACCAGATGCCCTCTCCTTGATTCCATCTCGTTCTGGAATGGACCCCTCGACCACTCAAAATGCAAGAATTCCAAAGAAATCCCTCTTTTCTCGCAAGCCCGTGAGAAGGACTAGCATTGATACTCATCACTCTCCCCAACCCAACGCTCTTCCACCCGACCGTTCTCCCACCCAGGACTCTCCCACAGAACCCTTACATTTCCCCAGCCCCATTTCTAGAGTGTCCTCATCAGACCATCTATCACCCAATCCTAATCGTTCTATCATCCCCGAGTCGCTCAAGGAACTACCCTCATGGTACCACACAGAAGGCGAATTGACAGCTGCCTCCACTCGCCAGTTTCGCGGCAGGTACCCAATACACAACCCAGTGGGCCCACGTCTTTATAGAAATGTGCATCTTTTGCCGTCGAACAGACCTTCCTCTGTATTTTCCCCTTCCTTCCCTCCCATGTCCGCGGAACCTCCCCCGATAACCAGCCCCAGTCGCACCCCCTCTGGCTCCCCCCTTCCTACTCCCAATTCCTCCCAAACCCGTATCCCGGATCCCTCCGGCAAAGTGCGCACTCGGAAATTATCCAACACCACACCCGACAATGTCGACCTTCTAGACGGCTCGGATCCGTATGGAACTAATTGGCATCACGAGTCCCCTTACGACGGTTTGGGTTTGAATGGCGACAGGAATCCTGTGTCACCAGATGTACCCGATGTGCGTGAATCTAATAATTTAATTATTTGCACTAAATGAACGGCTTTAGACGCGACCTCCCCCACGGAGCCGTTCGCGCATGTCCAGTCTTGGTGCAGGAGGCTCACATCACAGGACCACTACGCCTTCACCCTTGTCTCAATCGACCTCCGCGATACATCTCCACTCTGTCGATCAGGATGCAGCGACCCTCACTCGTAAGCTCACAAAGCGGCGCAAGCCTTTCGAAGGCATCTTTGGTTTCTCTCCTTCAGCCCCAGCCCCCGATGCCGCCTCTATCACACCTTCTTCCATCGCACCGTCTACCCAGACTGTGACCAACAAACTGTTCAAGCGCAAGAGCATAATGAAGTCTGCCTCGACAACTTCCATTCCTCACACAATCTCAAATGCTTCTATCGCTCCCTCCGAGAAGAGGCAGAAACATTCGTCCCTGCTTGGTCGTTTTGCCCGCCGATTTAGTATCGTGCGACGTGTCACCCCTGGGCATTCTCGTGCAGGCAGCATCGACAATACCAACGAGACACAATCGTTACAAGTTACCGACCGCACGTCAACTACGACACGTCCTCCTTCTCTGGCAAACCCCGTACACCCATCCGAGAACCGCCAGAGCACACGCGTACCAATATCTCAGCCCGAGAACACCCCGTCTCCGGATTCGACCCCACTCGGGACGCCAGAAGATGAGCAAATACAGGGCGGTGAACAGATACAGGGTGGAAAGCGTGACTCAATATCGTCTCTCCAGGTTCCATATTCCATCGGGCGCCTCACAGTCGCCAATCCTGATGCTCCCAGTTCTGTTGATAACTCTCCGGTCAACCAAAATTACCCTCTCCCCGCGAATAGAACCCCCGAGGCGCCGGCGTATTTGCCCCCTGCTCAGCGTATGGAGAAGCCATTTCTCCCTCCAGTGCCGCCGTCGAGTCCCGTTTTCTTGGAGATTCCGAAGTTTGAGTCGCTGTCGCTTGCGATCCCGGGTTTCAATAGTGTTGCGACGACAACAGGCCCATCAGTTCCCGTAACGCGTGCGACTCCCGGAGAAAGACGGATATCACAGTCTGCCCCTCCAACTTCTTTCCCCATCTCGATACCGCATGCTGCTCCAAAAAGCGAAAAGCGCTCCTCTCGCTCCTCGCCATCTTCTATTACGCACGTTCCTGTCTCAATAGCCTCATCACCACCCATCCATCCTTCGACCGACCGGATGTCTGTGTCAGCACCACCTGCTCTTGAAGACTCTCCGTTATCTCGTGCTTCGATCATTGCGAACCCACCCACGCCATACGTGGAGCCCACTGCCATAAATAACCCCCCTGTTCCCCCTGTTACTACGCAGGATAAGGCACCTACGGCTCACATGTCAGTCCCGTCACCGATTATCACCTCGATTATTTCATCACCCAACACCCCATCATCACCCGAAGTTCATACGCCTCGCCCGCGCGAATCGTTGCCGACGAAGAACCAAGGGTCGCGTCTTCCCAGGTCGAACAACACCGTGCGCAGCCGCGAGACTGAAACATTTCATCTCGTACGGAGTCCAAGTGCAGGTGCAACACAACCCACTGGTCAAAGCATAACTGTGGCGGGTGAACAATGGCAGGTCGTTGGTGGCGGGATGCAACGTTCGAGGACAAAAAAGGACGACGTGAGGCGGAGCAACGCAGAACCAGAACGACGAGACGGCAAGCGGCAGGAAAGAACAAACGAGAAGGTAGTAGTACTCTCGTTAATCACTTCAGGATCTCCTTTGACCACTTATGTCGTGAAGGCCCCAGCTCGTGCTCCTGGGAAGAGCGACGCGCAAAAGGCACGCTCGAAGGACAGCAGCAGCTCGAGCCGTAAGCGATCTAGTCAGACGGAGGGCAAAGATCAATTGCAGCGCTCCCCTACGACCCCCACCCCTCGCGCAAGTCGTATGCTTTCTCCCACGCCTGCACCAGAACGCCGCCCTTCGCAGTCGCAGGGTCGCCGCCCGACGTCCGAGCTGACGCCGGCTGCGGAGATGAACGCGCTGCGCGCGCGAGAGGTGTGGGAGATGGACCGGCTATGGAAAGGCAGGAGTGTGGCTTACGGTCTTGAGGGCCCGCAGGTCGTATACGCGCAATCCATAGCGGACGTCAGCTCGACGACGAGCGTGAACGGGGCCGGCCACGGCTCCACGCACACGTCGTACAAGCTCCAGCAAAGCTTCCCGTTCCCGACGACCTCCGGGGTGTACTCGTCGCCGGCGCTGGCGCCGTCTCCGCAGCAGCAGCAGCAGCAGCAGCCCCCGCAGTCGTTCACGCAGACGATGCAGGGCGCGCTGTACGACTTTCCGAGCGGGGTCAGGAGCTATCCCGACCTGGACAGCATACCGAGCATCGGCTCCCCGGACAGCACGCCCTCGCTCCCGTCGCGCAACCCGTTGCCTGCGCCGCCGCGCCTGTCGCCGTACCGCCCTGGCCCGGTTCCGGCGTCGTTCGTTGAGAAGGACGACGGCGCGACGGCGGAGTATTGGAAGAAGTATGCCGGCGTGAGCGTCGTGTCGCCGACTCGTTGAAGAACTTTTATTGTTTTTCTCGCTCGAACCGCCCCCGTCCATGACCTGCCATGATGATCCACAACTGTCGTTCATTCCATCTGCACCCTCCTTTCCTTCTTTCCATCCCTAATATGCTCTACCGTTAGGATCGTTTTCATTATCGCCCCCCCTAGCATTTGCACCTCATCCCCTGACCCCGCTTTGTGACACCCCGCGCTATCTAGATGATAAAGAGACAGACCGAACTCTACGTGCTGACCTTTTTGCCACACTCCTCATGAAGCTTTGCTTACCCTTCCATGAACCCTTAACCCTGTTGGTGTCGTTGTCTTGCCCACTACCAGCAAAGTTTATTCACACTTTTCATTCAAGTTCCATGGCCCTACGCTTCCCACCTTGTTTTTTTTCTGATGAACACTTCTTGCAGGGCCGTTGGCATATAATTATGGACTAGTTGTGTGCTTTGTAACTTGACTTATCTCAGCAATGATCACGGCTTGAATGGCACTACCCATGCTTTGTTGTCGAAACGTATATTGTGATTGAGCGTGGAGAAAGCGTGGGAGGCGATATAGAGATAGACAAATTGAGGTAAAATGTACATATGGAGCGTGGGGTTGCTAATCCGGCCGACAACAGAGAAAA
>WNFC01006214.1_pt1 | contig 13141 bp, 9 predicted proteins | sample 5400541 | NCBI WGS metagenome assembly WNFC01 (sample SAMN13153342, study PRJNA577476) | soil metagenome | isolation source: 120 cm saprolite under Douglas fir tree site 2 hole 2 replicate 1 | place: USA:California | collected 2015-04-18
CGAAGTTGATGCAAATCCTTCTCGTCGGCCAGACGCAGTTGGCGGACAAGCTGTCGCGCCCCAGCCTGACACAGCTTAGGCAGCGAATTTCAATCCTGAGTCGCTTGGAGCCACTTACGCGGGCGGAAACCGTTGGGTACATCGAACACCGGCTTCAGGTAGCTGGTTACCGGGGGGGGCCGTTGTTCACCACTGGGGCTCTTGAAAGGATTTTGGCGCACAGCGAAGGCATTCCGCGGAACGTTAACAACCTGTGCTTCAATGCGCTCCTCGTTGGGTACGCTGCAGGCCGCAAGCAGATCGATTCCGCTGTCGTGGACCAAGTTCTGGCCGACCTCGACATGAATCCTCTCGAGCGGAGTTGCCTGGTCACCCAAGAGCCTCTTGCGCTGACGCGGGCACCGATCAGTCCTTATTCAAGTGTGTTCAAGGCTGAACTGGACCCAAAGCAGGTCGATTCCAATGATGCAGGGGAGGTTGTTGTCGAGTGCGAGGTCACTCCGCCGCAGCCGATGCCGCAAGTTCCCCAGGCCCCACCTCTCCCGCAAAGACCGCCTCTTTCTTGTGCCGGCATTGCCCGTGCCGATTTTTTAGATCGGAATCAAGTCGATTCAGGAGATGGGCCCAAGGTTGTATCTGACCTTGCTCCAAATCCTCCAGTGCGGAAGCCAGAAGTCCCGAGGCCACTTGCGCCCCCGGAGAAGGCGCAATCTGATCCAAGCACCAAGCGGGGTGACTTCTCAGAGGGAACCCAGGTCGCTTCCACTCGCATGGACCAGATCATCGGCGCTCTCAGCGACGCAATCTATCCTGGGGAGAAACCGTCTCAGGCGGGACGGCCGACGGCTCCCGCGCCGCACCGCACCTCCGTACTCTCCGATCCTCTGGTGCGGAAGCCACAAATCACGCCGCCACTTCCGCCACCGCGGAAGCCGCAGTCTGATCCTACTACCTCCCGGTGCGACTTTTCAGTGCCAAAGCAAGTCGCTTCCAGTCACGTGGACCAGATCGCTCTCATTGACGCAATCTATCCAGTGCAGAAATCGTCTCAGGCAGGGCAACCGACGGCTCCTGCGCCGCAGCGCACGCCTGTGCTTTCCTACCCGGCAGTTTCCAGAGGCAGTTGGGCCGGGGGCACTTTAGCTCTTGGGGCAGCACTTGTGCTTTCGGGTCTTTTGCCGCTCTATTCCAGAGGTGGAGCGGGCCGGCAACTGCGAGACTCGCCTACCCCGGTCGTTGCAGATATTGCCACGCCCGTGCCGGGTCCGCAAGATCCGAGCCCGCCAGCCGACCCCCCAAACCCCGCTATCGGCCCTGCAATGGCAAGCGCGACACCCGTGCAGTCTTTTCTGACGCGCACCTTGGGACTGAAGATTGGGAGCATTGTGATTGATCCGGGCCACGGCGGCCAGGACACCGGGACAATGGGGCCCACAGGCCTAGTGGAGAAGGACCTTTGCTTGGACGTCGCGCTGCGGCTCGGCCGTATCATCAAGCAGAACCTCCCCGGCGCGGAAGTCATCTTCACACGTACAGACGATACGTTTATCCCGCTCGAAGACCGCACCAACATCGCCAACAACATGAAAGCTGACCTCTTTCTGTCAATTCACGCGAACTGGAGCCGGTATAACGCGGCTCGTGGCGTCGAGACCTATTATTTGAATCTCAAAGGCAGCCGTGAGGCGATGGAAGTCGCCGCACGTGAGAACGCAACGGTTCTGGAAACGGTGTCGGACCTGCAGGAGCTGGTGAAGGAGATTGCGCGCAACGAAAAGATCGAAGAATCACGGGAGTTTGCCGAAGACATTCAGGACTCGCTCAGCCTGCACGTCCAGCGCTCCGCCGAGAGCTCGCGGAACCGCGGCGTGCACCGGGCCCCGTTTGTGGTCTTGATCGGCGCGAATATGCCATCGGCGCTGGCCGAAATCTCCTTCCTGAGCAATCCTTCCGACGAGCAGCTTCTGAAGAAGGGCGAGTATCGGCAGCGCCTGGCCGAGGGTCTCTATCAAGGCGTGGTGAGCTATCTCCAACGCCTCAACAGCGTCACTTACAATCTCCCGGCGCGGAACCTGGCTGCCGGGCGCTCTGGCGCGGGCAGCACCTCCGGCAGACCTGCAATGGTGGAACAATTTCGGAACCAACAGTAAATCTGTCGGTGTTCATCCAGTGCCAGCGATGCTCAATCGTTATTGCCCGCCAATGCGATCAAAAGAGTTACGATCGCACTCTGCGATAATCGAAAAAATCCGATAACACTGACTTTGCCCAGTGACGCAGCCAAAACGGTGGAAAGGAACACCTCCGATGGCCGAGCCGCAGATATCCTCGCTGATAGCGAACGCGCACGATCCCTCCTCCGGTGACTTTTACACCGGAGACGAGCTTATGCCTGCGTGGATGGAACTTAGGCTGGTCGGCCCGGCTATGCCTGAAAACTCTGGCCCGGTTGGGAGATTTCGTGGTAAAGAAGTGTGGATGGGTGCTTCTGCCGTGAATATTTCAACCCACAACCCAACCCACAAAAAGTATGTCTTGTATGACTTCCGCGTACTTTGGCAGTCCCCGCGGTCTTGTAAGTTATTGTAATACCTATCCTTGCCATTGACACGGTAGAGGTCTGGGGTTCGAGTCCCCACGGGCCTACCATTAAAAACAAATGCTTTACGCGGATTCCCGAGAAACACAGCGGGGTGCAAAAGGACACACTCTTGCGCCCCATCTGTGTCCTCTTCCCTGAGACTCCCACGTGGTCGACTGAGTTAGGTCACGTTCTCCGCCGAGTCGGAAACGGGTGAGCTGGTCAACCCTGGAGGAAACATCAGCGACACCACCGCCGCTTGCGCAGCGTGCTTGGCGGGCGTAATCGCCTGAGCATAGATGTCCAACGTGGATCGCAGAGACGAATGCCTCATCAGCTCTTGCATCACCTTGAACTCCGTGCCGACGCTCCTCAAAAGCGTCGCGTACGTCCGACGAAAAGTATGCCATCCAATGCGTTTTTCAATTCCCTGGCACTTCGCCGCCGTCCGAATATACCTGCGTAAGATCGCGTGTCCCCAGCACGGTTTTCGGCCCCGATATCGCCTGCTAGCCTCACTTTCCTACTTATAGCTTGGTTTTCACCAGCTGGGGAGGCGAAAAGGCCCATTTGTAGCGGGTTTTTGAGGTTCCGGCCCGAGAGGAAGGGTGTATATACTAACCGGCCAGAAAACGGCCCAACTGAAGAGTGCGGAAAATCTGTTCTTGTTGAGGATCCAGGCGCGTCAGGGTGCGCTCGGAGCGGGGCCGGCCTCCCTGACGAAGCTTTTCGCCGCTTTGCGCGGGATAGTAGTTCGTGATTTCCTTGATTCCTTTGAGTTGCTCCATCAGACGGGACTGCGTAATTGCGACTCCCACTTGGCTCACGCGGCGGTGCAGCAGGGAGACCAGCGTGAGGGCCAGAACACAGGAAAAGGCATGGACGCGGAGCATGTGGTCGGTCCAATGACGGGGCGGGGAGAAGCGAATGCAGTAGGGATCTTTCATCTCTCGGAAGGCTCGCTCGATGTGATGTTGGCCGCGATAGCCAAAGATGATTTGCTCGTCGGTGAGATCGGTGCGATCGGTGAACAAAATCCTCTTGCCCAGAACACGCTCCTTAAGTTTCCGGTAGGCTTCCTCATCCGTTCCAAAGGCAATCCCGAGTCGCCGGCGTTTGCGCGTGACCTGGCCCCAAAGAAAACCCTGGATGTACTGGCCGGAAATAATGGTGTCCAGATTCTTCTGAATATTCGTTACCGTGTAGGGCTTGCCCCGCCAGCCGGGTTCATGGCTGCGGACGATTCGTTTCTGGAGATCGCGCAGGGCACGCATCTTTTTGGTCAGATGCTGCCGGATGCCCCGGATCTGCCCTCGGAGCAAGGCGCGGCTGCGGGTGATGACGATCGTGCGCTTCCGCCCAAAGACCTCCTTCTCGGTGCGATACGCGCGCACCCCGGCGAAGGCGGGATCGTCCAGGGCATGAAACTTCTGCAAAGGAATGTCCAGTAGATCTTGATGCTGGGAGGGCACCAAAGACCCAATAAAATGGTAGGGAGAGTCGTCCAGCTCCTCGAAGTTTTCCGTCGAATTGTTTCCCTTATCGAAAACCAGGGTGACGTTCTCGCATTTCCCGCGGAACATCTGGTAGCGAGAGACCAACTCATCCAGAACCCCGCTGAAGGTGACCGAGTCGTTCTGGTTGCCCTCGTAGATCTGGGAGAAGAGAGGAATATGAAAATCCCAGGAAACCAGCAGGGCCATACCCACGATGCGTAGATCGGTGCGTTTGCTCTTGGCGTGTCCGCGCTTGGCCAGTTTCGCGGGGTTCTCCGAGGAAAGAAATGTGTCGAAGTTGGTGGTGTCGTAAAACAGCGCTTCCAGACCCACTCCCCATTCTTCCACCAGTCGCCGCGTGAGCTGTTCCTCGATCCGTGCCAGCTTCTCAGCGTCCAGAGAGTGCAGGTGATCCCAAAAGCGCTGGCTGCGCAAGGCCGCCGGGGACAGCGGAAGCAGTCGGACCAAGATGGTATTCCGATACCAGGCGGCGAGTTGGCGTTTGCTCGTGGGGGCCAGGGCGCGGTTCAGGGTGGCGAGCAGGAGGTACTCGCCCACCGAAGGTCCTTGCTTTCGTTTGGGGGCCTGGGCGTCGATGGTGCGCACTAAGTCGAGTTGTTGGGCCAGGTCCCAAAGGGCCGCGGTGGCGCCGAAATCCCGCTCCTCGGCGCAAAGGGGACGTCCCGGAGCCTGGGAAAGAAGCTGGAGGAGTTTCTCGGCGGTACCCAGATGGCGCAGGACGCGGAGGCGGGGATGTCCGTGCTTATCGCGATAGGATTCGACGAGGCGCCAGTAGTGGTTGCCGCGTACGACGTAGGATTGCAGGCTCGGCATGATTCGTATATACAACTCGTTTGTGTGGTTGTCAAGGGGAATCGCAATAGGTTGTGGTGTGGTTTCTAACCGCTATAATACTGGGATTTCTAAAGGGATGCAATCCGAGACGGCGAGGGCGCCAAAAGCTAGTGATTCGTATATACCGATGGCGATGCACCGATCGCGCAATCGAACCACTTGCCCGCCATGACGTCAGATGCGCGAAAGGGCCGTCTTTATTGGCGATTTCGCTGATCTACTCAGGAATCTGCGGGCAAGGGAAGAATGCAGACAAGCCTTTTGCTACAGTTAACCCGGAAGGTCAGGCTAGGGAAGACCCAATCTTCAGACTTTCGATTGGCGGAGCGTTCCCGCCACTGCGCCAAGGTCTCCGCCAGAAGGGGATGGAGAGGAACCGGTTTTTGAGACGATTCGGTTTTGCACAGGCCAACGACTCCGTAGACTACCGAGCGAGTCACGTTCATGAACCCTCCGGCAAAATCAATGTCGCCCCATTTCAAACCGAACAACTCGCTCTGTCGCAAGCCAGTGGATGCTGCAAGCAGGACTAAGGTCCGCTCGCGAAGGCCAAGACCCTCCAGCAGCGTTCTGATTTCTACTGGCGTAAGCAGCGTGGGCGCGGTTTTTCGCTTGGCGCTTTGCCGAACAAGGTGGATCGGGTTGCGGTCAAACAGCTCATACCTGCAGGCGTGATTGAAGAGAACAGACATCAAGTTTCGGATCTTCGCGCAGCTGCTCTTGGCCAGCGGCAAACGATGAAGCCAAGACTCGACTTCCACCGTTCTGATTTGGAAAAGCTCATGTTCTCCCCAATGAGGAACAATCCATCGCTTCAGATAGGCATGATAGGACCTTTTAGTCGCATAACTGCGCCAAGTATTGTCGCGCGTCAGTTCGCGTTGCTCGAAATGATCGCAGAGTTGAGCGACAGTCATTGCGTTAGAACGTATTCTCCGATCGCTCGAATTGATTTCCGAGACTAGGCCAACAACCGCGCGGCGGGCAGCATCTTCAGAGGGATATTGCTCCACCGTTCCGATAACTCTCTTACGGTAGACTCGTCTGCCTTCCGGACCCCTTTCCGACCACCGAAACTGCCAGACATCCGGACCCTGTTTGCGATTCTTTCTGATCAAACTTCCACGTTGCATTTTGTCCTCCTGCACCGCGGATGCAGTGCAGAAGGAATGGTGGCTCCTCAACGACCGCGGACAAGCGCACGCGGAAGATTCGGGTCGTTCCTTGGTGGCATGGCGACCAGATAATTGCTTTGCAGCGGAAGTAACGATGTCCTGAAGGGCAAAGGCAACTCGAAATGGGGGTTTGGAGGAACGGCGAAAGTCAGGCCAGGCGTAGACAACCTGCGCGAAGATTCCCTCGCTTTCTTCGCGGTGTGGGCACAGAGGCATCTGCGGACCTCTGCTTGCGTCGGGCCAGTGCACACGCTGCCTCTGCGGCTTGTCACATTTTGGCGATGTCAAACGTTTAACCAGTAGAGACCAGGAGGCTGGCTTTGCTTCAGGATGTGGTAGAAGGGTTTGCTGCAACGAGGCCGAAGACCCGGGAGCCCAATGTGACCGGCAGGGGTTCCACGCGCGAACACTTCGAAGATCTCTTCCTGGCGCATTACGCCCGCATCGTCGCTATTCTTCGACGCATGCTCGGGGACCATGCCCGAGCCGAGGATTTGGCTAACGAGGTTTTTCTGAAGCTCTATCGCCGGCCATTGGCACAGGATTCCGGTGGCAATGTGCCCGGCTGGCTTTACCGAACCGCGACGAACCTCGGTATTGACGCCCTGCGCTCCTTGGCTCGGAGAAACCGCTACGAACAGGAAGCGGCCCGAGCTGAAAACAAGAACCAAATTGCTGAAAATGCCTTCGATCAGGCTTTGAGAACGGAAAGACAGCAGCGGGTCCGCACAGTGCTCGCAGAGCTGAAACCAGCCCAGGCGCAACTGTTGCTCTTGCGGGCATTCGGCCACACCTACAAGGAGTTGGCAGACTCGTTGGCCATTGAGCCCGGTTCGGTGGGAACACTCCTGGTTCGCGCAGAGGGAGCATTCGAGCAACGTTATCGGGAACTTTATGGTCGAGAGGAGGGTCTATGAATTGTGTTTCGGAAAGTCTGTTGCGTGCTTATCACGATGGTGAATTGGATCCGCTCGAGCGTCCGGAAATCGAGAAGCACCTCGCGATTTGTGCGCAGTGCGGGAATCGTCTTCAGGAAATGGTCGCCGTGTCCGGACGTGTGCAGAGACATCTTCTCTCGCTCGACGTTTCCACTTCCGTAATGAGTGTCGATCCTCAGATTGCCCTTTCGCTTTTCAAAACACGGCACGGTGCCGGGGAAGAACATGTCCCTTTTGTCGCGCGTCTCTTCGCCAGGCGCTGGCGCCCGGTTTGGGTCACCGCGGTCGCCACTGGGTTCGTTCTCTGCAGCCTGGCGTTCCCCTCCGGACGTAGCTTGGCTCAGCGGTTTCTCGCTACCTTGCGGATAGAGAGAGTGCAGCCCGTGCGCTTGGATTTTTCATCCCTTGACGGCAATCGCCCGTTGCAGCAAATGCTCAGTCAGATGGTCTCGGACAAAGTTGTGGTCACGGTGGATGAAAAACCTCAACATTTCGCGACTGCGGCAGACGCAAGCCAGCTAGCCGGGTTCCAAGTACGCCTCCTTGGTGCACGCGCGGACGCGCCCTCATTCACCGTTGAGGGGGAACACTCCTTCCACATGACGATTGACCGTGCGCGGCTACAGGACATCTTCGACCAATCCGGCCGCCCGGACCTCCTCCTGCCCGCAACGTTGGACGGCGCAATGGTTTCTATCCAGATTCCACGTTCCGTTCGGTTGGAATATGGCGATTGTCCGCATGGGATCGGAGAAGAAGACCAGCAGCGCGAATCAACTAGATGGAGCAATTGCTTGGCTATGCAAGAAGCTCCGAGCCCGCTCGTCAACCTCCCGTCCGATCTCAACATCCAGCAACTCGCTGAAATCGGTTTTCAGCTTGCAGGAATGAGCGCCACTCAGGCCCGAGAGCTCTGCCAAACCATCGATTGGAAATCGACACTCGTTCTCCCGATTCCGCGCTTCGTAGGCTCTTACAGTCTGGTAGAAGTGAACGGCGCGCAAGGCACGCTCATCAAGGATTCCGGCCGTAGGCCTGGCTATGTATTGATTTGGGTGAAGAATGGCATCATCTATTGTCTCGCCGGTCAGGGGGACTCCAGCAAAGCGGTGACGCTGGCGAATTCACTCGACTGACGCCGGAGGAGCACCTGGATCAAGCGGGCAGCCTCGCCATTCAAACGCTGGACTTGCGCAAGGTGTTTGGAACTAAGATTGCCGTAAGCAATCTTTCTCTGGCGGTGCGCCGTGGTGAAGTCTTCGGATTCCTTGGCCCGAACGGCGCCGGGAAAAGCACTTCCATTAAGATGCTACTGGGACTCGTGAAACCCAGCAGCGGTCAAGCTTTCGTTCTCGGAGTGCCCTCGGACGATGTAGACGTCCGCGGGAAAATCGGCTTTCTGCCGGAGGATTTTCGTTTCTACACTTGGCTGACCGCATCCGAACTCCTGAAACTCCACGGACGGCTCTGCGGAATGGCTGCGGCGCGGCTCCGCGAACGTGTTCCTGCTCTTCTCGATCTGGTGGGGTTGACTCCTCATCGAGAAAAGCGCCTGCGCGATTTTTCCAAAGGCATGCTCCAGCGCATCGGATTGGCTCAAGCCTTGATTCACGAGCCGGAGCTGATCTTTCTCGACGAGCCGACATCGGGCCTCGATCCCATGGGCCGCCGGCTCGTCCGCGACGTGATTCGCGTCCAGCGTGACCGCGGAGCTACAGTCTTTTTGAATTCCCACATCCTAAGCGAAATTGAAATCACTTGCGACCGAGTAGTCTTCATCAAGGAAGGTGAGGTTGTTGCCAGCCGCGACCTGCGAGCGTTTCCCGACGGTGAAGTCCACCTCATCGCCCGGGCGCGCAACCTTACCGCGGAAGCAGTTGCGGGGCTGTCCCAATGGAGCACGTCCGCACGGCTTGACGGCGAGCGCCTAACCCTTGCTACTCACTCGACCTCGGTTCTTCCCGACATTCTCCGCTATCTGGTCGCATCGGGATGCGACGTCTTTGAATTCACGCCCGAGCGGCTCTCGCTGGAAGATCTCTTCCTCAAAATCATGGGTGAGGATCGGGGACTTTGATGGGCGCCTGGATCATGGCAGGTGTTACTTTCCGCGAGGCGGCACGAAGGAAGATCCTTTGGACGGCGCTCCTGGCAGGCTCAACGTTTCTTGCGCTTTTCGGCACCGGGATGCATTTTCAGATCAAAGACCTCACGCGTCAGTCTTTGCCGCCTTTCGTTCGTTATCAACTGGAAGCTGCCATGCTGCAGGTCGGGTTCTACGCCGTTGATCTGCTGGCCGTAGTCATGACGATCCTAACTTCCGTGGATACACTCTCGGGTGAGATGGCTTCCGGCACGATCCAGGCCATCGCTACAAAGCCGATCTCTCGTTGGGAGGTCTTGATGGGTAAGTGGTTGGGTTTCGCTGGCATGGTCGCTGCATATGTGGCCGCCATGGTCGGCGGCGTCGCGGCGGTGGGGTACTTCGTCGGGGGCGTGCTTCCGCACCATATCCTCAGCGGCGCACTTCTGGTTTTCTTGGAATGCTTACTGCTTCTGACGGTCACCTTCGCATGTGGTACGCGGTTTTCTACACTCACGAACGGCGTCATGGTCCTGGGCCTTCACGGAGTGGCCTTCCTTGGCGGCTGGATCGAACAGATCGGCGCCATGACCGGCAGCCCGCGTCTTGTCACCGTCGGCGTTGTGTCTAGCCTCATCATGCCCAGCGAATCCGTTTGGCGACGGGCTTCTTTCGAAATGCAGTCCTCCTTCACTCGGGCTCTCCAATTCAGTCCGTTTTCGAATGCTTCCGCGCCGAGCGCTGCAATGGTGGGTTACGCTATCGTCTATTTGTTCGTAGCGCTGATCGTCGCCATCTATCATTTCCAGCAGCGGGACCTGTAAAACGCGCTATGCGTGGAAGTGCCCTTGGCCTGTGCGAGATTCTCATTGCACCGAAGCGTTCTCGACATTACCTGCAGCAAGCCAGGGCGTTTACAAATCCGACTGTCCACTTGCGCGCTTAGTCGGCTTGTCAGACAAGTGCGCTGCGGGCCAGAAAAACGGGGTTCGAGGAGATCGAAGCGCGCCGGCATCCGTTTCGCCCGCATTTCCTCGAGCCGGACTTGTGGACCGAGAGGAGAAACGTCGCCTTCGGTTATAGCGAAGTTCCACCAAACCCCAAGCCCCACAATTCCTTAAGTGAACAGTATTGAGGGGTAGAGAGAATCTACAGCCTCCGAATCATTTCACTGCCTGCAGATGTGTAGCGTTTTACGGTAACTGAAACGCAACTCATTACCATCAACATGTCATGTGCTCGACAGTGGTCGTTAGACTGGGAGCATGAATTTTGCACCACTCTCGGATATACGCCTCAACGTGCTTTTGCTTCCGCTTGTTTTTCTGGCTCTTCTGCTTCAAGTCTATCCATCAACGTTGTTGGCGGCGAAGAATGCTTCCGGGTGGTTTACGCCACACTGCGACGGGGCCTCCTTTTATTTGTCCAATGTTGATGGCCTACCTTCTGAGCAGAAACTCAATTTGAATATGCGCCATTACGCTCTTCCTTGGTGGAATTACCGCCCGCAAGAGGTTTGGGAAGACGTGCATGCGGAACGATGTCTATCCGCAAGAAAATGTGAAGCGGCCACCCACGCAAGAATCTGGCTGGATAAAGGGGACCCAAACGACAAACGTGTTTCAGGAAAATACGCTGTGGAATTCGGCGGACAGCATCTTGAAGGGCGATTCCTCGTTAAATATCGAAAGGAAAAGACCGCTTGGATTTGCGAATGATTAGCATCCTACAAATTCACCCAGGAACCTTCGCCCTGAATTATCCGGCCTGCTGCTGATGCCCGCGATTGCGAGAGCGATGTCCCTCTGCGCCGCCAGCTCGCGGGCATCAATTGGTTGGGCGTATTTCTCCAATGCCGAAAGATATAGTACGGCAACCTACACGCGAATCTCTGCGTCGAATAGCCGCACATTTCGTTCCCGGATTTCCAACCCACAAGCCAACCCACAAAAAGTGTGTCTTGCACGACTTCCGCGTATTTTGGCAGTCCCCGCGGTCTTGTAAGTTATTGTAAAACCTATCCTTGCCTTGACACGATAGAGGTCTGGGGTTCGAGTCCCCACGGGCCTACCATCGTTTTCAATACTTTAGAGAGTTTTCTTCGGAATCCGAGAGAAACTTCACCTGTAATTCTTCACCTGTAAAGTGGTCGTCCTGCGTCCGGTTACTTGTGATCGCGAGCGCGATGTCCTTCTGGGCAACCTCGGGAGCGATTCCCGGTTTTCAGCGTGAATACCCCCGCCGACGACCCGAGGATCTCGGAGTCCCTCTGAAGGCTAGAGAGCCACCACTCAGATGCGGGCGCGGGGCGTCTTTGTTAGTTCCGGCGGGTGATCAATTTGACAGCATAACTACGCGAGGATAGGCTTCACCGGCAGCGATCGATTCCTCCAGAGGATTTGCCAGGAGACGACCATGGCCATCCGAGCGGCAATTCTTTTTGCCGTGGCTCTCACCGCTCTTCGTTGCTCTGTGCCCCTCTGCGCCGGAGGTTCGCCCGAGACGAACGGGCTCCCGCAGGAGGATAGGACAGCCAAACTTGCGGTAGAACATCCTGCGCAAGACAAGATGCCCGATGCCGCGGCGGGCAAGAAGCTGTTCGAACTGCACTGCGCAGTGTGCCATGGAATCGAAGGAAAGGGCGGAGGGCGAGGACCCAATCTGAACCGGGTTCATCTGGAGCACGCGCCGGACGATGCGGCGTTGAAATCCTTGATTGAGAACGGCATACCTCCGGAGATGCCGGAAGCCTGGTATTTGGCCGAAAAGGATGTGAAGAACGTGGTTGCTTATGTTCGCTCGCTCGGCACGATTCCGGCGGAGCCTGTCCCCGGAGACGCGACGCGAGGAGCGCGCGTTTACGGCAAGGGCGGCTGCGCCAACTGCCACATCGTCGCGGGGGAGGGCAGGGGCTTCGGGCCGGAACTGACAGAAGTGGGCGCGCGGCGCAGCGTGGAGTATCTTCGGGAGTGCCTGGTCAAGCCATCGGCGCATCTACCTGAGGGATTCTTGTGGGTGGAGGCAACGCCGGCGTCAGGCGAGACCTTGCGTGGAATCCGCGTGAACGAGGACACTTTCTCGATCCAGATCAAGGACAGCTCGGGTGGGTTTCACAGCTTACGTAAGCAGGAGTTGAAAGAGTTGCACAAACTGCGCGGCGAAACTCCCATGCCGTCTTACGAGCAGATTTTCAGCATGGCGGAACTCCAGGACCTGGTCGCGTATCTGGCCTCACTGCGGGGGAAACCATGAAACGGATAGGCGTTCTCCTTTTGCTTACCGCACCTGCGTTTGGGCAAGTGCCTTACGAACGCATTGTGAATGCGGATAAAGAGCCGGGTAACTGGCTGACGTACTCGCGAAATTACCAGGGACACCGGTATTCGCCGCTCGCGGAGATCACGACGGCGAACGTAAGCGGCCTGAAAGTCAAATGGGCCCTTCAATTCAGCTCCGGGCCGCGCGAAGTCTCCCCGATCGCCGTGGATGGGATTCTGTACGTGACGGGACCGAATGTGGCCTCGGCGCTGGATGCACGCACGGGGCGCACGCTCTGGGTTTGGAGGCGCCCGATCCCTGCGGATTATCGAAACATCGGCTTCCCGCGCACGAGCAGAGGTCCGGCGGTGCTCGACGACAAGCTTTTCGTGGCGACACTGGATTGTTACTTGGTGGCGCTCGATTTGAAAAGCGGCATCGAGCGCTGGGCAACCAAGGTGGCGGATTACAAGTCCGGTTACAGCATGACGATGGCGCCGCTGGCAATCGCGGGCAAGGTCGTGGTCGGCATCAGCGGAGGGGAGACGGGAATACGTGGGTTTGTTGACGCCTATGACGCAGAGACGGGCAAACAAGCGTGGCGTTTCTGGACGATTCCGGGTCCCGGCGAAGCGGGGCACGAGACGTGGAGCGGTGAGAGTTGGAAGACGGGCGGCGGGGCGACGTGGGTGACGGGATCGTATGACCCCGACCTGAAGCTCGTCTATTGGGGAGTGGGAAATCCTGGTCCGGAT
>WNFC01012125.1_pt1 | contig 13141 bp, 1 predicted proteins | sample 5400541 | NCBI WGS metagenome assembly WNFC01 (sample SAMN13153342, study PRJNA577476) | soil metagenome | isolation source: 120 cm saprolite under Douglas fir tree site 2 hole 2 replicate 1 | place: USA:California | collected 2015-04-18
TTAATCAATAACAACTATTTCAAAAACCATTACCAACAAGTAAGTCACAACACTGCATTGGCTTATGAGTTGAACACATCAATAATGCACGATTTCGATAAAACACCAATAATTCAATCTCTATACGACAATGATACATTAGATTTCAATAACCAAGTATTAAATACAAATAATGACAATTACGATGTAATTAAAACACCACAATTTAAATTACAATTAAACAGCAATGTGAATTACACATACTATAGCAATATACATGTGTCGCCAACTATCGGCAAAATATCAGACTATTCACTTAGTAACATCGAAATCAAAAGAAAACAAGAAATTTCAAAATTCAACAAGTGTTTAGTTTGTGACTTCGCATGCGTTTATCTTGATAAGGCGTGTCCCGTTTGTTCCAGCAAAGAAGACAACGAAAAGCTTCTCGATTTAAACATCTGCTATTGGGAGGAATTCAACGTTCCATTATCAAGTAAACTAATCAATAATTTCCTATTAAAGAACAATAACTTAAACTATATCTATGAACAAATAAGTAACAATAAAAGTACATTTAAACAATTAGGAATGGCAGATCAAGAAATGCTTGACGAAGCTGAAGCAGAAGTCCAGGAAGCCTTACAACAAGCTCCTCAGGACCAAGCACAAGCTGCCGCCGCCGCAATAACCGATAACGAGGAACTTCAAGTTCTAGATCCACTCGGAAGGCCGATTGCAGCCAATGGTGAAATCATTCAATTCCGCCATTACGACGAGGACTATGTTACGTTAAACGAAGAAAACGTAAGTTCAATAAACATCAATCAATTAATCTATGGTAATCAAAACAGAAAGCCAAGAATTTTCAATTTTAATTCAATAAAAATCACCGATAAATCTCAATGTAAATATCCAATCAATAAAACCAATAAGAAAGTTCCTAAAAAGGTTAAAGTCAATAAACAAATTAAGAAAACAACTTCAAACAATAAGAACGATAAAAAACCAAAAGACGATAAACCTACAACAGTTCAAAACGATAAAACTAAGCAATTACAACCCAATTCAGAAATCAAAAATGATTCCAAATCTAACGATAAACAATTAGAAAACAATGAAAATAAAACAATAGAAAATTTAGAAGAAATCAATATCAATAACCTAGCTAATAATAAAGATACCTTTGTATTAGATCTAGAAGATATCAATAAGAAAATAAAAGAATTCAATTTTACAATAGGCGCTATATCCAGACGGAATTCTGAAACCATTCGAAGAGAACCGCCTATATCCAATAACTACTCTGCTGCAACAGATAAATTTGACCAGAGGAATGCTCAGATTGGCTCTAAGCTTATCGATGACAGAACAATACCGAGAAAAGTCTCTGATGCTCATGGATGTGATAAACCAACACATCAATTTCTATGCAGAGGAAAGACCCGATTCGAAGATCATGCAAGACCACAACATGGCTGCCAGGGTTGCAATCCGAGCTATTTATGCACAGAACATGCATTACAATCAAACATTGATCACAGTCCGTCCAGAAGACAGAGATACAGATCAAGCAATTGTAGTGAAAGCAGCACCAGCGCTACACGACCTGAGAGCGAGATTCCTCACAATAACGGACTTCCCACCGAAGCCGGAGGGAGAACCCAGAATTCTCCAAGAAATTTCTCGAGGCATTCGTGCTCCTATCCCCATGGAAACTCAGCAGAAGATAGCACAAGAATGCATCGCGAGTTTATTGCAATTAATTCAGATGGGAAATCCAGATGCTGCTCAAATTCAGCTGATGCGCATCCAATTGATGCAAGAACAACACTTGCCGGGTTACCGATCTCTACACAGAGTTGGACAGAGAGTGGAAGAAACACCTCTGACAGAGCTCGAGCTATATCACCACGGACTCACCATAAGAGCCAATTTTCCGGAAATGAACATCGGTTCTCACAATTGGACCAGGAGGCAGATAGGTGCTCGAAGGGTATTCATTACTCAGACACAAGCCTACAATATGGCTCAATTAATGAGAGAGAATACCAGATTGACCCAATATCTCAACCAAACAAGGGGAGAACTCAACACAGTCGAGGGGATACTGGTATGAACAATTATGAAAATTTAAAAAACATTTTAAATGCAATGACATATTTCATGAACACACCCAATTAACAAAATTATTTCAATATAGTTCGCCAGAAGGTTTCCACAATATAGTGGGCCAAGGCATCCTATTCAGCATAGCTGGGATCAACCGTCATTTCTCACACCTCAAAGAGAGGCTGAAGAGGAATAAAACAATAACAAATACTCAAGTAAGAGTTCAATTACAAATCTCTATTTCAATTATCAAAATTCTCGTTGTTTAGAGATATGATTGTAAGTCTGAGGTCGCTCCTTTTTTTTAGACAAGCTTTCATAATAACAATAATCAATAAAGGCCAGTAGCGTTCTTTAGTTACTAGGTGATATTAGCATATAGCGTTATTCTAGTTATATGTCCTAATACATAACAAATACATAACAGTATCCTATAACATAACATAACAATATCCCAATAAACATTACAATAAAAACATGTAAAAATTTATTATTTTACAGATACGATAAAGATAGCCAATCAAAGCATCTTCCAGCAACAGCACAATCAAAAGCAACAAGCGCCAAATCAAAAGATTCTCAATTAAAGAGCTCAAATAAGCACAAATATACTTAAGCATAATAAATGCATAGTTCCTATAATCAATTTTCTATGTTAGTCAATTTTCTATTTTTATAGCAGCAAAATAAATAAAATATAATGCTAGCTAAAAGTCAATAAAGTTTCAATAAGATTTAGTTTGTTTCTCATCCGTGAAGCGGAACATTTTCTTCAAGCAATCAAGTAGTGGATACATCCAGCGATGCGCATTCGAAACCATAAATCGACATTTAGTTTATTGATTTTTCATAAGAGACCCTTAAGGCTCAAATTTCTTCCAAAAAGGATAGGTTTCGTCCAAAGTTGTACAAATATTTGTGATTTGAAGTATGTACTGTTCTCATGTTATCTTCACCACCAGTTTTTCAAACTGATGTTGTAGATAAAGAGGGTAGTATATAGGGATATCATAGATATTTAAGTGATAAAAGATGTTCAATTAGGTTATTTTGTTAAGACTAAGAGCAAACTATATCCAATATAAAAGCAATATTAACCATATAAATTTTTTGCAATTTATAATTAATAATAATTATAAATTAGACAAAACTATGCCCAATAACGCACAACAATGAACGCAGAACGCAACCAATTAGAGTCACAATTCAAAAATACAATAAACAAACTTTTATTAATATAAAAGTTTGCCTATTCCAATCCAACATAATAAAAGGATAGTCATCCAAAAGGCTTTTCCACAACGCTATTCCTATGACAATGCTAAATCAATACAATTCCAATACAGACATAATAGATTATGCTGCATCAACACAGCCATAAAGCTGACATACAATAAACAAGACAATATCAATACAGCATAGCGCTGACATGCAGCGTAAAAGCTTAGATTGCTCAGCACATGCAGCCTTACTATTTCCATAAGAGAAAACTCTTGTTATTTACAAGTGTAATGCTTTCATAACAGAAAGAGTTCAATTCCCAAACCAACCAATCACAGAATTTAACTATTTTTATTCTTTCTTTTACAAAAGTATAAAAGGAGGAAACAAAACTTCAACAAATTTTCAGCAAATTTTAGAATTTTATTCTAATAATAATTTGGTAATTTCTTATGAAATACTAAAGGCAATAGCAAGATAGCATTAAAGCAATACAATAACAATTTCTCAGGTTTCCACCGGAGAAATTAGACGCAATTACGCCGAAATCATCGGACGTTCATACTAACATACAAGCTCATTCAATTCCAATCATTTATAATATTTTAATATTGTTAATAGTATTAATTTGTTTATTAATAAAGATTTTATTTCTATATTTTAAAACTTTTGTTAAAATTGATTAATTGTTAGTCCACTTGACACTATTGTAACTCGTTACAGTAGGAGTTAACGATCACGTGCAATAAATTAAGATTGATTCTAATCAATCCCAATGTGTGCATGTAATTTGTTAGTCAGTATAAGTCGTATGTAATATAGAAATATTGATACATGCTATTATACTCGCTGCTCATTATATAACTGGTGACCCTGACGTGATTATCAAGACTAAAACAATTAACAATTTTTTTTAACAAAATGTCAATTTTTTAATTTCAATAGGGATTTTAAACACAAGCTGTTTAAAATTTTCCGCCAAATTGAAAGCAATAAAAACCAATCAATAACAATTTTTTCAATCGTTCAATTCCCAGTTTGCAAAATTTTTTCTATTGCGAATCGGATTTTTAGACTAATATTAAATTTTAATTCGTCTGATCAGCTGTCTACCGTGAAGATAGCACATTTTAACTACAATACATCTTTTTAAATCAATTCTGCAATAATTTGTAAGTAACAATATTTCAATAATACTTAAGTTCATAGACTAAGTTACAATATCAATGCAATCTCAATGCAAGCAAACATAGAAGATTTAATTGCTGAATTTTCTGACTTGCAAATCAAACAATTGAATTCTGAACACAGCATGGCTCCCGCTGAATTAAGGAGATCTGCTAGAATCAAACAGTCAACTAAGTCTGACAGCTATATCTATTTTAATCTTACCAATTCTAGGGCTACAAATTTCAAAAGAAGAAAGAAAAGACCCATCAATCACAAAATGGTTTCTGACCAGGAAATGGATGACAACCCGGCAGATAACAATGGCTTTTCACAGCACAATGTTGATAAATTCAGAAACTGGGGTAGAGGTCGCGGCATCGCTTCACAACACTCCAATACAATTCCCGGCGGACTCAACAATATGCCACCAGGGGTAAATACAATCGATAAACCTTATAACAATACTAGGCCTGATACTCATACCATCAATGGTGTGCAGAGATCACCTGTAAGACAAAAATGCAATTGGAAATTCACTGACAAAACAGGAAAACCAATAACAATACTTAACCAAGCTGGTCAACCAGTATTACCATATGACCCTTTAGGCAATCCTATTCAATTAGTTAAAAACAATAAACCAATTCAATTACAAGATAGGAATAAACAGCCCATCTATTTGTTTGATGACAAACGGCAGCCTATCAATCAACTAGATATTAACATAGCAAATATTCCCGACTCCAATGATTCTTTTGACAGTAATGACTCTAACTTAGGAGCTACAGGTGGTCTCCCACCCCCTCCAACAACTCAATACCCAGCTTCTGAGGGCTTTTTCGATGCAAATTCTCTGAATGTAGAAGGTAATCTGAAATCTTCTGCACAGCTTGAATTTGAGAGAAAGCAATTAGAAGACATGGCTAACAGAGATAAAACAAATCAAATACCATTACCCATTCCAGAAACTCATGAGCAAATGGAAACTAGAATAGCCTATGAAATAAAGAAAGCTCAGTATGACAAGTTGATGGAAATGATCAATAAAAATGCCAATACTCCGTTGATCGATATAGCAACTCCTGACAGAAATAGGAATGCTAGTGCACCTCAGCCTACAAAAGGCAGCACACAATTACCCAATAAACCCAATAATCCTCAATTCAATAAATCAAACAATGCCCAACCAGAATATTGTCAAGTATTCCAATCATACCCATCTTTTGACGATTTAAGAAACACTGCATCAAAGCAGCCCAATAACAATAACAATAACAATAACCCTCACAATAACAATAACCAAAATCCTTTCACTCCAAACAACAATTCTTTCAATCAACAACTCAACTTATGGTTACTATCACAATTAAACAATACTGGCACACAAAACAAAATGAAAGAAATTAGGTGGCCTGAAAATTTGAAGAATTTCAATTGCAATAACAGAGAGGAATGCATAAGCTGGATCGGAAGACTGCGCGAATTTAAAACTAGAAGGCAGTTAACTGATGCAGAATTCTTTGCATCTCTCTCTGATATTTTCCCATCCAATTCAAAAATTCTCACATTCTATGAAGCCAGAAGTTCTCATTTTAAAGACTTCCCCACATTCCAATCTGAATTTGAGCACAGATTTGTTCCACCATTGAACAATATCATGTATGACAGACTCACAGAACTTCAAAACTATTACCAAGTTGAAGATCAATCATTCAATGACTTTTCAGAGAAAATGAGAGTTAAAGGTGCCCATATTCAGCCACCAGCAACTGAAGCTGAACTATTCTACTATTTAATGAAAAACAAAGCACCTACTTACGATAAAAGCTACAATAACTGCAGAAACTTGAAAGATTTAGAAGAAAAATGCAGGGAATTTGACAATGAATTAATTAAAACATATGTGTGGAAATACCATATCAATGAACCAATACATACAATCGAGCAAATGGCTCAACACAAATTCAATTACAGAAATAGAAACAATAAAAGATTTAATTCTGCTACTATTAATCAGGTGGATGTCAATAATCAAGTACACCCATATGGGACTATGCAACCACAAGCTGCTTATATTCTTCCTCAATCAGCCTTGGTTCAAGCCCAATTTGCTACTCAAGCTAATACTATTCCACAATCGCAATTCAATGCTATGCCACAGCAAGCTTACTACACACAGCCTCAGTACAATCAAAGTGTGCCTATGAATCAGTATGCTCCACAGCAATTCCCAAAAAACAATGTAAGTGAACAAAATATAAACAATGAAAATACAATGATTAACAATGATATGTTTACACAGGCTCAGCCAAACTATTCTTATGCTCAGGTAGTTCAACAACAGCAGTGCTATCCCAATGCACCGGGATATCCGAGGGGCTATCCTCCTCAAGTATCTGCTGCTGCTGCCCAGACTGAGAAGAAAGATTGGGTATACAAGGGACCTAAGTACAATCCCAATGATGAATCTACTTGGCCACCTAAACAACCAAGACCATACCTAAAAGGGAACTGCTTTGAGTGTGGCTGGCCAGGATATCCAGTCCACCAGTGCCCCAGATGCTTAAAGTATGGTAGATACAATAAAGACTATATTCCTGGAAGCTACAAAGACAATAAAAGCAACCAGCAAGCCAATAAACAGCCTAAGCCATCTATTCCTCTATTCAATGAACAACATCAGAGAGTAGATAGGAATGGTAAGTTGATCAATGAGCAAGGTCTTTGGATTGATGAGAACGGTAGTGTGATTAGGAATCGTAGAACGGAACATCTGTTCACTGCTCCCCCACCTAATCAGAACAACCAGCCAAGACTTACAGGTCAACAAACTGCTCAATCGATTAACCAATTCAATGTTCCAACCAATTTGACTGCCACTGCTCGCCAGCAGATTCAGCAGATGATTGACAATCTCGGGTCTTTAAACCTGAAAGGGCAGATTTGAATTCCTCTGTCAGCTCTGCCCCAGTTCAATCTACTATAACAAATCAGAGAGACAATCATTGCTCCAACGGCAATCAAATAAAAAGACCAATGTCAACTCAGGATAAGCCTAATAAGGTAAATAGCAATAACAATGAACAATTAAATAACAATTTTCCTGAAAATAATAACACTTTAAATTGTGATTTTCAGAGACCCAAGAATACAAAGACAAACAGTAGTCAGCCCATTCCTGAGACCAATGAACAATCTGCTAATGTCAATACTTCTAGCAAGCCACATACTCTAACTAGAGCTGCTGATGAGCCATGTACCAATGCAAAATCTAAAGTAGAACATTCTGAGATAGGTAACCTACCAGCATCCTTCGATAATCCACCATCTGATCCATACAATGAACCAGTCAACAAGGAATTATCCGGTAAGTTGATAAATTTCATAAACCATACACCCATAATCAAAATAAGATATGGCAATTTAATATTTGATGCACTGTTAGACACAGGCGCAAGTAAGTCAATAGTAAGCAGTTACACTGCAGGCCTATGCAAAGCCAAAATATATCCTACCAATATGTCCATAACCAGTTGCGATAATTCATTTGTAAAACTGGAAGGTATCACACAAATAGGATTTACAGTAGCTCAAAAAGATCAATTAATTGAGTTTATTGTTATGCCATTAGTTTCTAATCCAATTATATTAGGAGCTGACTTTGTAAAAGCTACAGGCTTACAAATAGATCTATACAACAATAAATATTACTATAAAGATACCCCCAATAAAAAATTTAGTTTCTTTAAAACTGAAGATAACAATAAAAACAATAATTCAGTCAATAAAATAATCAATTTAAGAGTAAATCATCAATTCAATGCAATGTATGTTTCTTTTAAAAGGGACTGTATCGAAAGCCAGAGAGATCAAAAGCAGGCAACAGCACAAAGTTCCAGACCTGTGCCAACCTGGTTTCCATCCTCAAAAGAGCAGGAGCGAGCAGACCCCAAAGAAACCAATAAAAATAAAGAATCCCATAAAACCAGCCAAGCTAAGGCCTCCGATCCGAATTCGTACCCCAATTATACCAATCCCTCTGTCAAACTCAGAAGTAACAGAGATTCATACAACACAGACTGTCCCAGTTGTGTTGGTGCCTACACTAGCCAGCTGCAACAGCAGTGCAAACAATACAATGCCTCAACCTCAACTGGTGCTGGTCAAATCAATCTTACCAAGCTCGCCGAGGGTATTCATAGAGTCCCTGAGTGCTACAGAGAGCATGCCAACACTTCCCCAGGAAGAACCAATACCCCCTATACACAATTCACCAATCAAGGTAGTACAATCACCGATGAGTGTTATTTTGCACGATTTGTTCGGGAATCAGAGCCCAGCAAAATAGAACAATGGTGCAATGAAAAATATGAATGTGATACTAATTTTGTTAAAACTAATATAAAATTAACCTGTGATAATTGTTTGTATAACCCTAATTTTATTAATGAATGTTTGCCTATTTTAGGGCCAGATTTAATCAACCATGTCCATTCTATTGCAATAAAAGAATTTGTTAATGATAACAATTTGACTGAATCAATAAAAACAAAAATAAACAATATACAATTATCAGAAAACAATAAAACCAATATAGATCAATCTTTTCCATTAGTTACACAATTAGAAGAATTAATTTCTCAATACGATGATGTCATGAACAATGGCATAGGCTTAGCAAAACCAGAAATACATGAATTTAGTATGAAGCTAAGACCTGGTGCACAACCTATAAAATCATTTCCATTCAGAATGACACCTGAAAAGAGAGAAGCACTAGCTAGACAAGTGGAAGAACATATCGCAGAAGGTAGAATTATTCCATCAAGATCTCAGTGGGCTTCTAGGGCATTCTTAGTCTCTAAAAAGGGAGAAACCGATATCAATAAATACAGACTAGTAGTCGACTATGGACCAGTCAATGATAGAACTGAAGACTATAACCATCCTCCACCTGATGCAAACACTATTTTATCAAGTTTTAGCACAGCAAAATATTTCACAAAATTCGATATGCCAAAGTCATTTCACCAAATACCATGTCATAAAGACACACAAGATTTGACAGCATTTTGCATACCTACTGGATGCTACCAATGGACTGTTATGCCTATGGGAATTAAAAATGGTAGCTCTGAGCTACAGGCTTTAATGACCAAGGTACTTTCAGGCTTAATTGGAGTTTCAGTTTGGCCATATATCGATGATCTCATAGTGTATTCAGACACAGCTGAAGAACACTTAGTTCATGTTAAACAGGTCTTAGATAGATTTAGAGAAGCCAATTTAACTTTCAATTCATCAAAATGCTACTTTGGAATGGAAGAAGTCGATTTTCTTGGCTTCAAAGTTTCCAAAGATGGCTTAAAAGCGCAAGATGATAAAATCAAAGATTTATTAGACTTGGCAGCTCCCACAACCTATACACAATTAAAATCAGTCAATGGCACATTCAATTACTATGCAAGATTTTTAGAATTTTATGCTGAAATAGCAAAACCATTAACAGATCTAGAAAAGTGCAAAGACAGCTTTTACTGGACAGAAAAAGAGCAAATAGCTTTTGATACAATAAAACAAATGTTCTGTAGAGATCACCTTTTAGCACAACCTAATTACAATGAAACATTCCATATTTACACTGATGCATCTGACTATTGCATTGGTGGCTATATAAGTCAAGACCCAGAGGGTAGCAGCAAATATGTTGCATTCCATTCCAAGAAACTTAACGATACTCAAAGAAATTGGACCACTATGGAAAAAGAATGTTTCGCAATAATATCAATTTTAAAGAAGTATGAATACATTCTAGAGGGTAGAGACCTCATTTTTCACACAGACAACAAAAGTCTGACATGGCTCAAAAAGATGACAGCCATGCCTCAAAAATTACAAAGATGGAAAATTTATTTGAGTAAATTTAAGTATCAAATTGTCCATGTTAAGGGCATTCACAATAAGTTAGCAGACTTGCTATCTAGAAACCATTTCAATGAAACAGAAGATGAAGAAAAACTGTTTTTCAATAATATTCAGCACAGTCCTGCTGTTGAGTATATATCAGGTAGAGACCTACCATGTAACATCTCTACCACACTTGATACTAACCACAATGAACACTTGAGAAAAATGCTCAAATTAGAGACATTAGCTCCAGATAGATATGAATTGATATACAATGAACAACAATCTGATCCTCAAATCAGAAAAATATTTGATGCATTGGAAAAGAATGCACAAGACCCAGAATACTATGACTACTGCATAGATCAAAATCTGGTCTACAGAATATTCACAAATCAGCTAGAAACTGATTTAGCTATAAAACTTTGGATTCCTCCAAGTTTAGTCAAAAAAGTCATAAAAGACTACCATAAAACATCTATTCATCCAGGTGTTCGCAATACTTCAATTTTACTCAATGAAAGATTCTATATACCAAAATTGACTACCCATGTTAAGAGATTCCTAAGAGGATGTCAAAAATGTCAACTCAATAAACCTGAATACAAGAAACAGGCAGGTTTTATGAAACCAAGAAGAATTCCCACAGAAAAGTTTGTCATTTGGGGAATGGATTTCAAAGGTCCACTGGTTAGGACTAGTTCAAGAGCCAACAATATCTTAGTTCTTGTAGAACAAGCTACAAAATTTACTATGCTGATACCTACACCAGGTAGACAATTCCACCATGTCAGAAATGCTCTAGAGAAACATATTTTGGGCAGATTTGGTGTACCTAAGGTTATGTGGTCTGATAATGCCGCAGAGTTTATTTCCAAACCTATGACTCAGTTTTTCGAGAGTTATGGCATAAGACATAAAAAGGTTTCTTTATATCATGCCCAGGGTAACTTCGTGGAGCGTCAGAACAGAAATGTTAATTTTCAGCTTAAGTTGCTGATCGCTAACCATAAAACTGATTGGGATTCTTACTTACCTCAGATGGAAATGGCACTGAATTCAGTGGCTAATTGTACAACTGGGTTTTCTCCATTTGAGTTAGTCTTTGGCCAAAAGCCAAGATTGCCTAATGATTTTCAGTGGTTAGAGGACGACACCTTGCCCATTGGAGAGATATTGAAGGGACGGTCTAGCCGTATACTTGAGCAGAACCATGTCGCTAAGGAAATATTCAGACTAGCCCAGACCATTGCTTTGGATGCACAAGATAACCAAGCAAAATATTTCAATATGTCTCATAGACCAGTTTCATACAAGGTTGGTGATATTGTCAAAGTCACAAATTTTGTTCTATCCAATAAGTCTAAACTAATTCAAAAGAAGACTGAGGCAACCTTTAAAGGACCATTCATAATTATCAATAAGACTGGTGACAACTATACACTAGCTTACAATAATGAAGATAAAACAATATTTGGCACTTACAATGTTAAAAATGTCAAACCATATTATGCTGATTCAGATTCAGAAAGCGATATTGATGAATTTGAAAAGCATAACCTAGATGAGGATGACATCTGGGATAACATACTATTAGATCCAACTGACGATGTTATCATTAAAAACAAACAGTTTAGAAAAGATAATCCAGACTCAGAGATCATAATTCAAGATGAAATTGCAGTCAAAGAACTTGAAGAACAATTAGCCAATAAAAATAACAATTCAGGTAAGTTATCAATACAAAACAAAAATGACAATTCAGGTAAGTCTCCAATTCAAAAGAAAAACAATGAACCCATAAAAACTAACACAAAGGTAAGTATACCACAGGACACACAATCACAATTACACCCACAATCAATTGAAAAACAATTAAAAATCGATACAGGTAAGAATATGACACAAAATGAACTTACAAAGATTATTAAAAATCATAAGAAAAATTCCAATGAACCACTATACAAAGATTTAGGTCATGCTCATCAGCCAATCTCAGAAAGAACACGAAATAAAATGAAAATTCCAATAAACAATTTACAGGTAAGTATTAACAATGTTTTACAGTTTCCAAAACAAAATGTATATGTCAAAAACGATACATTTTGGGATTGCAATATCTGTGCCGACAAACTATCAAAATACACAAGAAAACCAAAAGACCATAAAACATTAGTATCATTCCATTGCGATGGATGTGCTGATCTATTTCACAGTGCAGTCTTTAAAAACAAAGGGATTTTTGGAGATGAAGGCTACAGCATTGTCTGCTCTGAAAAATCACCTTGTTGGAAAAATACAGTCAATTTAGCCGCAATTTACTATTACAATGAAGAGCTAGCAGCTCAAACATATGAAATGTACACTACAATAGTGATAAAAGAAGAAGAAGCAAAGAAGATCGAGATAACATATCCAGAATATTACTGGCCATGTCAAGAATTCTTTGATCCTGCAATGTCAATCGATTCAACCAATAAACAAATTAATTTCGATAAAATTCCAATTCCAAATCAATCACAATTAACAACATTACTATTCCCATGTTTTCAATCATACAATTTCTATATCGATACAAAAGATGCAATACAACAATTAAACTTTCAGAAAACATTAATCAATAACAACTATTTCAAAAACCATTACCAACAAGTAAGTCACAACACTGCATTGGCTTATGAGTTGAACACATCAATAATGCACGATTTCGATAAAACACCAATAATTCAATCTCTATACGACAATGATACAT